>Ga0116174_10002864_pt1 | contig 14529 bp, 10 predicted proteins | sample AD_UKC087_MetaG_FD_89801 | JGI IMG/M metagenome (GOLD analysis project Ga0116174, IMG submission 89801) | Active sludge microbial communities of municipal wastewater-treating anaerobic digesters from USA - AD_UKC087_MetaG | ecosystem: Engineered > Bioreactor > Anaerobic > Digestate | place: USA...
GAATTATATTAAAGATTCGCTGATTGAAACCAGTATTTCAAAAGATATTTTAATGCTGACAAGGGTAAATAAGCCCGCTTTACTGAAACGATTGTTTGAACTTGGTTCTCTATATTCCGGACAAGTTCTTTCTTATACAAAAATAATAGGTCAACTTCAAGATGCAGGCAATACGACGACATTAGCGAATTACCTGAAATTACTGTCTGATTGTGGATTATTAGGGGGGCTGGATAAATACGCCGGAGATATTATCCGTAAACGCGGTTCAAGTCCAAAGTTTCAAGTGTATAATAATGCGTTAATTACTTCTCAAGCCAATGACGCCTACGAGAAAGCGATTATTAACCCTGAATTATGGGGGCGACTCGTCGAATCATCTGTTGGAACACATTTGATAAATAATTCTATTCCGGAGAGATACAATTTATATTATTGGCGCGAAGGCAACCATGAAGTGGATTTTATATTGGAAAAAGGAGACAAAGTAATCGGGCTTGAAGTCAAAAGCGGAATGAAGGCGGAAAATACCGGGATGGGAGTATTTGCAGAGAAGTTTCATCCGGAAAAAGTGTTACTTGTGGGCACGGGTGGAATCCCGTATGAGGAGTTTTTAAAGATTAATCCAAGGGAGTTGTTTTGAAATTCACTTTACAATCAGTACAGTATGTATATGAAACAATTTAACATAAAAAATTCAGGGTGTTCGATGAAATATCTCTACTGTTTAACAAAGGAGTAAACATCATAATTGGAGAAAACAACTCAGGTAAAACAACAATCATTGATGCATTAAGGATATGTCCGGACTATGGAAAATCAGATACAAATATCTATATTCAAGAATCCGATTTGCATCTCAATCCGTCTTCAAGCGTATCGGGCAGAATACACGAGTTGTGCGGAGCGAGTTCCGAAAACAAAAAAAGCGACTTTTTCAAGTCGCTTTTTGCGGTATGGACGGGACTCGAACCCGCGACCCCCTGCGTGACAGGCAGGTATTCTAACCAGCTGAACTACCACACCGGGTAAGCAAATCATCATTTGCGGGCACAAAGTTAAGCAGATAAAATCAATCTGCAAGCAAAGGATGGGATTTTTTGCATTTTTATTTCCGGGCTAATTGCTATACCTTTGTCCATCCCGATCAGGGAAAGAACGATAGACACCTACAACCCCGACATTCAAGCATTAAAGCATTCAGGCAAATGAGTCAACAGCGAGATACCCCCATCGATTCTGTCATAGTACAGAATATTCTGGACGAATATAATCTACCCGATTTCGGCAAAGCCACTATACGAGAGGTCGTTTCTATGGTGAACCAAGCCGAAAAACGCAGCGGCAAGCGCTACGTCCGTATGGAAATGGGCGTGCCCGGCCTTCCCCCCTCCAAAGTAGGAGTCGAAGCCGAAATAGCAGCCTTGCAAAAAGGCGTAGCTTCCATCTACCCCATGCTCGACGGACATCCGGAGCTCAAGGCGGAAGCCGCCCGTTTTGTTAAGGCATTTATAGATGTGGATGTGCCCGCCGAATGCTGTGTGCCCGTCACCGGCTCCATGCAGGGCAGCTTTACCTCCTTTATCACCTGCAGTCAGTGCAATCGCAGCAAAGACCGCCTGCTCTTTATCGACCCCGGCTTTCCGGTACAAAAGCAACAACTGGTGGTGCTCAACACCGCCTACGATTCATTCGATGTGTACCACTACCGGGGGGCAGCCCTGAGAGAAAAACTCGAAAGCATCCTGAGCCTGGGTAAAACCTCGGCCCTGATCTACTCCAACCCCAATAACCCGGCCTGGTTCTGCCTGAAAGACAGCGAATTGAAAATAATTGGGGAATTGGCCGAAAAATACGATGTCATCGTTATCGAAGACCTGGCCTATTTTGCCATGGACTTCCGCCAGGATTTGGGGCGACCTTTTGAACCGCCCTTCCAGCCCAGCGTAGCAAAATACACCGACAATTACATATTACTGATCTCCGCTTCCAAAGCCTTCAGCTACGCCGGACAACGCATAGGCGTAGCCGTCCTCTCCGAAAAACTGTATAAGCGCCCTTACGCAGACCTGAAAAAGCAATACGGCGTGTGCGAATTCGGCAACGTTTTCGTCAACCGGGTACTCTATTCGCTGTCGTCGGGCACCAGTCATTCGGCCCAATACGCTATGGCTGCCATGATGAAGGCGGCTTCCGACGGTGAATATCGCTTCTTGGACGAAGTGAGGGAATACGGCCGACGCGCCGAAAAAGTAAAAAAACTCCTGCTCGGGAATCAATTCGAAATTGTCTACGACAACGACCTGGGCGAAGCCCTGGCCGACGGGTTTTATTTTACGGTGCGCTACCCGGGCATGAGCGGTGCAGAGTTGATGAAAGAATTGCTTTTTTACGGCATCAGTGCCATCTCGCTCGAAACCACCGGCAGTGACCAGCAAGGCCTCAGGATTTGTACCTCGTTTATCAAAGACGATCAATACGAAGAATTGGAATCCCGGCTTAAAAAATTCCGGGCAGACCATCCGCTGAACTAAGAAAAAGATTCAAGTCATGCGTATCCAGGACCTTATCATCAAACACAACGCACTGAAGCCCGAAAAAGGACGCATCCTGATAGCGGAACCCTTTCTGGCCGGAGAACCTTTTGAACGTTCCGTGGTGCTGATGTGCGAAAGTGGGCCGAACGGACACTTGGGCTTTGTACTGAACAAACCTATAGGATTCAATCTGGACGAAGTGGTCAGCACCAACGAGAGAATCCCCAACATTCCTATTTACCTGGGAGGCCCGGTGGCAGCCAAACGCTTGTTTTACGTTCACTCGCTGGGCAGCGAAATCAAGGGATCGATCGCGGTCAGCGACGAGTTGTATATGGACGGAGATTTAAATCAATTGCTGAGCCTGTTGGCCCTGGACGAAGAAGCCAAAAACAAGATCCGTTTCTTTGTGGGTTATTCCGGCTGGGTCGAAGGGCAGCTCGAAGCCGAAATCAGGGACGATTCTTGGCTGGTGGGCAAAATCGGCCTCAAAGAAATCTTCCAATCGAGGAGCTCCACGCTGTGGAAAAAATGCTTGCGGCAATTGGGCGAAAAATACAAGGTCTGGAGCATGTATCCCCTCATTCCTTCACTGAATTGATCTTATCCAGGACAACGTTGTTATAGCTCGGCTTGCCGTCGATTGCTCATTCCTTCACTGAATTGATCCTATCCCCCCCCCCGACTGAACGCTGAGTTTGTAGGCGAAACTTGATTTTTTATCTTTAACCCGGCCAAGCAAGCATCGGCGCCGGATTTTATTTTCTGAAAGGAAGCTTAACCACTTTGACTTTGAGGTCGCGATTGCGAACGCGCACAAAAACCTCCGTCCCGGGCTGTGTAAAGGGCGTTTTCACATAAGCCAGCGCTATGCCTGTTTTAAGCATGGGCGATATGGTACCCGAGGTCACCCGTCCTATGACTTCACCCTGAGCATCAACCACTTCATAGCCTTGCCTGGCAATCCCCTTATCGATCATTTCCAGACCGCAGAGTTTTTGATTTACTCCTTCTTGCTTTTGTTTTTCCAAAATCGCCCTACCGGGGAAGTTTTTGCCGGGCAAAAATTTGGTAATCCAACCCAAACCGGCTTCGAACGGACTGGTGGTATCGTCGATTTCGTTGCCGTACAGGCAAAAACCCATTTCGAGCCTCAGGGTGTCGCGTGCGCCCAGACCAATGGGCTGAATGCCGTATTCGGCTCCGGCTTCAAAAATGGCTTCCCAGAGTTTCAATCCGTCTTCGGGCTTGAAATAGAGTTCAAAACCGCCGGCGCCCGTATAGCCTGTATTGGATATCAAGACCTGATCTATACCGGCCATCTTGCCATAAGTAAAATGATAATAAGGAATGGCTTTGAGATCGACCGGACTTAATTTTTGCAACACATCCAATGCTTTTGGGCCTTGGATGGCCAGCTGGGCAGTGCGGTTGGAGAGGTTTTCGAGTTTGGCGCCGCTCTGATTGTGCGAACAACACCAATCCCAGTCCTTTTCGATGTTGGAGGCATTCACCACCAGCAGGTATTCGTTCTTGTTTATGCGATACACCAACAAGTCATCCACTATGCCGCCTTGCTCGTTGGGGAAATAATTGTACTGAGCCTGGCCATCGGTCAATACCGACACGTCGTTGGAGCAAACTTGCTGAAGGAAGTCCAGTGCCCTGGGCCCGCTGACGGCGAATTCTCCCATATGGGAAACATCGAACACGCCCACACCCTCGCAAACACAAAGATGTTCGGGCAGGATACCGGTATATTCAATGGGCATATTGTAACCGGCAAATTCATGCATTTTGGCTTTGAGCCCCAGGTGGATGTCTGTAAAAGGAGTTGTTTTCATGCTGAGAAAAAAATTAGTTGCAATTGATTTCGGCAATTTTAACCACCACTTCCATAGCTTTGCGCATGGAGGGGATGGGGATAAATTCGTAGCGACCGTGGAAATTCAGACCGCCGGCAAAAATATTGGGACAAGGCAAGCCCATATAAGACAAGCGGGCTCCGTCGGTGCCTCCCCGTATGGGTTTAATCTTAGGTTCCACGCCCACTGCCTTCATGGCGTCTATGGCCAACTGCACCACATGCATATTGTCGGGATCGATCTTTTCGCGCATGTTGTAGTATTGGTCTTTGAGCGTCAGAGTAGCAGTACCTTCACCAAATTCCTGATTGATTTTATTGACCAGGTGCTGCATTTCCTTTTTCCTGCGTTCAAAACGGTCGCGGTCGTGGTCACGTATGATGTAGTCCAGAGTGGCCTCTTCCACGGTGCCCTGCATGGCGGTAAGGTGGTAAAAACCTTCGTAACCCTCGGTATGTTCGGGAGTTTCGTGCCGGGGCAACATGGATACAAATTGCTGGGCTATGCGACAGGCATTGCGCATTTTGTGTTTAGCATAACCCGGATGCACGTTTAAGCCCTTGATCCGGACTTTGGCAGAAGCCGCGTTGAAATTTTCGAATTCCAACTCTCCTATTTCTCCCCCATCGAGGGTGTAAGCAAAATCGGCGCCGAAAGCTTTCACGTCAAAATGATCGGCACCCCGGCCTATTTCTTCGTCGGGAGTAAAGCCCAGTCGGATTTTACCGTGTTTAATTTCGGGATGTGCCAGCAAATACTCCATAGCCGTGACGATTTCGGCAATGCCGGCCTTGTCGTCCGCTCCAAGCAAAGTAAGTCCGTTAGTGCAGATGAGATCCTGACCGATGTAATGGAGAAGCTCGGGAAATTGTTGCGGAGACAACACAATGTTTTCTTTAGCATTAAGGACAATGTCCTGGCCGTTGTATTTTCGAACGATCTGAGGTTGCACCTTGCGCCCCGGCATATCGGGACTGGTATCCATATGGGCAATGAAACCGATCACCGGGCGGACTTTATCGGTATTGGCCGGCAAGGTGGCCATTACATAGGCATTTTTGTCGAGGCTGACCTCTTGCAAACCGATTTGACGGAGTTCTTCGGCCAGTTTTTTTGCAAATTCCATTTGTGAAGGGGTACTGGGAACCAAATTGGTAGCGTCGTCAGACTGGGTATCCATCTTGACGTAACGCAGAAATCGATCTATCAATTGCATAATACTCTTTTTTGCGATGAGCAAAAATAGTCAAAATTTCCCGATGCTCTCCCTGTTTTGTATGTCTATGTATATAAATTCGCTTTTTAATTATCTTTGCGACAGATTTTATCTTTCACAAAGACCATGGTATGTTTTTATAACGACGCCACCGGCCGGGGACTCATTGCCGGGAAAACCTTGCTCTGTCTTGTTTTTATCCTTCTTTTCCTGCCGGGCACATTGGCTCAACGCAGAGTGGACTCTCCGGATCGCGGTATCGTGGCCATACCCAAATCGGCCAACACTATTTATCTGTCATGGCGGCATTTTGCTACCGATCCCGACGAAATAGCCTACAACCTTTACTACAAAACCTCGGCCGAAGGGGCATTGACCAAACTCAACAGCAACCCGGTTACCGGAAGCACCAACTATACGGCTAATCTGTCTACAAGTGCGTCCGCCTATACTTTTGTAGTCAAATCCGTCCTCGAGGGAGTGGAAAAAGACGAAGCGGGCAGCTTCACTCTGCCTCAAAACAGTGGAATACACCGCATCGTCCGGGATTTTGATTTCGAACCCCTGCCCGATGGCCATCCCAAAATGGCTATGAAATTTTGCTGGCCGGCCGACTTAAACGGCGACGGTGCGTACGATTATGTGATAGACCGTCAGGATTACGGAGCTTCCATGATGGAAGACGGCGGCGAGGCTACTGCCGGTTATCCCTATCCCAAAGTGGAAGCTTACAGCAGCGAAGGCGTCTTTTTGTGGCGCATCGACATGGGACCCAATATCAAGATCTGCTCGGGACACGACGACATGGTGACTGCCTACGATATGGACGGCGACGGCAAGGCCGAAGTGCTGATGGCCGTCAGCGAAGGCACCACCTTTGCCGATGGAACAGTCATCAAAGGCAGCAACGGCCAGGTGACGGACTACCGGACTATAGCCGGACCCGCTCCCCAGTGGATAGCCGTCGTCAACGGCGAAACCGGCCTGCTCATCGACAAAGTGGATCTGCCTTTTTATGCAGAACTGCGCAATCAACGCACCGACAACTGGAAAGACATCGGAGGCCATTTCATTATCAATTACCTCGACGGCATTCGTCCCTCGTTGGTATATATGTACAAAAACCGGGCTGAGAACGGCTGGTTTTACGGAGCCCACGCTGCCTTTAGCTATCGCAACAACAAGCTAATCAAGGACTGGGCCTACCGCTTCTGGCCTAATCAGGCCGAATTTCACCAGGTCAGGGCAGCCGATGTGGACGGTGACGGACGCGATAATTTTGTAGAAGGAGGTTATGTGCTCAAGCACGACGGAACGATTTTGAACCGCCATCAGGACGCCGTTCACGGCGACCGACATTGCCTGGCCGACATCGACCCCGACCGCCCCGGGCTGGAACATTTCATCATCCAGCAAAACAATCCCAAAACCTTGGGTATGGGCCTGTTCGATGCAGCCACCGGTGCAATCATCAAAGGTAACTACCAATCGGCCGTGGGCGATGTGGGCCGGGGTATTTGCGGAGCTTTCGATGTTACGTGCAGGGGGATGCAGTACTGGTCGACCATGAACGGCAACGCTATGTACGACTGCAAGGGCGATCTGATAGAAGGAGCCGCCGGTACTTTCCCCTCCGAAGCTTTGTGGTGGGGGCCCGGCCTGGCTCGCTGGGAAATCAGCGGCATAGGCAGCGGCGGTCCCAATCTGGCTTTTCACGTATACAATCCGTCGAATAAATCGTTTTACCGGGATCAACCCAATTTATACAACGAATACATACCCTATTATTTTAAATCGATCAACGCCGGAAGGGCGGCTTTTTGGGGCGATATGCTGGGCGACTGGCGCGAGGAACTGATCTGCGTGCGGAGCGATTGGACCGGATTTGTGGTGCTATCTACCTGGGAGCAAACCAATCATCGCATCTACCACCTGATGCAGAACCCGGCCTACCGCCTGCAAACTACGGCCAAAGGCTACTACCAAACTCCCGACGTGGATTTTTACATGGCCGCTGACATGCCCAAACGACCTATAGCTCCGGTACAACAGGCCGATCTCTACTACTCGGGGTCCGGCTGGATGGACCGTGAGGAGCAGGCGGCCGACTATGCCGACGGCAAGTCGGTCATGTTCGACCTGAGGGGAGGCAACGACACTTTCAACATCGAAGGAAACTTTTCACCATCGGTGCTCTACCTCATGAATCCTAAGGATGCCGATTACACGCTGGAGGGCAGTGGAAAAATTACCGGCAGCACCCGGCTCATCAAATCCATGCAAGGCGATATCGTTCTGCGCGGACAACACGATTACACGGGAAGCACCAGAATTTCGGAAGGCAGGCTCTGGCTGGACGGCAGTCTGGACAGTCCCGTGCAGATCGATGCCCGCGGGGTGTTGGGGGGTCGCGGGGTGCTAAAAGGAGGAGTAGTTCTGGAACAAGGGCTCAACCGGGAAGGCGGCCGCATAGAACCGGGCTTTGCCGGCAGGCCCGACACCTTGAATATTCTGGGCAATCTGTCCCTGAGAGGTCGCAACAACCTGGCTTTCGATATCAGCGAAGAGGCTTGCGACCTGCTGCAGATTCAGGGCGACCTGTTGCTAAGCGGCAGCGAAAACAGCCTGATTATTCAAGCCGCGGGGGAACTGCCCAAAGAACAGGAAATGACCCTGATTACTTTCAGCGGCAGCACCAACGCTAAAAAGGGAGATTTCAGGCTATTCGGACTGGAAGGCCTTCCTTACGACCTTAATATAGCAGAACACAGCATTACGCTGAAAATCAAATCTTCGCGCGAACCGGCCTCGGTTCTTTGGATGGGTAACGAAAACAACACCTGGGACTTTGCCACTCCCAATTTCAACTGGCAAAACGGAGCTTCGATCTTTGTGCCCGGCGACAGTGTCCGTTTTACAGACGCGGCTGTTTACAAACAAATTGTGATCAACGAAACCATGCCGGTGGGACAACTGATGTTCGAAAACGAAGAAGCCTTCAGTCTGAGCGGTAGGGGAGTCGTCAGCGGCGAGGGCGGACTGAGCAAAAGCGGCGGGGGCCTGTTGTCCATACAAAACACCGACAACAGTTTTACCGGGCCTGTGATTATAGAGAACGGCATACTCGAAGTGGCCTCTCTCAAAGACGGTGGCCTGCCCAGTTCCATAGGGGCCTCTTCCAACAGCAGCCAAAACTGGATTATGCGCAATGCCACCCTGCAAACCAGGTCCCAGATGTCGACCAACCGGCATATGCAGGTGGTAGACACCCTGACAATAAACAATCCCGCATCCAACAACAGTGTGCTGATCAGCGGCAACATGAGCGGAGCCAACACTACCCTGATTGTTAAAGGGAAAGGCAGCCTTACTTTGCAGGGCAGCAATACTTTCGGCCGGGTAATTTTGAAAGACGGCCTGCTTTTGCTGGGTTCCTCCCATGCCAACCGTTATTCCATGGGTTCCGCCAAAATACGCCTCGAGGGCGGTATTTTCCGTATGCACAACATAAATACAACTTCCGACACCGACAATTTTAGAAACGAAATCGAAGTTCCCGAAGGGAAAACCGCCTACTGGGATTTGCCCTCGCGCTGGGGCATCACGTCAAAACTTACGGGATCGGGACGCCTGGTCGTTTACATTCCCTATGTGCGTTCCGACCTCAACGGCGACTGGTCTGCCTTTAGCGGCCGCATTGATTTTGTCGGCCGTGATGTTCGCCTCAACAACGCCGCAGCCCGCAATCTGCCTCTGGCAGAAGTCAATCTGGGCGACGGCACCTACCTAATGGCAGCTTCCAACGGCAGCAGCGAATCTTCTACGGCTCAAACATTTACTTTGGGAGCCTTGAGCGGTACAGGAACTATTTCGGGCCGCAACAGTCTGGTCATCGGTAGTAAAAATACCTCCACCGTTTTCAGCGGAACCATCAGTAGCGGAGGCGGACGCCTTACCAAACAAGGTAGTGGTGAACTCGATCTGCGAGGAGCCAACGAATACACCGGCGGTACCATTGTTCAACAAGGCAGCCTAATCGTGAGCAATAGCTCAGGAAGTGCCACCGGCACGGGCAACGTTACGGTGCGTTCCGGAGCCACACTGACCGGACGGGGCAGCATCGCCGGTACGGTACAGGTGCTGGAAGGAGGCATCCTCGCAGCAGGTTCCCCCACCAACGTAGGCAGCACGCTAAAATTAGGCCGAAACCTGACGATGAACCCGGGCAGCCGCATGGTATTTAAGCAACGCCTGCTCTACTGCGACAAACTGACCGTTGACGGAAACATCAGCCTGAACGGAACCCTGGAACTGCAAATTCAGGGAGCAGACCTGAAAGAAGGCCGCAGTTTAGCGCTCTTCACGGCCGGCGGTACAGTAAGCGGCGCTTTCGAAGCCATTGAACCTGCCGTTCCCGGCGAAGGTTTGGAGTGGGACCTCAGCCGTATCAACGAAGGTATCCTGACAGTACAGGCTGCCTCAGCCCTACCCTCGGCAACAAGCGCTGAATTCCGGCTTATTCAAAGCGACAACCATCCTATCTATCGCATCAGCTGCGAAGCGGCCACAGACCCAATCAAGGTGGAAATCCTCAGCCTGACCGGCAAACTCATGGAAAGCCTCGAAAACCCTGCACCCGACTGCCTAGTCGATCTGAACAATTACCCGGCCGGCTTGTACTTGCTCAGGGTCAGTGCCAACCATAAGACCAAAGTATTCAAAATTGTAAAGAAGGAATAGAGACTAGGGTGACTGTAAAGCCATCCTCTTTTTTCTGCCCATTCAATTTCTGCCGACAAAGTCAGGCAATCATCGGGAAGAAGTGAGAGCCTCTTGTCGGATTCGAACCAACGACCCCGAGATTACAAATCACGTGCTCTGGCCAACTGAGCTAAAGAGGCAAAAGGGAAAGCTTACTATATCGCGCCGCTACAACCAAACTACCCTTGCTGCGGTCAGGCCCTGGGGGGATTCGCAGGGAGCTGGCCGTATAGGACTTTCCCCGGCCGCAAAAGTACGGGTTTTTTGCTTCACCTCAAACAGTCTGTCAAAAAAATTGTATTTTTGCCCAAAGATTTTATCTATTATGGAACAAACACCCAATCCTCTTCTTGTCAAATACAGGTATGCAGCCAATTATGGTTTGTACCTGGGCTTGTACATCGCCTTCTTCTACCTTTGGGGCATCGTTTTTCCTCAGGGAGTGGTTTCTAAGATTATTCCGGTGCTGGGCTGGTTGGGCCTACCCTTCTTTTGCGTATTTCTGGTCAAGCATTATCGCAATAAGGCCCTGGGAGGCTTTATGCGCTACGGTCAGGCCTGGAGTTTCGGGCTCTGGATGTTTGTATTTGCCTCGTTGATAATGGCCGTTGTGCACTACCTACATTTTGAATTGATACAACCCGACTACATCAAAGACAATTACAATCAGGCATTGATAATTCTTGAACAAATGAACTATCCTCAGGAACAACTCGATGCCCTGATTGATTTCGGGGTACCCACATCCATACAGTTTGTGTTCAGTTACATCTGGTTTTACATCATTGGCGGTGCTCTTCTATTTTTGATCCTCAGTCCTTTTGCCGTGCGCAAGGATATTCTGGAAAATTAAAGCAGACTTTTAAAAACGCAATTATGGACATCAGTATAGTTATTCCTTTGTACAACGAAGCAGAATCCCTGCCTGAACTGTTTAAACGAATTAAGGCAGTAATGGAACAAAACGGATTCAGCTTCGAAGTCATCTTTGTGGACGACGGCTCCAAAGACGACTCCTGGCAAGTTATTACCGAGCTCAAAGCGGCTCATCCCGAAGTTATCAGGGCTCTGAAATTCAGGCGTAATTATGGCAAGTCTCCGGCTCTGTACTGCGGCTTCAAAAAAGCCGAGGGGGATGTGGTTTTTACTATGGATGCCGATTTACAGGACCGCCCCGAGGAGCTCCCCGAAATGTATCATATGCTCAAAGATGGAGGTTACGACTTGATTTCGGGTTGGAAAAAGAAACGCTACGATTCCAAAATAAGCAAGAATCTGCCTTCTAAAATATACAATGCCACTGCCCGTAAGATTACCGGTATTAAGCTGCACGACATGAATTGCGGGCTGAAAGCCTATCGCAAGGATGTGGTAAAAAACATCGAAGTATACGGCGAAATGCACCGCTACATCCCCTATCTTGCCAAAAATGCCGGCTATACTAAAATAGGCGAAAAAGTGGTGCGGCATCAGAAGCGTAAATTCGGAGAGTCAAAATTCGGTCTGAGCCGTTTTGCCCACGGCTACCTCGACCTGATGACCCTTTGGTTTTTATCGCATTTCGGCAAGCGGCCCATGCACTTTTTTGGCCTGGTAGGCAGTTTGCTCTTTTTGTTGGGTTTTATTGCCGTCGTGGTGCTTGGAGCCATGAAAATTTCCATGCTCAATCAGGGCATTCCCTTCCGGCTGATTACCGATATCTCTTATTTCTATTTGGCCCTAACCTGTATTTTGCTGGGAACCCAGTTGTTCCTGGCCGGTTTCCTGGCCGAAATGATTTCACGCAATGCTTCGGAACGCAACAACTACATCATCGATCAGGAACTTTAGCTTGCTACTCACATTGCTGCTTTTGTCGCTTTTTTTACAAGCCTGTGTCGGCAACCCCAACTGCTACGAATCGAAAGAAGTATTGGTCTATTGCGGCTTTTACTCCAGCGAGACCGGCAAAGCCGGCAGCATCGAAAAAGTCAGTGTTAGGGGTCTGGGCAGCGATTCTCTGATTTATAACGACAAAACGCTCTCGAAACTGGCCCTTCCGCTGCGTTCCGATGCACAGGAAAGCGTTTTTATTATCGAAATTGAACAATCTTCCATTGTGTTTCGCGACAGCCTCAGTTTATCGCACACCAACAACGAGTGGTTCATTTCTATGGAATGTGGTTGTATAGTGTTGCATACCCTGTTAGATGCCCGGCCGGGCGGAGCAAGCTTTATCGATTCGGTCTGCATCGTGAACCCGGAAATCAAGAATGCGGTTACAGAACATGTCAAAATATATTTATAGTCTCCTGATTTTCAGCATGATCAACCTTACAACCTTGGCGCAAACCAGACCCAAGGCAGCCAGGGATTCCGTCTTTTATCACGGTGCTTATTTGGGTATCAGCCTTATAGAGCCGGTTAAGAGTTTTTTTTCTGCCACTTGGGGAAGCTCCGTGCAATTGGATGTTAATTTACTGAACCGTTTTTTCCCGGTCGTTGAACTGGGCTACGCCCAGGCAAAACTTGTGAACCCGGAGCAGACCCGTTTCGACACCAAGGCCATCTATTACAAAGCGGGAATCAACCTGCCTATAGCCAAGGAAGGCCCCAACGCCGAAAATCTGTTTTTTTTGGGTGGCCGGCTGGGATATTGTTCTTTTGATTATTCCATAAGCGGTTGCGTTTTCGACGGTAGCTATTGGAACAGAGGCTATATGAAGGACTTCCTCAACGAACATGCCGGAGCTGCATGGGGAGAAGTGCTGGCAGGCCTTCGTGTTCAACTTTTCGGGCCAATATCGCTAGGCTGGTCGGGCAGAATGAAAACCACCTTCAAGGTTCGGAACGGAGAGCATTCTGTTCCTCCTTATATTCCGGGCTACGGACTCAATCAAAAGCCCAACTACGATTTACTGTTGCATCTTTACTTCCGTCTGCCCGGTTCCGGGACAAAAACAAACAAACGGCTCTGAGACTTGGTGTCAGCTTAATTATGTTTAGTATGAAAGAGAAGCTCGCAGGCAGGCCCAGGAGGCCACAAACGGTGTCAGTTTAATTATATTTAGTATGAAAGCCGTTGGATATCGCTTTTTTCACGTTTACAGTATAATGCACCCGTCTAATTTTATTAATATGAAAACCAGGTTGTTTTTCCCGATTCTGTTGCTGATGCTCGTTTCCTGCAAAGACAAAACAGTCTTTCAGCGCAACCAGGGCTTTATTTTCAATACCAGCTACCACATCAGCTACACCTCGAACAAAGATTTACATGCCGGTATCAGACAGGAACTGGAAGCCTTCGATGCTTCCCTGTCAATGTTCAATCCCGAATCCACCATCAGCCGCATTAACCGCAGCGATACCGGAGCTATCGATCTTTCGGGCGATCCACGGGTGGTTTATCTGCTGAACGAGGCTATAAAAATTTCAGAAATAACGGAGGGAGCTTTCGATATAACAGTAGCTCCGCTAGTCAATGCCTGGGGCTTTGGCACCGAACAACGCAAATCAATGAGCAGCGTCGACATAGACAGCCTGATGCAATTTGTGGGCTATGAAAAATTGCAGCTTGAGGGTTTCAAACTGAGCAAGGCCGATGCCAGGGTCAAACTGGATGCTTCAGCTATAGCTAAGGGTTACGCCTGCGATATTATTGCCGAAAAGCTGGAACAAGCCGGTATCAAAGACTATTTGGTCGAAATCGGAGGCGAGATACGCATGGCAGGTTTGAATCCCAAGGGGCAATTGTGGAAGGTGGGGATAGACAAACCTATAGACGACTCGCTGGCTGTAGAAAGGGAATTGCAAGCAGCTCTTGCCTTAACCGGCAAAGGCATGGCAACTTCGGGCAATTACCGGAATTTCTACAAAATCCAAAATCAGAAACTGGGTCATACCATAGATCCCCACACGGGAAAACCCATTCAACAGAATATACTCAGCGCCACCGTCGTAGCTTCAGACGCCCTAACGGCAGATGCCTATGCCACGGCATTTATGGTGATGGGACTGGAAAAAGCCCGCACTTTGATCGACAAGCTGCCCGGGCTGGAAGCCTATTTTATTTATTCCGACGACGAAGGCAAACTGCAAACCTGGATCAGCAAAGGTTTGCAGGACGCCTTGACTACTTTCTGAGCCGATCCAATAAAACACTGACCGGACC
>Ga0116174_10002866_pt1 | contig 14528 bp, 11 predicted proteins | sample AD_UKC087_MetaG_FD_89801 | JGI IMG/M metagenome (GOLD analysis project Ga0116174, IMG submission 89801) | Active sludge microbial communities of municipal wastewater-treating anaerobic digesters from USA - AD_UKC087_MetaG | ecosystem: Engineered > Bioreactor > Anaerobic > Digestate | place: USA...
CTTGCTGATCAGTCGTCTGACTTGCCGTTCACTCAAATTCAGCCGCAGGGAGGCTTCCTTTTCCGTGATCCGTTCTTCCAGTACCCGGTCTAATTCAGCTTTCCGGGCTATTTCTTTAGCGTTAATTGTTATTGTCCATGGCATAGCTCCTAATCTTAATTAGGACATTTCTATTTTGCTACTTTAGGACATTACTACTTTGCTCTTACAGTGGTTTTCTGCTCGAAGCTTTCTTATCTGACTTGCGGTATACTTGCTCTGGTCAAGAGCAGCTTTATTCATAAGTAATATTGCAAGGGCTTATTCATTTAACACCGAATGACTATTTCATAAATAAAAACTCTCATGTTTTGGAGACTGGTTTTATGAGGGTGGCAAAAAAACAATTTCTGAATCACTTTCTACTCGCAATCGGATTACTGCTAATATGCGTGTTTTCGTATGGATTGGTTGCAAATAAACTTGGCTATTTTCTAGACGATTGGTATATCATCTGGACTTACCGTACCTTCGGTGTTGAAAAATTTTTGGACTTTTTTAAAGGGGACCGTCCTTTATTTTCTTACGTATACATGGTTTTCATTCCATTAATAAAAGACTCTCCTCTCAATTGGCAGCTTTTCGCTATCTTTACTAAATGGTTATCTGGAATCAGCTTATGGTGTCTTTTAAGGCTTCTTATGCCCAAAAAGGATTTATCAACGTTTGCGATTACTGCCCTTTTCCTGGTTTATCCCGGGTTTAAGTTCCATCATTTTGCAGTAATGTACAGCCAAAACTATGCAATACTGGCTGTCTATTTTCTCTCACACATCTTCATGATCCTGGCTATCCGCAACCCGAAAAGGCGTTGCGTTTATACAATTCTCGCGATGATTCTCCAATTTATTGGCATTGCTCCGATGGAACTATATTATGGCTTGGAATTGGTTCGCCCAATCTTAATTTTTCTTGAGCTGCGTGATGACACAAAGCCTTTGAAAGTTCAATTAACTCGGAGCTTCAAAACATGGCTACCCTATCTTTTGGTTTTATTCGGTTTTACTTTGTTTAGAGTTGGTTTTGGCCAACTTTACTCATATCAACTGGGTCTTGTTAATCAACTCAAGTCTGACCCGATAAGCACGATTAAACAACTGGCAGTGATCGTATTTAAAGCTTTGGTCGACAGCATTTTTAACGTGTGGGTTGATATTCTCAGACAATTTCATGCCGCAATCAAGTCAGGAAACTCAATTGTCGTTGGCGTGTCTGTCGCTGCAGGTTTGTTCGCACTTTTGCTGTTATTTTATTCGCACCGAACAAACAGGACAACTGATTCAAGAATAACATCGTTCTGGCTTCCTGTTCTCGGAGTTTATATTATTCTCGTCGGTATGATCCCGGTACTGATTGCTGGGCTCGATATTGGACTGGCTTTTCATAACAATCGCTTTCTGCTCCATTTGTCAGTTGGTGTATGCATTTTGATTGTTTCACTGGTTGACTTAATAATCAGGCAGGGCTATTTTAGGCTTGTTCTGCTTGCCCTGCTAATTGGAATTTCCATTGGGGCTAACTTTATTGTCGGGAATGAATACAAAAAAGCATGGGAGGCTCAGAAATATTTTTTTAGTCAACTAACCTGGCGTGTCCCACAGATAAGACCCGGTACTGTTTTGATTACACCGGAGGTACCCTTCGAGACATACTATTCGGGAACATCATTAACTGCCCCGCTTAACATAATTTACTCGCCAGATCTTAATCAGAACCCAATACCCTATCAAATGATTCTGGCTGGTTCTCCCCAAATGAAATCAATGCCCGAATTAATTCCTGACCAACCCATTCACCGAGTTTCTCGCGCGTTCAATTTTCAAGGAAACACGTCGGATATGCTTGTGTTCGAGATGCCCACAAGGGGTTGCCTGCAAATACTCTCGCCGTCTACGAATCCACAACTTTACAACAACTCACGTTACGCGCAGCTCTGGGAAGATTTAATCAAGTTATCAAACCTTGATCGGATTGTCACCAATAAACCAGATGCAGAACTCCCGACTAGATACTTTGGCTCAGTGCCACAACGGGATTGGTGTTATTACTACCAAAAAGCTGCGCTTGCTGAGCAATCACAGCAGTGGACTGAGATTGTTTCTCTCTATGACAGGGCAAAATCAGAACAGCTAAATCCCGTGAGTTCTCGTGAATTGTTGCCATTTATCAACGCATATTTTAGAACTGGCGAAATTAAGGAAGCGCTAGTTTTAAGTGAAAACCTCTTAACCGAGGATGGCAATTTCCGTTTCGATTTGTGTAGAATAATTGAAGATGCTGATTTGATGAATATCTCGCAAGATCGGGAACAGATGCTTAAATTCCTTGATGAGTTGAAATGCGAAGGTGACTGATGGAGACTATTAAAACCGGTTTGTCTGTTATCGTTCCCGTCTATAACAGCCAGGAGTCTTTACCTCTCCTGGTCGAAGAAGTCAGCCAAATACTAATAAATCACCGCGAGCAATTTGAAATTATTCTGGTTAATGACGGCAGTCGGGATAATAGCTGGAAAATCATTGAGGATCTTTCTTCAATTCACCCAGAAGTTAGAGGCGTCAATCTCGTTCGGAATTTCGGACAGCACAACGCGTTGTTATGTGGAATTCGTTTAGCTACTTATTCAATTATTGTGACCATGGATGATGACCTGCAACACCCTCCATCGGAAATTTATAAGTTAGTTGATGAAATAAGGTCAGGTAAAGACCTGGTATACGCTTCGCCCAAAAAGGAAACTCATAGCTGGTGGCGAAATTTCTCATCAAATTTGTCTAAATGGGCGTTAAAAGTGAGCACCCATATAACCTATGCGGAGAAGATAAGCGCTTTTAGGGCTTTTCAAACCAATTTGAGAGATAATTTTGAGAATTTCTTAAATCCTTATGTGTCGGTCGATGTACTCCTTTCATGGGGAGCAACAAAGATCGGCTTCATTGAAGTTGACCACCACGTTAGAAAAAGTGGCGTCAGCCAATATACGTTTCGTAAACTGCTCAAACACGCTATTAACATGTTGCTGGGGTTTAGCGTGCTTCCCCTACGTATCGCAAGCATATTAGGGTTCATTTTTACCCTGTTTGGTTTTATTGTGCTCTCATATGTGTTAATCAGATATTTTATTCAGGGCGGTGGGGTGCCTGGCTTTTCTTTTCTTGCCTCGACGATAGCAATTTTCTCTGGCATAATTCTCTTCGTCCTGGGAATCATTGGTGAATATTTGGCTCGGTTGTATATCAATATGATGTCAAAACCACAGTATATGATTTCACAAACTACTGAACCAAAATAAACAAGTCATGGAGGTAAATTGAAAATTGAAATCTCCCTGTTGGATTCGCAACGTTTTGATATAAAAGTCGCCAAAGCTGTAGAGTTCAACGCAGCGGACTTGGGAGATATTGAAGCCTATTGTATCTCAAATGATATTGACCTGTTGATCGCACGAGTTTCGACAAACGAAATTTCGGTCGCTCAGGATCTCGAAAAGCTCGGGCACAGACTAATGGACACTTTAGTCTATTACAAATTCGATTATGCCAAAAAGCCCGCTCCTCAAAACGTTACTCCTTTCGTAATCCGCAATGTTAGTGGCAATATTGACTATGCACTTGAAGTTTCATCTGTTGCGGGAGAAGCATTCGCAGGGTATTTTGGGCATTATCATGCGGACTCAAAACTCGATCGGAAAGTGTCTGACTCTATCTATTCAGACTGGGCATATCGTTCAACAATAGACTCAAGTGTCGCCAATGCTGTTTTGGGGGCTTTTATTGAAGATAAAATCACTGGTTTTATCACCCTGAGGATCAATTCGGAAGGATACGGCGAGTTGGCACTCAATGGTGTTTCTCCCGTTTTTCAGAAACGTGGACTATATCGGGCGTTAGTGTTGTCGGGAATGGAGTGGCTACACCAGTCAGGATTGGACCAGATATTTGTGTCGACCCAAATCAATAATATTTCAGCCCAAAAAGTATGGACCAGATTAGGCTTTGAAATGGATCATTCTTTCTATACTTTTCATAAGTGGTTTAAGTAGTATAGTTTTGCTTTCTTTTATTATAGGTAATTCTAATGATCAAAATTCCTTTTAATAAACCTCCATTAGTTGGCAACGAATTCGAGTATATGCAGCAAGCGATAAAAGATGGTCATATTTCCGGAGATGGGACTTTCACCAAGAAATGTCATCATCTTCTCGAAGGAAGTTTGGGAGTTGTAAAATCCCTCTTAACCACATCGTGTACTCACGCACTGGAAATGGCTGCATTGCTTATCGACATTCAGCCGGGTGATGAAGTTATTTTTCCGTCCTTCACGTTTGTGTCCACCGTAAATGCGTTTGTGTTACGAGGAGCAATACCTGTATTCGCAGATATTCGGCCTGACACCTTAAACATCGATGAAAATGAGATTCAAAAGCTTATCTCACCAAAAACAAAAGCCCTGGTAGTTGTGCATTACGCAGGCGTGGGCTGTGAGATGGATGAGATCGGTGAAATCGCTGAACATTACGGCGTTGAGATAATAGAAGACAACGCGCATGGTTTATTCGGAAAGTATAAAGGCCGATACCTCGGTACGATTGGATCGCTGGCAACACAAAGCTTCCATGAGACAAAAAATTTCTCATGTGGCGAGGGCGGCGCGTTGTTAATCAACGACCCTCAGTACTCTGAACGAGCTGAAATCATCAGAGAAAAAGGAACTAATCGAAGCCGGTTCTTTAGGGGTATGGTGGATAAATACACTTGGGTAGATCTGGGTTCCAGTTATCTACCTTCGGATATGTTAGCAGCCTACCTTTTTGCCCAACTCGAAGCCAGAGAAAAGATTCAGCAAAAGCGCAAACTAATCTGGGATACTTATCACACGGAAATTAAGAATTGGGCTCAAAAGCAGGGAGTCCGTCAGCCAATTATACCGGGCGATTGCGAACAGGCTTATCATATGTATTATTTGCTTCTACCTGATCTTGAGACTCGTCAGAGGTTCATCGCCTTTCTAAAGGATAATGGAATTTTGTCGGTATTCCACTACTTACCTCTTCACCTTTCAGATATGGGCAAGAAATTTGGCGGCAAAGTGGGCGATTGCCCGGTTACTGAAGATGTCAGCGACAGGTTGGTTCGACTACCGATGTTCTACAACTTGCCAGAAACTGACCTTTCAAAGGTAATAGAAACAATATCATCATTTAAGATATAGATAAATCCGCATCATCTAATCATTTTTTAATCGAAGTCCGAGAAAATGCTTTCGGCATCTTTTTATCTTTTATCACAAACAACATTTGCATAAGCCGCCTTGCGGTATACTTTCCCTCACCATGGAAAGTGAAACAAGAGGTCCTTTTTATCTCGCTGTTGAGGGTGTCATTGGCGTGGGAAAAACCACGCTGGCACGCCTGCTTAAGGAGGCTTTAAGTTGCGAAGTGCTGCTTGAGGTCTTCGAAGAAAACCCTTTTTTGTCCGATTTCTACGGCGACCGGGCAAGATACGCCTTCCAGACCCAGATTTTCTTCCTGCTCAGCCGATATCAACAACAGGTCAAGATGATTCCACAGACACTGGCGGCTGGCCGCTCAATCGTTTCGGATTACTGTTTTGATAAAGACTCGCTTTTCGCCGGCATCAACGTGCGCGGCGACGAGCTGACCATGTATTATCGGGTCCACGAAGCCCTGGCGGAGAAAATTCCTGAACCCAATCTAATCCTCTACCTGCGCGCCTCAACCGATACGCTTATGCAGCGCATTCTCTCTCGCGACCGTCCCTACGAACGTGATATGGAAAGGGCTTATATCGAAGAACTCAACCAGGCCTATGAAGACTTCTTCGCGCAGCCACGACTGCAGGAACGTCTGTTGGTGATTGAAACTGACCACCTCAACCCAATCACCTGTCCTGAAGACCTCGAATATATCATCCAACGTATCCGCCAGTCGCTTCAGCTCACCCCTTATCAAGAGAGCCTGCCGCTATAAAACCCCGAGGAAGCTATGAATATCACCAACGACCTGCTGATCAAACTTACCAAAGACTTTGTTGCCAAGCGTGTACGCCAAAACAAAGATCTGGTCGCGGTTTATCTGACCGGTTCAACCCTCTCAGGTGAACCACTGCTGGGCGGCACAACCGATATTGACCTTGTTTTCGTGCATAAGGAAGACCCCGTGGTTGAGCGCGAAGTGCAGCGCATCAGCTATGAAGTTTCCTACGACATCCAGCATCATCATCAGTCCTACTACACTTTTCACCGCCGACTGCGCCTTAACCCCTGGCTTGGGGAAGCGCTCAACAACCGCCACAGCATTCTCTACGATACCGATCACTGGCTCGAGTTTATCCAGGCGGGGGTAGGCAATCAGTATCACGCTGCTGAGTCGATATATAAGCGCGCCTTGCCCTTCGCTGAGAAAGCCCGCTCACAGTGGTTTGATCTTGAAGACCCGCAGTCTATTGGCTTTGCGGATTGGGCTGACCTCTACTTTAAAACCGTCTGCACAGCCGCTAACGCAGTCGCAATTCTGGCCGGACCCGCCCTGACAACCCGCCGTTTACTGCTGGATTTTCCCGCCAGGGCTGAAGCGGTCAACCGATTGCCCATGGTGGGTGATTTGGCGCGCCTGATCGGCAGCGATTTATCTTCAGAAAAACACTATCAGGACTGGCATCCTGCCTGGGAAGCTGCGCTGATCTCGGCCAGCAAAGCGCCTGATTGCCCACCCAATTTGCACGTGGCCAGACGCGGCTATTTTGTCAGCGCCTGCGACGCGATGACCGAGAGCGGAGCCTATCACGCCGCGCTGTGGCCGATGATAGAAACCTGGCGTCTGGCAGTCCAAACACTCAACCAGGATGTCGCCGTTCAGTCTACCTGGCTGAGCTTTCTGGATACTTTGGATTTTAACGAGGAGAGCAAAGAAAATCGCGTCGCTCAGCTTGACCAGTTTATCGATCAGGCCGAAGCGGTTCTGGCTGATTGGAAAAACGCCTACGGAATTTAGTTTGTGGAATTGTGGATAAGTGGTGGAAAACTGTGGAAAACTTGGGGTTATTGTGAATAACTCGAGCAAACATTCTATAAATCAGGCGGGGTAAACCCCAAAATTTCACAATTCAGACCCATCACACTTTTTTGATTACAAAGCTTTCCAAACGCTCTCCACACAGGCTGTGGATACTAAATCTTTTAAGAATTTGCTTTTCAACGAAGCTAAATTCCGTTCAACTGGCAGCCCAAACTAATTTTCCCCATTTACACAGCGCCTACGGCGAATACTACTTAAAAGGATTTCAATAAGATTAAAAAATTAACCAACAGTCTTATCAGTGCATCATGGTCCGGCCTGTGAGCTTATCCCGGACAGCTTCAATCACCTTATGGATATGCGTGTTATCTTCCACCAGATTGAGAGAGTCACATGGAATCACCAGGATGGGGCTTTCTGTGAAGCTGTTCATCCACTCTTCATAAAGGATATTTAGACGCTCGAGATAAATGCGCGGAATGTTTGATTCGTAGTCCCTGCTGCGCAGGGCAATGCGCTTTTCGAGCGTCTCCACATTCGCTTGCAGGTAAATAATCAGATTTGGGGGTGGCAAAAGTTTGATCAGGATGTGATAGAGATCCTGATAGACGTTATAGTCACGCTTGCTGATATCCCCCTGAAGGAAAAGATTCCGCGCGAAGATCTCGGCATCTTCATAGACGCTGCGATCTTGAATTACTGAGCCAGCCACACTCAGCAGCTCCTTGTGGATTAATAAGCGGCGGGTCAGGTAATAGAGCTGTGAATGAAAAGCCCATTTTTTCATATCGGCATAGAAATCTGCCAGATAGGGATTATCGCTGACGGGTTCATAGAAAGGTTTGAAATCCAGGCGATCGCTGAGCAGCCTTACCAGAGTTGATTTTCCCGCGCCGATGTTACCTGCAACCACGATAAATTTATCCATTTTTATTCCCTTTCCGGCTCAATTGTAGTTGTCATGTGCTGGTTTTGACAACCGCGCATAGTTGTCGGTAATTATTAGTCGGGTAACAGCGTTGATCTTGTCGAAAGTTAACAAGGGGCTGTTTTCTTTTATCTTCTATAATAAAGGTGCAAGATCGATCCTAACTTAGGAAAAGGAGACCAAAATCTTTAGTGGTTTAAATTTATTGTAGACAATTATTATCGGCGGCGTCGCTGGTTGGGTCGCTGACAAGGTTGTTCCCGGTGTCGAAGTAGGCGTGCTTGGCGCGATCATCGCGGGTATTCTCGGCGGACTTTTGGGGGGCTGGCTTTTCAACATGCTTGGTCTTGCCACAACTGGCTTGATTGGGATTCTGATTGCCGCGATTATCGGCGCGATTATCGTGCTGATCATTTATCGGGCGATTGCCAAAAAATAAAACTAGGTAAGTAATTGAGTTTAGCCCGGTCAGACTCCTGATCCGGTTATTTTTTTGATTCGGTCAGGTAAATCTTCTGAACAAAAAATGCGGCAAAAACATCAAGCGCGACAGCGGTCAGACAAATCGCCAGGAAGCTGATTTGATAGAGCTGAGCCCCAAATAAAGCGCCAAAAACTCGTCCGGCTGAGAAGGTGGCTATGATCACCGCCATGACTGAAGCCCGGGCGGCAGGCAAGACTTCGCTCATCAGTGTAATCAGTCCGATTAGAAAGAATTCAAAAGAGATAAAAATTGCCGAGAGGGCTATCAAGGTGAGGGTGAGAGATTGTTTGGTAAACGGCAGCGCTAAAGAGCTCAACGCGTTGATAATCAGGGCGACCGTTATGGCTTTTTGCTTGCTCACTCGATCCAGAATAAGCGCCGAAAGCAGTTCGGATGCTAATTCGGATCCGCCAATCACCACGGAAGCAATGGTTAATGTTGCAAAAGCTAACCCGAAGCTGTCTTTGATCCATTCCCCAAATACCATATTGACCACTTCATTAGCTCCGGTAGAACTGATGCTGGCCGCTACTCCCGCGAGGACAGGCGCTGATCTGAGAGCCAGACCTAAATTTTGCAACAAAGGCTGTTTAATCTTTTTTGACGTGTCGGCGGGAATTATGCGCCAGAAAATGAGCATCAGAAGCAATCCGATCACCGTTAGAACGATATGCGGCGCGATCCAATCAATACGTGTCAATAAAACACCAAGCGCTGGGGCGCCTAAAATAAAACCCATTGACCAGCTCAATTCGGTAATTGACAAGATCTTGCCGCGCCGCTCAAATGGAACATAGTCGCTCAAATAAGACTGCATGGAGGGAATGAAGACACCGTTTCCTACCACCACCAATGAAGCGCCAATAATGAAACCAATGAATGATTGAAGGACTGCTGTTATTCCCATTCCAAGCGTGAACAGCGTCATGCCAAACAACATGCCTTTTTTTCGGCCGTATGTGTCAGTGAAGGTTGCCAAAAAAGGCGAGAAAGAGCCCAACAGCGAGCGAATCGAGAGCGCTACAGCCAGATCTCCCAAATTGACGCCAATACTGGCGGCCAGCAAAGGCTGCATGGCATAAACCATTCGATAAGCCGAATTGATGACAGTACGGATGAGAGTAAACAGGACAACATGCCCGCCAATATTGCTTTTAGCAGAAATTTGATTATTCACGATGTGGAATTTTACCTGACTTAGGGCAGAGAACTAATCAACTACACCTGTCTACAAGGTCCTGAAGAGAAACATTTTTTAATTCTTCAGCGATGATTTCGGAAGTTCTATCCCAGACTTGAAAGATTGGACACTTATCACCTTTGTGGCAGCAGCGGGGATCTGAGTTGCCTCTGCGCAGGGCTATCGGCCCATCCACCGCAGTGATAATGTCGAGCATACTGATTTCATCAGCTGGCTTGGCCAAAATAATACCGCCGCCCGCGCCGCGCCTGGTGTTTATTAACCCTGCCATAGTCAGCAGGGAGTTGATGCGCGAAAGAAACATGTGAGAAATATTCATCGCTTCCGCAATCACATTTGATGGTGTCAGGCGGTCTGGACTATTCTTCGCTAAATAGAGGAGAGCGCGTGTTGCGTAATCAGCCTGGTTAGTAATTTGAAGAGCCATTAATTCCTCGATCCAATTTGAAGACTGCTGCTTCGTCAAGCGAAAAGTGGAGAAATTATATCAAATAAATTGGGTTTGTAGTTATTTAATAATTAGTTGACAGAACTTGTCCCCGATTATTATTTCCAACCATTCCGAAGACCGAAAATCGAGCATGTTAGACAAGTTTTGATCGTTGAAGGCTTTAGTCGAGACATGATCCTCTAAAATCGCTCTCTGCATGTTCGAAAGCACACTCTCAGGCATGGTCAAGGTCTGCTCGCCGACAAAGAATTCTCTCCCGCCGCCGGCTTTGATCGCCTTGTCAAAACTCCATAACACTTCTGTCTGGGGAGTGATTAAGCGCAGCAGTTGGGTGTGTTCCCCGGAGCGCACGAATTTGAGATTGCCGGTCTGGCCTATCTTTAGATACTCGTCATCGTTGATGGCGATTTGACGTATGTGAGCCGCCTCAAAGCTGTTGTACAACCGCTGTGTGGTTTGAATGCGCTGGTAATCGCACCCCCAATAGACAGTGCCGATTGCCAGACGTGCGTCGAGATCCATCAGCCCTTTCACTTCGTCCTGCTTACACAGCGGAATGATAATGGCGTTCAAATAATGGCTGAAAGGCGGCAGGGCTTCAATCAAATCGTCCGCCAGATTGCCAGGTGATTTGGCGCCGTTAATCAGAATCGTGCCCCCGCCCGGGCTGATAATCAGTGAGGTCGGCGTCTTTGACTCGCCAAAGAAACGCACGTGCAGCCTGCCGTCTGGTGGGTTAAGAATGCTCATCCAGACCACAATGGCCGCCAACAGCAACCCCAAAAAAGCAGGCACAGGCTGAAACACCGGTCTTAATTGCCCGCGGCGCGTTGGCCTGAGGGTCAACCAGGCGGTCAACAAGTAAAATAACAGCACCCACAGAGCATCAACGCGCGGCATCACGAAGCCATTGGGCAGCCACTTTGCCAGGGATGAGACCATCCAGTTCGTGTAAGCGGTTGGCAGCCAGGCCAGCCAGCGGGTCAGATTTCCGAGAGGCAGCCAAATCATGCCCAACAGCAGCGTCGCCAACCCCAATTGCATTACCGCGGGCTGAAAAGGCAGAATTAATGGGTTTGCCAGAAGAAAGAGCGGTGAGAATTCCCTGAAATGATACAAAAGCAGCGGCAGAACAGAAGCTTGCGCGATCAGTGTTACCAAAAATGTGTCCGCAATCCAGGGCGTCCATTTCTCAGCGGCAGCTTCTCCGGCACGCTTCCGGATCCACACGTTTAGACGGGCTTGAAGAGGTGAGGTGTAGAGCGACAAACCCAGGGTCGCCATCACCGACAATTGAAAACCGATATCCCAGGGAGCATGAGGGTCAAGCAGTACCATTGCCAATACGCACACCCCCAGACTGTTCAACAGGTTGCCCTTGCGGCCGATGAATCTGCCCAAAATGCTGTAGGAGCCCATGACGGCTGCCCTGATCACAGACGCTGAAGCGCCTACCAAAACAGTGTAAAACGCCAGCACAAGGATGGTCAGCGCTCCGGCTGGCACGACATTCATCCTGCGGGTCAGCCGCGAGACCATCCCCGCTAAAATGGCCATATTGAAGCCTGAAATTGCGATGATATGTGACGTTCCGGTCAACGCGTAAGCGCGTTTAAGGTCAGCGGGAATACCGTTTTGATCCCCCAGCAGGATGCCCTTCAATAGACTGCTCTCAGGAACGGCGAAAAGATGGTCAATAACGGCTTTGCCCCGCTCCGAAAGGTTGTAGATCCATGCTCTGAGCGGATTGCCGCATTCACGCGCTACCAAACTGACCCTGGGATAATAGAGCATGGCGTATACATTCTGATGTTTCAGGTAGTCTCGATATGAAAAATCAGAACCGTTCGAGGGCTCAGCGAGCTTGCCTTTCACGCTCAACAAATCGCCATATTGCCATGCCGCAGTCTTCGGAAGCCTCAGCAACAGCTTGCCTTTGACAGGTTTAGACGTTATTGAGGCGCCATCCTCAAGCATACGCACTGTTTTGACATCGAGCAGAACTGCCAGGTTGTTAAGCTGCTGTTTGGGCGGGGCGCTGACTACGCCGCTAATTTCCAACTCGCCACGTTCGAGGTAATGATGAATGTAGCCGGGGGTATCAGGTTGAAGGCTCAGCGCGTAGAGCATGCCGCTAAGGCAGAAGATGAATAACGTCAACGCCAAAGGCAGACGCCTGGCTTGCGGTTGATAGCGCCTGACGACCTGCCGTCCGAAAACAATCAGACAAGCCGCGCCGGCGGCAGCCCACAGCCACCAGGTTTGTTTGACCGCGTCGCTGATTACAATACCAATAACGGCTGTCAGACCCAGCCAGAAGAAGGGCATAAAACCCGGCAGACGGATGGTTTGTTCGTTGGCATCTGCAATGGTCAGGTTGGGTTGGGCCAGTAGGGATGAACGTTTTGGCGCGCGGCTCGTGTTTCCTCCAAAAAATCAATCAAACCTGGTTTTGCCACTGTTCGATCATGTTGTGATCGAGAATGTAATCGAGCGCTTGCTGGCTCAGCCAACCTGCGCGGACGACTTCCTGGGGGTCATTGGTTTCGATCAGGGTCTTACGAATCGTAGAGGAGGAGATATCAGCTGTGTCCACTTCGTCAAGGTAGATTACCTCCGCTCCTTGCCGGCTCAGTTTTTTGATGAATTTCAAATTGGGGGGGAACCCGTCCCGCGGACTGACGACGAAGGAAGTTAAATGAAGCAGATCGTCCAGCTGGTACCAGTGGCCGAGCCTGGGGCTGGCGCCGCTCACGCTGTCAGCGCCAAGCAGAAATGCCAGACGTTCGTTTTCTTTCAGTTCCTCACACATGACTTTGAGGGTTTCTACCGTGTAATTTGGCTGACCAGAAAGCAAGGAAAGCGTTTTTTCGAGGCGGCTTACTTCCACCCATTTGCTGGGGCGTCCCAGCTGCGTGGCAATCTCCCCCGCCGCGATCTGACACAGCGCCAGGCGATCTTCGTAGCTTTCCTGCAACGATTTCTTTACCTCATCAGAAATGTTATGACGCCAATAAACGGGAAGAATCACCACACGGGCAACCAAATGCCCCTTTTGTTCGAGGGCTAAAGTCGCCTTCACGATCAGTTCATTGTGGCCCAGATGGATGGGAGCGGCTGAGGTGCCAAACACCAAACAGAAACAGCGCTCAGTCACTCAGGCCCTCTAATTCTTTCAGCCATAATGCTGCGCTCGCGTCAGAAGGCATTGCCCAGCCGCCACGCGGCGAAAGGCTTATCGGCGTCACCTGCGGTCCGTCCGCGCTGGAGGAGCGCTTGAATTGATTGCCAAAGAAGCGTTGATAGAAAATCCTGAGTACCCTCAAAACCTCAGCGCTCGAAAATCGATCCTTAAACGTAACCTGGGCTAATTCAAACACCCCACGTGGCGGGAGGTGTTGACCGATGGCGTGCCACAAGAAGAAATCGTGGAGCAAGTAGGGCCCCAAAATGGCTTCAGTCGATTGAGCGGGTTTATTCCCGGAACCAGGCACCAGTTCGGGTGAAATGGTTGATTTGGCGATGTATTCCGTAATTGCGGCGCCAGTCTCACCAAGCAGCTCACCACCGGCCCAAGCCAACACGCGGAGCAAGAGCGTCTTGGGTAAGCCAGCGTTGACGTTATACATCGACATGTGATCGCCGTTGAAGGTCGACCAACCCAGCGCGATTTCTGACAGGTCGCCTGTGCCGACGACCAGCGCCCTCTGTTGATTGGCCAGGTCCATCAGAATCTGGGTGCGTTCCCGCGCCTGGGCATTTTCAAAGGTAACATCGTGTAAGCCCTCTGAGTGACTGATATCCTTGAGGTGGACGGCTACCGCTTCGCTGATCGAAATGGTTTTAACGCTTACACCGGCCGCTTTGGCGAGCGCGACGCTGCGTTCGTAAGAGTCGGCGGTGCTACCTGGCCCGGGCATCGAGACAGCCAAAATATTTTCGACAGGTCGCTCAGAGAGCTTGAATGCCCTCAGACAGACCAACAGCGCCATAGCCGAATCCGCGCCGCCCGAATTGCCCAGCACGACTTTATCGAGCTTTGTGTGCCGCAGACGTTTTAATAAGCCGGCTGCCTGAATGTCGAGCACTTCAGCAAACTGCTTTTCGGCGTCAGAGCTTTGAATGAAAGGAGTCGGACTGAGCAGCGGCTTGGGAAAATCACGACATTCCCAGGCGGCTTCGTCATCTTCAGCAATTTCGTATTGACAGAGCTCGCTCTCAAATTGGAGCCCCCTGGTTTCCGCTTTGACCGTGTGGTTAATCGTGATAGTGGCTTTGCCGCTGGCCACCCAATCGGTGGTTGATTCGCCTGGCCCCGCGGAAATTCCGGCAACGACCAAATTTTCCGCGCCATTGCCGAGCCAAAAGACCCAGTTTGGTATTGGGTTC
>Ga0116174_10002867_pt1 | contig 14527 bp, 13 predicted proteins | sample AD_UKC087_MetaG_FD_89801 | JGI IMG/M metagenome (GOLD analysis project Ga0116174, IMG submission 89801) | Active sludge microbial communities of municipal wastewater-treating anaerobic digesters from USA - AD_UKC087_MetaG | ecosystem: Engineered > Bioreactor > Anaerobic > Digestate | place: USA...
TGTTCCTCCCGTATAATCAGGATCAAGTGTCGTACATGCAACTGAATTCCCGTCACAGAGTTCTCCGGGTTCAATCACTCCGTTCCCGCAGTAACTCGGGACATCATTCAGGGTTGAAAGTTTTACATTACTTCCGTCAGGGATATATGTCCAGCCGTTATAAACATGGTTCTCCTGCATTTCTCTCATGTCACCGTCAAGCGGATAGAAATTAAAATATGTATCAGGTCTTCCTTCAAAACGATATTCATATCCGTCACATGACAGATAGAAAGCTCCGTGGTCTGTGGTAAGTTCACCTGTGTAACATTCTGCGTATTCATATGCTTTGAGATTAAGTGTTTCAACATCCCTGATATGGAGTCCTGAGCTTCAGGAATTGGAACACCATCTGCACCGAGAATCAATTGCAAAGGAACATTCCAGTAGCAATCTAAACAATATTCTATTTCAAACCGGGAAAGATCTATCGGTATCTGAATATTGAGCTGTCTTTGATGATAATTGAGCTCCATCATACCAGTATTATCTCCGCCAAGACCATATCTATTTGCTCTGCCATACCGTTCAGTATTTTTAAAATAAGCGCTATTAATACTGTCTTCGTTAAAATTATTTTTAACCGTATAATTTTCTAAAGTATTAACTACATTAGTAGAAAGTGAATAGTACATAGTATTTTCTTCGTTGTAAACTGAACTGTTTCTCAAACTTTGACATATCGACTCTTCCGGATACCTAACACAGTCATTTTGCACATACCAATCCCTGCGCCAGTTCCATTCGTAACGAGTATTCCAAAAACCAACCGCTTTCTTAATTGGCATCCTTGCCCACTCATCGACTTCTTCATTACTATTATCAATCTTTATGTTCTTTATTGTTATCCTTCTCTGCCATCGTTGAATTGAGGCAACTGTGTAATCATCACTGCCGTGACTGAACCCGAAATCACATGTGAATTTATTGCTTGATGTCTCTTTATAAAGCAGATTTTCTGTTTTTTCCGTGAACAAAAAACAACCAAAAGAAAAAACAAATAGATTTTTTTCATTTTAATTCTCCAAACATCAACTTCATAAAACCCTAAAAATTCAAATAATTAACGGGTCAGATTATCTCAAATTCAGAAATTAATCAAGGAGCCCAATACAAATAAAAACCTTTCCGAAGAGCTAATTTGATATTTAATTTATAACAGATATAATTCCCCGTTAAGTCTTAATTCATTCTAAGAGGTGAAAAATGATAAACGAACTTAAAAAGGCGATGATGAAAGCCAAAATGGAACATGACACAGCTAAAAGCAACCTTCTTTCAACCCTTGTGGCAGAGGCGGCAATGGTGGGGAAAAATGACGGCAACAGGGCGACGACTGATCAGGAAACCATTAATATCATTAAAAAATTCATTAAGAATGCCAATGAGAACATAAAAATTCTTGATGAAATGGGGAAAGATAAAAGTGCTGTCATAAAGGAAAAGGAGATACTTGAATCATTTCTCCCGAAACAATTGAGCCCTGAAGAACTTGAAACGATAATTGACGGTATCGCCGCTGCACTTCCCGAAAGATCTGTAAAAATGATGGGTGCGGTGATGGCTGAGCTTAAAAAGAAATACGACGGTCAGTTCGATGGTAGACTTGCAAGCGAAACAGTGAAAAAATGCCTTTTAAAAAACTGAATGGAAACATCCTAATGAAAAAATTCAATTTTCACATCAATAAGAACGCCAGAGAAAGATATTCTTTTAAAAAAGGGATATTTACGATATGCGGGAATGTGATCTTCCCTGATTATGCCGCGGCAAAGGAATTTGCTGACAGGATGAACCGGAAGTTCATTGAAGACGGCGTCAAAAGATATGTCAGGCCGGGCGAAATATATGCAATGGGGCTTATTGATGAGATAATGCACTATGTTTTCAGTGTCTACAGAAAGAATATCGACCCTCTTTTTCTTTCAAAGGCATATGGATCTGCAGTTTCCAATGTAGGGGAGAAGTCACTTCAGTCAACCATAGATTTTTTTGCCGGTGAGTTTCCTCCTGTTCCTGTTGAGTCAGGCGAGATCTCGGGTTCTGAGTTTCTAAACGGAAAGATAGACGATATGCCGTGCATGCTCATAGAGTTTGAAGAGATGATACTGCTTAAAATTACAAATGAAAATCCCGCAACAAGTGAGTTCAAGGAACTTTTCGATGATTCAGCTCTGATAGAAAAAACCGAATATCTCTCAGCTTTTTCATCAATAGAAAGATCGTTCGATTCACAGGAAAAGATAACGGTGAACGGAAAGAAATTTTCGCTCATAGAACTTTTGAGAGCACCTTTCAGGGCATCGCCCGACTCACTTTCGGGGCAGTTGCTTTATATGAAGGAAAACTGGGGGCTTGAGCTTTTAAAGGATTTTTCAGACCGGCTTCTTGTTTCTGTTGACATAATGAAAGAGGAGACCAGACCTGTCTTCGGTCAGGGCGGGGGTCATGGAGGAGAAGTCATAACGAAAGAGTCCCTTTCATCGAATGACTGGAGTTATTATGATGTTGAAACAGAAAATTTTTCTGTTGATTCATCGTGGATGCCCAGAGTTGTTATGATCGCAAAGAATGTCTTTGTCTGGCTCGATCAGCTTTCAAAAACATACGCGACAAATATTTCAACGCTTGATAAAATTCCTGATGATGAGCTGAAATCCCTTGCAAAACGGGGGTTTACCGGGTTGTGGCTTATCGGGTTATGGGAAAGGAGCCGTGCTTCAAAAAGGATAAAGCAGATCATGGGCAATCATGATGCGGTCGCTTCAGCATATTCCCTTTACGATTATTCCATTGCGGAAGAACTTGGAGGACAGCATGCTTTTGAGAACTTTAAGCAGAGAGCATGGCAGTTCGGCATAAGGATCGCAAGCGATATGGTTCCCAATCACATGGCGATAGATTCAAAATGGGTAAACGAACATCCGGAATGGTTTCTATCTCTGGATGAGCCCCCTTTCCCGGGCTACACCTACAACGGAGAGGATCTTTCGAGTCATCCGGAGATAGGGATATATATAGAAGACCACTATTTTGACAAGTCCGATGCCGCAGTCACATTTAAAAGGGTGGATAAAAGGAACGGAGATGTCAAATATGTCTATCATGGGAATGACGGGACATGCATGCCTTGGAATGATACGGCGCAGCTTAACTATCTGCGGGAAGATGTAAGAGAAAATGTTATCAGCACCATCATCAGGATAGCAAAGGATTTTCCGATAATCCGTTTTGATGCCGCAATGACACTTGCGAAAAGACACTACCACCGTCTGTGGTTTCCTGAGCCGGGCAAGGGGGGCGATATTGCTTCCAGATCTGAACGGGGAATGACAAGAGATGAATTCAATTCATTTTTTCCGAAAGAATTCTGGAGAGAGGTTGTTGACAGGATCGCTGTTGAAGTCCCCGAAACACTTCTTCTTGCCGAAGCATTCTGGCTTATGGAAGGATATTTTGTAAGAACTCTCGGAATGCACAGGGTCTATAATTCGGCATTTATGAATTTCATGAAAGATGAGGATAATGCCAAGTATAGAGAATCAATAAGAAATATTCTTGAATTTGATCCGCACATTCTTGAAAGACATGTGAACTTTCTGAATAATCCTGACGAAGAGACGGCAGTAAGACAGTTCGGAACGGGTGACAAGTATTTCGGAGTGACACTTTCAATGGTGACAATGCCGGGACTGCCGATGTTCGGCCACGGACAGATAGAGGGTTATTCTGAAAAATACGGAATGGAATATAGAAAAGCTTACTGGAACGAGTCAGTCAACTGGGAACTTGTTCAAAGGCATGAAAGAGAGATCTTTCCTCTGATGCACAGAAGAAGCATGTTCGCTCATGTTGAACACTTCAATCTTTTTGATGTTTACCGGGCAGACGGAAGTGTTGATGAAAATGTTTTTGCACATTCAAACGGTTACGGAAATAAAAGAGTTCTGGTTTTCTACCACAATAAATATGGCTCAACGGAGGGATGGATAAAAACATCGGCGGCATATCTTGATAAAAAGCAGGGAACACTTGCAAGAAAAGAGCTGCATGAAGCACTCGGAATATGTGTCAGGGAGAATAAATATATTAAATTCAGAGATCTTATCACCGGACTTGAATATCTGCTCAGTTGTAAAGGAATTTGCGATGACGGTTTTTTTATTAAATTAAATGCTTACAAATATTATGTTTTCAGTGATTTTACTGAAGTAACTGATTCTGCCTTGGAGCCGTGGGGAGAGCTTTCAGCAAAACTTCAGGGATCAGGTGTGGAAGATCTTGAATTTGAGCTCGACAGGATAAGGTTCCGTTCGATTCACGATCTGTTCCGTGATTTTGTAAATCAGGAAACTTTTGAAAAATTTGTTGAGGAACGGCTTAGCGTAAAGAAAAAGAGTCCCGTTTCCAGATTTTACAAAGGTCTTATGGATAAATACCAGAAATTTATCAATGAACTCAGCAGATTTGAAGGTGTGGAGCATATCAATAGAGATATTGCAGGACTTTTTGTAAACGACCTTACAACAGTGATAGATCTTCCTAAATACAAGCTCAGGGATCTCGATATTGAAGCTGATGATTATCTTCACAGAAACCTTTCAGAAGACAAGTACTACCTGTATATGGTGCTCGGTTTTGTTACAGGTGCGAGACTTTCAATGATCCAAAAAGAGAAGAATGATGCAGAAAAAAGCTGGGAACTGTTCATAAAATACCGGCTAAACCTGATATTCAGGGAACTTTTTGAATCGACCGGTTTATCTTCACATCATGCAATGAGGATCGTAAGACACATCAGGGCTTTCATTTATTATCAGAACTGGTGGAGACAATACGAACCTGAAGTTCTTCCCTTGAAGTTAATGGAAGATGTTTTCAGGGATGATAATATGAAATCGATACTTCAGATAAATGAATATGAAGGAGAGATCTGGTTCAACAAGGAATCTTTTGAAGATTTCACGGCCGGACTTTTTGTTATTTCAGTGCTTGAAATACTAAGAAACACAGAAAAGGTCTCTGAAAGGAAAATAGAGTTCACAAAAAGATACATGGTTATAAAAAACCTTATTGCCGCTGCAGAAAGATCAGGTTATAAGGTTGATAACTTTATGCAGGAAGTGATGCAGTTTGGGGTTACTGTTTAGGAGGTTTCCGATGAAAAGGATTTTTATTTTATTTCTGGTCCTGATTTTTTGTATTCCTTTATTTCTGAGTGCACAGAAAAAGAAATTCGCACCTGAAAAAACTGAAGAAAAAGAGAAGGTGGAGAAAGAAGAAAAAAAGGAAGAGAAGAAAGAAGAGAAAATAGAAGAAAAGAAAGAGGAACCGGCGGTTGCAGCGCCTGAACTTGTTCCGATAAATGCCGGCAAAAAGAAACCGGTAAAGGAGAAAAAGGCAAAACCCGTTGAACCGGCAAAGCCCATTGAGGCGAAGAAACCCGTTGAACCGGCAAAGCCCGCTGAGGCGAAGAAACCCATTGAACCGGCAAAGCCCGCTGAGGCGAAGAAACCCGTTGAACCGGCAAAGCCCGCTGAGGTGAAGAAACCTGCTGAACCGGCAAAGCCCGCTGAGGTGAAGAAACCCGCTGAACCAGTAAAACCCGCTGAGGTGAAGAAACCTGCTGAACCGGTAAAACCCGCTGAGGTGAAGAAACCCGCTGAACCGGTAAAACCCGTTGAGGTGAAGAAACCCGTTGAAGAAGCAAAGCCAGTTGAGCCGGTTGAAACACAGACGGTTGAGGAAAAAAAGAAGAAAGTAGAGCAGTATTACTTTGATTCTCCGCAACAGCTTGAGGATAGAGAGTCCGGAATAGATATAACAGAACCGAAAAAAGAAGTTCAGAAAAAACTGATCAGATATAATAACGAAAATTCAACATCTAAAATTCCGTTTGTATATAACGGACTTCCTTCAACTGCTTATGGAACCGGCTTAATAATGGGCGGTAACAGTTCAAACGAGAACAGTTATTACATTGACGGCGTGAAGGTTCCCTTTTCCCATCACATGCTGACAGAAAAAAGTGTGATCGATCGGAATGTTCTTAAAAGCACCTATATTTATTCAGGAAATTTTGGTCCTGAACTTGGTGACTCGATTGGTGGAGTGACAAATCTGTCTTTCAAGGACCCGAGAACTGACAGGATTGGAGGAACATTTGATCTGAGCATGTTCGGGGTTTCATTGATGTCAGAAGGACCTCTTGCAAAATCGAATTATTTTTCCATCTCATTTGATTTCGGGTCTGACGATCTTTTCACAAGACTTGCCTATGATGATGAAAACTCGATAGTTTCTCAGGGTAATCTTAGCGGTCACATCAGGTATCTATCTGAAATTGATGATAAAAATTCAATAGTTTTCACTATTGCCGGAGCGAGGGACAACCTTTATCATCTTTCAACTATGAAAAGCAAAAATGTCCCTGTTCTTAGCGAATCGCTTTCCCCGGAGATAATGTTCATCCTTGCAAAAGGGGATTACATATACAAAACAGAATCAATCAATTCGAGGTTTACAGGAAGCTTTGTCCTTTCAAATTTTGATTATCATGTTTTCGGTGGAGACAAATTAAATACGATTGACAACCGCGGAACAATAGAAGAGCATCTGAGCTTTAAGATCAATGAAGGAAACAGATTCGATCTCGGAGTAGTCTTTGCCGCAGGAATATTCTCGACAGACACTTCTTTCCTTCTTCTTCCCCTCGAAGGTGAACCGGGAATGATAAGGTCTGCCGGAATGCTTGATCAGGCAGACAACATCGGTTACATACACCCTTCGCTATATCTGAAATACCGTTTTTTGGCCAAGGGGTTTGAGGCAGTTCCTGGAGTATATGTGTCGGGAGATTTTCACAACAGAGATGAATGGTCGGGAACAATAGACCCGCGACTTTATCTTGCGTATGATATCACTAAATGGATGAAAGTTTATGCAAATGGCGGAATGTATTCAAAAAGACCGCAGTATGACATTGCTTTCCATAAGCTCGGTAACGAAGCTCTCAAACACGAAAAAGCCGTTCATGCAAAACTCGGATTTGCATTTGAATACGAAGGTTTTACAGCTGACGCTTCTGGATTTTATAAATATTTTTACGATCTTATAAGAAGAAATCCTGAAAAGATCACAGATTATGAAAACACCGGCACTGGTTGGGCGGCAGGAACCGAGATAAAAGCAGGTTATTCAAACAAGGAAGTGAACGGATGGGTATCTTATTCGTTTGTTAAAAGTTTGAGAACTGACGGGGAATCAGCGGGAGAAAGAAGGGCTGACGGGGACATTCCCCATATTTTCAAGGCGGCGCTTTCATATAATTTTCTCAAGAACTGGACGGTTTCAGGAGACATTTCCGTGGCATCGGGAACATTGATGACAGGACTTGCCGGAACGACATATCTGGCAGATGCGGGAATATATATGCCTTTATATCAGGAAGATGACATAAACGGGATAAGGATCAGCAATTCCGTCGGATACGGTTTCAGAATTGAATATGCACTGTTCTTTAAGGATTTCATTCTTGGGATATACGGTGACATAAAGGGTTCCAATGCAAAAATGGATGTCGTCTATAACCGTGACTACTCGGAGAGCGGCGGGCTTTATCTCTATCCGGTATTGGGAACTGTCGGCGTGAAGGGAGATTTCTGATGAGGAGGAATATCATGAAAAAATTCAGTATGTTAATAGCTTTTCTGGTTCTTATTTTTATTTCGTGCAACGAAGTGGAATTTTCACAGAACGAATATATTCTTGAAAATACACTGGTCTGTGTAAAAGTAGATCCGCCTGTTGCCACACCGGGGAGCAAGGTCACTATTTCAGTTGCAGTTGATGACGGCAAGGGTGAAGAGCCGGTGGTCGATATAAGTGCAGGCAACATGGTCTTTGCAGGAAAGACTACTGCAGAGTTCACAATACCTGATGATGTGTCAACACTTTTCGGAGATGCTGCTGCCGCTGAAATGAAAAACGAGGGGTTTGTGGATGTGGAGATCGGAATAAACATAAGAAATACCGAAAAGAACGGTGTGAAAATGTTGAGGATTGCCAAAGCGGGATATGAGCCGTCAAACTTCGGGGTGAATCCTGACATTTCAAAGATGGAATACGAAGTGGTGGGAAGTGCTCAGAAGATAGAAACGGAAAAAGGGTCAACTATTTCATTTGAGCCGTCAAACATACCTGAAAAGGTTAATTTGATGCCTGAAAAAACAGTGGTTAACGATGTTATAAAAGACGACTATATTTTTTCATGGTTCGTTTCAGGAACTTCGACTGAACTTCCGGAAATAGTTGAATTTGATGAGGATTCAGGGCAGATACTTGTTAATTTCAGAGATTCTTCAGATGCTCCGCTGGTAGGAAGATATAAATTTATCGCCGTTTTGAAACCGGTCAAAAGTCTCGTCGGGACAGATGATGCCCATTACGGAAGCGATTTCTTTTCAGTGACTGTTGATACGGACGGCAAATAGGTCTTCCGGTTTTCTTAGACTATATATTTCAATAGTTTTTCGTTGAAATGTTTTATTTCACCATGACCGGGCAGAAGATACATCAAGTCTTCCAGTTTCTTTACTTTTTCAAGACTTTCCATCTGCTTTTCACTATCATAGACAAAAGTGTTCACGACGATCTTTCCTTTCATTGCAATTATGAAGTCTCCTGAAATGAAGCATCCTGACGATGGATCAAAAAAGCTGACCGATTCAGGTCTGTGCCCGGGTGTGTGAATCGTCAGAAATCCCGGGATCAGGTTGTCTTCGGAGTTGAAGAACTCAACTCTATCCATCGGGAACCTGCTTTTAAATGTTGTTCCGTAATATAATGTTTTTATTGCTTCTTTCAGTTCAGGCATATACTGGTTCTCTTTCATTACAGGAATCATGATATCTTTGAAATCTGAAAATGCCGGCATATCCATCGTTTTTGTTCCGTCTACAAAAGGGGATGCATCAATATGAAAATGTATAAGAGGGGATTTAAAAACCTTTTTAAGTTCGACCCAGCCCGAGCAGTGATCGACATGAAAATGGGTGCACACAACTTTCTCGACTGGCGGCAGATCATTTACTTTAATAAATTCAATTAACTGCGGAATGTCCCACGGAAGACCGCAGTCAACAAGGATGCTTTTTTTCTCATCAGGATAACTGATTATATACATGTTACTGTTCGTCCCTTTGAATTGCCTGATCTCAGCTTTTCCGTCACAGCATTGCAGAACTGTTTTCATGAATTTCCTCCCCAGAACAAATGAAAATATAGTTTTTTTTGCTGTTTTTGCAAGAGCGGTTTATATAAATCTCCAAAAAGTTGTCGGAATCTTTATTTTCCGTAGAATAGGGCTTTGATCTTTTCAGGAAACGGATATGGAACCTAAAAACAGAATCGAAAAGAATTTTCTTAAATTTCCTTATGAGCTGTTCAATGTAGTGTTTTCAAGGAAAAGCTTCATTGATATAAACAGGCTCAATGTCCACGATGAAGAAACAGCACTGAGTTATATGAAGAATTACGGTTACGATATAACTGATCCTCTTATGAAGCAGAAGGTGGTGATGATCCTGCAGGAATCAAAAAATTTCATTCAGAACTATCTTCTTGAAGATCCGGAAGGTCATGATCCCGCACTTATAGTTCCGCCGGAAGTGCTTTTTAATGACAACATTCTCGATCTTCTCATCATGGCTTCGGAAAAAGAGAAAACGCTTTTGCAGATATGGGCATGTGCTGTTCTGAGAGTTGCCCACACGATAACTCATGTAGAAAATGATCTTGCAAAAAGTTTCATGCCCGGGATAAAAAAACAGATATTCTCAAGATTCATGGACCATCTTAAAATGAGCAGAACGGGGGAATATTATCTGGGTGAAGGAGATCAGAAGATCCAGCTTAAGATGTTTGAGATGAAAAATGAAAAAAGCAGGGAAAGTCTGATACTTAAACTTCTTCATAAAAAAGAGAATGTGACTGCTGATGTTTTTGACCGGATCGGTGTGAGGGTAGTGACCTATACCAAGCTTGATGTCATCCTTGTCCTGAAATATTTTTCTGTCAATCATGTGGTCTCTTTTGCAAACATCAAGCCGAGCAGAACAAGGAACAATCTGATAAATGTCGAAAGATTTCTTCAAGGAATAGAAGAGCTGAACGCACATGATCTTTCAAGCTGGAAAGAGGAGGATGTTTCTGAATTCCTTGAAAGGCATCTTCAGCTTCCGCCCGAAGAGAAGGAGCTGGAAACAGACAGGATAATCAAAGAGAACAATTTATATTCCTCGACTCTTTATTCATCTCTCCAGTTGACAGGAAGACAGCTTATAACTATCAAGGATTTTTTCAAACCTGAAATTGTTTACCGTTTCTTTTTTCCATTTGAGATACAGATCCTTGATGAAGAAAGCTTCAATGAAAGCAGAGAGGGAAGGGCAAGTCATGAAGAATACAAGAAAAATCAGATATGTGCCGCAAGAAAGAGAGTTCTCAACAATGTCATAAAATATCAAAGACAGCATCTTTGGAAAAACGATTATCAAGGAGGAGAAGATGAAAATTAAGAACAAAAAGATCCTTATGATCATTGCGCCGGAGAAGTTCAGGGATGAAGAGTTTGAAATTCCTTTCAAGAAATTTGTTGATGAAGGTGCTTCAGTAACTGTTGCGAGCTTGAAAAAAGGTGTTGCGACCGGCATGTTCGGTGCAGAATTTGATGTTAAAAAAACGCTTGATGAAGTGAATGAATCAGATTTCGATGCAGTTATTTTTGTGGGCGGAGCCGGTGTTCCTTCTGTCAGGGCGGATAAGAGAGCAGTTGAAATAGCTAAGAACAGTGCAGGTCATGAAGTTCTCGGTGCGATCTGCTGGGCTCCCACGATCCTTGCAAAAGCCGGTGCTGTCAAAGGAAAGAAGACGACAGTATGGCTTGGTGATGATGCTGAATACGGAATGAAAACAAGTGCCGTGATGGAAAAATACGGTGCGGTTTTCAGTGGTGGAGAAGTGATTGAAGACGGGAACATAATAACAGGCAACGGGCCTGCCGCCGCTGAAAAATTTGCAATTGCTATAGTGAATAAACTTTCTTCAAAATAGGTAACTCCATGCATTATTTCGCTTTTTTAAGTTATGAAGTTCTCAAGGCAGAAAATTACAACCATGATTTTTTCAACGGAGAACTTGAAGAGATCGGACTTTACAGCAAGATCAAAACAGAAGGTGACACACTTCGCGATCTTCCCCGTTTCACCTTTATCGGTGAATATAAGTTTGCAGACAAAGAGGAATTGAAAAATGTTCTCTATAGCGAAGTGAAAAAACTTTTCCAGTCAAACGGAGTTCAGGTGACCCTTTTCATAGGTGTGTCCGAAAAAGCCACGATCGGACTTGATATTCTGTAATCTCAAACCTTTCCACGGCGAGCCAAACAGTTTTCCTAAATTTGCAAGGTCAAAAAGTTTAATGTATAATCGGCATCAAGATTTTTTGCAGTGATCCATTTAAGGAGTTTAATATGAAAAAACGGTTTTTCCTGATGATAGCAGTTGTGTTTCTGTCTTTCCAGATGAGCGGTGATGAAGATGTTAAGAGATTTGATCTTTATACCCTTGATGATGTTTTATACTCATCTCAGAAGGAACTTGAAAAAGATGACACAAAGATCATGGTCGCTGATTTTTTTTCAATACATTGCGAGCCATGTAAAAAATCAATTTCAAAATGGGATGAAGTATACCGCAAGTATTCAGCGAAAGGACTCAAATTTGTGGTCATCGTCATTCCGGTTGAAGAAGACAGATCGGCAGAATTAGTGAAAATAAAAGAGTTTTTCAAGAAACAGAAGATCTCATTTCCCGTAGTGTTTGACAAATATTCCATAACCGGAAAAAAATTCGGCATAGTAGATAATAACGGTTCAGCAGTGGTTCCGCAGATGTTCATGCTCGACAAAACAGGCAGAATAATATTTAAAAGTGAAAAACACCCTGAACTGATTAAAGAAATTGAGAAAAGTTTGTAAGCAGGCATATTGAGCAAGAATCTGAGTGAGATGCCACTGATTGCTGTAATATGTGTCGTTCGGGGTGGTGGTCTTGAGCTCCATGTGCCAGAACCAGTTTGGCTGAGCCCACCTTACGAGGTCTTTTTCAACCAGAGAGTTGGCAACAGCAAAAGGGTCTTTTCCTGCTGATACTGAAACAGTATAAAAATCAGGATCATTCACTCCGAGTTCAATAACTTCCAGCCCGTAAATTTTTAATATCTCATCTCTCTTTTCAAGCGGCATGTGTTTTGAGAACTGAATGTTTATTCTTCCGTCAAGGACAAGGGGATCTTTTGCATAATAAGTAACTACAGGCCACGCAGGTATTCCGTTTGCGGCAAGAAGGTTCCTCAGATCGATCCAGTTTGATCTGTCAGCGTTAATGAGCTGAATTCTGTGTGCCTTAACATGCCCTTCGCTTATAACCACTTCGCGGATCATGCTCGTAACAGGTATTCCCTGAAAATCAATGTGCTGAAGTGAATTCAAATTCACTGAAAAAGGAATTGATATAAGATCATAAACCTGCTTAAGGTGCTGAGGAGTGCCCTTGAAGTAATAAAATGTGTCATATTCCCGACCTTTTATTTCTATCTGCTGTCCAAGAACCGGTTTTGAGAATTCGACGGCTGAAACCTGAAATAGCAAAAGCATTGACAATAGAACAAAAAGAATCCTTTTTAACATCAAGTCCTCCTTATTTAAAATAACTAAAAAAACACAATTACAGTAAATATGAGCAAAACAGATTCCTGACTTTTTTGTTCAATTATTACAATGCAATGCATCGAGTTGAACAAGTCAACACCAACAACGGTAAAAATTATACTCACATTAACGCAAAAACCAAGCATGAAAAGATTATTTTGACAAATAACCGGCAGAAAGTAACATATTAAACACTGTTTGTTCCATTTATTTTATTAGGAGGGTGAGATGAAAAAGTTTTTTGGTTTGTTTTTGATCGTTTCGATTGTTTTTATGGTTTCATGCGGAGATGATCCTGTCAAGACATTTAAAAACCTTACCAGAGAGTCAATCGTCGAGACATTAAGAATCTTACTTAACTTCATTTTACCGCCCTTGCTTTGTTTTTAAGGTTTATGGAATAAGTTAATGTTTTGATTTTATTAGCCAGATCTTCAATTTCGACTGAGAGTTGGAACGGATTTGTTCTTTTTCTAAGGATAAGGAGTTCTTCAACTTTATCAGGCAAAGGTTTGTTTTTTGAAATGTAGAAATCATTCAATCTGTCAAGTGGAGACTTTGGCGGCTCATATTTTCTCTTTAATTTTGATCCGATCCTTGTTTTTGAAATCAGTTTGACACAGGGCTGGAAGAGATTCATCATGATTCTGAGCTTTTCTCTGTAAAGATTCATCATCAGGACATAGTGATCATCTGTATCGAATCTTGAATAACCCATGATTCTCCTGATGTGTGTCCAGTTCTTCTGTTCAATGTGAGCGTTATCGTCCTTTTTGTACGGTCTTCCCCGTGTGAACTGGATACCGGTTTTATTACAGTATCTGAAAAGGTGATGGTTTATAAATTCAGAGCCGTTGTCCGTATCTATTCCGAGAATTTCAAAAGGAACTGCTTTTCTGATTTTCTTTATTCCGTTCAGAGTTTCTTTTTCGCCTTTACCGATCAGAGGACAGCTTTCCACCCAGCCTGTCAGTATGTCCGTCATATTAAGCGAATAAATAAATTCGCCAGATGCGTTTTCTCCTGAATGAGACACAAGATCAACTTCCATATATCCCGGCTCATCCACATCCCAGCTGTCGGTTTTTATGGGAATATGATGTTTAAGGAGCGTGCCGGGTTTAGTTCTTCCGTACATCTTGCGGGAAAGTTTCTTCTTTTTCTCTTTAAGCCGCCTGTCTATCTGTCTTGAACTTATAGACAGAACCTCCTCTTCCAGCTCCGGCGTTATCCATGGCAGCTGCTCCTTCAGCCAGGGAAGCCATATCGGCAGCATCGTTTTCAACCTTTCAGACCAAGGGTAGTCTGCCGCCTCCCATGTTTTTTCTATGATGATCAGTGATTCTTTCGAATATTTCTTCTTCCTTTTTGATCTGATCTCACGGATATTACCGTAATTCTTTAAAAGACTGATTGCATATTTTCTGTGATATTTTGTTATCTCACATAATGTATCCAGAATCCTCCCTTTCTCTTTCCGGTCTGCATTCTGGTAAAGTCCATTTAGCTCTTTCATCGCATTTGCCGCCCGTTTCCCTTCCATTTTATCCTCCGAACTTCTTTCGTTTGTTCGGTAAGATTTTACATGGCGTGACATATTTGTCTTCGGTAAGATTTTAGATGGCTTGATACGTTATCTTGACAAAACGGCTTTTGAGTGTATATTTCCCGTGTTGTTTTTTTGACGGATTTGCGGTGATGAAATTGTTCCTGAGCGAA
>Ga0116174_10002870_pt1 | contig 14517 bp, 13 predicted proteins | sample AD_UKC087_MetaG_FD_89801 | JGI IMG/M metagenome (GOLD analysis project Ga0116174, IMG submission 89801) | Active sludge microbial communities of municipal wastewater-treating anaerobic digesters from USA - AD_UKC087_MetaG | ecosystem: Engineered > Bioreactor > Anaerobic > Digestate | place: USA...
AAATTCATGAGTAGGGTGGGTTGGCTATCTCCAGATTCTTTCCTGAAAACGCGCTGTGACGTCAACCCACCCTACCCCATCTCCCGTAGGGTTGACGCGGTGCAACGCCTCCCTTTGCGGGATGCCCGCTCTGAACACCACCCCATTCGTTCCCCTCTGAAGAGGGGGGCATGTTCTTGTTGTTCCTCCAGCTTGAGCTACTTCTTTGGGTTCAGCAACCCTGCAAGCCGCTGCCATCCTGACTTTGTGCTCAATTGCCGCAGGCGCATCGTTCCAACAACCCCATAAGGGACAAAAAGGACGAAGATAACGTAGATCGCGCCAGTGATAAAACTCGCCGATTCCCCGATAAACCGCCGCAAAGTGAAGTCCAGCAGGCGCAGCACAAACGCGCCGACTATCGCGCCGCTGAGCGTTCCAACCCCGCCAATTAACACGATCAACAAGCCTGTCACGGTGTACCCCAGATCCGCGACTGAAGGGCTGATGATTGGCTGGTAAAGCGCGTGCAGCATGCCCGCAGCCGAAGCAGTAAGCGAAGAGATGATCATTGCCACAACCTTGAAAATGGTGGTGTTGTAACCAAGCATCTTCGCGCGATCTTCATTTTCACGAATGGCGACACAGACTCTGCCAGTCGGAGAGGCCACAAAACGCCGGTAGAAGAGGTAAGTCGCCACCAGCAATGTCAGCGCGATGGCGTAGAACCGCAAGCGCTCCGTCACTGGGCTGATAAATGCCGGCACAGGCACGCCCTGCAAACCAACATCAGCGCCTGTCAGGTTGATCATATCGCTGGACATGACTATGATATGGAAAACTGACGCCAACCCCAGGCTCACCAGAGTAAAGGTAATGCCCTTGACCCGCGGCAAGACCAGGCTAAAGAGCAGCGCCTGTACGATCGCCGCCAGAAGGACCAGCAGCACCACTCCCCCAAACGGCATGGAGAGTGTTTTGAGGGCGATACCGGTCAGGTAGGCTGCAACCGCAAAGAACATGGCGTGACCAAAAGACAATAAGCCGGTGATGCCAAACAACAGGTCAAAACTAAGAGCGAAGAGAGCCAGGACGAAAATCTCGATTCCCAATCCCTCGACAAATTTGGAAATACTGCCCTGGTTGCTCCAGATCAATGCTGGCGAAGAGCCTTCGATCAGACCAACCAGGAACGGCAAAAGCAGCATGACTGCAAAAAATATCAGTATGCCACGGTTTTTTGTGAGAAAACCAGAGATGTTTTTCATGTCTACTCCTTGGTTCCCAACAAGCCATGTGGCAGGATCAACAGAACAACTACCATCAGCAACACCGTGGAGGCGGGCACGAGGGGCGGTGAGGGCTTAAACACCGCATCGGTAAATGGCAGTGGGATGCCAATCTGTCCATACTTAATCATGAATTGTTGGATCAAGCCTACCAGCAGTGAGCCCAAAGCCGCGCCGGGGAAACTTGTCAGGCCGCCAATCGCCAGAGCGATCAGCGCACTCAGTAGCAACCGTTCACCCATCGTGGGGGTAAGACCAGAAGACGAGGCTGCCAGGGCACCACCAAAAGCTGCCAGACCAACACCCAAAGCAAATACCAGCGTAAAGACCCGCCGCACGTTGATGCCAAGCGCTTCAACCATCTGGCGATCCTGTACGCCAGCGCGAATGATCATACCAATTCGTGAACGTTTGAGCAGAATCCAAACCAGGATCAGCACGATGATTCCGACAATTGGAATAAATATTTCATCATAGACCCTTACACGACCACCTAACAGCAAAATGGTAGAGCAGTGATTAGCAAATAGATCTCTGATATTGGTGGCAGGGCAGGCTCCACCGGTGCCGATGAAAAACTCAGGTTTCGGAAAGACAAATTCAGGTCTGCCCCAAACTGCCTGCACGATCTGCAAGCCAATCGTCCCCAATCCAAGAGTAAGCATGAGTTGGTAGATAGGGCGATTGTAGAGTGGACGGATCAGGGTGGTTTCCATCAGAGCTCCCAACCCCACTCCACTCAAAACGGCAATCAGGATAGCTATGACAAAGAGCAAGTTGGTGCTCATGTTAAACATCCAGCTGGTGATCCGGGAATTAAACACAGCAGCAAGGATGCCAACCAGGAGCAAAATGCCCGGGACTAAAAGCTTGCGCCAGGTGATGGACTTAGACCTATTCTCATCCCGATTAAGCAGTGCAATGCCAAACGCTGAAATTGCGCTGGTCAGCAAAAGACCAGCGAGAGCCAAAAAAGGAGAGATCCTGTCAAAAGCAACCTCCGCAGGGATGATTCGCATACCTTGATCAGCCATGTAGGAATAAGTGATCGGGCTCTCAGTGTAAACATCCAGATCCCACTTTGCAATGGGATAGCGTGTCAGCACCACCGCAAGCAGACCAAAACCCACCAGTATCAAAAGCCAGGCAATAGTTTTACGGGGTTTTGGAGCTAATTTGACCAGCCCTGCCAATCTCCCCCATAGCGCGGAAAAAGCAAAACCAGCGAGGATCAGAAGTATTGGCGTCAGAAGATCGACAAAGGTATCCGGGCGCACGTACACAGTCCATCCTACATATGCGCCAATCATATAGAGCGTTCCCTGAGCGAGGTTGAGCACGTCCAGCAAGCCAAAAATAAGCGAGAAGCCCGCTGCCACCAGGAAAGTGACTGAGCCAATAGAGAAACCGCGCAGGACGGTGATGAGCACATCCTTGCCAGACATGCCCCGCGCAGCCACGAAGAGAAAGACTGCGATCACAGTGAGTACGATGATTGCTTTGGAGTTTTTGCGTAAATTCGTTTTCATGGTCAGACCTATGCAGCCCCAAGGTAACGGTGGATCATGGCTTTATCGGCTTCCAGGTCCTTCATCAACCCGGATGCAACGGATTTTCCTTCCTCGATGATTACGAAGTACTCAGCCAGTTTACTCGCCACAAGAAAATTCTGTTCCACCAATACCACCGTGCTCTGTTTGGATAACTGGCGAATGACGTTGATCATATGCTCGATAATAACAGGAGCCAGCCCCTCGCTGGGTTCATCGATCAGGAGCAGGCTGTTATCTGCCACTAATGCCCTGGCAATTGCCAGCATTTGTTGTTGCCCGCCCGAGAGCTCTGTCCCTCTCAGGTTGAGGAATTTCTTGAGGTCTGGAAACAGGTCAAAAATGAAAGCGCTTTTACTTTCCAAGTCACCTTTGTTCCTCTCAGCGATTTTTAGATTCTCCTCAACAGACAGGTCCCTGAAGATCGCGCGGTGCTCCGGCACAAAACCGATGCCTAACGCGGCAATCTCAAAAGGCTGCATGCCCTGAACTTCTATGCCCTGAAAAATGATCTTTCCTTCCCGGACTATCGCCAGCCCAAGAATGGATTTCAATGTGGTTGTCTTCCCGGCGCCGTTGCGACCGAGCAGCGCCGTAATGGAGCCTTTGGGAACGACAAAATCGACGTCCTGCAAGATATGATACTGATTGATGAAGGAATGGATGTTCTTTACTTCGAGAATATTGCTCATTTTATCTCCATTCCTGATAATCTCTGATTAATGGCTGCAAAAGGTTCATCCTATAAATTGAGGTCATAGAGCCCTCCCAGGTATGCAGTCTGCACTTCGTGGTTTGCCGCAATTTCTGCAGGGGTACCCTGTGCGAGTACCTGACCCTGATGCATAACGGTGATTCTGTCGGATACACTCATAACCACATTCATATTATGTTCCACCAAAATAACCGTTTTTGTTCCGGACTGTTGGACTTCCTGGATCAGAGTGATCAACTCGGGCACCTGGTCAGTTGCCATTCCAGCGGTAGGTTCGTCCAATAGCAAGAGCTCCGGATCTGGCGCAAGAATCATCCCAAGTTCCAGCTTACGCTGATCACCGTGTGAGAGCATCTTTGCTGGCAGGAATGCCTGGCTTTTCAAGCCAACCTTTTCGACCACTTCGGCGGTACGTGCCTCGCAACGATCCATCTTTGTAGTGTCCATCAGCAAGCGGAAGTTTTTATCTTCCATGGCTTGTGAAGCCAGGCGAATGTTCTCATGCACGGTAAGGTTAGGGAAAATGTTGGTGATTTGAAAAGACCTGCCAATCCCCGAATGAATCATTCGGTGAATTGGCTTTCCTGTCAGGTCTGTGCCCTTGTAAAAAACTTTGCCGCTGGTCGGCTTCAGGTTGCCACTCAGGAGGTTAAAGAAGGTCGTCTTCCCGGCACCATTGGGACCTATGATGGCATGCAGTGTGCCTGCTTCGATCTTGATGCTGACGTCGTTCACTGCAGCCAGCGCACCAAAATACTTGGTCAGGTTCTTCGTTTCAATGATAGTCTCTCGTACCGTCATAACATCTCAATTCTTTACTTGGTTTGCGGTTGTAAATGAAGCACAACAGTATCCCTGGAAGCCCGCAAAAGCTTCCAGGGATACGCACTAAAAACGATTATTTACCGGACAGACTGCCGATCGGCAGATCACCACAGCGGCTCTGGAGAGCTTCCGGAAGCAAGCAAGGAGGCTCTGGGCGGGTGGTGTCGACATAGGTGTAGTAATTGCCGGTGGGATCAGTAACATTTTCGAGTTTGAGAATGTACATATCCTGGATGGCAACATGATCTTCGGGGCGGATGTAGATAGTGCCCTTGGGACCTTCGAACTCAAGACCTTCCATCGCAGTGACCAGGGCGGCTGGGGTGACGTCGCCATTGGTCTTCTTAAGAGTCTCAACGATCATGATAGCAGCATTCATACCGTCAGCATCGAAGAGGTCCGGATAGACACCGTAACGGCTGCTGGCTTCAGCCACGAGGAAATCGTTGGCAGCATTCTTGGGGGCAGACCAGTGGTAGAGGATGCCGGCAGTAGTGCCAACAGCGTTGCTGTAGAAGACCGGAGTCAAAGCGTTATCAATGAAAGTAGTCCCGAGTTCCATGGTGTCAGTGACGCCCTGGTCCTTGGCAGCCTGAACAAGGGAGATGAAGCCCGAGCCAGCCCATGTGACGATGTAGGCTTCTGCGCCGGAGGCAGCAATTTGCTCCATGTAAGGAGTGAAATCGGTGGTTGTGGCAGGAGCGAAGATGTCGTCAGCAACAAATGTGCCGCCATCCAGGGTACAAGCGTCGCGGAAAGCTTCAGCGGAGCCATGCCCAAAGGCATAGTCAGCAGCGATCTGGATGAAGGAGGAATACGTGGCTGTAAGTGCTTTACACTCGTTGATGGCGTCCTGGTAGTTATTGCGGGAAGTACGGAAGGTGAACTCGTTAAAATCCTTGCCGGTGATATCGTTTGCTGCGGCAGGGGCAACAATCAGCGGGATTTCATTGGCGAGGGCGATACCTTGCAGAACAGCAGTAGCGCCAGAAGATGCAGTACCTACCAGGAAATCCACTTTCTGGATGTCGATCAGTTCGTTCGCGACAGTGGTTGTGTTCTCCGGAAGACCAGCGTCATCGCGCACGAAGACCTGGATCTCGCAGTTGTCTATCTTGAAGGTGCTCTCCTGGGCGTCAGCAAAATTGAAGACTGGACCAGCAGATCCTTCGGAACCGGTTGCGTATTCCATGCCGAGCATGAACGAACGTTGCATCATGGCACCATAGATAGCCAGAGCACCAGTGATATCAGTGATCAAACCAACTTTGATAGGTTCAGCACAGGTAAGACCGGCGGCTGGTTCTTCGGTTACGACCGGCTCCTCAGTTGCCACAGGCTCTTCGGTCGCCACAGGTTCTTCAGTTGCCACAGGAGGCTCAGTGACGACCGGAGCCTCAGTGGGTTTGGCGCAAGCGCCCAGGACCATGCTCGCGACGAGCAGCATGGCGACAACAAAAAATATCGACTTTTTCATTTTTTCTCCTTTTAAATTAGTCGTTTAATGATTGCCGGCGACGATTTCCGCCGCAGACTATCTCAATTCCGTTACTCCCGCCCACTGTGTTTCAACACAAAGCCCAGGAGCAGTGTGTTCAATGGTTCGGGTTTATCCAGGCAGAGCGCATGCCCTGCTCCGGGGACAATAACATACTCCGCCTGAGGAATACGCGCTGCCATCATTTCAGCCAGTTTGGGACCTTTGATCTGGTCTTCCTCCCCCACCACAATCAATGTTGGGCAGGTTATCTGCCCCAACTGGTCTGTGATGTTGTAAGAAGTAAAAGCATCCATCAGTTTTACAAAAGAACTCAAATCGAGTTTAGCAAAAATATCGCGTGACGCAGGCAGTAAAGCTTCATTTTTTCTGAGGTACTCTTCTCCAAAATTCAGAAAAACCGAAGTATGGAAGAGCAGGTCAGCATCATTTCGCTCTCCTGCCAGTTTCCATGGGTAGGATTGCAGTCTCAACATCAGCGGCACCTCAGACACGCCGTCAATGACGATCAGACTCCTGGTCTTCTCCGGGTGCCGCAAGGCAAACACCAGGCTCACTTCGGAACCGTAGGAAATGCCCGCGATGTGAGCTTTTTCAATCCCAAGTGCGTCCAGCAGACCTGCCAGATCATCCGCATGCAGCTCCATTGTGTAAGGACCCTCAGGATGGTCTGACTGCCACATACCCCGGCAATCATACAACAAGACCCTGAAGTGTTTCGCAAGCTCCATTGTCTGGAAGTACCAACTGGCTGTGCTCATCATGATGCCATTGGAGAGCACAATCACTTCCCCATCTTCGGGTCCGTGCAATTCGTAGTAGAGATTGATGCTATTGACATTTATTCTTGGCATTTTGATTTCTCCTTAATGGGTCAGACGCAAGTCAGTTTGAGGGGCATGCCAATCCTGCTGCTCGCTGGATCGCTCAGTTCAAGCCCGACACAATAGAGATTTTTGGCATGATAGCTGGCATCCACCATGCTTGTCGGAGAAACATAGATCATTGTAAATGCCGCAAGGGTCTCCTGACCATTTGTCTGGATGGGTTCCACCTGGTCGGAGTGGCAGTTGGGGCAAATTTGGCGTTGGGGAATGGAGATGTTACCGCAAACAAGGCATTGAGATCCAATCAAAAGATCCTTAGCGATAGCTTGGCTAAAAGCTTTTGAGTGCAGGGCTTGGTCTGTCATCTTAATTCCTCTTTTCAAAAATGTGCACCACACAAGTTTGACCGGTTCCACCCACATTATGGGTCAGAGCATGCCTGAGGCTGCCACGTAGCTGGCGTTCACCCGCCAAACCCTGCATTTGCTTCGCCATACCCTAATCTGCATCCTTTCTATAAGTGACGGCTCCCTGCAGGTTGACCGGTCTGGTATGCTCGCCGGCTGCTACCAGGTTCATCCTGAGCAAATTGCCTTCGATCTTGTAGCAGCCCTCATACTTTCCAACCAGACCGAAAGTGTGCTTCTGCTGATCCATGTCAATCAGACCTTCATCTGCCTGCCATGTGCCGCCAGAAACGATCCCCAGAGGGTCATACCGTGCTTCAAAATTACCATCTTCAAGAAACAGAAAAAACAACCCGGGATAGGACTGATCTTCAGTCTGTGTCCACTTGCCAAGCAATGTTTTATCCATCACAACTCCTGTTAAAAGAACTGCTTATCAGGCACGATGCCCAACCGATGAGACTCTTCACGGATTGACTCCCTGAAATCAGGATGCGCAATTTTAATCAGAGCTTCCATGCGCTTCTTCACCGACAACCCGCGCAACTGAGCGCTTCCGTACTCGGTCACGATCGTGTCCACATCCTGACTGGGGACTGTGACGCCTGCGCCTGGAGCCAGTGTTGGGACGATGGTCGAGATGGTGCCGTTTTTTGCCGTCGAGCGTAAGGCGATGATGCCCTTTCCTCCTTGCGACATTTGCGCTCCGCGATGGGTGTCAAGCTGACCGCCAGTGCCGCTGAATTGCCGGGTGCCAAGGCTTTGCGAGCAAACCTGTCCCAGCACATCCACCTGGATGGCGGTGTTGATGCTGATCATCTTGTAATTTTGGGCTATTACGTAAGGATTATTCACATAGCTTCCCCTCATCAGCAGAACATCCGGACTATCATTCATAAAATCGTAAAGCGGTTGGGTGCCGATGGCGAAAGCAGCTACAAACTTACCCGGATGCAGGGTTTTGCAACTGTTATCGACCGCGCCTGCTTTCCATAACTTATAAATCCCGTCCACAAGCAGCTCAGAGTGGATCCCAAGGTGACGGCGATCGCTGATGAACTCAGCCAGAGCTGTCGGCATCCCGCCGATGCCAAGCTGGACAGTACAGCCATCTTCGATGAATTCTGCCACGTGGCGTCCGATCAGTTCATCAGTCTCATTTGGTTCGGCTGCGGGAACCTGGACCAAGGGACTGTTATTCTTTACGAAGTGATCCACAAGGGAAATCGGAATGACCACATCCCCGTCCGTCCACGGAAGGTTCTCATTTACTTCCAGGATCACCAGGTCTGCGGCGTCGATCATTTCGCGTTCCACCACCACACCCATCGAGAGGGAAATCAAGCCTTCCGGGTTCGGAGGAGTACAAACACCAAGGACCATGTCGAGCTGACCGCCGTGCCCAACCAGCTTATCGATGCCAGCTCGGTGCAGATTGTTGGGGGTATATGAAACCCGCCCCTCCCCATGCACAGCCCGATCAGGCACACCGTAGAACCAGTTTTCATTAAAGATGCGCCCTTCCATCTCCGCTTTCATGAAGATGTCATAAGGGCGCATCGGTAAACAGGTCCAGGTGGTAACATCCTGCAGCCGGTCAGCCTGCCTGGCAAGTTCCTCCAGCAGTCCAACGGGTTCAGAAGCTGCAATGCCGATCTGAAGGGTCATCCCTGAGCTGACTTTGCTTATCGCTTCGGGAATAGTAATCGTTTTTTGCTTATACTCTTCTTGCCAGCTCATAACCAGGTCTCCACTATGGCATGATGAAACAGGTGGCTGCCTGGTTGTACCCTACACCGGAACCGCAAAATACTACGCGCATACCTGAAGTGATCTTGCCCAGCTTGACGGCATCATGGAAAGCAATCGGCAGACACGCGGAGCCCATATAGCCCCATTTGTCCATCACGTAATGCGCTTTCTCCACAGGCAGACCAAGGTTTTCCATGACCAGCTTGATGCTGTTGACGTTAACCTGAGTGAAGATAATGTGGTCGATTTCACTTAACTCAAACCCGCCGTTGGCAGCGCATTCACGCACTCGGGCAGGCCAGCCTTCGTGGTTAACAGTAGCGGGGAAGGGTGTGACCAGTTTTACTTTGGTACGCCCAGCCTCAACACTCTCAACCGTGGCAGGTTCATAAGTCCCACTGGAGTAGATGCCCCAATTTTTGTGATACGAGCCATCGGCTTTGATTGAAGAGGACACAAAGCCAGGTTTGTCGGAAGCTCCAATGACCGCCGCCCCGGCACCGTCACCGTAGAAGAAAGCGGTGACATCATGCTTGTGGTCGGAGAGTTTGTGCATCATGTAGGCACCAATCACAAGGATGTACTTCAGATGGGGGTTGGTGGCGATCAAGCCAGCCGCCTGTGTCAGAGCAGTTGGAAAGGAAGCGCAAGCGCAGCCGACATCCCAAGTGCCGGCATTGACACAACCGAGTTTGAATTGGGTGACAACGGAAGTTGCCGGCGTAATGTAATCCGGGCTGTCGGTGCCGACGATCACCAGATCGATATCCTCTGGAGTCAAACCAGCGTCAGCGATCGCCGCTTTGCCTGCTTCTGCTGCCAGGTCCGAAGTAGCCCAGTCATCCGGAGCATAAAAACGGGTCCTGATACCACTGCTCGCTTCGAACTTGCCCACAACTTCTGCCAGTTTTGGGCTCACCTCGCCCATCCACTGGGCAAAGGTTTCATTGGTAATTTCATTTTCGGGAATGTACATCCCGGTTCCTAAAATGGTGGCGTAACGAGTCATGTTTATTTCCTTTCAGTCAGTAGTCGTTTTTTATAAACGATGAAGATTGACTATGAACCCAAAACAATGCCGCCATCCACACTGATGACTGCACCATGAACATATGAGGCTTCGTCGCCTGCCAACCAGGCATAAACGTCAGCGATTTCTTCTGGTTTGCCAAGACGCTTCAGAGGAGCATTGGCAGCCATCCCAGCGAGTACATTCTCTGGCATCTTCAGGACCATTTCGGTCAGGATGAAACCGGGAGCCACAGCGTTTACACGTATCTGATACTTGCCCAGTTCCCTCGCCCATGTCTTTGTCATACCAATGACCCCGAATTTGGTCGCAGCATAGTTAGTCTGACCAAAGTTGCCGTATAACCCGACCACGCTGGAAGCGCTTACGATTGCGCCGCCGCCCTGCTTAATCATGTAGGGCACCACAGCTTGCGTACAATTGAAGACGCCCTTCAGGTTAACCGCCACAACAGCATCAAAGGCATCTTCGCTCATCTGACCGACCACTTGACCTTCCTTAAACTTAACGAACTGGCTGTCGCGGGTGATACCTGCATTGTTGATCAGAACATCAATCCTGCCATACTTCGCTGCAACCGCATCGATCCAAGCCTGGACTTCCTGGCGATTGACCACGTTGACTTTCCAAAAACTGGCATCATTGCCCAGTTCTTCAACCAGGGCGTTGCCAGCTTCTTCATTCACATCGCAAATAACAACTTTCGCGCCCTCTGCCGCGAACTTGATTGCCGTTGCTCTGCCAATCCCGGCGGCACCACCAGTAATGATACAAACTTTATCTTGCAAACGCATTCCAGTCTCCTTTATTCGATTTTTGACAGAAAATAATAACGGAAATATCCTATGCTATTAGTCTACTGGTTGGGAGTTACAAATTGGTAACAAATACAAGAGGAATTTGAGATAAAAATTCTTTCTGACAATCCAAAGCAAGACACCTTGAGAATCAATCTATCAACTGACCAAATCCTGGAAAAGGGTGTGAAGATCATCCGACTCGACACCATAGGCATTGCGCCCGACATCCATCGCCTGGTTATAAATTTCGCGTACCATACTGGTATTTCCCAAGGCATGATAGATTCGCATCTGGAATTGATATCCCGCCTCGAGCAGCGGCTCTTGCCTGACCATGCGGTTACTTAACTCCAGCCCTTTTTCAAAGTCCCTGTTCCTGATAGCTTCCTCGATAACCTTGGTAAGGCAGTCCAGGTAGAGGCGATGGTAATACTGCATTTCAGCCATAAAGGATTCCTGCAACGGTTCCCCCTCGAGCATTCTTCCTTTATACAGAGCCAATGCTTGTTCTTTCTCTTCCAACTCCGAACTCAAAGCTAACTTTTCGAATTGATCAGTGTCCAGGTTGATTTTCATCTGCTGGTTCAGTTGGTACTGGTCACCATTTCTGATGACAAATAACGCGATCTCCTTGGGAGGGCGTTTCGGTTCCAGTGTTTGATTTAAAGCACTCAGTGTTACTTTGAAATTATTACCAGCGGTTGTCTCATCAGAATCCGGCCATAGAAGAACTGCCAATTGTTCCTTGCTCATGCCCTTACCTGAGTTCACAGCCAAAGTCTGGAGGAGCTGGCGGGCTTTTCCCCGCTTCCAATGTTCCGCAGGCACCAAGTGCTTTCCCTTTCGCACCTCGAACCCGCCTAAAAGGTTCAAGCTCAATGTGCAGCCGGGATGATAATTCCCCATGCCCACAGGAAGCCTGGCGAGGATGGGATTGATCAACTCAGGCTGCAACCCCATCTCACGCGCGTGTAATATCAATGGATAAAAAGTAAAGGGGTCATCCGGCCCAAGCAGGGACCCACGGGTCAGTAAGAATTGATATTGATGTTCCTGCACCAACTGCAAACCTTGCTCAAGGAACAGCAGCGCGGAACTCTTATACCCTTGTTTGTCTGCCGTGAAAGCTTCCCAAAGGTAAGCCGCTGCACTGGTCAGGGTATCGTTCAGTTTTTTCGCCAGTGAGTCAGCTACCGAAAGGATTTTACTCGCGGATTCATATTCTCCCCCCATCGCCAAAGCAGCACCGAGAGAAATCCTCACCAGTTGCCCGATCCATGCGTCTCCAGCATTGGAGGCAATCAGCAAAGCCCGATCGCCGATCCGCTTTGCCTCTTCCAGGTTGCCAGCGTAACCAACCAACCGGCACAATCCCCACAGGGGCTCCACGTGAATGCGAATGATGTCTACGTTCTCGATCGCGAACTCGTATAAATTCCGAATTTCCTGCACCCCATGCGCGTCCAAACCCTGGGACAGATCCAGCTGCAGGGCATGCCCTAAACGCATTTTTGCAACTGCTTCGACGTAGTTTGCCTGCAACTGCCGTGATACCTGCAACCCCTTTTTGGCATACTGGGCGGCGCTGGTGTATTCTCCACGAAGGGACTGATAGAGCGAAAGCAAGAGCGTTACCTCGCGGTGAAACCGTTGGGGTCTCGCCATCCTCTGCTCGGAAACTCCAGCCTCAAGCTTTTCAAGCAGTTGCATCCCTTCTTCCAGCCGACCGGTTCGCAGAAGCAAGCGTGTCTCTATGTACGCCTGTTCTTCCGCGTACATAGGAGAAAGCTGTCGGGCTTTCTGCAAACTCTTTTCAGCCTCAGGCATCGCTCCCTGGTTCACCTGGTTCTCAGCGATCTGAGTCAGCAAACCGGAAACCTCCAATGGATACTCCATGGGGTCCAACAATTCGAGTGCCCGGTCGAGCAACTGAGTCGCGTTCACGGGTCGCAAGGTATCCAGGTAAACCTGGGCTTGACCACGCAAAGCCAGGCTCGTTCCCCAGGCATTTTTCGAGTTCTGATAAAGACGCTGCGCGGCGCGATAGTATTCAAGCGCCATATCGAAACTTGCTTCGGTTCGTTCCACTTCCCCGAGCAAATAATTGCCATATGGGTATTGGCTCATTTCCTCTTGCGGCAACTTCCCAAGCCAATAACGGATACTTTGCTTGAGACCGGACTGCAGCAAACGCTCTCCAACCTCATCCAGAATTTGGCGAAGTCTGCCAAAATCTCCCGCTGAGATCAAGTGCGAGATGGCCTGCTCCCAGTAATGATGCGCACTGAAGTAGCTTGCCAGCTTGCGATGCAGCCCTTTTTTAAGCTCTGTGTCCCTTGAAAGGCGGCTGAGTAGAAACTCCCGGAAGATGTGATGGTAGCGATACACATCTGGCTTGAGTTGTTCAATGAACAGACCCGATCGAAACAGATCACTTAATGTCTCAGCACTGTTTTGACGGTCAAGCAAAAAGTCGCAGGTGTCACTATCCAGGAATTGCAGGACCGAGGTTTTGATGAGAAAATCCTGCTGCCCGGGCGATTGCGTTACGAGCACCTCATCAGCCAGATACTCAAACAGGTTCCCCAGTGAGCTACCGCTCTCTTCTTCAAGTAAACTCTCCAAAGGGATGCCTGGTAAAGCCTTGATGGACTGCCAAACCACCTGCAGCCCGATTGCCCAACCTTCTGTACGTTGGTATAGCCTGGCAAGGTCAGCTTCGGGTAAGTTTAGCTGGTAAGTTGAGCGGTAAAGCTGGTCTGTTTCATCGGGTAAAAAGCTCAGTGATTCCTTACCAATCTCAAGCAGCATGCCTTTGACACGCCACTTGTTGATCGACGAAAATTCCAGCTGGCTGCGGCTGAGTATCATCAGGTGCAGGTTGGCTGGCATATGCTCAATGAACCAGTTCATCATGCCAAGGATCTCGTCTGATCCGTTCAGGCTCTGAAAATCATCCATAACGAACAGAGCCTCTTCAGGTAATAAGGAGGTTATTGCGTTCAAAAGTGTGATCACGCATTCCTGGAGATCGGTGTCGCTATTTTCGAGCACCCGCAGAGCCGGCAAACCGATCTTGTGACCCTGTTGATTAAAAGCGGAACAGAGATAGGTCAGGAATAATCGCGGATCGCGTTCGTTGCGAGAAACTGTATACCAGAAGACCGGAAGATTAATGGATTTAATCAGGCTGAGAGCTGAAGTCGTTTTGCCATAACCCGTCTCAGTAACCAGGGTGGTCAACGGATAATCGAGGCTCTGCTTCAACAAACGCAGCACCCTTGGACGATCAAGAATGGAACTTTTCTGCGCCGGCGGTGTGAGCTGACTCAGAATGATCTGGTTTCGGTGAGTCATCAGGTGTATATTTTATCATTCACCATTGTCATTGACAGGCAGTGCCGGAAATCCTCCGAAACCCCATTTCCTTAAAAGATTATCTCCTGATGTAGTAATTAGCCGGTTGAGGAATCCTCCCCTTCACTCAGAGGTATATTGGTTGCTCTAAAGCCATGGCATGTTCGTATCTCTTTATAAAGCCCATCCTTGAATTAAACAGAGTATAGGCAACGTATCCGCCGCCTATACTCTTATACTGTTCCAAAAATTATCTCTTGTCGACTAAAAAGCTACAATCCTCGTTCCCCTCTCTGATAGGGGGTGCCTAGAGCGGCTGGTGCGCCAATGCGCTTCTTACGTGCCGCAGAGCTGCCCCAAATCAGGGCAATGACTGTCAGCAGATATGGTGTCATCTGTAAAAAGAACACCAGGTTAGTATTAAAGAAGAACGGATTTGCCACTCCAAATAAAAGTCTTGGACCTTGCAGATCGAGTGTGAAGCGGCG
>Ga0116174_10002872_pt1 | contig 14510 bp, 15 predicted proteins | sample AD_UKC087_MetaG_FD_89801 | JGI IMG/M metagenome (GOLD analysis project Ga0116174, IMG submission 89801) | Active sludge microbial communities of municipal wastewater-treating anaerobic digesters from USA - AD_UKC087_MetaG | ecosystem: Engineered > Bioreactor > Anaerobic > Digestate | place: USA...
CACGGCCGCAACCGCGAGCGTATCGCCGAAACCATCGGCCGGCTTGGCCTTAAGGACTTCCTCAAGGCCGTAGACCTCAAACCGATGCCGCAGATGGTATACCATCCGCGCTCGAATCCGTTCGTTTTCTTCTAAAAGAACACTAAACTGGAGGTTCGAAATGCCAAGAACTGATATCGGCCCGCCGGATTATAGGATGATGCTTCCCAAGACCATCACCGATAATTATGGCAAATGGAAATATCACGAAATACTCAAGCCCGGCATAATGAAACATGTCAGCGAGACCGGGGATGAGCTTTTTACAATACGCGCCGGGTCTCCCCGGCTGGTCAGCATCGATTTTATCCGCGATATCTGCGACATAGCGGACAAATACTGCGACGGACATCTTCGCTTTACCAGTCGCTTTAACATCGAGATGATGACCCCGAAAAAGGAGAACGTTGACGGGATTGTCGGAGATCTGAAAAAAATCGGCCTGCCCATAGGCGGGGTCGGTGATTGCATATCCAATATCGTTCATACCCAGGGCTGGATACACTGCCACAGCGCCGCCACGGACGCTTCCGGCCTGGTAAAGGCGATAATGGACGAACTTTACGATTACTTCACCGAATTCAAGCTCCACGCCAAGCTGAGGATCGCGGTCGCCTGCTGTATCAATATGTGCGGCGCGGTACACTGTTCCGACCTGGCCGTTGTGGGAATACACACGAAACCCCCGAAGGTTAATCACGAGAAGCTCGCTTCGACATGTGAAATACCGTCCGTTATCGCATCGTGTCCCACCGGCGCCATTCGCCGGCACTCGGACAAGAACATCAACAGCGTCGAGGTGAGAGACGAGCGTTGTATGTACTGCGGCAACTGTTACACGGTCTGTCCGTCGATGCCCCTCTCCGATCCCGAAGGCGACGGTGTGGCGATCTACGTTGGCGGGAAGGTCTCCAATTCAAGGAAACCTCCCATGTTCTCTCGTCTCGCGGTGCCTTTCATCAGGAACAACCCGCCGCGCTGGCCAGAGGTTACCGATATACTTAAAAAGATCGTCGAGGTTTACGCGAAGGATTCCAGAAAGTACGAGCGCCTCGGCGAGTGGATTCAGCGCATCGGATGGGAGCGCTTCTTCACGCTGACCAAAATACCGTTCACGGAACAGCACATAGACGATTTTACGTACGCAACAGAGACGTTCAGAGCCACTACGCAGTTCAAGTGGTAATCATTGGAGGAGAATCATGAGCGAACAGGCCAGTGCCGAGCTTAAACAGAAGATAGTCGACTATTTGAAAACCCAGGGCAAGGCTAAGAACCGTGACGTCGCCAAAGCCCTCGGAGAGGACAAAAAGCTCGTCGACAAGGCAATCGGCGAACTTGGCAATGAGGGAAAGATCGAATATCTGTACCTCGATGGCTCCTATGTAAAATTGAAAGACTGACTCCGTTTTAACCGCTTGATACATTCTGCCCGGACTTTATCGTCCGGGCTTTTTATTTACCGTTAGATTTCGCCTCTGCTTTTATTCTCTTTCCCGCGAGACCGACCAGTCTCTCCGGCCAGCGAACGTTTTCTCCCGCCGCGTGAGTGTGGCAGAATGTAGCAACGACATTTTTATACAGCGCTCCGTCCCGCCTTCCCTTTATTCCGGTTCCTCTCCGCATCGCGAATACTGTCGACAGGCCGTCGAGTCCCTCACTGTTCTGAATCCGTGCATACCGGAATTCATGCCCCTTTACAATGTCTCCTCTATCGTAAAATGGATTGTCCCCGTCCACCTCGAATACAGTGTACCCGTGTCCCTGCGGAGAGGCCGCTATATCGAACATCATCGGGAACACCCGGGTCATTGGATAATTGTTACCGTCAATTATTATCGAATCCGAAAGGTATATCAGTCCGCCGCACTCGGCGTAGACCGGCAATCCATCCTCGATTCTCCTTCTCAATTGTTCCCTGAATGATCTGTTATTGGAAAGTGACTCCGCGTGAGTCTCCGGAAAACCTCCTCCCACGTACAGGCCATCCACATCCGGCAGTGTATGATCACTCAGGGGACTGATTTCGACAATACGCCCTCCGGCACTCACCAGGGCCTCTATATTCTCCCTGTAATAAAAATTAAAAGCCGAGTCGCGCAACACCCCTATCAACGGGGCCTCCGGAGGTGCCGTATCCGCGGTACTCGCACACGTGATACATTCCCCCAGTGGATCGATCGCGGCTTTGAAATTCATTGACGGCATAGTGCCTTCGGGCGGGCCCGCACCTGCAATTTCGATTATCCGCTCCAGGTCCAATGACTTTTCGATAATGTCGGCGAGACTTTCTATCAGCGCCTCCGGACCTTCGTGCTCGAAAACCGGGACAAGTCCCAGATGTCGCTCCCGAGGAAGCATGCCGGGAATCCTCGGCACGGAGCCGAGAACGGGCAGTCCGGTGTACTTCTGGACCGCCTCGGTTATAAGCGCCCGGTGTCTCTCGCCGGCGAGATTGTTCAATATTACACCACGGATTCGGAGGTCGGGATCGAACATCTTTACCCCGAGCACGAGCGCCGCCACTGTCCTGCTGGCTTTCGTGCAGTCAACGACAAGAATCACCGGAACATCGAGCAGTTTCGATAGTTCAGCGAAACTGTGGGTGCCGTCTACATTATATCCGTCATACAGGCCCCGGTTTCCCTCGAGAACACACAGCCGGGCGTCCGGGTGATTTGATTCGTAAATACTCCTGGTGGTTTGATCGTCCATTAGGAAGGTATCGAGATTGTGGCAGTATCTGCCGGCCGCAAGCGAGAGCCAGGCGGGATCTATATAATCAGGTCCTTTCTTGAATGGCGCCACGGAGTACTTTTTCCTGCACAGGGACCGTATCAGTCCGAGCGTTACGACAGTCTTCCCCATTCCCCCGCGTACGCCGGCGATGGCGATCGCTTTCCTCCCCTGTGATGGCTTACCGTCTTCCCTTTTCATTCAGTTTCATATCCGATGGTAGTGTCATTTCAGGCGTATGTATTCCGCCGAGATGTACATTACGTTAAATGCGGTTATGTGGATGCCCGAAACGGGTCTGAGTACGGCGTATATCGTGTTGGTTCTCCGGGAATACGCCTGTACAAGAAAAGCCAGATCGTTCGCTTCGACCTGGCCTCTCTCGGACCGTATGGGTTACTGTGTTCAGATTATACGCATCCGGTCGGCTTGGGAAGTCCGGCCCATTTGCATGCCGAGTTAGCGGGCCCCTGAGGGAAGAGCTCGTACATTTCCTTCAGATTGACGCCGGTCTCCTTCGTGAGCTTACGGACCATGGGGGCGATTCCATTCTGCTTAAAATAATCACGCAGGTAGTTCATCACCTTCCAGTGGGTCTCGGTAAGCTCGTTAATACCCTCCATTTCGGCCATGCCTTTGGCAACGTCTTCCGTCCATTTATCGGGTTCCTGAAGAAAGCCGTCCTCATCGACCTCGTATGTGTTGCCATGCAAATTGATGCTTGCCATCGTCCCTCCTCCTTTCGGAAAATTCTGTAATCCCTCGCAAGAACCACGTCGGGTGAATAACCACCGGACAATCGATCCTTCTTGAGTGCACCGTTCCGGCACTATGACCCTGCCCGCTGCTTATACAGGGCCGTTTTTTCGAGGTTGCAATTTCGATAATAATACTAGCTCGAATATAATCCGGTGTCAACAGAAATATCCGGACACGAAATTATTTTTTACAAATATAATATTTTATACATTTTATGAATTGCGTTCATAATAAAAACATGGTTCACATAAGATCAGAAATAACTTATCATTCCCACACTTCCTCTTTTACATTATTCAGTATGACCTCTTTCACCGGGTAAAGCTTCTCCACGATCTCCTGCGGCCTGAACCAGAGCTTGATCTCCTTCTCGGCGTCCTCACGGCTGGATGACGCGTGCACTATATTCTCGAAAACACCGGTGGTCGTGATTCTTCCGTATGCTCCTCGGATTGATACCGGATTCGCTTCCTCGGGATTTGTCGAACCCACGAGGTCTCTTATCCGCTGAATCGCGTCTTCTCCGTAGTAGACGAAGACTATTACCCTGCGAATATAGTGTATCTCGCCAGTCAGATAACGGACCAGCTCCGGAAAGAAAGGTTTTTCTTTAAGGTGCTCGTAATGTCCCATCGCCAGTTCGGGAGTGACATGTACAACCTTCGCTCCAATTATCACCAGCTTGGCCTCCGAAAGCCTGGTAAGGATGTTGCCTGTAAGCGACTTCTTCAGGCCGTCGGGTTTAATCAGTACAAGAGTGGATTCAATGGCCATGACCGCTCCTTTTTATTTTTACAGTTTTCCCACCGGGCAATTCAGCTATCGAACTCCGCCGGGATTGTGTCACGCATCCTGCGAAAACAGCCGCATCCTAGTAATATGCCTTAAAAAATCCACATTAATTTACATATCCATTATATCTCCAATTTCGAAACGCCCGCCCTTTTTTCCATGACATATACGTCTTCCGCGGCGAACTTATTGTCTATCAGCAGTCTGTATGTCTTCTCCGCGTCTTCCCTTCCGGAGAATCCAAGAACCACCCCGCAATGCGCGGTAATATCCGATGGCACCGGCAGTGCAATATGTCTTCTATCTCCCCTCGAATCAAGCCATTGGTCCGCCCTCAATCCCTCCGGAATCGATACAAATGTGATCAGGTACCGTATCTTTCTAAACGGAAAAACCGAAAGGAGTATTTTTCTGATATGAAGGCGAACGCCCAGGAATATAAACAAAGCACGGTCGATCACTCCCGTCCGCCTGAAGCCAGCTCCTTTTCCGATTGTCATCCTGAGTACTCCCTCTTCCACCGCGTGGTCCAGGAATGTATTGCCCGTTTCCGCGCACCACAATTCCAACTCCTTCCTGAAGCCCTCATCGTCCGAAACGACTATCGCGGCATCCCCTTCATTGATTCCATGCATTTTTCTCGATACCATCGCCAGCGGTATCGGGCAGGAATATCCCCGTGTGTCGACAACGGTTTTATCACCCATCGTTTTCTGATCTCCTTGAAGCCTTGCTTTTAAGTGCGATAAGGACCGGAAAGAATCAGTGTACAGTGTACATATAATCCACATCAAGTAAAGATATCTTTCCCGATTTCAAAATGTTTTTAAATAATATTCATTTAATCTTCACGGGTCGGAGGCTCATTACACCCGCGTACCTGCGGGGACGCCACTCTAATCAGGAGGCTCACATTAATATGAGGCCCATATCATTCTCAAAAATACTCATCGCCGTACTGGTGTTCGCTGTGGCGGGTTTTTTCTCGACCGCTCATTCACAGGAAAAAGCCAACGTCGTCATCAAAGGTTCGACCACCGTTCTGCCCATAACCCTCAAGGCAATCGAAGCGTATAAGAAGATCGCCCCCGGAGTCGGGATATCGGTGGACGGAAGCGGTTCCGGTAACGGCATAAAGGCGCTCCTTGACGGCAGCTGCGATATCGCGAATTCCTCACGTGCGATGAAAAAGGAAGAGTTCACAAAAGCAGCGGCATCCAAAGGAAAAATTAAAGAAATTATCGTCGCCTACGACATGATCGTTCCCATCGTACACCCCACCAACAAGGTTAAAAACCTCACCAAGGAACAGCTCAAGGGTATCTACGACGGCTCCATAAAAGACTGGAGCGAGATAGGCGGAGACAAGGGGAAGATCGTTGTAATCAGCCGTGATACCAGCTCTGGTACGTATGAATACTGGCACGAAGACGTCATGAAAAAATCCGAAGTTCGCAAGGATGCCCTGCTGCAGGCATCAAGCGGAGCGGTTGTCAGCGCGGTAGCCAACAACAGAAGGGCCCTCGCATACGTGGGATTCGGATACCTCAACAATCGCGTTCACGCCTGCCAGGTCAACGGTGTTGACCCCACTCTGGAAAACGGCAAGAGCGGCAAGTTCCCGATCTCCCGCCCCCTCTACAATTATGTAAACGAAAAGAATCTTTCCAAAGAAGCGAAAGCCTTCATCGATTTTATTATCGGGAAAGACGGCCAGAAGCTTGTGAAGGACGCCGGATTCATACCCCTCAACTAGACACCTGATCACATTTTCCTTCTGGGGGAGGCGTCCATCGCCTCCCTTTTTTATTTTGTCATATAAAGCAATTCTTTATATAATCTTAACATATCTTTGTCATTTTATTAACAACGACAATTCCTTTATGCTAACCATAACGATTCCGTCAAATCGCAGTCGAGCATGATGGTTTTTTGATTCAATCTAAACGCGAGAAAGGAGGCGGTGAATGCGCATGAACAAAGTACATATGTTTTCATACGTCATGTTGTATGGTCTTTTATTCTTTTTACTTAATGTCGCAGGCTGCGGGCCTCGTCCCGAGAAAGTCACCATCAAGGGTTCCACCACGGTACTCCCCATCACCCTCAAGGCGATAGACGCTTATTCCAGGCTTAACCACAACGCAGCGATCAGCGTCGACGGCAGCGGTTCGGGAAACGGTATAAAAGCGCTTCTAGACGGGAGCTGCGACATCGCCAATTCATCACGCGCCATGAAGAATGAGGAGCTCGATAAGGCCCGCGCCGCCGGAATAACCGTAAAGGAAATCATCGTCGCATACGATATGATCGTGCCCGTCGTCCACACCGGAAACAGGATAGCGAATATCAGCAAGGAACAGCTCAAAGCCGTTTACGATGGCAGCCTGGATAACTGGTCAAAACTCGGAGGCGACGACGGCGCCATAGTCGTCATCTCCCGCGATACAAGTTCGGGCACCTATGAATACTGGCATGAGGACGTCATGAAAAAGTCCGAGGTGAGAAAGGACGCCCTGCTTCAGGCGTCGAGCGGGGCCGTACTTTCGGCGGTTACCAATAACAGGCGGGCCATGGCATATGTCGGTTTCGGCTACCTGAACACTTCCGTCAAAGCGCTTAAAGTAAACGGTATCGAGCCCACTATCGACAATGGAAAATCGGGCAAGTACCCGATCAGCCGGCCGCTGTACATGTATGTAAATGAAAACAGGCTCTCCGGTGAAACACGAAAATTCATCGACTTCCTTCTGGGGGATGAAGGTCAGGCGCTCGTTAAAGCTGCAGGATTTATTCCCATACGCTGAGGCGAAACTCCGGACACAGGGGGAGAGGCCTTCGCACCGCCCCCTGTTGTACTCGACTCGATTACTTGACTTATTCCGATGCCCGGCCCATTATGTCGCCATGGGCGCCTGTTCACCCCCTGTTCTCAACTACAGCTCACCGGAGACACCGACATGACCAATCATCTGCACCATGTACATGTATTCGCGTCAGATATCGCCGCGACAATAAAATATTACAAGGACTTCTTTAACGGTAAAGTGATCATGGACATGGATATCGCTGGGAACCGAAATGTTTTCATGCAGATAGGAAACGGACGCATCCATCTGTACGACAAACCGCCCCATGAGGGAAGAAGGGGGGCGATACATCATATCGGAATTCAGACCGACGACCTGGAGGGCCTCGTCAACAGAATGAAGTCACGGGGAATCGAGTTCAGAAAGGAGATCACCGACTTCGGCTTCTGGAAATATATAATGACAATGGGACCCGACGATGTTCTGATCGAGATATTCGAGGTGGACAAGGCAAAGGCTCCCGCGGAATACCAGGAATATTTCGAATAGTCCCGTTATTCCATTACCCAGCTTGCGATGTATTCTGTCTTATCGGTAAACGCCACATCCGGCGGGAACCTGTCGACCCATCGTCCTTCCTTCCCATACTGGCGAACACACAGTTCGAAATGGCACATCGCGATCCCCATATCGATACGCTGGAGGTCGGCCGCCCGTATAAGCCTGTCATATCCCCGTGATCGGGTAAGGAAGAAATGCACCGTGCCGCTCTTCCGCTCGATCAGCAGCCGCCAGGGCTGGAGGTTTGAGGCCGAGGGCGCCATTCGAACCGCCTGAAATGCGTCAGCCCAGGGCAACGCATTCAGATCATTCACGGGGTGCGAAAAATCATTCTCGAAGAACAATTCCTCCGGCGCTTTGCGCTTATTTGATCCGGCCGACCATCGTATCAGCCGGTCGGTGATCGCGCGGTTTTCAGCCGGGTATCCCACCGGAGTTATCGCGGGGACGGTTTCATCGGAGCGTACATTTATGCGTCGCCCGTAATCGGTCCTTTTGAAGGTCCCCCCCAGCCAGCAGGTCCCGAGGCCTAGATCGGTCATGCCGAGAATAGCGGCTTCCATAAGGTAGCCGAAATCCTCCATGTCGCGCGGCGCTTTTCTGACAGCACCGACAATAAACCACCGTGCGCCTCTTATCACCCCGTATGTGCCGAGCCTCCGTGGCGTCTGGTCATCGGCCCCGGCCATGTCCACGAGCTCGAACCGCGCGGAACAGGCAAACGGTGGGGCCGGGAGGATCCCCAGCATTCGGTTGATTTCCGTTCTCAGATTTTCCTCCGGCTGCCGGGACGAATAGGTTCTGTGGGATGAACGTATAGCTATCAGTTCGGCCGCCGGACGGGAATAATTCATGATCGAGCGTTCCGTGCGGCTCATGATCGGCGTGAGAACAGGCTCTTTACGGCGTTGAACACTCTTCTCAGGAGAAACCACACCCATTTCAAGCCGCGCGCCGTAAGCTCTTCCCTGCGGTTGGCGACTTTTTCCATTTCCTCCGGCGTGAACGCCTTTCGGTGTATATTCTCATCCGTCTCGATTTCGAATTTCTGGAGTTTGTTTCTTACGTTCAGCAGGTGGCAGTCTATTTCTCTCCATCCGAGTTCTTTCGCCGCCTGAAGACGTCGGTACCCCGCCAGCAGTTCATAGTTCTGGTTGAGCGTAATCGGACTGATCAGTCCGTGCCTGTGCATGGATTCTTTCAGGTCATGCATGTTCCCGAGATCGGCACGCATGCGTCTTTTTACCTTTATTTTTTCTATGGAGATTTTCACGATGCCCTCACTTGGCTATCAATCGATGTCGAAACCCGCACTTCAAGCATGAAAATTTACCTCATAGCCTTTACAGTGCTTCGCCAAAAGTCAACATCAAAACATCATCAGTCATTCCCGTCGGCTGAGTTTTTTAATTGACTTTTACAAAGGGCTGGAGCGGCAATAGGTAACAACTCAAATTCACGGGGGAGCGGCCATGGATCATGTATACAGAGTGATTGAGCTTATCGGAACGAGCACCAAGTCCTGGGAAGACGCGGCAAAAAACGCGGTGGAAAGTCACGCGAAAACCCTGCGCGATCTGAGGATCGCCGAGGTCAGACAGCTCGACATGAAGGTTGAAGAAGGCAAAGTGGTGCTCTACCGCGCAAAAGTGAGCGTTTCCTTTAAATATAACCAGTAGTACATACGCTGTCGAAAAAGATGAATTTATAAATTTCTCTCCATTCCAGGTCCGAATACTCTACAGGGATACGATATAAAAGCATGCAGAAATGTGTGCTTTTTTTATTGACACGAGCAATATATCAATATATATTGATATAGTGATATGAATGCACTTCTTTATTTTAAAGCACTGTCCGATCAGACGCGTATACGTCTGCTCAAGCTGCTTGAGTACAAGGAGCTCAGTGTTAATGAAATAACTTCCGTCCTTGGGATGGGACAATCCCGCATATCCCGCCATCTTCGCATTCTTACTGATTCGGGTCTTATGAAATCAAGACGCGACGGGTTATGGGTTTTCTATTCTACGGTTGATGAGGGGGAAGGCCGACGCGTGCTCGATTCCCTCGAATTTCTATTCCAGGACAAGCTCTTCGATCTCGACAGGACTCGCGCTGATGAAATCGCCGCTCAGAGGCTTCGTGAAACCAAAAACTTCTTTAATTCGATAGCCAGGGAATGGGGAAAAATCCGCGGCGAACTGCTTGTCGACTTCGATCCTTTTCCATACCTCTCTTCAGGTAACGGCCGCCTAGCGACAGCCGTCGACCTCGGCTGCGGTACCGGCGATCTTATCCCCGTCCTTTCGAATATGGCCGAAAGAGTCATCGGAATCGACAACTCCCCGGCCATGATCGAGCTTGCCCGCAAACGCTTCATGGGAGCGAACGGGCGGGTGGATCTAAGGCTCGGAGAGCTCGAACACCTTCCCCTGTCGGACCGCGAGGCCGATTTCGCCCTGCTCAACATGGTTATGCATCATCTGGCGTCACCCGCCGACTGTTTTCGGGAAACCCGCCGTATTCTTAATAATGGCGGTATATTCAAGATAATCGAATTCGACAAGCATTCCGACGAGCGTCTGCGCGCCGAATACGGGGACCGTCATCTTGGTTTCAACGAACATGAGGTCACCAGATTCCTCAAAGCTTCAGGCTTCGGAGATATCACCGTCGATGCGGTCCCCCTGGAGAACGGACTCGTCGTAAAAATTTACACTTCTTGCGCAGTCTGATTTTTTAATTTAGTATGATTCCCTGTAATAGGGTAACAGGTATTCGCTCTTTTTGTTCTTTATTTAGATTGTACGATCCACCACATCAATCCAGGAGGAAGCTTAATGAAGACGCTCGAACTTGAAAAATCCCTGCCCTACAAGGTAGCAGATATTGCACTCGCGGACTGGGGACGCAGGGAGATGGAGCTCTCCGAAAACGAGATGCCCGGCCTCATGTCGATCAGGAAGAAGTACGGTCCTAAGAAACCTCTCAAAGGCTACAAACTTACCGGCAGCCTGCACATGACGATCCAGACGGCGATGCTTATCGAAACCCTGCACGAACTCGGTGCGGATATCCGATGGGCGTCCTGCAACATCTTTTCCACTCAGGACCACGCCGCCGCGGCCATAGCCAAAGCCGGGACCGCGGCCGTTTTCGCCTGGAAGGGCGAAACTCTTGAGGAATACTGGTGGTGCACGGAACAGGCCCTTACCTGGCCCGACGGCAGCGGCCCGGACCTCATAGTGGATGACGGCGGCGACGCGACCCTTATGATTCATCAGGGAGTCAAGGTCGAGAAGGACCCATCTCTTCTTAAAAAAACCTACGATAACAAGGAATTCGCGATTATAATGGACCGGCTGCGTCTCGGATATGAAAAGAATCCGGGACACTGGACCCGGATTGCGTCTTCGATAAAAGGCGTCTCCGAGGAAACCACCACCGGGGTGCACCGTCTTTACCAGATGCACCAGGCCGGTGAACTGCTTTTCCCCGCCATAAATGTCAACGACTCCGTCACAAAGTCAAAGTTCGACAACCTGTACGGGTGCAGGGAGTCTCTGGCCGATGGAATCAAGCGCGCGACCGATATAATGGTGGCGGGCAAGGTGGTTGTCGTTTGCGGATATGGCGATGTCGGAAAAGGCTGCGCCCAGTCAATGCGCGGCTTCGGCGCCAGGGTGCTGGTTACCGAAATCGATCCCATCTGCGCGCTTCAGGCCGCCATGGAGGGGTACGAGGTTACGACTCTTGAAAACGCCCTTCCCGAGGGCGATATCTTCGTTACCGCGACCGGTTGCTGTGATGTCATTACAGGAAAGCACATGGAGATGATGAAAGACGAGGCGATCGTGTGCAATATAGGGCATTTCGACAGCGAAATCGACATGCACTATCTCGAGACCACCGATGGATGCCGTAAGATTACGATAAAACCCCAGGTCGACCGCTGGATTCTCAAATCCGGCCGGTCCATCATCGTGCTTGCGGAAGGCCGCCTGGTCAATCTCGGCTGCGCGACCGGCCATCCGAGCTTTGTGATGAGCAACAGCTTCACCAACCAGTGCCTTGCCCAGATCGAACTGGTATCGAGCTCTCTCGAACCGCGTGTATACACCCTTCCGAAGAAACTTGACGAGGAAGTAGCACGTTTGCACCTTGAACGGCTGGGAGTCAAACTCTCCACTCTCACCACTAAACAGGCCGAATACCTCGGCATCCCCGTGGAAGGCCCTTTCAAACCGGAGCACTATCGCTACTGAACAGGTCACATAGAATAGAGAGGCTGTCCATCGTGGACAGCCTCTCTTTCTTCTTTCTAGGCGTTTCCGTTAGTACGGCTCAAACTCTTACTTGAGGCGGTAAGGCTCAGTCCTTGTCCTCGCCGACGTACATGCTGTCGATCTCCTTGGCGTATTTCTCGGCGATGATCTTTCTCTTAACTTTGAGAGTGGGAGTCAGTTCACCTGTTGCCTGAGTCCATTCGGCGTCAAGCAGACGGAACTTCTTGATCTGCTCCACCCTGCCGTATTCTTTCGTATATTCGGCGATTTCGTCCTCTATGAGCTTGATCACCTCGGGCTTCTTTATCAAATCGCTGTTCGATGTAAAACTGATCTGGTTCTTCTTCGCCCACTTTTTAAGCTCTTCGAAGGCCGGAATAACCAGCGCCGAGAGGTACTTCCTCTTATCCCCGATAATCGCCACCTGCTCGATGTACTTTGACTCCTTGAGGCTGTTTTCGATGTTCTGCGGGGATATGTTTTTCCCGCCGGCGGTCACGATTATATCCTTGATACGCCCGACGATGGCGAGCCTGCCCTTCTCATCGATGACACCGATGTCACCGGTGCGGAAGAAACCGTCCTTGGTCATCACCTCTTTAGTGGCTTCCTTGTTCTTGTAGTAGCCAAGCATGACCTGAGGTCCTTTTATGAGGATCTCACCCTCGTCGGAAATCTTGATGGTAGTGTCTTTTATCGCGGGCCCGACCGTTCCCGGTTTTATCATTCCCGGCATGTTCGCGTTGGTTACCGGGGTCGTTTCCGTCAGTCCGAAACCCTCCAGGATGATTATCCCCATGCCGAGGAAAAACTCGGCGTCGGAAACCGATAGCGGCGCCCCGCCCGAAACCGCGAATTTGAGACGGTCGAGACCCAGGGTATCCTTGAGCTTCGAGAAAACCAGCTTATCAGCGATCGCAACTTTCCTCGCGAGCAGACCGCCGGGTGTTTTCGATTCGCAGATGTACGGCAGGTTCTGCGCGGCCGTCTTTATAGCGAAATTGAAAATGGCCTTTTTTATTCCGGGGGCGTCAGCGACCTTGGCGAGTATGCCGGCATGAACTTTCTCGTAGATCCTGGGCACGCTTACCATCACGGTCGGCCGTACCTCGGTCAGGTTCTGCTGGAGCTTGGATACGTCCTCGGCAAAAGCGACCTTCGCTCCGAGCGCTACCGCCATATAATAGCCGGCGGTACGCTCCAGGGAGTGAGAAAGAGGCAGGAACGACAGGAAAACCTCGTTCTCGTCAAAGAACTTTCGATACCCCGTCATGATCTGATTCACGTTGGAAATAAAATTGCTGTGTGAGAGCATGACCCCTTTCGGATTCCCGGTCGTCCCGGAGGTATAGATGATGGTGGCGAGGTCATTCAACTTTATCGAAGTCAGGCGTTTGTCGAATTCCGCCTTGTTCCGGTAGCCCTCACCTTTCTTGTACGCCTCCTCGATGGTGAGCACTCCCGGTTTTTTCTTGGAGGGAACATCGATGACGACGATCGATTTCAGTTTTGGAGCCTTCTTCTTTATGCTGAGGACCTTGTCAAGATGACCTTCAGTTCCGCATATGCACACCTTCGATTCCGAATGCGCCAGCACATACAGCGCCTCCTCGGCCGAATTGGTCGCGTAAATCGGAACGTTTACCGCGCCGATAGAAAGAATGGCCTGGTCGGACACCCACCATTCATACCTGTTCTGCGAGAAAATGGCCACCTTATCGCCCTTCTTGATCCCGATGGACATCAGATACCAGCCGAGCTTGCGTATCATGGCGTCCATTTCGTTCCACGATATGTCGGTATACCGGCCGTCTTTCTTATACGCGACACAGCCCTTCGAGCCGAGTTTAGCAACCTGGTTCTGAAACAGGGCGGCAACCGACGTCTCCTTATATTTCGCCATTGAATCCTCCGTTATAATTTATAATAAGTATCAGACCTTCACCCCATTCTTTCTAATGGGAGCTAATGTGGAGACGGCCGGCGTTACTAAGGCCTTCCCCTCTACCGCCGCCCTGATCGCGCAACGAACTTCTTCAATCGGGCGGACAGATATATTTATATTTGAATATACTATATTATATTGACATTTTGTGATATATTAACATTATATCATTTCAGTACATTTATTTTTGATTACACTCAGGTTTTATTGTCAACCAACTTATTATTCAGTTGAAGAATTTTCTGGGCCTCCGGTAGAGTATTTGTATCTTCACACCCTCTTCCGCTTATAGCGCGGCGGCAAGGACTATGCTCACCATTTATCGACAGAGTGTTCATGATGCCGGCGGGAAGCTCTCACGCATCGGCGTGTTCGGGGAAATAGACGGTGAACTGAGCTCCGTCTCCATCGCCGGAAGAAACAGCGATATCACCGTTGTAGGATTTTACTATCGAGTATGAGATAGAGAGGCCCAGCCCTGTCCCCTCGCTTTTTTTCGTCGTAAAGAAGGGCTCAAAAATCCTCTGCATATTTTCGGCCGCCACGCCAATACCATTATCGCGTACCGAGATATACACC
>Ga0116174_10002875_pt1 | contig 14508 bp, 13 predicted proteins | sample AD_UKC087_MetaG_FD_89801 | JGI IMG/M metagenome (GOLD analysis project Ga0116174, IMG submission 89801) | Active sludge microbial communities of municipal wastewater-treating anaerobic digesters from USA - AD_UKC087_MetaG | ecosystem: Engineered > Bioreactor > Anaerobic > Digestate | place: USA...
ATGCGCACTTCATGGGGGTGGGCGGCGCTGGCCTGGGCCGATTGCGTGGCCACCTGGGCCGCAGGGAAGCCCATGGCCAGCGCCTCGTTCACGTCGGCCGCATTGGCCGAGAGAAACAGGTGCGCGCCCAGGGGCCGCAGGTAGCGAAACGGCGCCGCCCCCTGCGTGAAAACCCCGCGCTGCACAGACGCCAGCCCGTGGGCCTTGGCCGAGCGGAACACGCGCATGCCGCTGACCGGGTCGTTGCGCGACAGCACCACCACCTCCACCCGCTGCTGCGCGGGCTCGTTGAAGGCCAGCAGCTTCTTGACCAGCGAAAACGCCACGCCAGGCCGCGCTGGAACATCCAGCCGGTCGAGCTGCAGCTGCATGTAGCTTTGCGGGTGGTCCGGGTCGAAGAGGCGGTTTTCTTCTTCAAAATCGAACAGTGCGCGCGACGAAATCGCCACCACCAGCTTGTCGTCCAGGGTCACAGCCATAAGCTCACTTCACGAACTGGTTGAGCTGGATGATCGGCAGCAGCACCGCCAGCACGATCAGCATCACCACCAGGCCCATCGCCACGATGAGCAGCGGCTCGAGGATGGTGGCCAGCTGCATGGCGCGGCGCTGCACTTCGGTGGACAGCTGGGTGGCGGCGCGCTGCAGCATCACCGGCAGCTGGCCGGTCTGCTCGCCCAGGCGCGCAAACATCGACAGCAGTCCGGGAAAGCGCTTTTTCTGTGCCAGCGCCGAGGCCAGCGGGGCGCCCTCGCGCACCAGCACCAGCGCGTCAAGCGCGTCGGCGCGCAGTGCGCGGTTGTTCAGGGTTTCGGCAGCGGCCTGCAAGGCTTTCAGGATGGGCACGCCCGCGCTGGCCAGCATGGCCAGCGTGCTGGCAAAGCGCGCCGCGTTGTAGCCGCGCGCCAGCTTGCCCACCAGGGGCAGGTTCAGCCAGGTGGCATCGAATTTCTGGCGAAAATGCTCGAAAGTCAAGGCCCATCGAGCACCTGTTGCTATTAATATAATAGCTATCAACATCAGCCAGCCATGGTTGCGTACGGCGGCACTCAGGCCCAGCATGGCCACGGTGAGCCAGGGCAGGGCCCGCTTGGTGCCTGCAAACACGCTGGCCACCTGCGGCACCACGTAGCTCACCAGAAACAGCACGATCACGAGGGCGATCAGGGTGACGATGGCCGGGTACAGCGCCGCGCCCATCAACTGGGCCTTCAGCGCCTGGCGTTCTTCGAGGTCGTCGGCCAGGCGCTCGAGCACCAGGCCGAGGTTGCCGCTGTGCTCACCGGCGCCAATCACGGCGCAGTAGATGTCCGAGAACTCGCGCGGGTGCTGGGCCAGTGCGCGCGCAAAGGTCGCGCCCGCGTTCACCTCGGCACGCAAGGCCGCGACCAGGTGGCGCTGGCGTTCGTCGTCGGCTTCGTCCGACAGCGCGGTGAGCGCGCGTTCCAGCGGCAGGCCCGATGCCACCAGCCCGGCCAGCTGGCGCGTCCAGATGGCCAGGGCCGAGGCGCCAAACACCGGCCGGGTGAAAAGGCGCTGCCCGAGACCGGCCGGGGCGCCATCGAGCGACTGGCCGGTCTGCACCGGCTCCACGCTCAAAGGCACCAGCGCCTGGGCCCGCAACAGGCTGCGGGCCGACTTGGCCGTGTCGGCTTCCATCAGGCCCTTGCGGGTCTGGCCCTGGGCATCCAGGGCTTCAAAAGAAAAAGCGGGCATGTTGGGGGTGAAAGGCAGGAGCGCTCGGGCGCATGAAGGCAGCCTGCGATGGTAGCCGCTGACCGTGACGCTGCACCTTCTTGGCGCAGGCCGGGTGTCATGCCATGTCGCTGAGGGCCTGCGCCGCGATGTCCAGCGAACGCAGGCGCAGCGCGGGGTCGAACACGTCGCTGACCAGCATGAATTCGTCGGCGCCCGTGGTCTTGTGCAGGTGGGTCAGGCCGGCGCGCACCGTGTCGGGGCCGCCAATCACGGCAGCCGCCAGAAAATCCCCAATGGCGGCGCGCTCTTGGGGTTGCAGGCGTGCAGCAAAGTGTTCAATGGGCGGCAGCAAGCGGCGGCGGTCGCCCGTGAGGATGCCCAGCACGCGCTGGTAGGTGCTGCTGGCCAGAAAATCGGCCTCGGCGTCGGTGGGTGCCGCGATCAGCGGCACGCCGATGGCCACATAGGGCTTGGGCCACTGGGCCGATGGCCGGTACAGGTTGCGGTACAGATCGAGCGCCTGGTGCAGCAGGCGCGGCGCAAAGTGCGAGGCAAAGGCATAGGGCAGGCCGCGTTCGGCCGCCAGCTGCGCCGAAAACAGGCTGGAGCCCAGCAGCCAGATGGGCACGTTGGTGCCCGCACCGGGCATGGCGATCAGGCGCTGGCCCGGCTCGGCCGGTGCCAGCAGGCGCTGCAGCTCGGCCACGTCCTGCGGGAAGTCGTCGGCGGTCTCCACGCGGCTGCGGCGCAGCGCGCGCATGGTGGCCTGGTCGGTGCCGGGCGCGCGCCCCAGGCCCAGATCGATGCGGCCCGGATACAGTTCGGCCAGCGTGCCAAAGGCCTCGGCCACCACCAGCGGCGCATGGTTGGGCAGCATCACGCCACCCGAGCCCACGCGGATGCGCTGGGTGCCCCCGGCGATGTGGCCCACCAGCACCGCGGTGGCCGAGCTGGCAATGCCCGCCATGTTGTGGTGCTCTGCCAGCCAATAGCGCACAAAGCCGAGCGATTCGGCGTGCTGCGCGGTGCGCAGGGCGATTTGCAGGGCCTGGGCGACAGTGCCGCCCTCGCGCACGGCAACCAGATCGAGCATGGAAAGAGCGGGGCGTTGGGGTGCAGTCATGGCCCCGATTGTCGGCGCAGTGCGCCCTGGCTGCAGCCAGGGCTTGGAGAGCTCAGCCTGGCTGCAGGGTTGGAGCAGTGCGGCGTGCCCGGAGACGCAAAGGTGTTTGCCAAAAAGCAAGTTCAGTGACAAAATGTATCAAAACCACTTTCGCCGCCACCCAGAGCGGTGTGTGGGAAGGTCATGCAGTGGGGAAAAAATGGGGTTTTTCAGTCGTTTCTTCAAGCTCCGGGAGCAGCATTCCGTCCCCGCCGAAACCACCTGGGCGGTGGAAGACAACGGCAGCGAATTGCTGCTGGATGCCGAATACACCAGCATGCTGGTGACCGAGATCGACATCGACGCGGCCATCGCGAGCCATGAAAAATGGCGCCTGCAGCTACAGGACATGGTCCAGGGCCGCTCCAGCGAAGTCATGCAGTCCGATCTCATTTGCCAGGAAGACCACTGCGATCTGTGTCACTGGCTTCACGGCGCTGGCCGGGCGCTGCTGGGGCATTACCCGGCATTCGACATGCTGGTGCAGCGGCACCGGTATTTCCATCAGCAGGCGGCTGCCGCTGTCAGTGCTTTTCAGGCGAACGACCGGACCCGGGCCGTGCAGCTGCTCAATGGTGGCTGCCGCCATGCATCGAACCAGGTGCTGCTGCTGCTCAAGGAGCTCAAGCGCGGACTCGGACGCTGAATCCAAGCGCTTGATGCTATTGAATAAATAGCGGTTGGGGCTCTTACAACCTGGGATGCAGCTGATTCTTGACGACTGGCAAGCTTTGCTCCAGTTGCCAGCCTGTGGCCTGGGCCAGGTCCATCAGGCTGCGCCCTGCCAGGGTGTAGTGCACTTCGGTGCCTGCAGGGGCCCCCAGCGTGGGCAGCAGTGTGCGCAGTGCGCTGCGGGCCGCGTGCAGGTCGTTGACGCTGATGTCGATGCGCATATAGGCCGAGGGCCGCAAGCCGTCGGGGCGGCGTTCGCCCAGCGAGTCACCCCAGCCCACCACCAGCCCCAGGCCCTGCACGCGCAGCATCTGGTCGATGGTGTCCTCACGGCGATGCAAGGGGTCGGCCGCGTCGTGCCGCTCGATCGGAATCTTCACAAAGATGAAGGCATCGCTGAGGTTGGACGGTGTGCCACTGCCCGGTGAAGTTGCGTGCACGACAGGGTGATGGGGCATGGCAGAGATTTTAGGGGCGGTGTGCAAGGTCTGCGGTTTCAGTAGCTGCGGCCGCCTTTGTACATCGCGTGCTGGCGCCGCTGCAGTGTGGCCGCCTCACCCAGCCGTGCCATGGCCGAGCCGGCATGTGCGTGCGTGATGGCCATGCCCAGTGCATCGGCGGCATCGGTACCGGGCAGTCCCGGCAGCTGCAGCAGGCGGCGCACCATCTCCTGCACCTGGGTCTTGGCGGCACGGCCGTGGCCGACCACGGCCTTTTTCATCTGCAGTGCGGTGTACTCGGCCACGGGCAGGTTGCTGGCCACCAGGGCGGTGATAGCGGCGCCGCGGGCCTGGCCCAGCAGCAGGGTGGACTGGGGGTTGACGTTGACGAAGACGATCTCGACGGTGGCCACATCGGGCTGGTAGCGCGCCGTCACTTCGCTGATGCCATCGAACAGCACCTTCAGCCGGCCGGGCAGGTCGCCCAGGGCCAGCGCGGTGGTGCGGATGGTGCCGCTGGCCACATAGCTCAGCCGGTGGCCGTCCACATCGATCAGGCCGAAGCCCGTGGTCTGCAGGCCGGGGTCGATTCCCAAAATTCTCATGTGCTCTTTTATTTATAGCTATTGGCGCTTGTTTCAAAAGCGCTCAAGCCAGATATCGCGATAAGGAAGGGGGCCAGCGCACTGCAGTGGCGAAACCACAGGCCTTGCACACAGACGCGTAGCCCAAGGGCAGGCTTGGGGGCGATGATACGGGGCCGGTGCCGCAGCCGCCCGGTGCCTGACGAGCCTGTGCGCTGGCATGCCGAAACTGCAGCCGTGTCGAACCCGAGCCAATCGGGCTTGCTCAAATCCGGGAAAATCAGTGCTTTCCTGCATCTATTTCGCAAAGACTTTTCATGACCGAAGCCCATACCGCCTCCCCGCTGCCCGACCACCTGTCCATCGACCCACGCAGCCCGCACCATGTGGCTGCCGTGTTCGAGCACGACATCGGCATCCGCCTGAACGGCAAGGACCGTTCTGATGTCGAGGAATACTGCATCAGCGAAGGCTGGGTCAAGGTGCCCGCGGGCAAGACGCTTGACCGCAAGGGCCGGCCGTTGCTGATCAAGCTCAAGGGCAAGGTGGAAGCGTTCTACCTTTGATGGGCATCGCCGCCACGGCGCCAGACCGTGGCGTTGCCCCGGCCGCCTGCGCGACGAGTCCGGTGCCAGAAGGCACCCCCGACAGCCCCTGGATCCTCTACTGCGATGGCAGCGCCATGCCCAACCCGGGCCGCATGGGGATGGGCGTGGTGCTTTGTGCGCCCGACGGCACCCGCCACACCTTGGCGCAGGCAACCCACACCACGGGGTGCAACAACGAGGCCGAGCTGCGCGCCCTGCTGCTGGCCCTGGGGGAGTTGCAGGCGCGCGGTGCCAGCGCGTTACTGGTGTACAGCGACAGCAGCATTTTGGTGGAGCAACTGGGTGGCAAGGCGGTACGTCCCATCGCGCGGCTGCACGACCTGTTGGATGAAGCGCGCACCCTGCTGCAATCGTTTGCTGCGGTGCGCCTGCAGTGGATTCCGCGCCACCGCAATACCGAGGCCGACGCTTTGGCCCGCGCCGCGCTGGGGGCTGCGCCCAAGCCGCCCGCCCGGCCGTACGGAAAACGGCGCAAAAAGTAGTCGCAGGTGCCGCCGCCATGGGCAGTCGGGCGCCTTTTTTCTCGCACGTTGTACTGCGGCCAGTCGCCGGTCTGGGGCGCTCAGGGCAGCTCGGCGCTGCCCATGCGGGCCACGATGGTGCGCGTTCTCCCCGCCAGATAGGCCGAGCCCGGCATTTTTTCGAAGCGCTTGGGTGCAGGCAGCATGACGGCCAGGCGCGCGGCTTCTTGCGGCGTCAGGCGTGCGGCGGGCTTTTTGAAGTAATGCTGGGCTGCGGCCTCGGCGCCAAACACCCCGTCGCCCCATTCCACGCTGTTGAGGTAAATCTCCAAGATGCGCTGTTTGCTCAGCAGCTGCTCCAGCAGCAATGCCAGTACGAATTCCTGGCCCTTGCGCAGCAGCGTGCGCTCGCCTGAGAGCAGCAGGTTCTTGGCCAGCTGCTGGGTGATGGTGGATCCCCCCCGGATCTTGGGCGCACGCACGGGCTTGTCGGGCGCGCGGGCCTGGGCCTTGGCGATCTGTGCCTCGGCCTGCGCGTTGCGTTCCCAGGCTTTTTCGATGGCGTTCCAGTCCACGCCGTCGTGGGTGACGAAGCTGCCGTCTTCCGCGGCAATCACGGCGCGCTTGAGATGGTCGGAAATCTGGCTGTAGGGCATCCACTGCTGGCGCCAGTGCAGCGGTTCGCGGCTGCTCAGCTGCACCCAGATTTCGGAGCGCTGGAAGCTGGTGGATTCGGGGGCAACCCAGGCCATCGACGCGATGCGCGCCACAAAAAACAGCTGCAGGGCCACCAGGGCCAGCACCACCAGGCCCAGCCAGCGCAGCAGGGCTTTCATCGCCGCAACCCGCTCACACTGCAGCCTGCAGCTCTTGGAGTACCTGGGCCGATGGCGGGCGCACGCCGCGCCACAGGGCAAAGGCTTCGGCCGCCTGCTCCACCAGCATGCCCAGGCCATCGCGGGGCACGGCACCATGCTGCCGGGCCCAGTCGAGAAAGCCCTGCGCCGCCGGGCCGTACATCATGTCGTAGGCCAGGCTGCCGGGGCGCAGCACCTGGGCCGGCACGGGAACGGCATCTCCTGCCAGGCTGCTGGCGGTGGCGTTGATGATGAGGTCGAAATCGGCATCCAGACTTTGCGGTGTATGCGCTATTAGCTCTGCTTTTTGTAGCGCTGCGAGATCGGCATGGGACTGCACCAGCGCCTGTGCCCGGGCCAGCGTGCGGTTGGCCACGGTGATATGGCGCACGCCCGCCTGCAGCAGGGGGGCCAGCACGCCGGCCGCAGCACCGCCAGCGCCTACCAGCAGCACATCGCGCCCGGCCAGCGACAGGCCCGCATTGCGCGTGATGTCGGCCACCAGCCCCAAGCCGTCGGTGTTGTCGGCGTGGATGCCCTCGGGGCCCAATACCAGGGTGTTGGCCGCACCCGCCCGCTGCACGCGCTCGCTGCGCGTGGTGGCAAGCGCCGCAGCCTCCAGCTTGAAGGGCACGGTGACATTGCAGCCGCGCCCGCCGCGTGCCATGAAGTCGCGCACGCCCTGGGCGAAGCCGTCGAGGGGCAGCAGGCAGCGCTCGTACACCAGGTGCTCACCCGTCAGCTCGGCAAAACGGGCGTGGATCGCGGGCGAGCGGCTGTGCGCCACCGGGTTGCCCATCACGCAATACAGATCAGCGGAAAAACTCATGGCGCAGGGGTTGAAAGGATGGGGGAGGTCGCAAGGCCGGGGGCTCACTGCGCCGGGCTTTCCAGCCCCTTGGTCTCGAGGGTCTGGTCGCGCGTGAACTTGAAGCGGGCCACCAGGGCGATCTGTTCATAGGACCGGCGCATGTCGGGGCTGAAGGCGCCAAAGGGGCCGGAGGCGCGCGCAATGGCCTGGGCATGCCGGTCCAGCGTGGCGTTGCCCGAGCCCTGCACGATCTCGGTGTCGAGCACGCGGCCGTCGTGGTTGATGGTGACGATCATCGTCAGCTCGCCATACAGCTTCTTGCCGCCTCGCGCGGGAAAGTTTTCGGTGCCTTTGTCTTCAACCTTGCTGCGCACGGCCGAGTAATACAGGGCGTAGGCCTCTTCGCGCGTGGCGGGGCTGACGTAGCGTTTTTTGGGGCGCGCGTTTTCTTCGTTGATGCGCTTTTCGATTTCGGCCAGCAGCTTGACGAGCTGGCGGCGCTTTTCTTCTTCGGCGGTCTGGCCGCCGCTTTGGCTGGATTGGCGCGGGTCGGGTGCGGGCAGGGCGGCGATCTGCTTGCGCAATTGGGCCAGCAGCTGGTTTTGCTGTTCCTGCATGGCGTCGAGCCGGCGCTGCGATTCCTCGTAGTCGTCTCCCACGGCCGTGAGGGCCGAGGAGGGCAAGGGGCTGGTGGCCCTGCCCGCGCTGGCTTCGCCGCCCCCGGCCATATGGGCCTGGGCAATGGCCTGGGCTTTCTCGGGCCGCTCGCTGGATTTGGCGTTGACCAGAATGACTTCGAGCGGCGTATCCTGGAACACGCGGTTGAAGCCTTCAGGGTCGATGAAGCGCACCGACAGCAGCGCTGCGTGCAGCGCCACCGACACGCCAAGCGTGATTTGCAGCGTGCTGAAACGGGAGAGAAAAGAAGGGGAGGTCACGGGGACGGATGATCGGCACTGGCCGTGCTGACGCTCGTGTCGGCCTCGTTCACATCGACGGCAATGGCGATGGGGCCCGCCACGGCTTCTTCCTCTTCGGCGTCCTCGACCGGGCCGTCATCGCTGGCGTCGTCGGGATCGTCCAGGCGCTCGATCACGGTGCCGTGGAGGTCGAGCGTGATCTCGTCCACCTCGCCGAGCTTGACCTTCAGGCGCGCGCCACGCGGCAGGTTTTGCGCGCCCAGCACGGGGAACACCAGCGGAAGCTCGTCCGCCCGCACCAGAAAGCTGCCGCCCGGGCCTTCCTTGAACACGGTGGCGTTGAGCTCGGTGATGCCGTTTTGCTCCACGTACTTCAGCGTCCAGAAGCGCTCCATGCCGGCCTGGTAGCCGTTGTAGGCGCTGTAGGCCGCATCAAAGCTGCTGATGACGGAGAACAGCTCGGCGTCCTTGGGCTTGAAGGGGGCCGCCAGGGCCGCCGTCTTGCCGTTGCGCACGCAGGCAATGATCTGCCACTGGTTGACCAGATCGACATAGCGGCGCAGCGGCGAGGTGGCCCAGGCATAGCTTTTGACGCCAATGCCGGCATGCGGCAGCGCCTTGGTGCCCATGCGCACCTTCACGCCGGGCGCCATGCTGGCCTGACTGCGGTAGATGCCGGGCACGCCCAGCTCGGCCATCCAGCTGCCCCAGGTGCTGTTGGCCACGATGGCGGCCTCGGCCACGATCAGGTCCAGCGGCGCGCCGCGCTGGCGCGTGGTGATCTGCACGGTTTCCGAACCGTTGGGTTCGGCCTTGTCGTTGCCCACCAGGCGGAAGTTGTAGTCGGGCCGGTTGAAGTTTTCGGGCTTGCCCCGCACCACCTCGCGCTGGGCCTTGAGGGCTTTGGCCAGGCGGTGCAAAAAGGAGAGCTGATCGCGAACATCCAGCAAGGGCTGCGGGGTGTTTTCGACCTCAATGGCGGGGTCGGTCAGCCAAGCCTCGGTGACGATGTGGTCGAGCTGGTCGTGGCGCAGGTTGGCCACCACGGGCACGCGTTCGAGCTTGGTTTCGGTGCCGGTGATCTCCAGCGTGGCCTCGTTCACCGTGACATACAGCGACACCGCCGGGTTGGCGCGGCCTTCGTCCAGCGTGTAGATCTGCACCACCTCGTCGGGCAGCATGGTGATTTTGTAGCCCGGCATGTAGACGGTGGACAGGCGGCTGCGGCCGAGCTGATCAAGCGGCGTGCCCGGCACAATGGCCAGGCCGGGCGCGGCAATGTGGATGCCAAGCACCACGCTGCCCGTGCCCAGGCCTTGCACCGACAGCGCGTCGTCGATCTCGGTGGTCTGCGAGTCGTCGATGGAATAGGCCTGCACGGGTGCCAGCGGCAGGTCTGCGGGCGGCTGCGGCGCCACGAGCTGCGGGAACCCCGTGCCCTTGGGGAAGTTGTCGAACAAAAAGCGCTTCCAGTGGAACTGGTAGCTTGAGTCGATGGCGCCGGCTTTTTGCAGCAGATCGAGCGGCGCCAGGTGCGTGGCCCGGCTGGCTTCGACCACGGCCTTGTATTCGGGTGCGTTCTTGTCGGGGCGAAACAGAATTTTGTAGAGCTGCTCGCGGATGGGTTGGGGGCATTCGCCGCTTCCGAGCGCCTCGGCCCAGTCGCTGATCTGCTGCACGATCAGCTTTTTCTTTTCGATGGCGGCCAGCGCCTGTTGCAGGATCTCGGCCGGTGCCTTCTTGAACCGGCCTTTGCCGGCGCGGCGAAAGTAGTGCGGCGCCTCGTGCAGGGCAAACAGCGCGCCCGCCTGCTGGGCCAGCGTGGCGTTGTCCGAAAAATAGTCGCGCGCCAGGTCGGCAAAGCCGAAATCTTCCTCGGGCGCGAATTCCCAGGCCAGCGGCAGCTCGATGGTCTGGGCCAGGGCCTGCGCCTGGGCCATCAGCTCCGACGGGGCGGGCTTTTCAAATTTCAACAAAAGGTTCGCTGCCTTGACCTTGACCCGCTTGCCCGAATCGAGCTCGACTTGGGCCGAGCTTTCAGCTTCGGACAGGATGCGACCGGCCATGAATTTGCCGGCTTCTTCAAACAATGCGTGCATGGGCGGCATTGTCCCATGGGCGCGCGCTGCCGATTTTCACAGCGCCGCAACATCTCCCCCAAGGCGCTTGCTGCGTGAGCAGCCGCGCACGAGCCGGCCGCAAGAACCATGCAGTGCGCGCCCCTATGATCCAGGGCTTTGCACTGTGGCCTGCGGGGATTGACATGCGTCTGGATGCCGTGGCTGCGCCGCTGGCCCTGCTGGCCGTGGCCTTGCCGTTTCTTTTTTCCTACTCACAGCCCCCTCTGTCCAATTTCTGGCCTTTGTGGGCGGCCTGGGCTTGCGCTGGGCTGCTGGCCCTGTTGATGGTCGGCCGGGCCTGGTGGCTGCAGCGCGCGCCAGATCAGGCCCTGGCGCCCGGTGGCCGCGTTTTCCTGGCATCCCGGCTGGCGGCGGGCCTGTTGCTGGCGGCCTTGCTGGCCGGGGGGATGGGGTTGCTGCAGTACTTTCTGGGCGACCCTGGCCTGGCGCCCTGGGTGCAGCCGTCCACGCCGGGGCAGGCCATTGGCAATTTGCGCCAGCGCAACCAGCAGGCGTCGCTGATGAGCCTGGGGGTGTGGGCGCTGCTGTGGGGCGTGGCGCAGATGCAGGCGCGCTGGGACGCCGGCCGCGGGGGGCGCGCCACTGCCTTGCCGGATGCCGTGTTGGGCCGTGGGCGCGCTGGGCCGTGGTGGCCTTCTTGGCTGCTGGGTGTGCTGGTGGTGGGGGCGCTGGCGCTGCTGGCGGCCGCCAGCGCGGCCACGGCTTCGCGGACCGGGGCCACGCAGTGGCTGCTGATGCTGGCGCTGCTGGTGCTGTGGCGCCGCACCTGCGGGGGACTGGTGGTGGGCCTGGCCGTGGTCGGGCTGGCGTTCTACGCCCTGGCGGCAGGGGGGCTGCCAGGCCTGCTGCTCGACTGGGCGGGGTTTTCCTCCGAGGGGCTGTTCACCCGCCTCGCGGGCGATGCACAGGCCTGCGCCAGCCGAACGGTGCTGTGGTCCAACGTGTGGTACCTGATTGCCCAGAAGCCCTGGACGGGCTGGGGCTGGGGCGAGCTGGACTATGCGCATTACATGGCGCTGTTTCCTGGCGAGCGCTTTTGCGCTTTGCTGGACAACGCCCACAACCTGCCCTTGCACCTGGCGGTGGAGCTGGGCCTGCCGGTGGCTGGCGTGGCCTGCGCCGCCGTACTGGCCTGGGTGGTGCGCGCGCGGCCGTGGCGCGAGACCGACCCGGTGCGCCAGCTGGCCTGGGGGGCGCTGGCCCTCATCGGTGTGCACAGCATGGTGGAGTTTCCCCTTTGGTACGGCCCTTTTCAGCTGGTCACGGTGCTGGCGCTGGTCTTGCTGTGGCCGCGTGTGCGGCTGGGCTGGGTGCGGTCTCCGGCGTTGCTGGCTGGCACTGCGGTGGCCCTCGTTGCCGTGAGCGCTGCGGGCGTGGCCGTGGCGTGGGACTATGTGCGGGTCAGCCAGATCTACCGGCCCGTGGCCGAACGGCTGCCGGCCTACCAGGGGGACACTCTGGCCAAGCTGGCCGACACCCTGTTCTTTGGTGACCAGGTGGATTTTGCGCGGCTCACCACGACCGCGCTGACGCGCGAGAATGCGCCGCAAGTGCATGCCCTGGCCAAGCAGCTGTTGCATTTTTCACCCGAGCCGCGGGTGATCGAACCGCTGATAGAAAGCGCGCTGCTGCTGGGCATGGAGGGCGAGGCGGCAGGGCAGCTGCAGCGCTACCGCGCAGCCTACCCGCAAGACCATGCGCGTTGGATGGGCGCCCAGGACCCGCCCCTGCACCCGCTCCCGCCCGGGCCGCGGTGACCCTGCGGGCTACGCCAGCTGCAGAAACTGCGCCACGGCCGGGAGGTGGTGGCCAAAGTCGCTCAGGGCATGGTCGCCGCTTTCGAGCAGCGTCAGCTGGGCAGCGGGGTAGCGCGCCACCATCTCCCGCCAGTCCAGCACCTCGTCGCCTTTGGCGATGATGGCGAATTCGCGGCCCGGGGCCAGGGGCTGCTCGTGGGACAGTGCTTGCAATTGCCCAATGTATTCGGGCAGAAAGAAAAAGCGTTCGGCCGGGTCATGCCATGCCGTCTGCTCACCGATATGGCGCGCCAGGTCCCTTGCCGGGTCTACGGCGGGGTTGAGCAGCACACTCGCGCAGCCCGTGTGCCGCGCCACCCAGCTGGCATAAAAGCCCCCCAGCGACGAACCCACCACAGCCATCGAGGCCTGCGGCCAGGCAGCGATGCCTTGCGCCACAAGGTCCATGGCGGCCCGGGGCGAGGGCGGCAGCTGGGGGCACCACCATTGCACCGCAGGGTGGTGTTGTGTCACATAAGCGGCCATCAGCCGGGCCTTGGTTGACAGGGGTGATGAGCGAAAGCCATGCAGGTACAGCAGATGCGTGGTGGTCATAAAGGTTTGGGGTGTGGGGGCAGGCAGGGCAACCACTGCCTTTTCAAGGCACGGCGCGGGCATAAGATAAGCGCCTGAGGCTGCCATGCCGTGTGGCACCCGGTTTTTGCCTGCGCACACCATGCCCGATTCTGCCCCGCTTTCCACCGCCAAACGCCCGGTTTTGGGGGCGGGGGACAAGCCGCCTGCGTTACTGGGCCGCTTTGAACTGCTGCAGGTGCTCGGGCGCGGGGCCCAGGCCACCACGTGGCTGGCCTTCGATCCGCGCCTGCAGCGCCAGGTCGCCATCAAGCTGATGCATCCGGTGCAGGACCAGGATGCTGCGTTGCTGGAGCACTGGCTGCGCGAGGCGCGCCATGTAGGGGCGCTGGCCCATCCCTTGATCGTGCCGGTGTTCGAGGCCGGGGTGCAGGGGCGCCAGCCCTACATCGTGTTTGAGTATGTGCCGGGCCGCACCTTGGCCGAACACCTGGCACAGCAGGGCCGATGCGCACCCCACGATGCCGTGGCGCTGGTGGCGGATGTGCTCGATGGCCTGCAGGCCGCTCATGCGGCCGGCATCGTGCACCGGGACCTCAAGCCATCCAGTGTCATGGTCGACAACCAGCGCCACGCGCGTGTGATGGACTTTGGCGTGGCCGCGCTGGCGCAGCCCGGCTCCCCGGCGCAGGGGGGCAGCGGCGCGCCCGCCGATCGGTCGCCCGAGGGGGCCGCGGGTGGCCCGCCGTCGCCCGCCATGGATGTGTATTCGGCGGCAAGGGTGCTGGTGGAGCTGCTCACGGGGCGCCCCCTGATTCCCCCGCAGGAGCCGTACCGCGCCGCCCGCGAGCTGCCCGAAGACCTGGGGCCGGGGGTGGATGATCGCCTGCGCGCCATTGTGCAGCGCGCCTTGGCGCGCGACCCGGCAGCACGCTACGCCACGGCGGGCGATTTTCGCGATGCGCTGCGCGCCTGGGCCACGCCCGTCAGTGCCCCCACGCCCGCCAGCAACGCCACCCTGGAATTTTTGTTGCGGCGCATGCGTCACAAGAGCGATTTCCCAGCCCTCTCGGACTCGGTGGCCCGCATCCAGCGCGTGGCCAACTCGGAGGACGACAGCATCAGCGACCTGACCCATGAAATCCTCAAGGATGTGGCACTGACCAACAAGCTGCTGCGCCTGGTCAACAGCGTGCATTACGTGCATGCCAGCCGGGGCACGGTCAGCACCGTCTCGCGTGCCGTCAGCCTGGTGGGTTTCAATGCCGTGCGCAACATGGCGCTCAGCCTGGTGCTGCTGGACCACATGCAAGACAAGGCCCATGCCAGCCAGATGCGCGAGGAGTTCTTGCGCGCCATGATGGCGGGCTCCATGGCCGCTGAGCTGTGCGATTCGGGGCAGATGGCCGAAGAGGCTTTCATTGGCGCGATGTTCCAGAACCTGGGGCGCATGTTGTGTGCGTTCTATTTTCCCGAGGAGGCACAGCAGGTGCGCATGCTGGTGGCTGCGGGGCGACTGGCTGGCGGCGAGGAGTCTGCCGCGGTGCAGGTGCTGGGCCTGGGTTTTGAAGACCTCGGTGCCGGCGTGGCGCGGGTGTGGGGGCTGCCCGACAGCCTTCAGCGCTGCATGCGCAAGCCTATGGGGGAGCCCCCGATGCGCCCGCCCGAACAGGGGGCGGAGCGTTTGCGCTGGGTGGCCATGGCGGCCAACGAGGTGGCCACCACCCTGCTGTACAGCGAAGAGGCGCAGACAGAAGAGCGCCTGCAGCACATGGCCGCACGCTACGCGCGGACCCTTTCGCTCTCGCCCGAGGCCATTGGCGA
>Ga0116174_10002884_pt1 | contig 14489 bp, 9 predicted proteins | sample AD_UKC087_MetaG_FD_89801 | JGI IMG/M metagenome (GOLD analysis project Ga0116174, IMG submission 89801) | Active sludge microbial communities of municipal wastewater-treating anaerobic digesters from USA - AD_UKC087_MetaG | ecosystem: Engineered > Bioreactor > Anaerobic > Digestate | place: USA...
CGACGGTTTGATTGAAAGCGTTCGGGCGGCGGGTTTCGACGTCGAAGTCAAGGACTTGCCGGATTCCCCCTTCGGTGCCGCCCTTTCCCGGGTCAGGATCATTCCCCGATAACTACGGGCCGTGAAGAGCCTGTTTTCACCTGTTCAATCTTCGACGCGGAAGCAACTTGGTGTCGCGGCGGGAATCTTGCCGATTCATCTCGTACAATGCGGGCCGAAAAGGCAGAGGATGTCAAAATGTTGACACCCGACCCGCCCGGAGTATTCTTCGGGAAAGGGGGAAATGTCTGTTTTTGCAGGGGTAATCCGAAATGAGATCATCCGTGGTTCGTGTATATACCTGCGATGGCAAGCCCGTAACCAGTAAGCGCGTAATCCTTGAATTCGTCGGTGGCGTGACTGGCGCGGTTGCCACCGATGGAAATGGTCAGGCCGCAATCCCCCACGAAGCCATCGGTCGTGCCACCGTTTATGTTGCCGGTGAACGCGTCGGCACAATCAATGCCCCGGGCATCGTTACCATCAGTCTGAAATAGTCAGTCTGCCTCGAACCAGGATCATAATTCGTCCCTTGAAGCGCCTCGGCAGATTTCGTCAGAGCAGGAAGAACGTCAGGCCGGTGCCGACGTGCAGCATCTGGCCGGCGGGACCGCCAACGCCCGCGCCGAACGCGCCGCCCAGAACCAGGTTGAAGCCGATGTTGCGGTGGAAGCGGTAGGTGTATTCAAGTTCGGGGCCGAACGTCAGGCCGGTGAAGCTTGTCTTGCCGCATTCCGACAGCCCCTCGTCCGGGTATTCAACACACCAGTTGTTGTTCGTGAAGCTGGCCCCGGTGAAGAAGTGCACGCCGAACTGGTGTTTGCGCGACTCGCCGAAATAAAACGAGTGACCGACCGACAGGGCAAGCCTGGTGTTGTGGTCGGCGCCGCTCATCTTCTGGCTGGCGGTGTCCCGGATCCATGGGTACATGAACTTGCTGCCGTTCGCATAGTTGATGTGCAGGCCGACGTCGAATGTGCCGGTCGCGCGCTTCGTGTTCCAGATCGGCGTGTAGCCGGAAAGGCGGACGCCGGCTCCGATGGCCGGCGAGAACATCGAATACAGGAAATCGGTCCTCAGGGACATCATGAAGCGTGGGTCGGACTCGCCGCCAGCCATGATGAACGGTTCTTCGGCCCTGGCCGCGCCGGATATCGCCATGGTTGAAAGGGCGGCAGCAAGGGCGAGTGCGAAGACGGGTGCGCAAAGGCGCGTGGTGAATAGCCTTTTCATATGGCACCTCCAAGCACGAAGCGAAGGCCGTCTTCATAGCCCGGTCCGATGACCCCGCCGTGATCTGTGTCGTACTTCCTGGCGTCAAGGCGCAGGGACGGGTACCCGCGATCAGCAAGCCTTTCCTGCATCCAGTCGTGCGTGATTTCCTGGGCCGAGCCGTTCCACATCGCCATGCCAAGGAAGATGCTTACGTCCATGTCGTCGATCCCTTCCGCCTGCCAGCGCTCCATTTCGAACAGGTTTTCGTGATACGACGGGTCGTTGGCGACAAAGCGCGTAAACAGCGGATCCGCCGGGTTCTGGCGGAAGGCAGAGTAGAGCGAGAACCTTCCGCCCATCGAGTGGCCGACCAGAGTGCGATCAAGGGCGGACGCGCGCACGGTCGCCTCGACGTGCGGGATGATTTCGTCGCGCAGCACTTCATAGAAAAGGTCGGACTTGTCGCCGGCGAAATCAGGGGTCAGAGGGTCGGCGAACTCGAAGTCGCGGAAGCGCTGATATCCGCCGCCGGTCGCGTAGTCGATACCGACAACGATGGTGCTGTCGATTTCGCCCGACGCTTCCATGTCGGACACGAAACCGACCGTGAAGGCCATCTGCTTCAGGCCCACGAAGGTGGGGTCAAGCTGGTAAACGGTTTGGAACGTGTCGTCCGAACGGCTGTCGTAGTCGGGCGGAAGTCGGTACATGAGCTTGAGGTCTTCGTCGAGCAGATCGGAGTGGAAGATTTCGGACGTGCGGACGCCTGAGTCGGGCAGGGGGCCCGGTTCACATCCCGCGAGGGTTGTCGCGGTCAAGGCAAGCAGAGCCACCGGCGCCGTTTTCGCAAGCCAGTGTCGAATGTTCGCTTTCATTGTCACCTCCATCGGCGGTCGTGAAAATTGACGCCATTATCGTGTCGGGGCGCGGGATGCTCGCCGACCCAGCGCCTGGTGGGCAAGTGCCCGGAATTACGCAATACAGGCCGCGGATCCAGTTTCTTCAGGATCGTCCGGTCGGTGTCGCACTCATGCGACAGCGTCTGTCACATTTCGGAATTGTAGTGAATTTTCGGCGGGATAGTATTAGAAAATTGTAAGTGTTGACAGTGACTGCCAATAATCAATATGCTGCTCGCTGGATTATGGAGAAACCGAACATGACGGCGCGTTTCGGAGCTTGTCTGAGTAACTTCCCGCACCTGGTTCCTGCGGTTGCCATTGCGATGCTTGTCGGCTGCGGATCGGGTGATGGTGACGGCGACCTGGTGGTCGATGCCGAGCCGGACGCGGCCCAGTTCGATGTCGTCGAGGATGGTGGAGCGGATGCCGTCCGGGACGTTCGTCCGGACGGTGACGGCGACACGATACAGGGTGATGCAACCAATGGGGATGCGGCCGGTGATTCGCGGGAAGACGCGTCCGAAACCGATGCGGTGAAGGACGTGGCGGAGGACGTGCCCGAGCTTGATTACGGGTTCGTGCCCATCCCCGCTGTGGCGACTTGCACGGCGACAGTCGATCCTTGCGACACCGACGCCGCGGCCCCCGCAATCTGGGCTTCATATCGCAAGGATTACTGGCTGCCCCAGGAACAGTACGACGAAAAGACGACGCCGCAGCTTGACGGCGGTCGTTTCCACATCGCGGCGATTTCGGCCGTCACCGGCAACGTGACCGGTGTTTACATCAATGATTCGGAAGTTTCGACCCTGCTGGTCGAGCCCTTCATGGAGTGGTACCACGTCTGGCCCGAGCAGGTCGTGGCCGGCCAGCCGGTGTGGTTTGCGTTCCATTCGCGTAATCCCGAGTGGGATTCGGCTATCGAGGGCGACATCAGGATCGAAACCGACGCCGGCGTGGCGGTTGAAGGCAAGTTCCCGGTGGCGGTCAACAAGGTTCCGGCGGGGGCCGTATCCCTGGCGACCGGCGGCGATGCTCTGTGGCTGCACTTGAAGAACGACGACACGGTCGCGCACCAGGCGACCCGGGTCATTCTGAACGGCCAGATCCTTTTCGACGGTGAAGCCCCGACGGCCGGTCCGTTGTGCCTGCCTTACGACACGCTGCAGCCCGGACAGACGGCGATGTGGCGCCTTCCTTTGTGCGGTTCGGCGGTTATCGGCACGCCTTACACCGTGGTCGTGGAATTCGCCGGCGCACCGCCTTCGGTTTCGGTCGGGCGCATCCTTCGGCCATTCTTCCCGATAGAGGTCTGGCCGTCGTCGAAGGATTGCGCACTGCCGGGACATGAGAACGGCTTCTGGGGCGACCTGGACGAAATCGGTGTCGATACCGTCTATTACTACTGGAACGGCTTTGATCGGTGCGGATTCGACCGCGACACGATGCTGGGCCAGACGCTGCCGGAACTGGGCGACGCGTATGTTCTGCTGGGTGACGACTTCCCGTTCGACGACCCGCCGGAGGATCCCATCCCGGTGCGCGACAACGTGCTGGGTTTCCTGACCGGCGACGAGTCGGACTGGAGCATTTACAACGACGAAACAGGCTTCCCGAACGCGGCCAACAAGGCTCGCAAGACCCGCGCGATCTGGCGCCTGTACCCGGACCTGCTGACTTACAACGGCGCCATGACCAACAAGCACGTCGGGGTGTTCGCGGGCATGGCGGACATCCAGGGGATCGACTTTTACAACGCGGCCTGCGCGCCGCACATCACCGAATTCGGCGTGCATCCGCCGCTGCGCGGGCCTTACGACTACCTTCGGAACGCCCGCAACAACCACATGCCGTGGCTGACATGGTTTTACAGCCAGGGAACCGGAAGCTGGGACGGGCACGCGGCCCCGCATGAAATCGCGATCCAGGCGATATCGGTCATGGCGGCCGGGGCAAAGGGGCTGATGTGGTTCATGGCGACGCAGGAAGGGCGCGACAACCTGCCGGACACATGGCAGGCCATGTCCGACGCCAATCACATCTTCAAGGGCATGCGCGAGTATCTGCGCCAGGGCGACATCACAGGAGCGGCGCAGTCCGATCCCGACACCATCGTGGATATGATCCGCGCGGACGGCGTGCTGGTGGTCCCCGTGATAACGGCAAAGGCCGAAGTCGAGATGACCGACGAAAATTGTGCGTTCTGGTCGCTTGGGCTGCTGGAAGAGGAGCCGCACTGGATCCTGGCCGAGCGCGCGACGGATGTCACGATCACCGTGCCGGACGACTTCGCGGTCAACGACCTGTTCGAAGTGGTCGCGCCGTCCCCTGAAAACCAGTCCGGAATCCGCGAAATCACCACGCCGATCCTGGTCCATGGCCGCCAGATCACCCTGGTCGATGTGCCCCTTTCCAACACCGAACCCACCCACGTCTATGTGTTCGCGACCGACTCCGCCACCAGGCAGGCGATTACAGACGCGATGGCGGAGTGATTTCCTGTTTCAAGACTGACTGTTATGCGGCGGATGGTCAGGGCGCCGGGTTCTGCCCGGTCACGGCACGATGGCCTGGAAGGGGCGGCAGGGCTGGCCACGCAGGGCGGTGCAGTCAGTCGCAAGGTCGGTCGGGACGGTCACGCCGGGGACCAGGGGCAGGGCCAGGCTGGACTGATGATTTTCATCGACCGCAATCTCGATGACGTTCGGGTCGCCCCAGTTCTTCAGGTTGAACATCCATGAAGCCATGCTGTCGCCGGGGGTATCGACGATCAGGCGGATGCGCGAGCCGGCGCGGAACACGTGGCCGAACGGCATGATTTCCACGCGGGCGAACGTCCATTCACCGGGGACCAGCGGCTGCAGGTCGGCCTCGCGGTGGGTCTTGACGGGGCGCAGTTCGGTCGCGTCGTCGCGCAGGGCGCGCTGGGACAGGCGCAGCCAGCCGACCTGGACGTATGTTTCCATCCCGTCGGGGCGGACTTCGGTCAGGGTGACTTCAAGGTCGGCGTCGTCGTGGTTGCTGCGGATCCACAGGTCAACGCTGCCTGATCCCAGCATCACGCGATCCTCGGTCAGGGGCGGCGTGATGAAATCGACGGCGTTTCCGGATTGCGGCTGACGCCAGGACCAGTCGGGCGGCAGGTCGTCATAGACTTCGCCGGACGCCAGGGTGACTCGGTGGCCGGCTTCCGCGTCGGCAACGAAGCCGGTGTAAAGCTCCCAGGGCTCGCCCGTCCCGTCGGTGTCGGCGTTGGATGCGGCGCCTGCGGCGTCCGCGGGCGCGGCCTGGGTCATCGTCGAGTTCAGGCCAAGCGTCCACCGATCGACCACTGTTCCCGGGATCGGCCATGCGTCGAAGCGCTGCTCGAAAGCGCCGACCGGCGCGGCAGGATCCTCCTTCGGGTTCGTCCCGGATTCAAAGATGACGCGCACGGGCGGCCGCGCGTCCCACATGGCCAGGGCTTCTTCATATGTGGCGGCTTCGGCCAGCGGTGTCTGCTTGATGTCGATCTGGGCCCCGAAAATCTTGTCCATGAAGATGCCGCCAAGGCCCAGGACGCCTTCGTCCGGGCGCGGGATTTCCCGGGCCACGAACAGGTACAGGAACTCCATCCATTCAATCAGGTCCTGGGGCGCCGCGCTGTCGTTGTGGAAGCCGTTGGTGACAGCGAAGTGGACGTTGGGCGAGCCCTTGAATTTGTCCATCAGGGCCGCGAAGTGCGGGCCGGTCTGTTCGTCCTGCCACTGGCCGGTCATGAACACCGGGACGTTGATTTTGTCCACCCAGGCCGACGGATCGACCGGGAGCGCGACATCGTCCGTGTAGTAGGGGGCATGCAGTGCTTCCGTTATGGCGTCGCGCTGCTGGCCGTGCAGGCGCTGGTGGATTCCGCACCACGGGTCGCCCGATTCGTGGACGGCGGTGGTCCACCAGGGATCCCATGGAAGCGCGTAGTTAAGGACGGCGTCGTGCCACTTTTTCGCGAAACCATCGTTATAGATGCCGCCGGGAAGCAGGCACGACGACGTCGAGTCGGCCAGAACCGATTGGGGTGCGATGGCGGCCAGGCTGGGCGGCTGCTGGGCCGCCACGAACAGGCTGGCGATGCCCGGGTAGCTGATGCCGACCATGCCGACCTTGTGGTGCTTGACCCAGGGCTGGGCCGCGACGATTTCGACCACGTCATAGCCATCCAGATTCTGCAGGTTCTCGAAGTAGTCGAAGGCGCCGTCGGAACAGCCGGTGCCACGCATGTTGACGCCGACGGTCGCAAATCCCAGCAGGGCCGCAATCATGTTGGATGGGTCGTCCGGCGCGTTGCACAGAACCGGATAGATTTCGCAGAACGGAACGACGTCCTCGCTGACGACCCGGCCGGGCATCGATGGTGCATAGCCGGAATAGCTGATGACGGTCGGGTACGGGCCGTCCTCGATCGGGCCGGGCAGGGTGCAGAAGTACGACAGCTTGTTGCCGTCGCGGGTCTCCAGGTATCCGAACCCGGGCTGGATCACCTGGTTGTCATAAAAAGACTGCGGCGGCAGGCTGTTGTCCTGGGATCTGACTTCCAGCGGGCCGGTGTAGTCGTCCGGGTCGGCCTGCAGGCGCACATAATATCCGGCCGCTGGCGGCACGTTACGGAAAACCAGGCCGCCCCACTGGTCGATTGCGCCGCTTTGAACGACGACGCCGTCGGCATCCACCAACTCGATGACCGTCCCAGGTATGCCGGCCAGGTCCTCGTCCAGGTACCGCACATAAACCTGCTCAAGGCTTGCCCGAACGGTGAATGTTTCTGAAGTCCGGTCGGGCAGTGGCTCGGGCCCGCTTTCGGTGGCGCACGCAAAAAGGGCTGTCATCGCCAATACAAATATGGCTGTTTTCAATCTGGCAATATTCATTATGTGAACCTGGAAATCTGATGGCTGAATTGAACACCAAACCGCCTTGACGCGCAACGTCAATTTGCCGAAGCTGTACCCGCTGTCTTCGCGTCCGCTCGCCGTCGTGAAACCAAAGGTAATGCCGCTTTACGAAGAGATGGTTGTCTTTATCAGATCTCAAAAATTTCGATGCGAAGTCCAGCGATTCAATCAGCCGTGATCATCAATATACGGACCACTTGAAGTATATGAAGGATCCAAACGCCACTGTTCGCAGATAAGTCCACGCGGAAAAATCGAAACCTAACCCAACGGAACCGTGATCATAAACCTTCAGGAACTGCAGATGGGGGGCAACCTCCGCCAGGTGAATGTCTCTCCAGCCGGTTGTCATGACCCACCCGGCCTTCAGGCCTGCCCTCATGACCCAGTTCCGTTTGAGATGGTGCTGGTAACCGAGTCTGCTGCCAAGACCAATCCTTCCATACTTGTACAGGACGCTTCCCTCCAGCAGCCCGAGGTACCAGTTCTTTCCCACAAGAGTGAAAAGATTTACATCAATCAAGCCAAAGGTGTTGAGCTCGATTTCCTCGATCTGCTCGTATGTCAGTCCCGGAATGGTAAGAAGCTTCATTCTGCCGGCACCCAGACTCATTCCGAACCATTCAACACGAATCCTGCCTTCGTTGATGTCATGAAGAAAGTCGTTTGATTTGGTCGGTGTGTAGTGGTAGGCCGGCTGGCGAGAAATCGGTGTCGGTGCCGGTTGCGCCCTTGATGGCTGAGAATATGATGGGGAGCGAATCTGTGGTGGCACGTCGGGCTGAACCTGTGGAACCCGCGAAGGTTCTTTGAGGCCGGTCAATTTTGCCACGGCGGCATTGATGCCGGCTCTCAAGGCCGCTTCCTTGCAGCCCAGTCCAGCCTGTTCGACGGATTTCACCATGGTTTCCGCCCGCAAATCATACAGGTCAAGTGTTATCGAGCAGACGCCGTCAACCTTCCAGATCAGACTGCCAATGTACATATGAGCAGCGGCCGCCCGTCCCAACTCAATTCGGCAAGCATCGTCATAGCAGTCCTGCTGTGATTCGATCTTGAGTTCAACCATGGCCTTCCTGATCGAGGCGCCAGGGATTGCGGAGTACTTCCCGGTTGCGGTGAGCCGAGACGCAAGATATCCGGTCAGCAGCGACCTTGATCTATCGGGCAGTTCGAGACCCTCTGCCCTTATGTCAAAAATCGCCACAACCTGTGCGGGTTCTGGCGTGTCTGCGCTGGCCTTGCCTGGCATCGTCGTTGAGGTGATTGCGAGCGGCAGCAGGAGCGTCATCAATGCGAAACGAATAGCCAGAATCTGCCTGCCTGTCTGCAAGGACATCTGCATCCGGGCTTTCCCCTAGTCCTGAGATTTTGCTAACAAAGCAAACTTCAAAGCTGCTCCATCGAGATACACGAGTGCTGAAATTTGATATGGGCAGCATTCGCCGGAGAAGTTGTAATCTTCAACATGCATAAGCGGGAGGCCGGTGGGAAAAAGTGTCTTCAGTCTTGCCAATAGAGGGCGCAACTCACTGCTGCAGTTGTAGTTGTCATTACAGATGTCATCAATTTCTTGCCAGGATGCAAGCTTCAATTCTTGATATGCCCCTCCAAACTCAGAAGTTTGCCCAACGGTCTGTCGCTTGCCATCCTTTCGGTACAATTCCCCTTGAGTCCCTTTCCCTCGTTGACGGATGACAAGGGTTGGACTCTGCTCCCATGATGCAACTTCCATCATCAGGCAGTTGTGCTTGTCCGGGCGACACGGAATGATTTGGGTTTTGGTCGCTTTCCCCGGCTTGGCGGTTGCCAAGCCTGTCCCCAGCAGCATTACGCAGGCCATTGACGCGAATAGAGCCTTTTTCGTCCAGATCGTTCGAACTTGCCGATGTTCATCCTGCCGTCCAGAAGCTTTCATAATTGTATTGCCATGGAGTGTTTGGTTCGATGTTAGGGGGCGCATATGTCAATGTCAACAGCGGTCCGATTACCGACCCGGGCCTGCTGCGTGCATCGACGAATTGAAGGCCGGCCTCGACCGCGGCCACGTCGAAATGATCAGTCAGTACCTGAAGTACCTTGGCAAGTGGATGGAGGTACAGGGTCTGGGTGGCACCATGGCGGGCGTCAGTCCTGTCTGGAAAGGATTCGGTGGATACGTTCCGTCAGTTCAAAGGCGCCGAAAGGTTTTGAAATGAAATTGGTTTCGGGGTTAAGGTCGGGGTTGTCGGCGACGCGGTGGTCGGCATAGCCGGACATGAAAAGGATTGGAATGCGGGGGTGTCTCATCTGAACCGTTGTCGCGAGTTCGTCGCCGGACAGGCGGGGCATGATGATGTCGGTCAGGATCAGTTCGATTTCCCGGGAATGAAGTGTACAGACACCAAGGGCTTCCTGGCCGTCCGCGGCGGTCAGAACCCGGTAGCCGGCCTCGACCAGGATACGTTCAATGACCAGCCGCACGGTTTCGTCATCTTCGACCAGCAAGATGGTTGCACTCCCTGGTGTGATTCGTGACTCGTCCTGAATTGCCTGCGGCGCCGCCGGGATATCAAGGCCGGGAAGGAAGATTGAGAATGCCGCACCTTGTCCCGGGGCCGTTTCGACCTGGATGTGGCCACCCGACTGATTGATGATTGCGAATACCGTTGCAAGTCCCAGTCCCGAACCACTGCCGAGACGCTTCGTCGTGAAGAACGGTTCAAAGATCCTTGCCCGGGTTGCCTGATCCATGCCGATTCCGGTATCGGAGACCGTGACGACAACCCAGCGGCCGGCGGGAAGTTCGAAGCGATCCATGGATTGCGATGCGCCAAGAACCATTGATGATGTCGAGATTGTCAGTCGGCCACCATTCGGCATGGCGTCGCGCGCGTTCACGGCAAGGTTTATGAGGATCTGTTCCATCTGACCCTGGTCGGCCATGACCGAGCCGGCGTCCGCTGCCAGACGAACGTCGATGACAATGTTTTCCCCAAGAAGTCGCAGGAGCATTCGTTCCAGGCCGGATATCACGGAATTCATGGAAATCGGTCGCGGCTGCGAAATTTTTCGTGATCCGAATGCAAGCAACTGGTGCGACAGGTTGGCAGCCCGCTCTCCGGCAGCCTGGATCTGGGCCATGTCCCGCCGAACCGCCTCGTTGGTATCATCGCGACGAAGGATCAGTCCGGAGTACCCAAGGATGGCGCTTAACAGGTTGTTGAAATCATGTGCGATTCCGCCGGTCAGGTGGCCAATTGTTTCCATCCTGCGCGCTATGCGAAGTTCTTCCTCGGCCCTTGTGCGGGCGGCTTCCTCGTCCTTCAGGCGGGTAATGTCCATGAAGATGCCGATTATTCTTACGATGTTTCCCGATTCATCGCGCACTGCGCGGGCCGATGTCCTGAGTTCCATGGCGGGCTGGCCTGGCGCGGCGAACCCAGCTTCAAGGTCATAGGGCGTTCCATCGGCAATGCAACGGACAAAGGCCGCAGACACGCGCTCAATATCGGCGGCGGCGAACGGGCAGGGCGACGCACCTTCTGAATGGGATTTGCCTTCTGGATCGGACATCGAAACTGACCCGCCGCCCGGAGGGTGCCCGGATTCATCGTTGGAAGTCCACGATGAACAACCGTTTCTGTGGTGCAGTGGCGAACCATCCCCCGACATCAGAATCTGGAAACCCATATCCTGGCAGGCGTTTTCAGTCCACGTCATCCTGCGTTGTTGTACATCCCATTCCCATCCGCCGACCAGGGCGATTTCCTGGGTAAGTTTCAAAAGGGACTGGCTCTTGGTAAGTGCCTGGGATAAATCACGAAGCTCATCGTTTGCATGGGCCAGCCAGGCCGTCTTCGACCGAACCTGGCTGCGCAGGATGGTGGCCGCGACAATGAACACGCCCAGCAGGAACAGGATGCCGCCGATGATCCACAGAACCACCGGGGGGATTTTCGAAACGGTTGGCCCGGTCATCCACTTGGACAACATTGTGTAGTACGGTGAATTCGGGGTACGGCGCTGGGAGACCACTGTATCGTCGATAACCCGCAAAAGGTCGGCGTTTCTTCCGCGGCCGGTGGCGAAGTACAGGTTAACGGGCTGGAAGACGACCGGAGTCTTGGTAAGGCCATATGAGGCGAAGAAGTAGTCGCCAAAGAATCTATTGGCGATGGCAGCATCGGCCCGTCCATCGTTGACCGCGACAAAGGCGTCGTCAAGCGTGTTGGTCGGGATAATCTCCACGTTGATTCCGAAGCCGCTGGAAAGCTCCTTGAATGAGTCATGCTGGATTGAGCCTTGAAGGACGGCAACGCGCATGCCGGCAAGATCCTCCAGGGTCTGTGGATAGCGACCGTTCCGGCAGTAAATCTGGGACCAGCTTTCAAGGACGGGGATGGTGTGAAAATCGAAACGGGCAGCGCGGTCCGGGGACCAGGCCACGTCCGGCATCAGGTCGAGGCGCCCGTCTTCAAGGGCCTGCAGACAGTCGTTCCAGTCGCATGGGACTTCGCTGATTAACCAACCGTTGCGGACCGCGATGTCGCCAAGCATTTCGGCGAAAAAGCCGGCTCCGATGCCATGTTCGTCCAGAAAGACCTTTGGACGATTCTGATATACGCCAAAGCGTACAAGGCGCGTTCCCGCCGCCGGGTCTGGCGCCACCTGGGGCGTCGGGGCGGTGGTCGGAACGGCGATTCGGTCGGCCGTCGTGTCGGCGCTGACGCCCATGGCCCAGACGGATGATTCCGCCAGAATCAGCGCGGTGCAAAGGAGCTTGACGACACGCCGGGTCGATCTGCCGTATCCGGATTTCAAGTGCTTTCAATCCCCGCCGGCCCCTGCAAGTCCCGATTCCATCGCCCGGGAAAGGCGACAGCTTCAGTGAGATGAAGGGCCGGTCGTTTCTTTAACTGGAATCAACGCTATTCCAGATCGACGACTCCGTCAATCTGAACGCGGTCGCCCCCGCGCGAGCCACGATGGATTCGTGGTGGCGGGGAATTTTGTCTTGAACACTTTTGCCTCGCGGGCAATCATCATGACGGTTCGGGAATGCCGCACTCGGGTTCATCGCATGAAGGCTGGATTCGGGTTCGATATGTCCGTGTCTGATGAACCAGTCGTCTGCATCGACAAGGAGTGATTCAATGGTGCTTTCCCAGTTCCTGAAGCGTTCCGGGGTTCTGACGTTCGCGTTTGTTGCCGTTGCCTGTTGCGCATGCGGCTCGGCGGAAAAGGGGCTCGAGGATGTGCCGGAAGGGGATGCCGTGGCGACTGATTCGGCACCGGATGTGGCGTCGGATGCTGTGTCGGATACGGCGTCGGATGCTGTGTCGGATACGGTCAGCGATGTTGCCGATGATGCCCATGCCGACGACGCCAGTGCCGACACGGCCGTCGATGCTGCGCAGCCCACTGATAAGCCATTCCGTGTGGCGATGGTGTCGGACTGTCACGTGCTGCCACTTGGGTTGGACAAAAAGCCGAACAAATTCATTGTCGAACTGCTGCAAAACATCTCGAATTTCGCGGAACCGCCCGCCGCCGTTTTCGCGCTTGGAGACAACATCGAGGACATGTTTGTCTGGTACGAAGAGGCCCAGGCGGGTTTGCCCATACCGGTCCTTGATGTTTTTCATCAGATCTTTGCCGATAGCCTGTCCGTGCCATGGTATCTGGCGTTGGGAAACCATGACGTCCGGTTCGTCGATACCTTCCACGAACTGGAAGTGCCGATTTCCAGATGGCTTCAGTATTTCGAAGGCACGCAGCACTTGCCTGCCCGCTGGTACTCCGTGAAGATGGGTGGCTTCAATTTTGTCGTGCTGTTCAGCTCGGACGGGGCCATTGACCATGAGACGAACGACACAAATATCCTGCTTCAGGAACAGATTGACTGGCTGAACGGCGAACTGGCACTGGGCATGCCGACAGTCCTTCTTTATCACATCTGGATCGAGCCGCCCCTGGAATCTCCCGAAGCCGATGCCGAAACGGAACTCCACCCGATTTTTCAGGCTGTCATTGATCACCCCGGCGTCGTCAAGGCGGCATTTTCCGGTCACGGGCATGGTTCCCGGCACAAGAAGTTCCAGGGAGTCGATTTTTATGAAGTCCGGGATGCCAAGACTGCCGATGCTCAGGACGAAAAGGCATCCCGAAACGATTATGTCGACGTGGTGATGGATCCGGTTGCAAAGACGGTTACCGTTGCAAACTACGACGACATCGACTGGGAAGCCACCCCCTGAATTTCGCGAAGTCATGTCGATCAATGATCTGACATGGCGTATCATCGCCATCGCATGATCAATATTTTGAAGTTTCGGGCTTGGAACGCTAACCGATCTTGATGAATCGGGGCGGTGGAGGCGGAATTTATGCGATCGATTCCATTTGTAGCGTGGGTGCTTCTGACGGCCGGAACGCTGCTTTGTGGAACGATTGTTCCGGCTTGCCTGGGCACGGCATTTGCCCGTGAACCGGCCGCGGATGCTGCGGACGATTCACCCGCCAGGCGCAATCTGCGGCTCTTTTCAACGGTTCGGCCGGATCCGCTTCCCAGGCAGCTTTGTGCCAATTCCCATTTCGTTGTTTCAGACGAGAGCGATCACTGGCTCTTTCGAAGCGATCTTGTCGCCCCCGGGGGGGCACTGATCGGCGTCGGGACGGACAACAATTACACAATGGCCGGCTGGGCAAGGCCTGACTATCTGGTTCTGATGGACTTCGATCAGGTGGTGGTCGATGTTCATCGTGTCTATAGGGCGGCCTTTCTTGCCGCCCCGACGCCGCAGAAGTTTCTGAGTCTCTGGGCGGCAACCGCCGAACCGGAATTGCGGGAACTCGTCGTCAGGGCCTATCCGGATCCTGGCGAGCAGAAGGGGGCGCTGAAGGCTTTGAGGATTGGGCGCAGACTAATCGAGGTTCGCCTGCGAACCCAGTTGAGACAGTATCGGGCGATGGGCATTCCGACGTTTTTGGACGATCCGGTTCAGTACGGGTTCATCGTGGATTTGTTCCGCAATTCCAGGGTGCTTATGGTGCGGGGCGATCTGACGGGAAACATGGCAATGAAGGATATCGCCCGGGTATTGAAGGAGCTTGGTGTTCCGGTCAGGGCACTGAATCTTTCAAACACCGAGGCATATTTCGATTATGTGCCGTCGTTCAAGGAAAATATTGCGGCTCTTCCCATGGATGAAAACACTCTGATATTGAGTACTTCACTGTCGACGGTTGATCCCTGGGTCGCACGTGGCAATTACAGGTACTATGTCCAGAAAGGGGCTGATTATCGCGCCTGGATTGAACGGCCTTCGACGCGCAGTTCAAAGGCGATACGAGTCAGGCGCGTCAAGGGAAAGGAACGCGGGTTGAATTATCTGGGCGCCCCGCCCCAGCCCGTGGGGCTAAC
>Ga0116174_10002887_pt1 | contig 14481 bp, 4 predicted proteins | sample AD_UKC087_MetaG_FD_89801 | JGI IMG/M metagenome (GOLD analysis project Ga0116174, IMG submission 89801) | Active sludge microbial communities of municipal wastewater-treating anaerobic digesters from USA - AD_UKC087_MetaG | ecosystem: Engineered > Bioreactor > Anaerobic > Digestate | place: USA...
AGGCCGCCCGCGGCGGGCAGGCCCTGGGTCACGGTGATGTGCTGCTTCTTCACCACGAAGTCCGCGTCGTCCCCCGTGCTGACGGTGAGCATGACGGTGTACTGGCCGGCGGCCTGGTAGGTGTGCCGCGGGTTGCGCTCCGTGCTCGACTTGCCGTCGCCGAAATACCACCGCCACTCGAGGATGTCCTTGTTCGTGGAGGTGGAGGCGTCGGTGAAGGTGACATCGAGGGGCAGCGGCCCAGTCAGCGGAAACGCGGAGAAGTCGGCGGTCACGATGTTCTCGCTGTAGGCGCCCGCGAAGAGCAGGGTCTGCCCCTCCTCCAGCGTCTGCGCCAGCGGGTTCGGGGCCGGGGCGGTGTAGCCCTCGATCAGGCCCCATTGCACCGAAACGAGGCCCGTCGGTGCGCTCTCAAACACCGCGTCGCCCGCGCCGCTGACCACGGCGCCGTCCGCGTCGGTCATGGTCCAGGGGGCGCTGTCCGGCGTCACGTCAATCTGAACGGTGCCTGTCTGGCGGACGTAGGCGGCGGAGGCGTCGTTGATCTGGTCGCGGATGACGTTGACCACCAGGTCCGCCGGGGTGGCCCAGCCGGGCATCTCGAGGAACTTGACCGTGCGCGGGCCGTCGGCCACGGGCTCCATGCCGCCGCTGCTGCGCCATTCGCCGCCGATCACGCGCCACATGGCCCCGGCGGTCACGGCCGCCTCGGGGTGCAGGGTGACGCGGAGGATGCCCTCGCCCTCGCCGATGACGGGGACGTAGGCCCCGGTGATCCGGCGCGTCTGCCCGGCCACCAGGCTCACGGAGACCGGGTTGGGCGCGGGGGCCGCGTAGCTCGGAACCGCTCCCCAGGTCACGGTGATGGTGCCGGTGGGCACGGCGGTGAGCGTGGTGTCGCCGTTGCCCGAGTGCTCCACCCCGTCGCCGTCCACCAGGGTCCACGGCGCGCCCGCGGGGTCCACGTCAATGACGATGGTGCCCGTCTGGCGCACATAGCCCTTGGTGAGGGTCGTGGCGGTGTCCCGCGTGAAGAAGAGCGTCTGCGGCGCCGGGGAGAGCCAGCCCGCGATGTCCTTGAACTCCAGCGCGTTGTCCCCGTCCGGGATCTGCACCGTCGCCCCGCTGTCCAGCCAGACGCCCCCATTCACCCGCCACTGCGCGCCCTGCAGCAGGGCCGCCTCGGGAACGAGGATCATGGTAAGGTCGGCGCGCCCCTCGCCGATGATCGGCGGATACACGCCGTTGAAGACCACTGAGGAGTCGGGGTACAGATAGCGGGTCTGCACCGCGGGGTCGGGGGTGGCGTAGGTGGGCAGGGGCTGCCACTCGATGACGCAGTCGCCCGTGGGCATGCCGGTCAGTTCGGCGCCGCCGGTGCCCGTGTGCTGGACGCCGTCGCCGTCCGTCAGAATCCAGGACGCCGTCTCGGGCTGGACGTAGACCCGCACGGTGCCGAGCTGGCGCGTCCACACGGGTTCGAGTTCCACGAAGGCGTCCGGCGTGGAGAGGTTCACCTGAACGGGCGCGGGGGCCTGCCACAGGTTGGGGATGTAGTTGAAGCTGACGGTGTGCTGGCCGAGGAGGCCGGAGGCGTTCATGCCGCTCTGCATCCAGGCACCGTTGTCCAGGCGCCAGCGGGGCTCGTGCGGCAGCACAGCGGGCGGCAGGAAATTGACCCGCACGCCGCCCTCGTCGGCGATGCCGGACAGGCAGCCGCCGTAGGCGGAGAACCGGCTGTTCTCGAAACCCTCCGGCACGCCGCCGCCGCGGGAGAGGCCGACCAGGCCGTAGGGGTCGTCCACGGCGAGCCAGGTGATCACGATGCGTCCGTCGAAGAACATCTCCACCTGGAAGCTGACGGTGAGGGCGATGCCCACCTTGGTGATCACCACCTTGTCAAAGGTGACCACGGCCCGGTTGGGCAGCTGCTGGAAGTAGACCGTGCCGCCCTCGTCCGGCTTGAGCCCCGTGAAGTGTCCCGAAATGCGCGGCTGGCTGAAATGGTTCTCCAGCGTGTTGTCGCGCGTGCCGTCGCCGGCCTCGAAGGTGATGTAGCCGTTGGACCCGATGTAGAGGGAGCTGTAGTGCCGCCCGTAGAGCGGGAAGGTGCGTCCGCCCTCGAGGTCCACCCGCGCGAAGGTGTCGCGGCCCAGGGGGATGACGGTCGCGCCGGCCACCGGCGTCCTGAATTCGGCGACCGGATCCTCCAGGCAGGCGACGTAGTAGTTGTTGCTCATGTTCGGGGTGAAGCGCACGCGCTTGAAGTCGAGGTCGTTGGTGCTCAGGGTGAACTTCTGGGTGAACCAGTCCGTGGGGTTGCCGGCGGGCGGCTGGCCCGTGAAGTTGAGCTCGGCGTCGCTGAAGGGGAAGTCGGTGTGCTTGATGGGCAGCCACTCGATCTGGTTGAGGAAGTTGTTGGGGTCGTCGTCGCTGGGGTAGGTGTAGCCCCAGCTCCAGCTGAACACCTTGATGCTGGCGGTGAAGTAGGGGTAGATCTTGGCCCCCAGGTTGAGGCTCGCGGTGTCGTTGTACGAGGCGACGGCCGAGTAGCCCTCCGGCGGAACAACCACCGGAAGCTGCTGCGCCTCCTCCGTGAAGGCGTTTCCGTCGGTCAGGGAGATGCTGTCGCAGGTGAGGGTGCCGTCGGCGATGGCCGCCACGTCCAGGCCGACCATGATCGTCGGCTTGACGGGCAGCCAGCTGGGCAGCTCGGGAAGCACCCCCTGCGTGATGGCCAGGGCGATGATGTCGAGCTTCACGACGTTCGTGCGGCCCGCGTCGTCGCGCACGTGCGACACGCTGTCCAGCAGCCAGTTGTTGAAGCTGTCGCGGTCGGACGCCACCAGGTTGAAATCCGGCACATAGGGGATGTCAATGGTGAAGGGGTCGAGGTAGTCGCCGATGAGGGGGATCCACGAGAGGTCGGCGGCGGCCTTGAGGCTGAACTCGGCGCCGAAGTAGAAGCCCCAGGTGCCCCGGGCGGCGCCCACACCCAGCAGGTTTTCCGGGGTGAGGCTGACGATGCCGTTCACGGCGGCGTCGTAGTTGTACCCCGCGGCGGCGCGCACGCGCAGCTGGATGACGAAGCCGCCCGGGTCGCCCATGCCGCCGCTGGGAATCCAGCCGGTGTCGAAGCCGAGGGTGTCCAGCCCCTGCTGGGGCACGATGAACTGCACCTCGCGGCTCTGCGTGTCCTCCGCCTTGTCCCCGGCGGGGGCGGCGGGCAGCGCCACGGGCTTCATGCCCTCGGGCAGGGCGTCGTAGCCCTCCTTGACAATGTTCATGGAGGGCAGCGGGGGCGGGGGCAGGTCGGTGTACTCGAAGACCTGCACCATCACCCGCCTGCCGTCGTCTATGCGGATGTAGACGGGGCGCAGGGTCTCGCCGACCAGCTGCTCCCACCAGGACTCCGTGAGCACCACCTCGCCGTCTCGCAGCAGGCGCACCTCGAAGGTGGGCCCGTCGAGGCTCTTGGGGCGCTGGTAGACCATGTCGAGCCCCTTCTCCAGGGGCACGGTCACCAGGGAGGACCCGTCCTTGAGCAGGTCGGTCGTGGCGCCCTTGGACGCCCAGAGGTCCATCTGCTCCGACTGGCGGGTCATGAAGAGGGGGTTGCCCACGCCGGGGTCGCCCATGCGCACGATGTCCCGCCGGAGGGTGCCGTCGGGGTTCGGGGTCCACAGCTCCACCGAGCCGCGCTCCCGGGCGAGCGCCTTGAGCGCGTCGTCGCCCAGGCTTCCGGACGAGGCGCGCGCGGAGTAGACCACGGCCACCTCGGCCGGGGCCTGCGCCGCGAAAAACACCCCCGCGGCCAGCAGCGCGGCGGCGGCGGCACGGCCCGTCCCGCGCGTCCGGGCGCGCAGCGCCCCCGCGGCCGCCAGCAGCGCCGCAAGGAACAGCAGCGCGGCCCCGCCCGCGGCGGGAACCGCCGTCTCGAGGGAGACGGTGAACGGCTCGGACTCGCGGGTTTCCAGCTCGTCGGAAACGACGCACACATAGGTGCCGACATCGTCCGGCCCGACGGATTCGAGGGCGAACACGGGGCCGTCGGCCTTGCCGGGCCCGAGCAGGGGCTCCAGGGGCTGCCCGTCCTTGTACCACGCGTAGGTGATGGCGGAGCCGAAGGCGTTGCGCACCCCGACCTCGAGGATGGTGGAGGCGCCCTGCACGGTGCTCACGGACGCCGGGCTCTCCTGGTCAACGGCGAGGGGGCTCGGGTTGAGGGCGATGGTTCCCTGAAGCGCGGGCGAGGAGACGTTCCCCGCGCGGTCCCTGAATTTCACGTGCACCTTCTTCCATCCCTGTCCGGGGGTCAGCGTCCAGGCCCGCTCCGGGGAGAACGGCTCCCAGGGCAGCCACAGCGCGCCGTCGTCGCTCAGGCACATCTCCACCACGCCGCTGGAATGGACCCCGTCCTCGGGCGCCAGCGCCAGCGTCACCGAGGGCACCCTGGTGTAGACATCGCCGTTGTTGACCGTGACCGCGCCCGCCGGGGGCAGGGTGTCCACCTTCAGCATGCCCGTGCTCTGGCTCGACCCGCTGTTGCCCAGCGCGTCCACCGCCACGATCGAAACGGTCGCCGGGCCCTCCGCCACCTCGCCGTGCCGCACGGTGAAGGTGTACTCGTAGTAGCCGTCCTCCGAAGTGGAGAACACGGCGTCCAGCCCGTTCACCTTGACGGACGGGGGCGAGGGGATCCCGTTGCTGTCGTTCACGCGGAAGCCGATCAGGACGGAGACGCCGTCGCCCGCGTGTTCGGGGTAGACGCTGAGACCGCTGACGGTGGGCACGGTGTTGTCAATCGTGAGCGCGCTGGTCAGCGTGACGATGCCGCCGTTGCCGACCACGTCGCGCGAGGAGATGAGCACGCTCGCGGGCCCCTCCGGATCTGCGGCCCGCACCGTGTAGCGGAATTCGTAGACCGTGCCGCTCTGGCTGTGAAAGGCGGCCGACGCCGCGTTCACCGTCACGGAAGGGGTGCCAAAAACGCCGGTGAGGGCGTCCGTGACGGCGAAGACCAGGCGCACGGAGTCGCCGAGCTTGGCCACCGCGGGCACCGCCTGCACGTTGGAGATCACCGGAGCCGTCCGGTCAATGAGCAGCGCCGAAGTGCTCGTGGTCACCGCGCTGTTCCCCAGCGTGTCCGCCGCCGTCACGCGCACTGTGGCGTTCCCCTCCGGCGCGCCGGCGGGCACGGTGAAGTTCCAGGTGTGAACGCCGCCAGAAGCCCCCGCGTGCGCCGCCGCCACGCCGTTCACCGTCAGCGACGGGCTTCCCGAGACCCCGGTCAGGTCGGTGATGGTGGCGGAAAAGACGACCGCGTTGCCCGCCCGCGCCTGTGTGGGGGACGCCGTGATTCCGGTCACCTGCGGCGGGTTGGGGTCAAGGGTGAGTGCCGTGTTGTTGGAGAAGTTCCTGGCGTTGCCCGCCAGGTCGGAGGCATAGATGGCAATCGCCGCGGGCCCCTCGGAGACCCCGGACGGCACCGTGAACACCCAGGTGTACAGGTAGCCGCTCTGGGAGGGCGCCGGAACCGGAAGCCCGTTCACTGTCATGAGCGGAGTCCCGGAAATGCCGTAGTTGTCGATCACCTGCGCCGTGAGGGTGACCGCCGTGCCGACTCTCGCCGCCGCGGGCGAGACGGTCAGGGAGCCGATGTTGGGCTGGGTCCGGTCCACGGTGAGAATGGTGGAAGAAGGCGAGGCCGTCCGGGCGTTGCCCGACCGGTCCACCGCCGCGACCTCGATCGCCGCGGCCCCCTGCATCTCGGACGCGCCGACGGTGAAGGTCCACGTGTGCACGCTGCCGGCCACCGCGGGGAAAACCGCCACCAGGTTGCCGTTGAGCCGGAGGGTGGGCAGGCCGTCGAGGCCGAAATTGTCGCTGACATCGGCAGAAATGCTCACCACCGTGCCCGCGCGCGCCCAGGGGACGGACGACTGTATCGAGTGCACCGACGGCTGGGTGCGGTCCACAGACAACAGGTCCGCCGCCGTTCCGGACACGGTGTTTCCCGCCGTGTCCCGCGCCGTCACCGACAGGACGGCAAACCCCTCGGCCGCGTCCGCCGGAATGACATAGGTCCACTCGTACCAGTCCTCGTAGACCGAGGGCGGGCCGGCGTCCACCCCCGCCACGGTCAGGGCGGGCACCGGACTCGACGAGACCGCCACATTGTCCGCCACTGTCAGGCCGATCACCACGGTGTCGCCCGGCTTCACGAAAATGTCCGAAACCGAGAAATAGCTGAGCGTGGGCGCGACATTGTCCACCACCAGAAGGTCGTTGGCCGCCGCGGCCGCCGTGTTGCCCGAGGGGTCCACCGCGCTGACGGAAATGGACACAGGCCCCTCCGGCGCGCCGGCGGGCACATTCCACAGCCAGGAGTAGACATCGCCGTCCAGCACGGGGAATGTGAGGAGGACGCCGTTGACGGTCATCTGGGGCTCCCACGCCACGGAAACGTTGTCCGTGATGGTGGCGCTCAGGGTGACACTGGCCCCGTGCCGCGCCGCGCTCCGTGAACTGGTGATGTTCGTGATCACGGGGCTGGTCGCGTCGGTCACCGTGACGGGGATATCCTTTTCAAAGACTTTGTTGTATCCGGCCGCGGGGTCCTCCACGGAAACGCGGATCACATGGGACGGGGCCAGCCCCGCGTCGATCTGCGACGCGTCGGCGATCGTCACCGTGGCCGACAGGGTGTCGCCGGACGGCGTCAGGGCGAAACGCCCCCCCGCACTGTCCACCAGCGACCAGACATACGGCGGAGCACCGTCCGGGTCGCTCACCGTCAGTGTCCCGGCCACCGTCCCGTTGGGCGCCGTGTCGGAAACCGTCAGGCTGCCGGTGATGTTCGTGGGCCCCTGGTTCCCCGTGGGAATCACGCAGGCCGCCATGCCGTAGTTGTCGTTGGGCGCCCAGGAGAGCGCCGCGCCCGACGCGGAACCCGCGCGCGTGCCGCCGCCGCCCTGGCTGTAGGAAAGGAGATAGGCCGTGTCCAGCCGCCATTGCTGCACATGCTCCGGCGCGCCCACAATATTCAGGGTGGTGTTCTTGTTGACAACGGCGGACACCGCCAGCGAGCCCAGCGGGGCCTGGGTGCCGTCGAAGGTGATGGTGGCCGTGCCCGATCCACCCCGGCTGACCAGCCTCACCGGCTTCAGCGGCGTGGCCGCGCCCGGGTCGGAGAACTGCGCCAAATCCACGCCGGAAAGAAACAGCACCCCCGCGATCTTGTGGCGGGAACTGTTGCTCAGGGTGACCGCGATGGTCTTGGCGACACCCGTGGGGGGGGCCTTGTAGTAGAGGAGCGTCACGCGCTCGTCCCGGTCGGGAAACTCGCCGTACCCCGTTTCATCGGAATCCACGATCATGTGGAACGCGACTCCGTCTATCGTGGCCGACGAGACGGCCCGGTTGTCCCGGTTCGACACGCCGAGCACCAGCAGCTGGGTGCCCGCCGGGGCGGTGAACCCCAGATTCAGGGAGGTGTCGTTGTCCTCATCCTTCGCCGATGCGGATCCGAGCACCTGCACGGCCGCCTCGGCCGAGGCGGCCAGCAACAGAACCGCCGCAAAAAATCCCCAGAAAACCCTGTTCATTCCCATCTCGACCATCCCTTCTCCCGCCGCGCTTAGGGGGCGGGCCTGCCATGAAAAATGAAGGCAAAAGACAACGCGCGCGAAAAAGCGCCACCACTCCGCCCGGACATGGCCGGGCGTTCGGCGGACGGAATTGTCCGACATGGGCGGCGCCGACTGACACCGCCCGACCGGATGCGCCACGTCATGTTTTTATGGTATTTCATCCTGTTCGAAATGTCAAGCAACGCCGACGGACCATTGGACGTCCTCTTGCGTCCGGAAGCGTCCACTGTGGTAGTCTCTAGGAACGGTTCCCGCCGGACGGGCGGGACGCAAACAGGAGTGACATCATGAGGGATGTGTCAAGACGCGGTTTTCTGGCGGCGACTTCGGCGGCCGCCGTTACCATGCTGGGAACCCCGGCGGCCCGGGCGGCGGAGGTTTCCTGGGTGTCGCGGCTGAAGGTGTCCGATCCTGCGGCCGTCAAGGTGCTGCAATTCACGGACGTGCATTTTTTCAGCGGCATCGCAAAGACCCCCTCCCTGGAGAAACACCGCAGGCGGGTGACGGTGGAGCACCTGAAACAGCTCCTCGACGCGGCAAAACCCGACCTGTTTGTCATGACGGGCGACCTGTGGTGCGACAACGACGGGGGGCGCGGGGCGGAGTACATGGCCTTCGCCGTGGAACAGCTGGCGGGGCTGGGCGTTCCCTGGGCCTTCACCTGGGGCAACCATGACCAGCTCGACGACTTTGCGGCGGGCCATAAGTCCTTCGCCGAGGCGAAGGGCAGCCTCTATGCCGGCCGCGAATCCAACGGCAACTACGTGGTCAGCCTGGAGGGCAACTCCGGGGAGCGGCTGGCTGAACTGTTCTGCCTGAACAGCAAGACGGGCGGCCTCGACGCCGAGGCGCGCGACTTCACGAAGTCCGCCGCCAAAACCCTCGACGCCGCCGGGCCGCGCCCGCTGCGCATCGGGGCCTTCCACATCCCCGTGCGGCAGTACCAGGACGTGTGGGACGACGGCTCCGCGCGGGGCATCATCGGCGAGAACGTGTGTTTCGAGGAGGAGGACCGGTCCTCCCTGCCCGTGCTGGCGGAGGCCGGCCTGACGGCGGTCATCTGCGGCCACGACCATGTCAACGACTATTCGGCGGTTTCCGGCGGCGTGGACCTCATCTACGGCCGCGCCACCGGCGTGGGCGGCTACGGCGGCGAGGTGGTCCGCAAGGGGGCGAAACTCTACACCCTCAACCCGGCGCGGAAGACCTACGAATGGGTTTCACTGCTTCCAGACGGCACGAAGTGGCGGCCCGCCGCGGACGAGCGGAAGGATGTCCGCGAGAAGGAGTGATCAGTCCCCCTCCGCCGGCCCCTCCAGGAGTTCCGGACGCTGAATGTCGCGGGTCGTGTGGTCCACGGGGGCCAGCAGGTCCAGTTCCTTGTCCCCCGGCGCGGCGCCCAGGTCCTTGAACCGGCGCGCGGAAACCAGCACGCGGGATTCGAGGGTGCCCACGGCCTTGTTGTAGGCGTCGGTGGCCGAGTCAAGCCCCTTGCCCACCCGCGCAAACGTGTCCGCAAGACCGCATATCCGCTGGTACAGCTCCCGCCCGAGGGCGCTGATCTTCTCGGCGTTCTCCGCGAGCCGCTCCTGCCGCCAGCCAAAGGCCACCGCCTTGAGCAGGGCGATCAGCGTGGTCGGCGTCGCCAGGATGACCCGGTTCTCCACCCCCGTCTCGATCAGCGCGGGGTCCTGCTGGAGCGCCGCGCTGAAGAAGGGCTCGCCCGGCAGAAACAGGACGACGAACTCCGGGGTGTTGGCAAACTGGTTCCAGTACTGCTTTCCGGACAGCCGGGTCACATGGTCGCGCACCTGCCGCGCGTGGGTCTGCATGTGCCCCGCCCGCGCCTCCTCGCTGTCCGCCTCGATCGCCTTGATGTAGGCGTCGAGCGACACCTTGGAGTCCACAACGATGATCTTGTCGTTGGGCAGGCGGATGACCATGTCGGGGCGAAGGCTTCCCTCCTCGGACTTTACCGTGGTCTGCTGCTCGAAGTCGCAGTATTCCAGCATGCCCGCCAGCTCCACCACGCGCTGGAGCTGGATTTCCCCCCAGCGGCCCCGCGTGATGGGGGATTTCAGCGCGTTCACCAGACGCCCTGTCTCCGTCTGAAGCTGCATCTGCCCCTGATAGAGGCTCTTCACCTGTTCGGAAAGCTCGGAATAGGCCCCGGCGCGCGTCTTCTCCACCTCATGGATCTGCGTGGTCACCTTCTCCAGGGACTCGCGGATGGGCTTCACCATCTGCTCGATACTTTCCTGGCGCTTCGCCAGGTCACCCTGCGCCGCCTCCTGGAAGCGCTTCAGGTTCTCCTTGGCCAGTTCCAGGAAGGCGGCGTTGTTGCTCTTGAGCGCCTCGGCGGACAGGGCCTGGAAGGCGTCGGCGAGCTTCGCGCGCGCGTCCTCCAGCAGGGCCAGTTTCTCCCGGGCCGCCTTGCGCTCCTCCTCCAGCCGCGTCTCCATCTCGCGCACCCGCTCCCGCAGCAGGGTCAGCTCGTTCGCCCGCGCCGCCAGTTCCCCCTCCAGCGGCGCCACGCGCAGGGCCTTCTCCTCCGCCGCCGTGCGGCGGCCCGTCTCCCGGCGCAGTTCCTCCAGCGCGGCTGTAAGCTGGGCGCCGAGTTTCCCCGACTCCTCCCGGAACCGCGCCGCGGCCTGTTCGAGCTGGGCGGCCCGCGCCTCGCCGGCGGCTTTTTCGCTGAGGGCCAGGTCGCGCTCCGCAGCCAGCCGGGCCACGTTTCGCCGCGCCAGCAGCCACACGCCGGCCCCGGCGGCGGCGCCCCCCAGCAGGAACCCTGAAATCACTTGAAAAATCATGGTGAGCCACCCCTGTGACGCGTTGTTTTTGCCGATCCTTCCCTACTTTACGTCCCCCGGCGCGGGAAATCAAGGCGCGGGGGGGCGCTGTCCCGCATCCGCCCGGGCGCCCACGGCGGGGGCGGCCCCGCGGCCCAGTTTGCGCCGTTCCCGCGAAAGGTCTATAATATCGGCCCCGGGGGAACGCCGTGCCCGCCGGGACCCGCGGCCGCTCCGTCCGCACGGCGATGCGAGGCGCCATGACCGACGATTCCAGGATAACAAGGGGTCTCTCTTTCGACGACGTGCTGCTGTGCCCCGCGCGTTCGGGGGTGCTTCCGCGCGACACGGACGTGCGCACGCGCCTGACCCGGGCGGTCAGCCTGAACATCCCGCTGCTGAGCGCGGCCATGGACACGGTGACGGAGTCGCGGCTGGCCATCTCCATCGCGCAGGAGGGCGGCCTGGGGGTGATCCACAAGAACCTCACGCTCTCGGAGCAGGCGGAGGAGGTGGACCGCGTGAAACGGTCGCAGGCGGGCATCGTCAGCCACCCCTTCACGCTGACGCCCGAACACAAGCTCAAGGACGCCGAGGCGCTCATGGGCCGCTACCATGTGTCGGGCGTGCCCATCACCGACGCGGCGGGCATCCTGGTCGGCATCCTGACCAACCGCGACCTGCGCTTCGAGGAGGACCTTGAGGCCCCCATCGCCGACGTGATGACCCCGCGCGAACGGCTGGTCACCGTGCCGCCCGGCACGCCGATGGACGAGGCCAAGCGCCTCCTGCACAAGCACCGGATTGAAAAGCTGCCCATCGTGGACAAAGAGGGGCGTCTTGAGGGCCTGCTGACCATCAAGGACATCATCAAGGCGCGCGACTTCCCGAACCGCTGCACCGACGAGCGGGGCCGCCTGCGCGTGGGCGCGGCGGTCGGCGTCGGCCAGGGCGAGATCGAGCGCGTCGAGGCGGTGCTGTCCGCCGGGGCCGACGTGGTGGTGGTGGACTCCGCCCACGGCCACAGCGAGATGGTCCTCGACATGGTCCGCCAGATCAAGGCGGCCTTCCCGGACGCCCAGGTGGTGGCGGGCAACGTGGTCACCGCCGAGGCCGCCCGCGACCTCGTGGAGGCGGGGGTGGACGCCGTGAAGGTGGGGGTGGGCCCCGGGGCCATCTGCACCACCCGCGTGGTCGCGGGCGTCGGCGTGCCCCAGCTCACGGCGGTGATGGACGTGGCCGCGGAGTGCCGGAAACACGATGTTCCGGTCATCGCCGACGGCGGCGTGAAGTACAGCGGCGACATCGCCAAGGCCATCGCGGCGGGGGCCGACGCCGTCATGATCGGCAGCCTCTTCGCGGGCACCGAGGAGAGCCCCGGCGAGAAGGTCCTTTACGAGGGCCGCACCTTCAAGGTGGTGCGCGGCATGGGCTCCATCAAGGCCATGCAGCGCGGCAGCAAGACCCGCTACATGCAGTTCGATTCCGACCCGACCAAGCTGGTGCCCGAGGGCATCGAGGCGCGCGTGCCCTACCGGGGCGCGCTTTCCGGCTACGTCCACCAGCTCGTGGGCGGCCTGCGCGCCGCCATGGGCTACTGCGGCTGCGCCACTGTGGCCGCCCTCCAGACCAACGCCCGGTTCGTCGAGATGACCGCCGCCGGGCTCCGCGAGAGCCATCCCCACGACGTCACGATCACGGAGGACGCCCCGAATTACCAGGTCCCCCGCTGAGTTTTCAGGCAACCACACGGAACCCCATCCCATGCAGGACATCCGCAGACCCATTGTCGTCCTCGACTTCGGCGCGCAGTACAGCAAGCTCATCGCCCGGCGCGTCCGCGAGGCGAACGTCTACAGCGTCATCGTCCCCTACAGCATCCCGGCGGAGCGCCTGCGGGCGATGGACCCCGTCGGGATCATCTTCAGCGGCGGGCCCGCCAGCGTGCACCAGCCCGGCGCGCCCCATCCCGACCCGGAGGTCTTCTCCCTCGGCGTGCCCATCCTCGGCATCTGCTACGGCGTGCAGCTTCTCGCCCAGATGCTGGGCGGCCGCGTGGCCCGCGCCGACCAGCGCGAATACGGCATCGCCCAGCTGGAGCACGGGGACGACGGCACGGGCTTCCTGAAGAACGTGGACGCGGTGACCCAGGTGTGGATGAGCCACGGCGACCGGGTGGAGGAGCTCCCCGAGGGCTTCACCGCCGTCGGCCGCACGGAGAACTCGCCCTACGCCGCCGTCGCCGACCCCGCGCGGCGCTTCTACGGCGTCCAGTTCCACCCCGAGGTGGTCCACACGCCCCAGGGCATGCGCATTTTCGAGAACTTCGTCCACGACATCTGCGGCTGCCCCGGCGACTGGCGCATGGGCTCCTTCATAGACCTCGCCGTCGAGGAGATCCGCGCCAAGGTCGGCGACCGGAAAGTCCTCTGCGGCCTGAGCGGCGGCGTGGACAGCAGCGTGGCCGCCGCGCTCATCCACCGCGCCGTCGGCGACCAGCTCACCTGCGTCTTCGTGAACAACGGCCTGCTCCGCCGGGGCGAGGCCGACCTCGTGCTGGAGGTCTTCCGCGACACCTTCCACTTCAATGTGGTCTACGCCGACGCCGAGGACGAGTTCCTCACCGCCTTGGCCGGCGTCACGGACCCCGAGTGCAAGCGCAAAATCATCGGCAAGGTGTTCATTGACGTGTTCGAGCGCGAGTCGAAGAACATCGGCCAGGTGGACTTCCTGGCCCAGGGCACGCTCTACCCCGACGTCATCGAGTCCACGTCGGCCACCGGCGGCCCCTCCGTCACCATCAAAAGCCACCACAATGTCGGCGGACTTCCCGCCAAGATGCGCCTGGAGCTGCTCGAGCCCCTGCGCGAGCTGTTCAAGGACGAGGTGCGGGCCCTGGGCCGCGAGCTGGGCCTGCCCCCCCACGTCGTGGACCGTCACCCCTTCCCCGGGCCCGGGCTGGGCGTGCGGTGCGTGGGCGAGCTCACGCGCGAGCGGCTCGACACCCTGCGCGACGCCGACGCCATCTTCATCGACGAAATCCGCAAGGCCGGCCTCTACGACGAGATCTGGCAGGCGCTGGTCTGCCTGCTGCCCGTCAAGAGCGTGGGCGTCCAGGGCGACGAGCGCACCTACGAGGAGGTGTGCAGCCTCCGCGCCGTCACCTCCACCGACGCCATGACCGCCGACTGGTACCGCTTCCCCCCGGACTTCCTCCAGCGCGTGTCCAACCGCGTCTGCAACGAGGTCAAGCACATCAACCGCGTCCTCTACGACATCACCAGCAAGCCGCCCGGAACCATCGAGTGGGAGTGAGTCCGGAGTCCGTGGAAGGAGCCCCGCCGAAACGGTGCGCCCGGCGCGCCGGGAATGTATGATAGGGGGACGGCGGGGCGGATCCGGCCGGGACTTTCCCCGGCGCGCCGTCTTCCGCGGGACGGGGTGGTCCTATGCTGCTGTCGGCGGTGTTCGCAATGGCGCTCGCGCTCTCCGCGCCGGGGGGCGCCCCCCGGGCATCCGGGGACATCTTCCTGCAGACCGACTCCTTCGCCCTGATCCTCTCGGCCGACGCGCGGGTGACGGGGGTGATGGATATGCGCTCCGTGAAGGACCACGGCGACCCGGACACGGGGATTCCCTTCGCCGCCGTGCGGCGAGGCGGCGAGACGTTTCCCGCGACATCGGCCTCCTATGAGAACGGGCAGCTCACGCTGGAGTTTGCGGACATCAAAGGCCGCGCCGTCTTCTGCGTCACTTCGGAGTCCCGCCGCATCGAATTCGAGCTGACCTCCCTCACCTGCGAGCGCGCCGCCGAGCTGGTGTTTGCCCAGATTCCCACCACCCTGCGCGGCGCGCCCGACGAACCCTTCGCGGTCAGCCCGCTCGCGCTGAACCTGGAGACGAACTGCGCGCAAATCCCCGGCCTCTGCCCGGGCCTCACGGGGTTCTCCGCCCCGGAGCGGTTCGGGTTCAAAGGGGCGAAGGGCGCCGTGGTCGCCGCGCCCATGGCCGAACTGCGCGACGCGCTGAAGGAGGCG
>Ga0116174_10002889_pt1 | contig 14479 bp, 10 predicted proteins | sample AD_UKC087_MetaG_FD_89801 | JGI IMG/M metagenome (GOLD analysis project Ga0116174, IMG submission 89801) | Active sludge microbial communities of municipal wastewater-treating anaerobic digesters from USA - AD_UKC087_MetaG | ecosystem: Engineered > Bioreactor > Anaerobic > Digestate | place: USA...
CAGCAATATAGAGGGCGGCTGTTGTGGATAGGGTATCGAGCGGTTTTCCGGAAATCGCCGCATCTATGAAGATGCGCAGTATCTGAGGGCCGGCAAGCTGGAATGCGATGCCGAGCACTATGAGAGCAGCGAGCATCGCTACCCTTCCACTCTGACGGGAGAGGTACTTCGACATTAGCTTGAGATATGAGGTAGTTCGTTGCTCTTCTTCCATGAATGTATTACCAGCCTTCGAATTAGTCCCCAAACCCCAGTTACTTAGCTAACAAGCAAGCAGTATAAGAAAGTATTTCTAGACATATTATGGGTTACGGGGATCATCCTAATTCTACTATGCCAATTCACATAGATTTTCACAATAATGGTGAATATATTGCTGAAAGCCAAATGAAAGGCAGGTTTCCCAAATCCGTCTGTCGGTTAACATTCTGATTTCCTCGGACTTTAACCTTTGTCCTAGGAAACAATCCAATGCTATTTTAGTACCTTATATCCACATTTCTATGTACATCAGATGGAAAGACCCAAAAGTTTCCAGACTCTCTTGGATACACGTCCCCTGTGGAGTATAGAAGGCAATGCGCCTTATGATTTCTGACCTACCCAGTAAAGGCAATCCAAAGATGAACATTCGATCACCCCTGGAATCAATATTGCTGCCATATATCCAAGTTTTCGGTCTATTTTGGAATAGGCACAAAATGGTCCGTGAAGGTCTCTGTGAAGTTTATCGCCTGACCAATTGCTTTATTGTTGATTATAGTAATTCCTTGACCCGGTTCGGGTAAGTAGAAGTAAGATACGCCAGGATTTAGCGGGATGGTGCCTAATGTAATTGTAAAATTGGAGAAGAGCCAAGTAGTCTCCCCTTTTTTATTATCATCTGGTTCCTTACCGATTATTGCAGACATCAATTTACCGTATGGAACGCCTTCCCTCTTAAGATCGGAAGACAGTCTCATCCTAGCGCCTACCAGCTTACCATCAATATCCAATATGTATGAATCTTCAATTATGTCTTCCCAGATAGGAGGCACCTTTCTTGAGGGGATTGGTAGGTATCATTTCATATATATCTTGATATCCTCAGTATCATCAAGAATTCCTTTTATACTGCTCCAAAAATCGAAACCATTAAACCCTAGCAGCATATTATCTTCCGTAAGGTAGCTAATAAGAGTAGGTCTATCCATCATTATGGTTTCAATGTTCCTACTCATCCTCTCTGACTTTACGTAATTGGCGAATATAAGTATCCCAGTCTCAATAGTAGCAAGAAGAATGATGGCACTCAGTATCCTAACAAAGCACTTATTCTTCATCAGTAAACACCTCGTTTAGCAGCCCATGTTCGGTAGCAGCTTGACACCAGACTTGGCGCCATTTTTTAGAGAAGGTCACCATCCAGAGGAATATGGATCATAAGTCCAGAAGCCTGTTCTGTCTAGGCGAATCCTATTGAACCCACTGTATATCAACTCATCGCGCCATCCGGAATTTTCTCTATAACCCCAAACTTGAGTGTCAAAATATACCCAGGCTCCTACAATTTCGATATTTAGTTCCGCTACCTGACCAATTGATCTATTAATGTATATATATTATGTTTTCTCAAGTGATATGACGTTTCCTTCCAATATTAGTATTTATTGTTTAATCCAGTTCACTTAGTAACTGAGGTTTACTTTATCTGCTAAAGATGGGCAACTGGATTTCTTCTTATGCTAAACAAACTGTTTTGAAATCTTCAGCTTCTTCGAAATAAGAGAGCCGCCATTAAGATGGCGGTTTAGAACCATATTGGTGCTGAAGGCGGGATTTCAATGACTTCAATCCATCGTTTACAACTAATATCATTAATTCCATACAGTCCAGCTATCTGACCATATTTGAATCCAATTACGTCCCTAGAGTTCGCGTAATCCACTGGGTATCACCACGTCTGCTTGACCACTGAATCTGCCGACTTTGGATTTTCTAGCCATCAATATTCATCCTCGATCAGTGCTTCAAGCGCAGTTGGCTAACATCAAAGATGGTGATGCTTACCTGGAGTTAAGATTCGGTAGAAACGATACTTCCGGTAATGACAGCCTCGTAATTATTAATTAGGTGATATTGAGTATGCATGGACTACTGCCATGTTGCCAATCCCGTCTGCTGGTTTTCCTATCCTTGATGCGACATACTCCACGACTGCTTTCTCGGGAGAGATGCTAACTCTCAGATGTCCTGAGGAGGGCAGGAACACCCCTTCTTGATAACCATATTCCTTGGGCAGTTTGAAATCCTTTGTCCCAGGGTGACCAGGTTGAGGCACCAACTGGTATATCACGCCATCCAGCTCTTGCTCAGCGTAAAAATGGTCGTGTCCATGAAAAACCACGTCTACGCCGTATTCGACTAGCACATTATGTATGGGCTCTCCCCAACCATTTCTCTTAGAATCGAAACCATAACTACCGTCTGCATTTTTCCCTCCCCATTCAAAATATGCGGCAGCTTCGGCTCCTCCCCTTGCGTCCTTGTCCAAGCCTCCTACGAGATTATGGCAGAAAACAAACTTAAAGCTTGCGTTGCTTTTTGCTAGTACAGACTTTAGCCAATCATATTGGTCCTTACCAAGTGAGTAGTTCCAGTTATCTGCCAAACTACCAGACTTTTTAAGCGAATTCCAGAAAGGGTCGAGCACGACGAAAAGTACATCTCCCCACTCCCATGCGTAATATCCGCCCCTCATACCTGCATATTTGTCTGCTGATGCGTTGATCTCGAATATGCCCCCCGGCGATGGATTTATGAAGTACTTATTTCTGGCATTTGAGGCCCATACAGCCAAACTATCTGCCCCCTTCACAAGAAGGAAGCCGTTTTCTCCCTCATGGTTTCCATTTGCCAGATAGATAGGAATACTGCTTCCTATAGTCTCGAAGAATCTCCTATCCTCTAGATACCTGTTGATCACTTCCCCCTCGCTTTTGGCGAACTTTTCTGTCATGAACGTATCTCCTAGGTCTATATGAAAATCGGGCTTGTCGGCCAGGATATTCTTCAGGGTATTGCGATAAAGTGCCTCATCGGTCATAGCGTCCCTATGGGAATCGGATTGCACCGTGAACACGAAGGACGAGCCGGTGCCCCTTTGAGTATGGAAGCTCCCCTCTGCTTTCCCAAGGAAGATATTGCTCCCATCAATCGCATAGTGGATTACGTATGAATATTCCTTGTCTGGAATTAGCCCATCCAGCTTGACATTGAGAACTTCTCCGGCAGAGATCTCGTACTTATCGGTCGTATTAGTTTTCGAGTCTGATGTTGCATAGGAGATGTAAAGCATGGCATCTTCATCAGGCAGTATCTGGACAGTGGCATAATCGTCTCCAATATCTCCAACTAGTGGGTGCATGATGCTACTCGAAGCACTTGCTAAGCAGAATCCGAAGATGAACAACATAATCACTATGAGCAATGCTGTTGGGCGTAAACAATTGATCTTCATTTCTTATTCACCTAATGCCAGTCGGAAGAGTATAAGAGTATATCACGGTATTATTTGTCCCACTCTTATAATCAGAGTCAATCGCAGTCACGATATAGTCCACCTTCACAGAGTTGGGCGATACTGTCACACGTACATGTCCGGGACCAGGAAGTTTGACATCCGCCTCATACTTGTCTTCGAAGTATAATGTTGCGTTCGGGTCAGCCGGAAGAGGCAATGTCTGATAAGTGACACCGTCAAGCTCTTGCCTTACGAAAACATGGTCATGCCCCTGGAAGAATATCGTTACTCCCGTATCTGCCATAAGCTGATGTACAGGCATTTCCCAGCTGGGCCTCTTCTGAGCGAACTCCCACTTGCCGCTCTTGCCGTATCCTCCCCATTCGTATAGGTCAACGAGTTCGATCCCGCCCCGCCCATTACCCATCACATGATGAGTGAAGACAAACTTATATTTGCTACTGCTTTCCTCGAGCGTCTTCTTGAGCCATGAGTATTGCTCATCGCCCAGTGTTTTCATCCAAGGGTCTTCCCCTTTGTTCTCACCTGTAAGAGAAGTGTCTACAGGGACTTCGGAATGCCAATAATAATCTATCACCACGAACAGAGCATCGCCCCAAGTGAATGAGAAGTAATCCTTAAGGTATCCTATGTTATCAACAATTTCCGCATCTCCCGAGTAGAATTTGCCTGGTTCAGGCTGAGGGAAATACGAGTTCCTCGCATTCTGTCCCCATACAGCGGGATTATTTGCTGTTCCATCGAGAAGGTATCGTGCATTATGCTCATGATTGCCGTTTACTATGAACAATGGTGAATTCCCGCCGATTATTCCAAGGTACTGCCTTTGGTACAGGTATAGGCTTTCTATCCCCTGCCGGGAGATTGTCCCCAGCTTCTCTATACTGAAGTCATCTCCGATCGTGAAATAGAAGTCCGGTTCACATTCCTTGACGTTAAGCATCGTCTGCCAATAGAGCTGCTCGCTGAACTGCTGAGTACGCTCGGGATGAGAGTCTCCCTGCACGCCAAAAACAAAGGTGCTCCCCTCATCCCTTTGCGTGATGAAAGAGCCCTCGCATGCCAGAGTGAACGCCGAGGTATCGCCCGCGTTACTCAACTTGTACTTTACGGCATAGTTATACCTTTGCGCCTTCTTGAGCCCTTCGATCAGAATTTCGGCTGGGATGTCGGCGTCCAGCCTTGTCAAGGGCGTGGAATATCTTACTTCTGTGTCCTCCGGCCAGTACTCAATGAAAGCAAATACCTCCTGACTAGGAATTACGCTCACAATCACACTGCTGTCGGTGGGGCACGCTACGATACAAGGCACAGAGAAGACGCCTTCCGGAAGCTTTATGGGAACTGTCTGCTGCGAACTTTGCTTCTGCTTTTCGATGATTGATGGCTGCTGAACCTTATCCTTCTTCGGCACAGCGCTGGAAGCTTGTGCCCCGGAGCATTTTCCCTGCGGAAGCATGATGCTTGACGCGATTACCACAAGCAGTACTACCAATATTGCTCTATTTCTCATTTAGAAAACTCCTATTGCTCTAATCTTACTTTTGAGTTTACCTGTATAACGGTTCCGACTTCATGTTCACCATCTCACCAATTATAAATCCAGTAGTACCAGCTCAAGTCGGTAGATGGCAACGTGGTTATTCTCTTAAGGTTAGTGCAGGTCCTTGTGCGTTGATCCCATCGCAGTTTCCGATCATCCCATTTTTGCCAGAAAAGGCATCTTCCTTGCGCTAATTGTGATTAGCCTATGCTTTTATCGCATTCGTTGATAAGGATGATCAAGCTGTTTGAAGATAGTCTATTCCAGCTCTGTGAAATCTACGTGAAATATCGTCCTTTGTATTAGAATGTTTGCAAAGAGGGCAGTATGCTATCCTTGCCTATTGGCTGGAGGCGATTTGACTGGGCATAAAAGTCCTGATAGCAGAGGATGACAGTACATATAGGGAACTTGTCTCGGACATCCTTCGCAAGAATGGTTACGAACCTATTCAGGCAGTGGATGGAAGCCAGGCACTGGAGATGCTGTGGGCACAGAAGGACATCGCCCTGGTTATCCTAGATATCATGATGCCTCGCATGGATGGCTGGGAGGCACTAAAGATCATACGGGAGAGGTCAGACATTCCGATTATCATGCTGACAGCCCTTGATGATGAGTGGCATGAGGTGCATGGCCTTAGGGAAGGCGCGGATGATTATATATCGAAACCTTTTAGCTATGAGCTGTTTGTAGCAAGGGTCAACACAGCACTCAAAGAATCGCTGAGAAGACAGGCAGAGATGATCGACATCTGTGGCATCCGCATAGACCAAAGATTGCGGAGTGTCAGCGCAGGTGGCAGAGAGATTCAGCTTAACAGAAAGGAATACGATGTCCTCCTTTACTTATTGCAGCACACGAATATGCTGCTTACCAGGGACAAGCTTATCGATGAGGTTTGGGGCCTTGACTTCGAAGGGGATGTAAGGACTGTCGATACACATATAAAGACCTTACGCGCTAAGCTGGGCGCCGGCGGCACATACATAAGGACCGTCAGGGGCAGCGGCTATGTCATGGATGTGAGGAAGCCATGAGAACGATCAAAATCAGGCTCTTTCTTACTTTCCTGAGCATATTCATTATTTTTGTCGCTATGGGCATCATATTCGATGCCGCTTTCCTTGAGCGATACTATGTGCATATGAACGAGGGTATATTCCGAAAAGCATATGTCCAGGTAACCACATCAGGGTTTAGTGAAGATGAACAGCTGTTTGAATTACTGCGAAGCATTGATAGAAAAGAGGGCATCTCTTCGATAATATCCGGTAGCAACTATCTGATGAAGTTCAGCTCCTTCCCACAGAAAAGCGAACAGGGTTCGCAGAGGCTGCCCTCGGAACTTGAGCTCCTTATAGAGGAAAATAAGGACGAGTTACTGAAAGGGTCCCTCTATTCAATAACGAGCAAGCCCGATACCCAGGACAGGCAGATTGTCTTGGTTTCAACGATGCCAGATGGCAGTTACCTCTTCTTAAGGAAATCCATGAAAGGAATCAGCGAAAGCGCAGGCATCGCGATTAAGTTCCATTTGATCATAGGTTCGGTCCTTCTTGTTGTCGGGGGGGTCTCGGTTTACAGTTTCTCGAAGAGGCTTACCGATCCCATAATCGATCTGAGTAGAACCGCAGAGAGGATCTCCCTGTTGGATTTCAGCGGCAGAGTAGACGAGCGCTCAAACGACGAGATAGGAATGCTAGGCAGAAGCATGAATATGATTTCCGATAAGTTAAGCCTTAGCATAAGCGAGCTGCAAAAAGATGTGGATAGAAGAAAACAGCTGGTAAGGGATATTTCCCATGAATTGAAGACACCGATAGGAATAATCAAAGGTTATGCCGAGGGGCTTAAGTACAATGTCGCTGAGGATTCTACCAAAGCTGAGAAATACTGCTCAATAATTGCTAGCGAATGCGACAGGATGGACAACCTTGTAAAGGATCTTTTGAACCTGTCGATACTTGAGGCTGGGACTGCCAATCTGTCCTTCTCCGATTTCAGCTCCTCAGCTTTGATGGACGCGGTCGCTGAACGTTTCCAGGAGGTGATGCAAGAGAAGGGCATTTCCTTCAGAGTCGAAGAAACACAGCAAGCGGTCATCCATTGCGACTATATGCTTATGAACAGAGCCCTGAGTAATTTCGTCACAAATGCGATAGAACATGTCCAGGCAGATATGATAATAATCCTCAAAGGCGAACTCAGGGCTGGCAGATTCAGATTTTCGATCTTCAACACGGGTGAACAAATACCCAATGAAGAGAAAGCCCGATTATGGGATGTTCTTTACACCGCGGATAAATCAAGGACTCGTCGTGAAGGAAGCCATGGCATTGGATTATCAATTTGTAGACAGATAGCCCTGATGCATAATGGTGAGGTAGGTCAACTGAATGTAGATGGCGGAGTGGTCTTCTTTATAGAGGTCCCAGCAGCTTCATAGCCTTCGCCGACTGAAGTCCGATTGCATTGATACCACCACCTTGCTGACAATGAGTAGAAGCCCGTATATGTGAGCCCTCAAGTTAAGATTGCCAGGAGGGATATGTTATTCCAGGAATATACAAAGCGTTTCTCACTGAAGGAATCGGAAACAGCGCTGCAGTCGCTGCAGATTTGGTGCGAGTAGCTCAGCAAGCTTGGACTTACCGCTTATGACATTCTACGGGCATATAGACGTTCACTGAATAACCTATAGTGGTCATACGCTGACTATCCTTTCTCAGGTTCGGTTACCCTCCAAAGAACTCGGTAAAGACACTTTCATGTAGTACAGGCATCCTCTTGCGGTTATGAAAAGCAGATCGCCATTCTGACCACCGAAATCGCAGTTGGTTGGCTGCTGAATGGTTTCAATTATCCCTAGTTCAACACCTTCCGCTGAGAAAACGTAGATGCCTTCCAATCCTGCAGCATAGATATTGCCAATGGCATCTACGGCAATTCCATCCGGTTGCTTGATGTTTGTGTATTTTCGCTTGTTGCCGAGGCTGCCATCCTCGTTAACATCGAAAGCGAGTATCACATCTGCCTTTGTAAGCGCAAGGTATAATACACTCTCATCAGGAGATAGCGCTACCCCGTTCGGTGATTCGCTAAACCTTGCTTCCAGCACCAGCTCTCCGGACGGTTCAATCCTGAACAACCCCATGAAATCAAGGTCTCTCTGCCTGTTTTCCAACCCGAATGTGGGGTCTGTGAAGTAGATTGTCCCATCTTTACGGATTATCAGATCATTAGGTGAATTAAACCTTCTGCCCAGATAATCATCAGCCAGCACTTCAACCTTGCCATCTGGCAACATGCGTGTTATGCTTCGGGAGCCATGTTCTGCTGCAATCAAGTTCGACTCCATGTCAAAAGCAAGTCCGTTTGCTTTATTGCTAGGCTCCCGAAGAACAGTCAACGTATTCGGCAGCACCAACTGGTAAATTCTGTTGGCTTCGATGTCGCTGAAGAGCAGCACACCCCTTTGCTTATCCCAGACAGGACCTTCGGTGAACTTGAACCTATCACTTATTAGAACCGGTTTACCAATCCCAGCTGCCTCCGGAAAAGAATAATCCCCCATAGTGCTTTGAAGTTGTTGCGCCAATGCTGCTTCACCCTCGCTTGACTGACCGTAGTCTTGCGGCGAGAGCGCCGATAGCGGAGGCAAGGCTGCTGGCAATATGGAGAGCTGGCCATATACCAGCAGCACAACCACTAAAGATGCATATCGGATTATTGCTTTTCTCGGCATCTTCGCCTTACCTACTGTTTCTTCAGAAAATCGCTCAGCAAGCCCTTAGCCGATAGATCCTTGTTAGCGAAGGCGGGGAAATCAAATCCGTACCGATAAGCCCTGAATACCTGATTCGTCATGGGCAGTGCATCCGGCATAGTCTCAAGTATCCCGTAATTCTTTGCTATCGGATTTATGTAATCCCAGACAAGCACGCCGTCATTGGTTACCTCAAAAAAGTGCCCATCGGTATCGGAGCATATGAAAGTGTTCCCGTTAGGTAGGCGTTGAGCGCTGGAGCCGATATGACTGAAGAATGCCGTGTTATTCTTGGAGCTGTATGTCCACACTATCTGGTTCGATATCAGTCTCGGCTGCTTATGGGTGTCCTTGTCGTTCTCTGATACAAGCTTCCAATAACCAGCATCAGGTGGATTCACATAGTTGCCCGTGTCCTTCATGTCTGCATCGATATAGGCATTGATCTCGTGGATATATGACTGGGGCGTTCTCTCAAAAAGGTACTGGCCGTTGTTGAAAACAAGGAAGTGCCCTTCGCCGGGCAATCCCGTGGTAATCCACTGGATATCATGGCTGCCGCCAATCTGCTTATTGCCGGTCGTTGACGAAGTCCAATCTTCAAGGATGGACGGAGGGTCGCCCTGCCCATATCTGGCAGGATCTCCGAAACGATATAGGAAATCACCCTTTATGCTGGCCGCCAAAGCAATACTGCCCTCCGGATCTCCGGAGATGAAAGTGTTGCCGTGGTCGATCACGTAGAATTCCCCTTGAACGGAGTTGATGACTATCTGGTCAAGTTCCTGATTGTAATCCAAGGAGTTGCAGTGAAGCCAGTCCTTACTCAGTGGTCGCCCTGGCAAGTTGATATTCAGCCTACCAGGATAGTCGGAAATGCTTTTACCTGAGCCTACATAGTTTTCCTTCGTCGGATCGACATCCTGGATGACATGGTCGATAAACCGCCATTCCCATATGATATTCCCATTCATATCAATTTCTACGATCGCATCCATCTGTGATCCGTCATATGGACCATCCTTAGGGTCGCATCCTGCCGCTATCGCTTCCTCCTGAGTGACTGCCCTGTTTGCTATGTAGATGAACGTAATGGCCCCTAGCTTTGGATTATAGACCTTTACCCAATCGTGATGAGGCGCATAATCCTTACGCGTCTCATAGTATTGCCAGACGACGTTGCCATCCCAGTCAAGTTCCTTCCACCCCTTGTTGTTGTTCGGATCATCTTGTGCAGCATCCAGCAGGTTGCCGTTTGGTAGAAGCTGGGGGTTGTTCCCGATGGCCCATGTGTTGATAACATTGCCCTCCATATCAATGAGATAGGAGCGGCCGCTTGCAGCAAAAAGGGTATAGCCATTGTATGCGTTGGCTTCATCCCAATATAATAGTTCGGTCTTGGTGCCGCCCGGTTGCCTTCCAAGCAATGCTGGCATTTGTAAAGTCGTTTTCGCGCCTATAGAGCCCTGGTTGGCATTTGGTTGCTTCAGGGCTTCTGCCGTTTTAGGAGGTTTTGCCATTGTACTCCCAGGCGAGATAATATTGCCGAGTATGAGGATCATCGCAATCAACATCACGGTGAAGCAGGGTCTGAATTTCATATACCTTACCTCGCATCCTATCTACTTGACCAAGAGATTCCCCGATGTCATGTCCCTATTGAGGAAACCCTTAAAATCAGGGGAGTAACGTTGTACTTTAAAGACGGCATTCATCTGATGCCCTCTGTCATCCAATGGAATCGGCGTCCCCTGCTTTACTGGGCCTGAGGACGTTACAGGGTTTATGAATTTCCAAACAACCTGGCCTTTGGGATCTACTTCAATTAACACACCGTGAACGCCGTCGCAGATCAGCGTATTCCCATTTGGAAGGCGCTGACATCCTGATATGGCTTCCGAGTATAGAGAGGTAGGCGGACTAGCTACGTAAGTCCATAAGATGCCGGTCGGACCATATTCGTAGCCGGACTTACGGAAATAGGCGCCATCCCCGTTCAATGGTGGGACAATCTCGTCTACCGTAGAATATCTTCCGCTAGGGCGGTTCAATCCGTTATTGTATATCAGGATGTTACCTGCGCCAGGCGAACCGGGCTTTATCCACTGGGCATCATGCTGCTGGAATAGCTTCTGACTGATGGTGCTGCCTGCTCCATAAGCCTGGGGATTTCCCCATCTGTATATCAAGTCCCCGCCTTTCCCGCTCTTGCCTCCGCTATGAGCGGCTGCCTCCGTTTTTGTAGTGCTATGGTCAATTATCCATATCTCGCTCGAACCTCGGACTGATAGAAGTATCTGATCCAGTTCAGGGTTGTAGTCTATCGAGTTCATATGGTTCCAAAATGCGACGGTCTCCCTGCCGCCGTTGCACTGGACGTCAATAAGTTCAGAGTGCTCCTTTGTGTTGCCATAATTTGCCATCATCGGGCTCTCATCCTGGATAAGATGATCCCAAACATGCCATTCCCAGACAATCTCGCCATTCTGCGGGCCTGTTGGTCTTATTTCAATTACCGTATCCGGATAAAGCATCTTCTCTTTGAGTGCGCTTGACTGAAAACCAGCTGCGATGCATTCCTCCAGAGTCTTCTTCTCTACAGCTAATGCGAGGACGTTGCCATTAGGCAAGGGTTTGATGTCATGATGCATGAGATACTTGTCGTTTGAGTACCAGAACTCCCACACGAGATTTCCTTCCCAATCGAACTCCTGCAGGCCGCCTCCTTCTCCGCCGCCTATGAAAGCTTGGTTTTTCGTAAAGCATGAACGTAAAAGGTTTCCGTTATCAAGCAAGTAGACAGATTGCCCGGGCAAGTAATCACTCTTCCACGAATTCACTATGTTCCCTTTGTTGTCTAGCAAGTAAGTGTCAGTGAAGTGCTTCGGTGCCAGCAACGTGTAGCCCTCATAAGCTTGTTCACTGTTAACAATTAGTCCTACCTGCTGAATTACTGACTTACCGGTGTCTTTGGGTGCCGTGCCGGGAAGTGGCCTGATTATTCCAGCCGTTGTCGGAATCTGCACTGTGCTTTGCTTTGGAACCTTGCTTTCTTGAGATCCTCCCGGGGGTTTAGTCGCCGCCTGAGAAACAGCACCAGATGACTTGGATTGAGAACTTGACTGCAAGTTCCCTGTACATATCGAAGGGATCATAGCAATCAGGATTATCGATATAAGAAACAACCAATGCTTCTTCATATTTGCGCCTCCCGTTTGATAGAGCCTCGACCGCTGTCCACAAGAAAGCCGGTATCTACCGCTAATCCCTACGCACCACTCTGAAGCCAATGTGGTAGTAAGGGTGATCCGGGTCCTGGGGTCCGCGGTAATAAGCCGGATCCCGGTTGGATACTCTGGAATGTCCGTTATTTACGGTAGGCATATTAGCGTCAGCCTCGCCGTTATACCAGTTACCTCCCCTTAGGACGTGGTAGGGCTCTTTATCGGGCATTAGGCTGGCCTGTGACACTGAAGGCCCTGCGGGGTCCACGAATGGGCTTGTTTTGTAATAGTCCCTGCCATACCAATCGTTGCACCATTGCCATACATTGCCTGCCATATCGAACAAGCCATAGGCGTTGGCGCCATTCGCAGTCTGATAGGTTACCATGCTGCCGGGCCAGCCTAAATCCGATTTCTGCCATATCCTGCCGTTATAGAAACCAACAGGGGTTGTCCAGGGTAAAGGGCCCACCTCATAAGGGTCACCGGAATTCGGCCAGTTGGCTTTTCTTATGTCAGCGTCATTACCCCACGTATAAATGAAGTAAGGATTGTACTGCCCTCCTCTAGCGGCGTACTCCCATTCCGCCTCCGTTGGAAGCCGGTATCCGTTCTTCGAAAAATCGCACTCCCACGTAGTTGTGCTGTAGCAAAGCTGGAAGCCGTCATTCTCGCTTAGCCAGTTGCAGTATGCGGCTGCTCCATGCCACATAACGCTTGTTACAGGGTGGTTTCCCCTGTCGTCTATAACAAGGAAGCTCTCACCATTCCAATCTATCCTGCTGTACTGATCACTCATATGAGTCTGGAAGAGGATATCCTTCCCATCCTGCAAGTAGACCAAGCCATCAATAATCCGGACAGAGCCCTGTGTTAGCGCAGAGTTAAGGTAATCGCAGAATTGCTGGACCGTTATATCGTAAATACCAATAGAGAATTCACTGATGCTTACACTATGAGTGGGGATTTCATCGCTCTGATGCTTAGAATCGATGAAGCCATAATGATCCCCCATAATGAACACTCCTGCAGGGACATTCGCCAACACGGGGGCAGTATTAGTTTCGTATGCCTCTGATTTCCCGATCCCGGCGAAAAGAATAATCACTAGAACCAAGGCACCTCCAGTGGCAGTTATCACAGGTTTCCTCATCTGACGCCCCCCTTCCGATATGGTAACGGCCTCTTCAACAATTAGGATTATGAGGCTAGATTGTGAAATCCATGTGAAATTCCCCTAAGCTCTGAGATCGGAATCTACTTAAACCAGCTCGACATCAGCTTGGGGCATAGATTGCTCTTCATGCGAGATCAGTCTGACGCCTTCTGATCCTGTAGCTGCTGAGGAGGCTATCGGATGGTTCAAACAGCATGGATAGCTGAAACCTAACGAGGGGCTTGATGAAATCATCGAAAGGAAGATGCACTGCTGCGGCTGCAAAGGTAGCAGAGATACCCGTTGGAGCAGCGACTACAGCATCTTAATCTACTGCGTTGAAAGGAAGGTATTGGCAGACTGCAGTTGTTGCGAGGATTTCCCTTGAGGGGATTGCATCATCTGGGCAGGGCAGAGCGAGAGCTATGCAAGGGCATTAGAATTGCTGAATTCAAGGTTGTTCGGCGGCTCAGACAGCTAACCGCACCTAATGCCTCTCCTTTCTTAAGCTGGCGTTTACACGGCTTCGGCAGAAATCCGCATGCCGGACACGTTGATCCTAGGTGTTAGCTGGATTCTTAGTTCTAAGGACGCCCGCTAAAGTCATAGAGAGGTCCCCTCCCAGAAACTGACATCGATATGGCATAGGTAGGCTTCCCCCTCCAGGTATAAGCCTGCAATTCGAATGAACTAATCTAGTAGCTACCCTCTGGTGTGCTTTCCACCTCGAGACATGAGGATTTCATAGCTTTTTGCTCATCCAGAGGCTTCAGTTGAAGCAGGCTTGTTAAGCCCGACCTTCTAAGCAACCTGCGATATAATTGCGCAAACCCATCGAGTAGAAACTGGCCGGGATGTGGATAAGAGAACCCAAACACTGGAAATAGTTTGTTATGCTTTATCCTGTCTGTACAATATGACGGCGGACGCGAGCAGCATCCGCCGTTTGTTCCAGATAAGAAATTATGCCTTCTTCGTGACCTTATTCTCTCCGATGCTAAGCAGCGCATTTAGCAGGATGCCGAAGATCGCTGCGCCAGCAATGCAGGGAATCTGAATGCCGAAGAACGGAATGTTACCCCCGAAGGCGTAGTTGCCGCCAATACCGATGACCATGATCGAGGCTATGACGGCGATGTTCTTCGCGGAGAACATATCCACCTTGTGGTCGATCATGATGGCGATGCCCTGCGCCGCTATAGCGCCGAAGAGGTAGATTTCCAAGCCGCCGATCACCGCCAGGGGGATTCCGTATATGACGCTG
>Ga0116174_10002890_pt1 | contig 14478 bp, 9 predicted proteins | sample AD_UKC087_MetaG_FD_89801 | JGI IMG/M metagenome (GOLD analysis project Ga0116174, IMG submission 89801) | Active sludge microbial communities of municipal wastewater-treating anaerobic digesters from USA - AD_UKC087_MetaG | ecosystem: Engineered > Bioreactor > Anaerobic > Digestate | place: USA...
CCGACTGCTTTTTCATTGACTGTTTCATTATATAGATGCAAAAATAGCACAAAATGTTGCATCGGGTGCAAAATATTTTTGGAGTGATTTTTGTTTGAACATTTATACTTAATTTTGCATATTGCGTACAATATAAAGAATTGTAGAGAAAGATGAGAAAATTTCTGCTAATATTTGCGATAATCGTCGCTCCGCTGCCATGCACAGCACAGTCACACACCTATCTTGATGCATTACAAGCCTATCAGATTGGGGAAATAGCCGAGGCTCATTCCCTATTCATCAAAGAGATAAAGGCAAACCCCGATAATGATGCCGCCCACTTCTATCTGGCAATGATCTATTCGGCAAACGAGAACAGTCACGCCAAGGCGGAAGATGAATTCAAGAAGGCTCTCGCCATTGACCCGAATAACTATTGGTACAAATATTCCCTGGCCCTCTTCTATGCTGAGACGGACAGGATTGAACTGACCACCCTTTTGCTTGAAGAACTGATTGAGGCCTTTCCCGGAAAGAGCGAACTCTATTTTACGGCAATCAATGCATATCTCAACCAGAACGATATCACAAAAGCTCTGGCCACACTCGATAAAATAGAGGGGAAACTTGGCAAAAATGAGATGATAGGCCTGACCAGAATGGACCTTATGAGCAAACAGGGTACTTACACCGACAAACAACTCTACGACTATCTTGAAAGTTATTATCAAGATTGTCAGAGTCCGAGAATGGCTACAATGCTCGGTGACCGCTACGCATCACTTTACAACGACTCCCTTTCGCTCTTCTATTACAACCAGGCCATTGATATGGACCAGGACTATTCCCCCGCATATTATGGCCGCGCACATGTTTATCAGGCACTCAGACAGTATGATAGGTATTTTGCCGATATGAGCATATTCATGAAAGATCCGGCCATCTCTCCCCTCCTCAAATCCGAATACCTCAACAAGTTGACCGAGTCATCTCAATTTGTCATGGCATTTCCGGAGGAGACGGAGCAAATGGTAATCGACGCATATACCACGCATCCGAAAGATGAGGGCATCACCACAATGGCAGGGGTGTTTTTCTACAGAATGGATAAACCCCACTATGCAATAGAGTTGATGAGGCAGAATTACGAAAATCATTCCGACAATCCGGAGGCTGCCATTCAATACCTTATGATGCTCTACTACCAGAAAATGTGGGACGAACTGATACCTGCCTGTGATGGAGTCATTGAGCGTTTCGGCTACAATTTTGACATAGTCCAGCTTAGAGGGTTTGCCTACGGCTTGAAGGAGGATTACGACTCGGCCATCAGAGATTTCAAACTCATCGCAGCATCTGCACCGAAAGACAGTGCCATAATCGTCTTCTCCAACTCCATGTTGGGCGATCTTTATCACCAGAAAGGAGATAGCAAAAATGCCTACAAACACTACAAAAAGGTGCTCAAGACCAATCCGAATTATGCGCCAACCCTCAACAATTACGCATACTTCCTTGCTCTGGAGGGCAAAAACTTGAAAAAGGCGAAGGCGATGAGCGAAATTACCATCAAACAGGAGCCGGACAACCCCACCTACCTCGATACCTATGCCTGGATTCTGCACCTGCTCGGACAGGACATCGAAGCAAAGGCAATATTCAAACATGCAATGCTCTACGGAGGTAAAGAGAATGCTGTGATTATGGACCATTATGGTGATGTGCTCTTTGCACTCAAGGAGTATGACCTTGCCTTTGTTTACTGGAATCAGGCAAAAGCACTCGATGACACACTTGGCATCGAGGAGAAAATCAAGGCCAAAAAAGCTGAAATCGGCAGATAACCATGAAACGGCTCCTGCTAATACTCGTACTTCTACTACCATTTTCGAGCCTTTCCGCACAGGATACCTCACGCCAGTCGGAGCAGAAAAAGCGGCTCGAGGAGGAGATCGAGTTTATCAATAAGCAGCTCAAGGAGATTCTCTCGAAGGAGAAAGCCAGTACTCTGCAACTGACTCTCATCAGCAGAAAAATATCCAACCGCAAAGCCATAATCGAAGGCATTGACAAGGAAATAGCAGAGATAGGTCGCAATATAAACGCAAAAAACCACTCAATCCGAACCCTTCAGCGCGAAATCGACACTCTTGAAAGTTATTATGCGCGCCTGGTTCGCAATACCTATAAAAATCGCGATACTAAAGTGTGGTTTATGTACCTATTTGCCAGCGAAAGCCTCGGGCAGGGCTATCGTAGATTTTCATATCTGAAAAATCTTGCAGATGTTGTCAATGCTCAGGGAGTTAAAATTAAAGAAAAGCAGGCACAACTCGAACGCGAGAAGAAGGAACTCGAGAATATGAAAAAGAAAGCTGAGGCTACCCGCGCCGAACGTGAGCAGGAGTACAAAGAATTACTGCGTGAAGAGACCATTAGCCGTCAAGTGGCGGACAACCTTGCCAAAAGCCGTAAACAACAAATGCGCGAACTGGAGAGGAAACGCCGGCAGGTGGAAAAACTCAATCGCGAGATAGAAAGCATTCTCAGCAAAGCCGTCAAGACTCAACAAAAAGAGAAAACTCCAATTGATTACACTCTTTCAGGAATGTTTGAGCAAAATAAGGGAAAACTTCCCTGGCCGGTGGCCAAAGGGGTTGTAATTGGAAAATATGGTGTCCATTACCACCCTGTCTACAAAAATCTCAAACTGCCGGAAAATAACGGTATAGACATATCCACTTCAAGGAATGCAGAAGTTCTCTGCGTGTTTGATGGAGTTGTCAAGCAGATTATAATGATGCCCGGTTACAACCAATGCGTCCTTATCCAGCACGGCACCTATTTTACTTTCTACTGCAAACTGAAAAAGGTGAATGTCAAAACAGGAGACAAGGTGGCTACAGGGGAGCCTATCGGTATCCTCAACGAAGAGGGCAATACCTCCGAACTCCATTTCCAGATATGGAAGGGAACTACGAAGCAGAATCCGGCAGTTTGGCTAAGACCACGCTGATAAAGGATCATTTCACTTCGAGTATATTACGAAGAAAACCACCCGTATAGGAAGCATCACAAGCAGCCACCTGCTCGGGAGTACCTTCTGCAATGATCTGACCGCCTCCTTTTCCCCCTTCCGGACCTAGATCTATCAGATAATCGACTGATTTGAGCACATCCAGATTATGCTCGATAATTACCACGGTATTACCCTGATCTACCAGACGGCGAAGTACTCTAAGGAGCACTTTTATGTCCTCGAAATGAAGTCCTGTGGTGGGTTCATCAAGAATATAGAGTGTATTGCCTGTGTCTCTGCGTGCAAGTTCTGCCGAAAGTTTGAGACGCTGGCTTTCGCCGCCGCTGAGAGTGGTACTCTGCTGTCCGAGCTTAAGGTATCCGAGCCCTACATCTTTTAGTGTGCGAAGCCTTTGTGATATGGCAGGTATCGCTTCAAAAAAATCACAAGCCTGGGAAATGGTCATATTGAGTACATCGTTGATGCTCTTCCCCTTGTATTTGACCGCAAGGGTATCCGGCTTATAACGAAGGCCGTTGCATTCTTTACAGGTGACGTAGGCAGGGGGCAGGAAATTCATCTCTATTACCTGTACTCCGGCTCCTTTGCAAACTTCACAGCGACCCCCCTTGACATTGAAAGAGAATCTGTTGGCCTTGAATCCCCTGATTTTTGCATCGGGAGTCTCCCCGAAAAGCCTTCTTATGTCAGTAAAGACATTTGTATAGGTGGCAGGATTGCTGCGTGGTGAGCGTCCTATCGGAGCCTGGTCGATCTCTATAATCTTGTCGATATTGTAGATACCGTTAATCGATTTATAAGGCAACACTTTGTATTTGGATCTGTAAAAATGGCGGCTGAGTATCGGCATCAGAGTTTCGTTGATTAGTGAAGATTTGCCGCTGCCGCTGACTCCGCTAATGCCCACAAAAAGACCCAGAGGGAGATTAAGGGTGACATTTTTGAGATTATTACCGGTGGCTCCCTCCAGAATTATATATTTTCCATTGCCTTTATGGCGAACAGATGGGATCTCTATGGTTTTCCGCCCGAGGAGATAATCAATTGTAAGACTTTGGCAACTGCCGGAGGCAATATCTCCGGGAGGCCCATTGTATAACAGCTCGCCGCCTTTCTCTCCCGCACCCGGACCAAGGTCTATCAGCCAATCTGCATTTTCCATCATCTGTTGATCGTGTTCCACCACCATCACGGAGTTGCCTTCATCGCGGAGTGCCTTCAGGGAGTTGATGAGCTTGAGATTATCTCTCTGATGGAGACCGATGCTGGGCTCATCGAGGATATAGAGCACATTGACCAGTTTGGAACCTATCTGAGTAGCCAACCGGATACGCTGACTTTCGCCGCCGCTAAGTGAACGTGTGGTGCGATCGAGGGAAAGATAATCAAGTCCTACTTCCTTAAGAAAACCTATCCTGTCTTTCAGCTCCTTGAGAATGTCCTCAGCTATTATCAGTTGCCTGGGAGAGAGTCTCCGGTGAAGTCCGCAAACCCATTCATAGAGGGCATCAATCTCCATTCCGGCCACCTCGGCTATGTTTTTGTCATCTATGCGGAAGCAGAGTGACTCGCTCTTGAGCCGCGTTCCGTTACACACGGGACAGACCATTTCATCCACGAAGAGCTCTTTCTTATCCCAAACCTGATCGCTCTCATCATTATTGTGATAAATCAACGCAATAACTCCCTGAAACGAGGCCATTTCCATATTGGAGCCTTTGCCTATTCTCAGGAGCTCGTCCGAGCCGTAAAGAATGAGATTCAGCACATCTTCCGGGATAGTGCTGATGGGGTCGTGCAGCGAGAAACCATATTTTGAAGCAATTGCCTCCAGAAATCTGAAAGTAGTATTGTCCCTTAGCGCTCCAACGCTCTCAATACCCCCACCGGCGATGGATTTGGAGAAATTCGGGATTATCTTGCCGATATCCACGGTAGCTATTGTACCCAATCCCTTGCAGTGAGGGCAAGCTCCCTGCGGGGAATTGAACGAGAAGGTATGAGGAGCCGGTGTTGCAAAAGAGAGGCCGCTCTCAGGGCATATCAGATGGCGGCTCAGGTGCTCAATGGAGTCATCCTCCATTCTTAAAATTGCCAGAGATCCCTTGCCCTGATGAAGCGCAGTAAGTACCGATTCCCTAATGCGCTTGCGCTCCTCTTCACGAGGGATGAGTTTATCCACCACCAATTCCACAAAATGCACCTTATAGCGATCGAGCGGCTTAACATCGGAGAGCCATTTAATCTCTCCATCGATGCGCACCTGGCTGTATCCTTTGCGGACGAGTTGCTCAAAGAGCTCCTTGTAGTGACCTTTGCGTCCCTTTACAAGGGGAGCCAATAGCAGGATTCTCTCTTCCTTGTGGTTTTTTATGATCAGATCGGTAATCTGCTCATCCGTATAGCGGATCATCTTTTTGCCGCTCTCCGGCGAAAATGCATCCGCTGCGCGGGCATAAAGGAGGCGGAAGAAATCATATATTTCGGTTATGGTACCGACTGTCGAACGCGGATTGCGGCCGGTGGTCTTCTGCTCTATGGCAATTATGGGACTAAGCCCTTTGATATCCTCCACATCCGGTCTCTCGAGAATGCCGATAAATTGCCTGGCATAGGCGGAAAGGGTCTCCATATAGCGGCGCTGCCCCTCCGCATAGATGGTATCAAATGCGAGGGAGGATTTACCACTGCCGGAGAGTCCTGTCACCACGACGAGACGATCGCGAGGAATTGACAGATCAATGTTCTTGAGATTGTGGACCCTCGCACCGGTAATTTCGATATGGTCGGTGCCTCCGCCCATAATGTCAGCCGAGGAAAGGATTTGTGGAATATTCGTATCCTATGGTAGTCTCGGGGCCATGGCCGGGCATCACCCTTGTTGCGCTGTCCAGTGAGAGGAGCTTCTGCGTAATGCTCTCTATCAACTGGTCAAAATTGCCTCCGGGAAGGTCTGTGCGCCCTATACTTCCCGCAAAAAGGGTATCACCGCAGAAGAGTAGTTTCTGTTTTCTATAATGAAAGCAGACAGAACCTTGGGTATGACCCGGCGTATGGATCACTTTGAGTTTGGTTGTACCGAATTCTATAGTGGAATTATCGGATATATTGAGTACCTCACAAGTTATGGGTTCCATATAAAATCCGAAATAGCTGCAAGACTCGTGGGCCGAAAGGGCAAAATTGCGATCATTGGGATGAATATAAGCTTTGAGATCCCATTTGTCGGCAACGCCCTGTACCCCCATTACATGATCAAAATGGCCATGAGTGAGAAGAATTTTGACGGGAATGAGCGAGTTTTCCCCTATAAACTTCACCAAACGTCCCAATTCATTGTCATCCTTGCATCCCGGATCCACAATCACACACTCGCGGGTGTCATCCCAAATCAGATAGCATCCCACCCTCAATTCATTAAAATAGAAACATTTATAATTGACCATAATAAGAGATTTGTACGAATAATTGCAAAAATACGAAAAAGAGTTTGTATTTTTGTCAATAACGCAATTTTATCAGGAGCTATGCACATCGCTATCGCAGGAAATATCGGAAGTGGTAAAACCACACTCACCAAGATGCTTGCCGAACACTACGGCTGGACTCCCAGATACGAGTCCGTAGACTACAATCCCTACCTTGTGGATTTCTATAACGATATGGAACGCTGGTCGTTCAACATACAGATTTATTTTCTCAACAAAAGATTTCTCGATGTTGTGGAGATCAGCAAGTCTGACGATGTGATCGTTCAGGACCGCAGCATATACGAAGATGCCCGTATATTTGCTCCTAATCTTCATGCGATGGGACTGATGGCCACCCGCGACTATGAAAACTACGCCTCTCTGTTTTCGCTAATGGTGTCGCTTGTAAAAGCTCCCGATCTGTTGATTTATCTCCGTTCAAGCATTCCCAATCTGGTAAACAATATCCAGAAACGCGGACGCGAATACGAAAGCAGTATTCGTCTTGACTATCTCAAAGGCCTCAACGAACGTTATGAGAAGTGGATTGAGGAATACAAAGACGGAAATCTCCTGATAATTGACGTAGATAACCTCAATTTTCAGGAGAATCCTCTTCATTTCCGCACCATTACCGATAAGATTGATGCGCAGTTACACGGTTTATTCTAAATCGTAAGTTCTTCGCCCTCACTTCTGGCAACGATTACGGCACCACAAGTGTCGCCGTAGGTGTTTATCATTGTGCGGGGCATATCGCAGAGTTGCTCTACAGCCAATACAAGTCCGATGCCCTCAAGAGGCAGACCTACCACATTGAGCACGATGGTGAGCATCACCATTCCAGCCATAGGGATACCGGCAGCACCGATAGCAGCCATCAGAGAGGTAAAGACCAGTATGACCTGCTGCATTATGGTCAATTCAATACCGTAAGCCTGTGCAATGAATATCGCTGCAACGCACTCGTAAAGAGCAGTTCCATTCATGTTAATGGTAGCACCCAGAGGAAGGGCGAAACTGGCAATCTTGCTCGAAACACCACACTCCTGCGTTTGTCGAATATTGAAAGGCAGGGCCGCACCTGAAGAACAGGTAGAAAATGCCGTCAAAAGAGCTGTTGAGACTTTGGAAATATGTTTCCAGGGATTTGCCTTGCCTAGTATCCTTACAAGTGCGGGCAGTACGATTCCACCATGAAGAAGCAGACCTCCCCAAACTATGAGAACGAATATCCCAAGACTGCCCGCAATGTCGAGCAGGGCTTTTGTGTCCCCCGCCTGTTTGCCCACCACATTGGCTACTATAGCAAACACTCCGTAGGGAGCAAGCTTGATGATAAAGAGCGTTATCTTCATTATTACATCGTAGATGGCTTGCAGAATATCCTTTAGCGTAGTCTGCTGTTTCTGGTCAACCATAGTGATAAAAAAACCAAAAACTATGGCAAAAAAGATGATGGCAAGCAGATTTCCCGTGCTCAATGCCTCAAATATATTTGCCGGCACTATGTGCACAATCTGATCTATGAACGATACCTGAGTGCCGGCCAGTTCAGTAACATTTTCGGTCAGTTTGAGGTCTGCCCCAACTCCGGGTTTGACTATATTAACCAGTGTCAGTCCTATAGTAGCGGCAATTAGCGTAGTGACTATATAAAAGGCAAAAGTTTTGCCTGCAATACGTCCAAGAGCCTTGGAATCGCCCATTCCGGCCACGCCAAGTGCAATGGATGAGAAAATAAGAGGGATTACAATCATCCTCAGTCCTCTGAGGAACATATCCCCTGCCCATTTTATGTAGGGAGACCATTTTTCGTAAGGAATGAATTTGGTCATCACGATACCGAAGATGATACCGAGACCGATACCAATGAGAATCTGCCAGTGGATGGCCAGTTTCTTACGGGTTTTCTTTTCAGTAGAAGTGCTTTTTGTCATAGTTGTGTGTGATGGATTATCTTTCTGAACGACCGCTTAGGATCACTTTATGTGCAATGTGTGAGTTGAATTGCGTTTTATCGAATAGATCCTCAAGAGTGAGGTGCATCCTGTACCTCCAGTAGTGTTTGGGGTTTGAGGGTATATTGATGCGCTCACTTTCCGGATCCTCTACACGTAGAGAATCATCCAGAGAGAACCAATCCTGAAGCGGCAATATGGTAAGCATGGCCGGGGAATTGAGATGGCTGTCCACTATATCTTCGCAATGATGGCTGGGGCAATCTTCGCCATACCTTTCAAGCCACCAACCGCGGAGAGTACTGGTATCATGTGTGCCGGTAGCACAAACCGAAAGATAGGGATAGTATGCCGGGTTACCTAGGTTGACACCTACCTCCTTAGGCATCCTTTGTATTTCGAGCGTAAGTATCTTGAGTTGTTCGAGTACCGGCGGTACGCAGGCCGGTATCATACCGAGATCCTCAGCGCAAGTGAGCATATTGGTGGCAGTAATCAGTTGAGGCAGTCTGCGCATGGCCGCCTCCTGCCAGAATGAATTGTGCCTTGTATAGAAAAATTCATCATAGAGACGGTTGAATGCCGACTTTTCCTCTTCGGAAAGTGCCTGATAGCTGTAAGTATACTGAGCGGAAATTCTCGGATGGAAGCATCCGAAATTGTGGGGATCCTCCACAAAGAGAACCTCTCCGGCAAGGGCCATTATGCCATCCTTCAGCTCATTATCCTCTTTGCCCTCAAACCAGGCCTCAATGAGTTTCTGGTTGGAAAATTCAGGTTTAAGAGTGAAAACATCAAGCTCGTTCGAATCGAGAAATGTCTCCTGCACCATCTGACACCTGTCACCGAACATTTCGCGAAGCATATAGTAGCGGATAAAGGGAGTAGCGTGACGGTCGTACCTGAAATCAAATCCGCGCGATATCATATCCTCATAGGAGTAGGGCATGGCGGGATTGAAATGTCCCATAAGGCCGAGAACCTGATTGGAAGGCACCTGCCAGATCCTGAAAAATCCCAGAACATGGTCTATGCGGTATGCATCGAAATAGTCCGCCATCTTGGTAAAACGTCTCTTCCACCAGCTATAACCATCTTCAGCCATCCTTGCCCAATTATAAGTAGGAAAGCCCCAGTTCTGGCCTTTGACCGAAAAGTCATCAGGCGGCGCACCCGCCTGTGCATCCATATTGAAATAATGGGGCTCACTCCAGGCTTCCACGCTTTGAGGTGTAATTCCTATCGGAATGTCACCTTTTATGGCTATGCCTCTGGAATGGGCATAATCACGGGCATCCAGCATCTGGAGATGAAGATGGTGCTGCAGATATACATAGTACCTCATTTCCCGGCCGGAGCGCACATTTTTCCAGAGAGTGTCTACCTTTTTGCGATCATAAATGGAATATTTTTCCCAACGGGAAAAGTCGGCAGTATCATATTTATCCCTCAAAACACAAAAGGCCGCATAAGGAAGAAGCCATTCGCGATTGCCCTCAAAAAACTCCTGAAATCCGGGATCCTCCATAAATGAATCGCCGTTTTGCTCGAAAAGTGTCCTACACCAAGCATCCTTGAGATGCAAAACCCTCTCATAATCGAGAGTTTCGAGGGCATTAAGAGCACGTCGCTCTGACTCAAACTTCTTTAACTTAGCGATATCATCCACCTTTCCAACAAGAGAAGGATTGATATATATAGGATGCAAAGCCATGATTGAGATGCCCGAATAGGGGTACGAGTCGGTCCAGGTACCCGTAGACCAGGTATCGTTGATAGGTAAAAGCTGGATAATGCTCTGCTGTGTGATGGTAGCCCAATCTACCAGTTTTCGGATATCGCTAAAATCACCTATGCCATAGCCCTCTTTACTGCGTAGCGAGAAAACAGGAACCGCCACTCCTGCAAAACGGGGAGTACGCGGCGGGAAAGTTGTCACACCGCATTCATAACGTATGGAGCCTCCCTTTGCCAACACAGGAATCTCAAGTACCCTGTTATCACAAGCCTCCCAGATACAGGCAGACTCTCCTATAAGCTTTATAAACTTAAACCTCACAACTTCAGGCAAGCGTGACGCATCCAGAGCCACCTCCCACCTGCATCCTGAAACAGGACGCATAGGCAGGGCCTTAAGCGGATTCCAGTTTCCAAGAGCATCGGACTCACCGCAAATAGAAATAGAGTCTTCGGATTGAACCAGAGGTGCGGTCACCCTGATAACGAGTTCCTTTACAAAGTTTGACTCCACCGGAGACTTCAGGCTCTTCCTCCTGTAAAAGACATTTGCAAAGGGAGCTGAAAGAAAAGCGGAATGGTCGCTGCTTCCCTGCCACATATCTTGCAGTACAATGTTGCCGAAGCGGCCGATGGTTGAAATAGTTCTGGGTTCACCTACTTCAACCAGGATACCCGAAGGACTCTTGAGTATGTATTTGTATGAAAAGGTACCTTGAAGGGTTTTGATGTTTGCTTTCCAATTTCCCCCTTCAGAATATTTCATAGGAAGTGCACGGGAATAATCCCACTTTCCCAACTCGGGGATTGAACCTGCAACATACAATTGCTGGCCGAAATAGGTCTTGTATTCAATATTGAAACTGATCACTGCTTTTGAGGTTTTTGGTTTGTTCGCAAAAATAGGAAAAATAAAACTTATTCATCAGATAATTTTACGGTATATCAAAGTTTTTTTGGTGATTTATTATCTTTGCATCATGGCAAAGAGAAAATCAGCTTGGTTCTGCAGCTCCTGCGGTAATGAAAGTCCAAAATGGATGGGACGCTGCCCCGCTTGCGGCGAATGGAACAGTATGGTGGAGGAGCCAAAATCCTCTGCCGGCACCGGAGGTGGAGCTTCCGGACGCAACCGTAACCTAATACAGACACAAGATGCACGTCCCCAGCTTCTGACCGGAATTACTTTTGACGAAGAACAGAGATTTTCCATAGGAAATACGGAACTGGACAGAATACTTGGAGGAGGAATGGTGCAAGGCTCAATGATTCTCATAGGAGGGGAACCAGGCATCGGTAAATCTACTCTCTCCCTTCAGATTCCGCTCCATGCTTCAGGACTCAAGACCCTTTATGTATCGGGAGAGGAGAGTGCGGTTCAGATCAAACTCCGCGCCCAACGACTGCAGGGCGATGACTCGCAATGCTATGTGCTGGGTGAAACTCTGCTGGAGAATATCCTGGTGCAGGCCAAGGAAGTTAAGCCCTCTTTGCTCATAATCGACTCCATCCAGACCATCTACAGCGAGAACATTGAGTCCTCCGCCGGCAGTGTATCGCAAGTTAGAGAATGTGCCTCCGTACTGCTTCGCTACGCAAAGGAGAGCAATGTACCGGTAATCCTGATCGGACACATCACCAGACGGTTCCATCGCCGGCCCGAAAATTCTGGAGCACATAGTAGATGTAGTGCTGCTATTTGAGGGCGACACAAAAGGCGCCTACCGTATCCTTCGCAGCATCAAAAACCGTTTCGGATCCACCGATGAACTTGCGGTTTTCGAGATGACCGGCAATGGTCTTCGGGAAGTTTCCAATCCCTCCGAGATCTTTATGCCGATGCACAAGGATGATTTGAGCGGAGTGGCGGTAAGTGCCATGATGGATGGCACAAGACCCTTTTTGATTGAAATACAATCATTGGTAAGCACGGCGACTTACGGCACTCCTCAACGCTCCACTACCGGATTTGATGTTCGGCGGCTCAATATGTTGCTTGCAGTACTGGAAAAGCGCGCCGGATTCAGACTTGCAGCCAAAGATGTCTTCCTCAATATTGCCGGAGGGTTGAGAGTCAGCGATCCTGCATGTGATTTGGCCATTGCCGCTGCAATTCTTTCCTCAAATTTTGATCTCCATATAAGTCCGAAAATCTGCTTTGCTGCTGAAGTGGGACTCAGCGGCGAGATTCGTCCGGTCAGTCAGGTGGAGAGACGCATTGCCGAGGCCGAGAAGCTCGGATTTGAACAGATATTCATCTCTTCATACAACAAGGAAAGTTCTTTTGCAAAGCGTCCTGAAGGCGGCATTACCGTCACCCCCATTTCCGACATCCCCACCCTCTGCAAGAAGTTGTTCAAATAAGTTCTTCCGGTTTCCTGTCTCTTTATATTTGATATTTAGTCAAAAGCAGAAAAAATGACAAGAAACAGCGTTTTTGGCATATAGTATATTTTTGGTTGACTTAGCAAAAATCAAACCCCTCAAAATCGAAAGATTATGAGGGGTTTTTGTGCTCGGGACGGGAATCGAACCCGTACGGGCATTTCTGCCCACAGGATTTTAAGTCCTGCGTGTCTACCTATTCCACCACCTGAGCCGGTTGTGGGGCTTTCGCCTTGGAGATGCAAATGTACGAAATAATTGCAGTTTGGCAATATCGCATCAAAAAAATGCTGCCCGACAAACCGCGGGCAGCATAATTCACTTTAAATTGAGAATTGAAACTGTTACTTGAAGTACTTGTTGTTCAAAACTACTTTTCTCAATTCGTTCCGGTTACCTTCATAAACATCCAGACCCTTGGTTTTCTCAAGATACTTCTCAGCATTCTTTGAGTCACCCTTGAGGAGATAGCAGCAGGCAATGTTATTCATCACTTCCTTCGAATCTCCGGCCTTCTCATAGTAGGCTATGGCCTGATCGTAATTACCGGCATTAGCTTCTGCCTTTGCAGCAATTGCATAGAGACTCTCATTGTCATAGATCTCTACAGCCTTTTCGAGTACCTTGGGATCGGGATCAACTGCAAGAAGTTGGATGTAATCGTTCTCTGTTAGCTGGTAGGGATCGGTTCTGAATACTATCAAAGCATGCTCCCTGTTGAAGCCCCTGAGCTGGTATGAAACCGTGCAGTCAGCAAAACGTGACCTGGGATATACCTGATCGAAAATCACCTTGTAGGGTCTGCCCCTGTCGATTCTCCTGATGGCAGCTTCTCTGGAGTCAAGATTGGCATTATTTGCTATAGCAGCCTCAAGCTCATCTTTTGAAACCTTTACTGTAGGATCATCAGTAGTTGCGATAAAGTCGATCACATCATCCCAGTACTCACCATTACCGGATACAGAGTAAATGCTCTCGGGGAAGTTGTACTTGCCGGCGATAATGCCCTTGAGAGTAGCAGCACGTCTTTCAGAAAGTCTCTGGTTATATGCTACCGTAGCCTCAGGAGATGCCCGACCACCGATCTTGATGCTTGCAACTGTAAAGTTAGGTTGATTGAGTGTACCCAGAAGTGCAAGTGCATCCTGATTCTCAAGGTAAGACTCAACAGATTTGGAAACATTTACAGGATAGTAAAGTTTGGTCTTGAGTGCCCTGATGGGGTCGATATCAACCAAAACGGGAGTAACTGAAGTCCAAAGAGGATCAACTGTGAGCGGACTGCTAAGATAGGGAACATCGCAAACCTCTTCGGTGCCGCACAGGTTTTCAATACAATCGGGATTGTAAGTGGCTTTCTGTGTGGTCACTGTAAACTTGGCGTCATCCATCCAGGCCTCATAGGAAACAAGACTGTTTGTCTCAATGGTAAGGTATTCGCCCTTCTTGGCAGTGTAGAATTTTACACGGTTGGGGTCGCATGTCTTATAGAGCTGCTCTTCAACCCACATACTACGATACCTTTCTCCGGGAGCACTGATGACCAGAATCTCGACAACTCTCTTGGCTTTGGAATCGGCGTCCCTTACAACCGGGGTCAGAATCAGCGCGGTGCACTGTTCGATAACATCGGGAGCTACAGTAATAGTGTAGTTGGTAACCAGGCCTGTAAGATCCGCATTGGGAGCAAGATCCTTTACAGCCACTGCGATTTTGCCGTCACAGAGTTCAACCTTGTCAGCCTTGGCATTAGCAGAGAATGTTGCAACAAGCAGCACAGCCGCCATTAGCAACAATTTACCCATTTTTTTCATCATGTTTTGTTTTAAGTTACTTATTATTAATTTTCTTGTTAATCGTTAATGCTCTTTTTTCGATACAATTGGCAATGCCAAAGATAGGA
>Ga0116174_10002913_pt1 | contig 14385 bp, 20 predicted proteins | sample AD_UKC087_MetaG_FD_89801 | JGI IMG/M metagenome (GOLD analysis project Ga0116174, IMG submission 89801) | Active sludge microbial communities of municipal wastewater-treating anaerobic digesters from USA - AD_UKC087_MetaG | ecosystem: Engineered > Bioreactor > Anaerobic > Digestate | place: USA...
GATAAAGAATAGCGTGAGCCACTAATAGGAACTTGTCTAGTGAATGTTCTTTATTATTCTTGTGTAAATCCTCCCAATTATTTTTTAGAGAATTAAGAATTAAAACTGCTTGGGGGTTTCCATTACCAATATCTTCTGAACATATGATTGATAACCGTCTCCAAAGATATGGCCCAAAATTACTTTTATGAATAATGAAAGCCCAAAAAACTGAATCATATTCTAAACCCCTCCGAATGCTCTTTTGTAATGCTGATGCTACTTCGTCAAACTTCCAACCATCTACTAATTGAGGTTCATAATGTCCTGTCATATTATCTCCTTTTTATCTAAAGTTGGGATAAATGTCCCAAATTGAATTGTTAATTAAAGGAGTATGGAGGATACATGGCCTATGTCAAATTGTTTGCGGAGTGAAATCATCAAAAGACCAATCTGGGTGAGTCATAAAGAAGGTTCTAATATCGGATATGGTTCTCCGCAAGGATTAAATTATTTTTGCAGAAAGCAATTGAGCTATGTTAATGGCTAAAACTATTACTAAACAAAACATATTAAATTTAACGAAGGGTTTGCAGTTTAATACTGAGGATGAGCTTAGGGATTATTTGGTGCCAAAGCTCGCAAAGTTATTTAAGGTAAAAGAAAGTCAGGTTGAAAGAGAATCAATAACTACCAGTTTTGACAATACTCTATCAAACCGAGCTGACATAATAATCAGAACAGAAGGAGAAAATTTTAAAAAAGCATTTATAGTTTTTGAGCTAAAATTGTCGAAAAATGTGGAAATATTCAAAAATGGAGATTACACTGATGCTGACAAACAATTAAAGAAATATTGCCAAGATGTTAGAGCTCCTTATGGAGTTTTATTAACTGAAAATTTTTGTGCTATTTATAGAAACAAATATTATTCTTATGATCAGGAGCCAAGAAGGGTTGAAAAAGAAGAAATACCTACAATTAGTCAAATTGAAAACCTTATGGCAAGAGAGGCAATTTTAGATGTCAGTTTTTATAATAAGTCATTCAAATACATTCTCTTAGTAATTTTAAGTCTTTTTGTTCTAAAAATAATTATTGACATGATAAAAATTGTTTTTAACTTAAACTGGGTAATGACATCTATATTTTCCTTTTTAAGTGGAATAATGATTGCTTTAATGTTGATGGTTATTTTTCGAATCCGGAAAACTTTTGATTAGTTTTAACAGGTATAATTGAGCATGAAAAAGTGGTGGGTGATATTAGTGGTAGTGATTTTGGGGGTGTGGGGGTGGTGGAGTCAAAGAGAGAGTCCGGTTGAGAGAGAAGATGAGCCATTACAAGAAAAAATACCGGAAACAAAGGTGGTAGTAGAAAAAGAAATAGTGGCGCCGATAGATGAGTTTAAAGAGAGAATAACTAAGAAAAAATTTGGTGATTATATATCGCCAAAAAATTCGCCGATTTCTCCCGAGAGATTTGAGGGTTTTCATACTGGGGTGGATGTGGAATATGGCGACAGCGATCAGGAAATAGAAGTTAGATCAATAGCGGTAGGCAAGGTGGTGGGGTCAAGAAAAGCACAAGGTTACGGTGGGGTGGTGATAGTTGAGCACCAAATTGGGGACCAAATCTTGTTTGGAATTTATGGACACTTGAAACCTGAGAGTATGGCAAGGGTGGGAGAAGAAGTGAAAGCGGGTCAAAAAATAGGAGTACTGGGAAAAGATTATAGCACAGAGACTGATAATGAACGAAAGCATTTGCACTTGGGATTATCAAAGACAAACAATATCAGAGGTTATGTGAATAATAAGGCGGAATTAGATAATTGGGTTGACCCGTTGGGATTGATTGATTAGGGTTGGTTTGAAATTGATTTAGTGATATAAACAACGTTATGGGCAAAAAAAAGTGGCTCAAATTTGACCTGCATATGCACAGCCGACACAGCGATGGTGTTAGTAGTGTAAGAGAGATGATTTTGGCAGCCAAAACTAAGGGGTTGGATGTGATAGCGATTACTGATCACAATTTGGCAGTTAAAATTGAGACGGAAAAAATATATAAAAAATATGGGATTTATGTGATTCCGGGGTGTGAATTGTCATTTTTTCGGGGGCATTTTTTGGTGCTGGGACTGGAGGCAGAAATAGTTAATAAAAAAATCAAAGAGATGGGAATAAGGGAGACAACAACCACGATGATGAACCGGAGAAAAACAATAGAAAGTTTATTACAATTTTTTGTAAAAAAAGGAGCTTTGGTAATTGCGGCCCATCCCAAAATACCAACCGGGATTATATCAGCTAGAAAAAGTTTTTTGATAAAACTGTATAAAAAAGGATTGATTCATGGAGCGGAGACTCATAATGGCGATTTGGAGAGAAAGTTTGGCAGGAGAGTCTATTGGGTGTGGCACAAAATGGCCAAAAAGACGATGATAAAGTTAAATATGCCGCCATATGCTGACAGCGATGCTCATGTAGCCAGCAGGATTGGATATCGATTTAATCTGGTGCAGATGACAGACCCAAGAAAATTGCTGGAAGTGCTAAAGAAAGGTAGAATCGAGATTAAACATGGGACGGGCGGGAGTTTGAAGTCGGGAGACAGATAAATTATTTTTTGGGTTTGGTTGGGAAAATACCGCGAAAATAGGGCAAGTGCCAAAGGGCGTGAAAGATGGCGATGGTGGCCATAACAATACCAAACTCAACATGAAGCCAAAGACCCGTAAGGTAGTTGGGGAGGTGGCGATTTTGATCAATAGCAAAGGCAAAAAAGAGGCCAGTAAGACCGGAAACTAAAAAAGAAATTAAAAGAACCAGGTTCCAAAACCGGCGTTGAGTGACGGGAGAAAGTTTTTTGAATTTGACCAAAAAAGCGGAAATTAAATAAAGGCCGGCGGTGAGACCGAAAAGGAGAAAAAAATTGTAGCTGTCCATAATTTATTTTAGGACAATGGCTTGGGTAGGGCAAGAAGTAATGGCTGATTTTAGAGCCGGAGAGTCGAGATTAAGGGAAGAGATAACCACAGCCTGGCGATTTTGGAGGTCAAAATGCTGTGGGTCAAGTCGGCGACAACGACCACAGCCGATACATTGGTGAGGCAGAACTGAAAGCTGAGCGGTAGTTTGGGGAGTGGGAGAAATTTGGGTTTGCTGGTCAGATTTGGAATTGGAGGAGGTGGTTTGAGAGCGGGATTTTGAAAGAGAAACAAAAATAATCCCGGAAATAATTGATAAACCAACAACAAAAATGAGAGCTAATTTTTTTTGGGTCATAAGAGATTTTGTTTTATGTTATAAAATTGACTAAGATGCAATATGTTTTTGATCTGATAAATATTTTTATCACTTTTTTTGTAAGTTTATGGAACTGGTTTGTGTCTTTGCCGCTTTTAGGTAAGGTTATAGTGGTAATTTTAATTTTGTCCGGAGCTTTTAGCTCTGCCAGTCGCTAATTTTATGCCGACTTTCAAAAAACTTCATTTACAGCTAAAAAAAATCCAAAAGCGTATTTCCCTACCTCAAATTAGTCTGCCAGATTTGGAAGGTCTAACTCAGGAAACTAAAAAGATTTTGGATGAGACAGTCAAGAGCTTTGCCTATTACAAAAACTTGATTCCCAAAGTTACTGTAAGACGGTCGTTTTGGCGGTATTTGTTGTCGGCGCCTTTTATTTACGGGATGATAGTGCCGGCTTTGATTTGGAATTTGGGACTGGAGATTTATCATCAGATTTGCTTTAGGCTTTATGGTATTCCTTTGGTTAAACCAGCGGAATATTTTGTTTATGATCGGCGGTTGATGTCTTTTCTAAACCCGTGGGAGAAAATTAACTGTTATTACTGTTCGTATGTGAATAACTTGATTCGTTACAGCGCGGAAATTGGCGGACGGACAGAACGTTTTTGGTGTCCGATAAAATATCACCGCCGGCTGGAAAAAAGTCACTCTCAATATGCCAAATTTATTGGTCGGGATGATAAAAAAAACTTTCGGAAAGATTGGGATAAACTTCGCGACTTTTCGGATGTAAAATAAAGTTTTTGGTTAGTTTTTAAAAATTTATTTTATGATCAAGGCAATAATTTTTGATTTTGGCAACGTAATTTGTCACTTTACCAATCAGATTTTGGTGGAAAAAATTGCTAAAATATCGAGAAAATGTGAGGAGAAGATATTTGATCTGATTTATAGACAAACGGATGTGGTGGAAAAATACGAAAGCGGATTGATAAGTTCGGTGGAATTTTATCAGAAAATTTCAAAACTATGCGGCATAAATATCCCCTATTTTGAGTTAAAAAGAATTTATTCGGAGGATAAATTTACTCCGGTTAAGGGCATGGAAGAGTTGGTTAAAAAATTAAAACGGAATTATAAAATCGGACTGCTGTCCAATACAAGCGAGTGGGATTGGGATTATATGGTGAAGTCGGCGCCGTATATAAACGGTTTTGAATCGATAACTAAATCATATGAGGCGAGAGCGATGAAACCAAAAACAAAAATATTTGAGGATGCGGTGGTGAAACTGGGACTTAAACCGGAAGAGTGTGTGTTTACGGATGACGTTAAAGAATATGTGGCGGCGGCAAAAAGCTTTGGCTTGAGAGCATATGTGTTTACCACAACAGATAAATTGATGAAGGATTTGGAGAAATTGGGGTTGAAAAGTTAAAAGGGTGATTGATTTTTGGGGCAAGGATAGTAAAATTGGTTAATATGAAAAAATTGATCAAAAAAGCAGAAAAAATGGAGACAAATGATTTGACAAAAATGTTGACTGATGTGGAAAATAAGTTGAATGAAATTTTTGGCAAGAAAGCGCCAAAAATGCCGGAATCGGTGGTTGATTTTTTGGTTAAATACGGACCTTATTTGATTATAGTGGGATTAATATTGACGGTGTTGACGGTTTTTCAGACTATCGGCTGGACATCAAGGTTGGCGCCGATGAACAGATGGGGTGGTTACAACTATGGTTTTGGTCCTAAGTTTTGGCTGATGGAAATATTGATGTTGGTGCCAGCGGCAATGCGGGCAATGGCGGTGTCACCATTAATGAAAAGATAAATTAGGGGGTGGAGATTGATGTTTTGGGCTTCGTTGGTGAGTGTGGTGATAGGGATCTTGAGACTGGAATTAGGCGGGGCTTTGTTGGGAGCCATAATTTCTTGGTATATTCTGTTTCAGATCAAAAAAGAATATAAATAAAGGTGATTGAAAGAAAATACAATCAAGAGACGTCAGAATTGGCTGAAGCGGGTTTGAGTTCGACTAGATTTTTGGCAAAAGAGGGAGAAAAAATAGTCTCACAGGCGTTGGTGGTGGAATATAAAAACAAGACAGATATCCCGTTTGGATATGTGGTCTATGTTCAGACTCAGCAGGAATATAGAGGTTTGGGGTTGGCTGGCGGGGTGATGGACAAGGTAAATAATTTTTTGGAGGGAAAGGAGATGGTAGGAGTGTTGGAGAATAAAATTAGTAAAAATGACCCTGGTTTTAGGCTGTATCAGGACCGCGGCTGGCGGGAGTCAAAAAAATATGAAAACTGGATGATTTATGACAGAAAACAAACATCAGAAGCTCAAATAAATGAAGTGATTGAATATTTGATTAACCAAAAAATTGAGGACGAATATGATTTTGAAATAAAGGAGATTGATATTGACAGACGGTCATAGAAAAAAACCGGGTTTCAGCTTATAATCGGTTGTGGAAACAAAAGGAAAACTAAACTTAATTACCCGAAATTGTGAAGAGGTGCTGACGGGAGAGGATTTGGAAAAATTAATTGAGAGCGGGACGGAATTGAGACATTATATCGGCTTTGAAATTTCCGGATTGGTTCATTTGGGCACAGGATTGATGTCGATGGGAAAAATAGCTGATTTTTTGAAAGCGGGAGTGAGATGTCAGATATTGCTGGCAGACTTCCATTCATACTTAAACAACAAATTGGGCGGAGACTGGGATAATATCCGAACCGCCACTGAAGGCTACTTTAAAAGCGGGCTGATAGCGTCGTTGGCGTGTTTTGGGGTGGAAGGAAAGGAAATAGAGTTTATCACCGGCAAAGATTTATACCGGGATAATTTAACCCATTGGGAAACGTTTATGGAGGTAGGGAAACATGTGACTTTGTCAAGAAATTTGAGATCGATTTCGATTATGGGTAAAAGTCAAGGCAAGGATGTAGATATGGCAACTCTGTTTTATCCCCCGCTGCAAGTGGCAGATATTTTTAGTTTGAAGGCCAACATTATTCATGCGGGGATGGATCAGCGCAAGGCCCATGTAATTGCTAAAGATGTAGCCAAAAAACTAAAAATTAATCCGCTGAAAAATAACCAGGGAGAAGTGATATCGCCGGTGGCAGTCCACCATAAATTGATTGCGGGATTGACCGGACCAGAACCAGCCTCGCGACAAGGTTCTGATTTATCCCAGAATAATAGTAATGAGTCACTGAAAATGAGCAAATCAAAACCAAATAGTGCTATTTTTATTCATGACACGCCAGATGAAATCAGAAACAAAATTAAAAAGGCCTATGGCCCGCCAAAAGAAATTGAATTTAACCCGCTGATAAACTGGGTAGAGACGCTGGTGTTTTGGGGAGAAAAAAAGGGTAATTTTAAAATTTCCAGGCCGGAAAGATATGGTGGAAATGTTGTTTATACAGAAATAGATAAATTAATAAGCGACTATAAATCGGAAAAATTGTATCCGGCGGATTTGAAAAACGGGTTGGCAGAATGGTTGATAGAAAAACTGGAGCCGGCTAGAAAATATTTTGAAAGGCCGGAGGCAAAAGAAGGGTGGATAAAAATGAAAGAGTTTTTAGATATTAAATCTCCTTAAACACTTTTGACAAGAGAGGTTGGTTTATGAAAATACTGGTGCACAGCTGCTGTGCCGATTGTTTGCTAAAACTGGTGGAGGCGATGAAACAAGAAAGTGATAAGAATTTGGAACTAACGGCTTATGTTTATAATCCTAACATTCATCCCCGGTCGGAATATTTGTCGAGATTAAAAGCCGTCCAACAAATTGCTAAAGAAATTAAAATTGAATTGGTGGTGGCAGACTGGAGTCCAAAAGAGTGGTTTGAGGTCAATAAAAATAAATTTGAAAAGCCGGAAAGATGCCACCAGTGTTGGAAATTGAGATTGGAAAAAAGTTTTGAATATGCCAGAAAGCATGGCTTTGGAGCGGTAACAACTACCCTACTGACCAGTCATTATCAGGATAGAAATAAAATTGAAAAAATCGGGAAAGATTTGGCAAAAAAATATGAAATAAAATTTTTGGTGCCAAAAAAGATAAATATTAATTTAGAGACTAAGGGTTTTTATAAACAAAATTATTGTGGTTGCGGCTGGTCGTTGGTGGAGACATGGAAAGAGAAATTTAACAATTAAATTGGGGATTAATCAGGTTATAATCGGATATGAAGAAGTTTGGTTGGGGGGCGTTGTTTTTATTCTTTATAATTTCCCATTTGTGGTGGTTGGGACGGTTTCCAATAGGAATGAACCATGATGAGTTGGAATATACACTAAGCGCAAAAACCTATTTTTTGACCGGAGCTGATTTGTCGGGGGCTAAATTTCCTAAATCGATTTTTGAAACAAAAACTGAAGGGATAATTAGTTTTTTGCCAGCCGTAATATTGTCCCCCTATTTTGGATTAGTGCCGATTAATCAACTAACAGTCAGATTGCCCTATTTATTGATTAATTTTGCGACAGCGGCGGGTTTGTATTATTTGGTTAAAAAAATGTTTAAAGACAAAACTCTGGCAATTATAACTTCGGGACTATTTTTGATTAACCCGTGGAGTTTTTATCTGTCAAGAGCGGCAGTAGATTCCCCTTTTTCGTTGTTATTTTTTATTTTAGGAATTTTGTTTTTGATAGATGATAGTGTCAAAAAACAGTGGCTGTCTTTGATATTTTTTGTGTTGGGTTTTTTGTCTTATCATGGAGCAAAGGTAATATTTTTACCCCTGATTTTGGTGGGATTGCTATATAAACTGATAAAAAAGAAAACTGATTTGAAAAGAGCGGGGTTAATTTTGGTTGTTAGTTTGGGAGTGGTGGTTGGTTATTTTGGCGTGGCAGAAAAATTTTTTACCCAATCAGTCAATCGGACCAGATCGGCTGATATTTGGATGTTGGACAAAGATATTTTGTCGGAGAAAGTAAACACTGAAAGACGCCAGGTATTGGAAAATAATGTTGAACAATTATTCTCTAACAAAGCGACGGTAATAACTAAGATATTTTTTGAAAAATATCTGACAGCTTTGGGACCAGAAGTGTTATTTAATTTTGGTGATCCGAGAGGAACTTATCGGTTTGGAGATCATGGATTGTTTTACTTGATTGATTTGGTGTTTATAATTTTGGGGTTAATAAATTTATTTAAAAAATACCCTAAAGAAACATATTTTTTACTTGGACTGGTTTTGATTTCACCGCTGGCAACAGCAGTTAGTAGAGTGGAAACTTCAGTATTGAATAGATCTTTTTTGCTTATGCCAATATTAATTATTTTTGTTTCATATGGAATGTTGAGTGCTTATAAACTGTTGGGGGGGGGTAGGAATGGGCTTAATATTGGTAATATATCTAATTTCTTTTTTGAACTTTAGCTATTTTTATTTTTTTAGATTTCCAATTATTGGTCAAGAAAATTATTTTTTTAGCCAAAGATTGATCGCTAATTATATTGAAAGGAGTGGGGATAAGAAAATATTGGTAGTGAGTCAAGAACCGCGGGAGATTTTTTTGGAAACAGTTTTTTATTCGCGAAAAAATCAATCAGAGAATCTTAAAATTTTTGTAAAAAATCAAGAGCTAATTTTAGGCAATGTTTCTTTTGTGTCTGAATGCCCAAAATTTTTAGAGAAAGAAACAACTTACATCATAGAGAAAAGCAAAGATTGTCTGGTGAATAGTGGTAAGTTGATAAAAAGTATTAATGAGGAGCAATTTGGGGGACCACTATATGTTATAGAACAAGATGGTTTGTGTTCTGATTTTAAGCTGCAACCATGGCAAAGGTATCGAATGAAGGAAAACTATCTGGTAGAAAAATTAAATAATAAAGATTTTTGTGAAAATTGGATAAGACAGTCGTTACAAAACTGATAAAATAAATTTGTGAAAAATAAAAAAATATACCGCAATCAAACAAATGAGTTAGTTGCCGGGGTGTGCAGCGGACTGGCGGATTATTTTGAGGTAGACGCAACTTTGGTAAGAATTGTTTTTGTAGTGTTGGGGATTGGCGGTGGGAGTGGAGTTTTGATTTATTTGGTGTTGTGGTTTGTTATTCCCAGAGAAAATGAGGTTAATATGGGCAAAGAAGAACAATTGGAAAATGTGGGCAAAGAGATAGAAGGAAAGGTAAAAATAGCCGCCAAAGAAATAAAAAAAGAGGTTAAAACGGAAAAAAGATCGGGTGATTTTTTGGGAATGGTATTGGTGATACTGGGAGGAGTGTTGCTGGTAGAAAAAATCGCGCCAAGATTTATTGACTGGGATTATTTTTGGCCGATGATTCTGATAGTTTTGGGAGCTTATCTTATTTTTAGGAAAAGATAATCACTGGTTGAAAAAATTAACCAATGTTTGCGGGAAGGTTGGATTTCATTTCCATTTTTTTCTGATACATTTTTTTGTCGGCGCGGCGGAGGGTGTCTTCGATATCATGATCTTCTTGGGGATTAAAATGAGCTGCACCATAGGCAAAATCTAAACCTAAGGCGCTCAGGGTTTCTGGGCTGAAAATAGAGTTAAGCCAATGATCGAATTTATCGATCGGCTTATCAGAGTCGGAAGATGGGGTGGAATCAGTTTTGGAATTAGAACCATTAATATGGTTGCAAAGAATGATAAATTCATCACCGCCAAATCTGATAATACGGTCGTTTTTGCGAGTAAAATTGGCCATAAGAAAATCGGCAGTTTTTTTGATAATTTTGTCACCGGCTAGATGGCCACCACCAGATTCAACGGGAGCATCGTTGGTTTTTTTGAGATTATTAATATCAATAACAACTAAACTGGCTCTGTCTCCACGGTGACCATCAAAATGATTCGCATAATCTTTCCAAAAATTGCGATTATAACATTCGGTAGCCTGATCTTTGAAGGCTTTTTTTTTGGCCTCGATGAGAGCGGGGAGGACAGCATAAGGAAACTCAACGGTATAGTCAATAGAATCGGGTAAAGATAAATTGCCGATATCTTTGATTTCACTCATAGATTATTCGCGGCAGCAATCAAGAATTTTGTTGATAACACTACCAATAGAGCCAAGAAGGTCTTTTTTGGGCAAGGGTTGATCAGCGGGCTTAAATTTGGGCTTGGCAGAAGATTTATCGACTAAACCTAAGTTAAGGCCCCAGAAAAGATTGTAAAGATCAAATGATTTTTTAAAATAAGAATTGGCTTCGTGTTTGTCGCCTTTGGTAAGGTATTTGGTGCCAACTTCCATGAGACGCATGGAGGCTGACAAAAGATGTTTGCTGGTGCACCAAACCTCCCCCTGACCTTCTTTGACAATTTTTTTCATCAATTCTTTTCGCATTTCCCGGGCGGTATCAAGAATATCAAGATATTTGATTTGGCCAAGTTTTTGGGAGGTAAAAAACATATGTTCTTCGATACTGATGAGATTCATAATAGCCAGGGATAAATCTTCGCCGGAGGAAAGATCCATTTGATGGCCTTTTTCCAGATCTTTGGTTTTGTCAATAAATTTTTGAATGTCTTGGTTGGTAACCATAGGAGTGAAAATTTATAATTTAAAAATTAATTTAAAAATTAAAGTAAAGATAACCAGAGTGCCAACAGGGAAAATAACTTTTTGGAACTTAAAAAGGATTTTGCCACCGTTGAGAACGCGGCTGCGGCGGTCAATAAAAATACCCAAACCCCAAATAAGCAAACCTAGGGTTTGGCCGAGAATGATTTTGTCGATGCCCAAGATTTGGTTGTTGGTGCTACCGGTTTGGCGGGTAAAAATAAAATAAGATAAGGTTAGGAGATACATTAAAATTGAGAGAATAATGGGGCTGCCAAAAATCCGGTGCTTGATTTTGGTGGCCATCCAAAAGGAAATGGCAGTATTAAGACCGGAAATCCATAAAGAAACTAAAAAATCGTCAATGCCAAGTTTTTGGGCCAGAAGCATGCCGCCACCGACGGTGATAATACAAACAGGACATTGGGCGTAAGCGGCTTTGACAAAAATCATAGTCTATTTTAGCAAAAAGGGTTGGCAGTGCGGACAATAAAAAGTGCCCCGACCACCAAGACTAATTCTAACAATGGGGGTGTGGCAGACTGAACAAGGTTCACCCTGACGCTGATAAACCCGAAAGTGATATTGATGCTGACCAAAACTACCGTCGGGGCGGACATATTTATTGTCTTTGGCAGTAGAACCGCCGTGGGCAATAGATTCTTTAATAAGTTTAATGAGATGAGAACGAAGAAGTTTAGCTTGGGAAAAAGTGAGCTGGTTGGCAGGAGTTTGGGGGTTAATTTGGCTTAAAAACAAAGCATCGTTGTCGTAGATGTTGCCAACACCGGCAAATTTGTTTTGGTCAAGAAGAACTGATTTGACAGGACGACGGGAGGATTGGAGTTGACGGTAAAAGTAAGCAGGGGTGAATTTGGGGTCTAAAAGGTCAAGACCAATAGACTGTTGGAATTGGGTCAATTGATCAGGAGTAAATAATTTAACCCAACCAAATTTGCGCTGGTCATTGAAATACATTTTGGTTTGATCAGAAAAAGTAAAAACGAGGCGAGTGGATTTGTTGGGAAGATGGGATTTGTCTTCTTTGGGGGTGGGATGACCCCAAACGGAGGCGCCAAAAATAATTTGGCCGGTCATTTTGAGATGAAACAGTAAAATTAAGCCGTTTTTGAGGTGGAGAGAAAGCTGTTTGCCTAATCTGGAAGTGCCGATAATAGGCTGATGTTTGAGCTGGTCAGGATTGCCAATGAATGATTTGGGGTTGAGTACTTCAAGATGAGTGATGGTCTTGCCGACAATATTTGTGTCCAAAAATTGACGAACAACTTCAACTTCGGGGAGTTCTGGCATAGACCTAGTTTATCAAGTTTGCAAAGTTTATAAAGCCAGCCTAAATAAGATCGTCGAGGTCGATGGTAGAAATATGTTTATTTTTGGCCAGATGATCAACTGCAACCGTCATGTCGGCAAGATTGTCTTTGATTTCGGAAAAAGAGTTGAGATAAGCCTGGAGAGAACCGGCATAACCCATAACCAAAATAACATTGGAAATCTGCCAGTTGCCAGAATAAACCGAAATAACACTGTAAGCTAAGATAAGGGAGTAAAAAAAGACGGCGACATTTTGGATGGAAAACCATTCAATAAAACTCCAATTGCAAATGCGGGCGAAATGACGGGTATAGGCTTTTTGTTCCAGTTCAACGTCGTTTGATTCTTGGAATTTACTGTAATAATTTTCGATTTTGGTATTTTGGATATCTTTGAGTTTGACATAGCGTTGGGTGGTGTAATAATCGACAATTAAATAAACCAAAATATAGCTAATGAATAAAATTAAAACCCTAACGTCAACAAAGTAAAGAATTGCCGGAATAATTATCAGAGAAACGATGGAATCAACTCCGGGCTGACGAAAGAGGGTAAGAGTAATGGTGCTGGCATCGGCAAAATTGCGGATAGCTTGAATGGTTTGATTGCGTTCTTCTTTGTTGCCGGCGCGAATGTCGCGGGAGAAAAAGTTGTGGATATCAAAGCTAATATTACTAATACACTGGTTTAAGCCTTCAATAGACTTGAGACGGACAAAATTATCCAGTAACCGAACAATAAAAATCAAAAGAATAAGAAAAAAAATGGAGCTAAAAACTACCTGTTTTTCAACTTGACCGATTACTTGTGAATAAAGATAAATAGTCAAAAGGGGTAAAAGGGCGGATAAAAAGCGGATAAAAAACCAAAAGAGAAACCGTTTTTTGTCCTGAATGATTTTGAAAATAAGAAATAACGTAATTTTAGTTTTTTTGATCATGGCCTAATAAAATATTAGAGTAAAGACTAAAAAAGTAAAGCTAAAGGGGTGGTAAAATGAAGTCATGAAGGAAACTAAACAAATATTGGACACTTTGATAATTGGTTCGGGACCGGCGGGGTTGACGGCGGCAATTTATAATTCAAGGGCTAATCTAAAAACAATAGTAATCGCCGGCAATCAGCCGGGAGGACAGTTGACTTTGACGACGTTGGTAGATAATTACCCCGGGTTTCCGACGGGAGTGGGAGGATTGAAGCTGATGATGGATATGCAGCAGCAGGTAAAAAATTTGGGAGTGGAAATAAAGCAAGGAATAGTAAAGGAAATAAAAAAAATATCGGGAAAAATTAATGGATTTGAGGTAGGGTTGGAAAGTGGAGAAGAAATAGAAACAAAATCAGTGATTGTAGCCACAGGAGCGGCGGTTAAGTGGTTGGGTTTGCCGGGAGAAAAAGAGTTAATCGGGCGAGGGGTCAGCGGTTGTGCTACTTGTGATGGGATGTTTTTTAGGGGGAAAACGGTGGCAGTAGTCGGGGGTGGAGATACGGCTTGTGAAGAGGCAGATTTTTTGGCAAAAATATGTCAAAAAGTTTATTTAATTCACCGAAGAGATGAACTAAAAGCATCGGTAACAGAACAAAAGAAGGTGCTAAATAATCCCAAGATAGAGATCTGGTGGAATAGCGAAGTTAAGGAATTTAAGGGAGAGGAAAAATTGGAAGAAGTTAGGGTGGTAAATAATGTTACCGGAGAGGAGAAAATGTTGGATTTGGACGGTTTGTTTGTGGCCATTGGGAGTCAGCCGGCGACTAGATTTTTGGAGGGAATGGTAGATTTAAGCCCAACAGGACAAGTGTTGGTGGGTGGGGACAAAAACTGGGTGACGATGACAAATGTGCCGGGAATCTTTGCCGGCGGAGATTGTGTCAATAACCGCCATAAACAGGCGATTGTGGCTGCCGGAGAAGGCTGCCGGGCAGCGTTGGATGCGGAAAACTGGATAATAAATAGTGGCAATAAAAATTAATATCTAAAAATGAAAAAATTTTTAAAGATTGGATGGCAAATTATTAAATGGTTTTTGTTTCTGTTTATTTGGCTGATTTACGCTTATTCAACTTTGGACAGAAGCACGGGTGAACCACTACCAAGCGGATATTCTTTTATTGTCTTGCCAATTTTGATTTCGATTCTGGTGAAAAAACAAGTTTTTAATAAAAAATTATGGGGTTGGGACTTATTTTGGAAGGTGGTGGTTATTTTGCTTTTGATTTTTGGGGTTTTGATTCATAC
>Ga0116174_10002920_pt1 | contig 14360 bp, 11 predicted proteins | sample AD_UKC087_MetaG_FD_89801 | JGI IMG/M metagenome (GOLD analysis project Ga0116174, IMG submission 89801) | Active sludge microbial communities of municipal wastewater-treating anaerobic digesters from USA - AD_UKC087_MetaG | ecosystem: Engineered > Bioreactor > Anaerobic > Digestate | place: USA...
AAGGCATGCCCTGTTCCTCGCCCTTTTCGGGGGGCTGACGCTCGATGCCCTTACGGGCCAGTTCATAGGCCTGACTGCCCTTTGCTATTTCATAGCCGTCCTGATCGTTATATCCATACAGAAGAACCTGGTCAAGGAGGCCCTGACGACGCAGGCCGTGGTCATGATAGCTGCATTCATGCTGAAGGAGCTCATCTACCTGTTCGTCCTGGTATCAAGCGGCCTGGTGTTCATGCCAGCAAGGGTGATGTCGCAGCTTGCGGTCTCTTCGATTTTGAACGCCTGTCTCGGCACCGGCGTATATTGGGCGCTTCACATGAAGATGGGCCTTCAAGTCCACGTAGACAGGGAGTTCTAAGAGGACCCATGGGGATAAAGGTAAGGGACAAGAACATACTCTGGACCAGGACGCGCGCCATCACGCTGATATATGGCGCGCTTGTCATCCTGCTCATGTCCAGGCTATGGTACCTGCAGGTTATAAAGGGCCAGTACTACAGGGAACGCTCGGAGCAGAACAGGCTGGCAAAGGTGTACCTCACCGCCCCCAGGGGTGAGATCCTGGACAGGTCGGGCGTCGTCCTGGCCACCAACAGGACGGCCTACAGCGTAAGCATCGTGCCCAAGGACGTGACCGACAAGGACAAGGTGCTGGAGCTTCTGGCGCAGCTGACCAAGATAAGCATCGACGAGCTGAAAAGCAAGTACGACGCGCATACGAAGGGCAGGTTCAGCCAGCCTTACAAGCCGCTCAAACTCATCACGGACGCCGACCCCAAGGTGCTGGCCGCCATCGCCGAGAGGAGATACGAGCTTTCGGGGGTGATGATCGAGGAGGAACCCTACAGGACATATCCGCTCGGTAACGTGGCGGGCAACCTGATCGGCTACATGGGGCTTGTTAACGTCGACGAGCTAAGGCAGCTGGGAGGCTCGGGCTACCGCTCCAGCAGCCAGATAGGCAAGGCCGGGTTGGAAAGGGCGCTCGAGGGTTATCTGCACGGGACGGACGGAATAAACAGGATAGAGGTGGATTCCTCAGCAAGCCCTGTTTCGACTCTGGCTGCCGTAGATCCCGTCCCGGGAAGCTCGGCTGTGCTGACCATAGATTCAAAGCTGCAGCTGGAGGCCGAGAGGATGCTCAAGGAGGGCATAGCCGCCGTTAGGTCACAGGGGAAGTACACCCAGGTGAAAAGCGGATCCTTGGTGGCGATGGACCCCAGGAGCGGGGACATACTTGCGATGGCCTCCTACCCAAGCTACGATCCCAGCGTCTTCATCCCAAGCGTGTCAGAGAAGGACTGGGCCAGGCTGAACAGCACGCCTTCTTCGCTGTTCAACAGGGCGATCAGCGGTGCATACCCGCCCGGTTCAATCTTCAAGGCTGTAGTGGCGGCAGCGGCGATCGAAGCCGGGGTCCTAGACCCCAAGGAGAGGATACTCTGCAATCCCAGCGTTGCCGGCCAGTACTACGGCATGAGGTGCATGTCATGGGCCAGCGGGACCTACCATGGATCCATCGACCTGCACACGGCCCTTGCAGTCTCATGCAACATATATTTCTATGAGGTGGGAAAGCGCCTGACAGCGGACCAGCTGGCGAACATGGCAAGGCGGTTCGGACTGGGCTCGAAGAGCGGTGTGGAGCTGGCCTCCGTGGAGAACGCAGGGGTCGTGCAGGGCAGCTCAGAGAGGAAATTCATGCCTGGGGAGAAGCTCTCCTACACCATAGGACAGATGGTGACGGTGACGCCGCTTCAAGTGGCCCGAATGTACTGCGCACTGGCAAACGGCGGCACGCTTTATGAACCCAGGCTGCTGAAGGAGACCATAGGGCCTGACGGGGAGAGGCGCGCCAATGAATCCCACAAAGCGCCGTCTGTAATAGAGCTGAAGAGCGCTACGTGGAACGCCCTCAGGAAGGGGCTGGGCATGACGGTTTCCAGTGGCACGGCAGCCAGGGCGTTCGCCGGCTTCCCGCTGCCGGTATCCGGCAAGACGGGGACCGCCCAGGCCCCCCCGAACGATTCTCACGCATGGTTCGCCTGCTGGGCCCCCAGCGAGAATGCCGAGATTGTGGTGGTCGTCATGCTGGAGAACGGAGGAGGGGGCGGAAGCTCGTCTGCTCCCATTGCGAGGGATTTCCTCGAGTTCTACTACAAGATCGGGGAGTACGCCGTGCCGGAGGTCCTCCCGGAGGACCTGCCCGAGGGATTGTAGAGGAGGATCTGATGAAGCAGCAGAGCGTCATTTTCAAAGGTGCCGGAAGGTCTCTCAAGGTGGTCGTATCCGACGAGGCGGACTTCTCGGGCGTGCTTCTGGGAATAGAGGAGAAGCTGGCTTCAAACCCCGCCTTCTATGCCGGGCAGAGGATAACTGTGGAAAGCAGGCAGGGGCTCATACCTGACGACAGGTCGGAGATGATAAGGGCCGTCTTCCGCAGGTACAACATCCCATGTTCGGTGGCAGATGCCAAGTCAGCTGCTGAAAGGGCGGCTGCGATGATAACCCAGACCGCCCTTACAGACGAGGGCCCGCCTGTGCGCAAAGGAGCCGGGACAACGGCCCTTCCATCGGCGACAGCCGCCATATACAGGGGAGATGTCATCCCGGGCAAGGTCGTCGAGGATGAAGGCAGCGTAGTTATTCTAGGCGACGTGCTTCCGGGCGGCGCGGTCAAGGCCGGCGGCGACATAGTCGTCACCGGGATAGCCGGAGGCAGGCTCGAAGCGGGAGTCCCGGACGACAGGACGGTGGCGATAATCGCCGGAGGATTCGCAGCGGGCACATACGTGATTGGCGGCAGGGAGGTAAAAGTGCAAGGCGAACGCGGCTCGGGCGTCAAGATGTTTTCGTTGCGGCTAGCAGCAGACGGCCCGGTGATGGACGAAGGAGACCCGGGAAGGCTTTCCAGGAGGGCGCAGGAGAATTGAACCTCATAAACAGGAAGATGATAAGGGACCTCGACCTGATGCTCATCGTGGCGACGGTATTGGCGGTCGCTTACGGCTGCGCGGTCCTGTACAGCGCGACCTTCGCCCAGCCATCCCTCACTTCGGACGATCCCTTCTCCATGGTCAAGAAGCAGGTCGCAGCCGGGCTTATAGGCCTGGCTCTGGCGCTCGCCCTGATGGCCATAGGACATAACCTGCTCAACAGGACTTATGTGTTGGTGTACATAGGGTCAGTACTGGTGCTCGTCGGCGTAACCCTGGTCGGAGTAAGGGTGAGAGGAGCGCTCGGCTGGATAAGATTCGGCGGGTTCTCCCTGCAGCCCGTGGAATTCGTGAAGGTCGGTGTGGCCATCGCCCTCGCGGGTTACCTGTCGAGACGGGGCGGGAACGTCGGCTTCGGCGAGATGATGGTGGCCCTTGCCATGGCGGCGGTGCCCACGGGCATAGTCGTGCTCCAGAACGACCTGGGATCGGCCCTGGTCTTCATACCCATGGTGATAGCAATGCTATGGGCCGCCGGCGCAGATACCAAGTTCGTCGCCGGCCTGGTCTCTGCAGGGTTGTTCGTCGCAGCCCCGCTGGGCTATTTCATATTCCTCGACGACTACCAGAAGAACAGGATACTCACTTTCTTCAACCCCGGAAGGGACCCTTTCGGGGCGGGATACAATGTCATACAGTCGGTGATCGGCATAGGGTCGGGGGGCCTGCTGGGCAAGGGGTTTACAGCGGGCACCCAGGTGCAGCTCGGATTCGTCCCGGAGCACCACAGCGACTTCATATTCACGGTGATAGGCGAAGAGCTAGGTTTCATAGGGGCATCCCTTGCTCTTATTATACTTTTCGTCATTATCTGGCGCTGCCTTTCCGTCGGGCTTTCCACCGAGGACAGGTTCGGAAACCTGCTGTGCGTGGGAATATCGTCGATCCTCATGACCCACGTGCTCATAAACGTGGGGATGGGGATGGCCATGATGCCGTGCACGGGGATACCGCTGCCCTTCTTCAGCGCGGCGGGCTCGTCTCTGATGGCGACGCTGATGGCGCTGGGGCTTGTGCAGAGCGTGAGCATGAGGCGCAAGAAGATACTTTTCTGACGGAGGACGGATGCATAAAGAGGCGGAGAATCGAAGGCTGCTGGAAAGCCCCGGGGATATTAAGAGGGCGCTTTACGGAGGCGTGCTCGACAGCGTGCAGAAGCCGGGAAGGTATGCGGGCGGCGAGCTAGGGGCTATCGGGGATGTCTGGGACGGCGTGGAGGCTTCTATGCTGCTGGCCTTCCCTGACGCGTACGAAGTCGGGATGTCATACCTCGGCTTTAAAATCCTTTACGACATAATCAACTCGCATGACGGCTGGAGGGCCGAGAGGGCCTACTCGCCCTGGCCCGACATGGAAAGGGCCATGGCCAAGGCGGGGATACCCCTCTACGGGCTGGAGAGCCTGAGCCCGGCGAAGCGCTTCGACGCGATTGGCGTCACGCTCCAGTACGAGCTTTCCTACACCAACGTCCTCGGGCTGATTGAGCTTTCGGGGCTCGCCCTCAAATCGGCCGAAAGGCTTGAAATGGACCCCCTCGTCATAGCAGGAGGCTCGTGCGCAGTGAACCCAGAGCCGATGGCCCCGTTCTTCGACGCTTTCCTCATCGGGGACGGCGAAGAGGCGATCTCGGAGATAATGGGCGTACTCAAAGAAAGGCGAGCCGGCCTGGTCGACAGGGCAGGCGCCCTGAAGAGGCTGTCGTCCATATCCGGCATGTACGTCCCTTCTGTCCACGACCCTTCGACCGACCGGATCAGAAGGAGGATATTGAAGGACCTGGGTGACTTCCCGGCTTCGTTCAGGCATGAATGCATACCTCTGGTGGAGTGCGTCCACGACAGGGCGGTCGTCGAAGTGATGCGAGGCTGCGACAGGGGATGCAGATTCTGCCAGGCCGGCTACATCAACAGGCCAGTAAGGGAGAGGAAGGGGTCCGAAGTCGCCGAGGCGGCGATGAGGTCAGCGGCAAGGGGCGGGTACGACGAGGTGTCGCTGCTTTCGCTTTCCACCGCCGATTACTCTGCTATAGGCAGGCTTGCAGACGCGCTGGCGCCGGAGTTGAGACAGAGGGGCGTCGCCCTTTCGCTCCCTTCGCTTAGAATCGACGCATTCTCGATAGACCTGGCAAAGAAGGTGGGCTCCCACAGGCGGACCGGGCTTACTTTCGCGCCTGAGGCAGGCACGCAGAGGATGAGGGACGTAATCAACAAGGGAGTGACCGAAGAGGACCTGATGGCCGCCGCCAGAGCCGCCTTCGAATCTGGTTGGGAGCAGATAAAGCTATATTTCATGATCGGGCTGCCGTACGAGTCGCAGGAGGATGTCCAGGGCATTGCGGACCTGACAATGAAGGTGCTGATGCTCGGCAGGGATATAGCCGCAAGGAACGGGAGGCCCCCGTCCAGGATAAGGATTAGCGTGAGCGTCGGCACGTTGATACCGAAGCCCCACACTCCGTTCCAGTGGCTGGGCCTGGAGAGGCCGGAGACCGTAGAGGCAAAGAAATCTATGCTCAGAGGGCTTCTAAGGCGCAAGGACATAGCGCTTTCGGTCTCCGACGGCTTCACGAGCAAGCTTGAGGCGCTTCTGTCGAGGGGAGGCAGGGGCATCTCGGAAGTCATCTTGAGGGCTTACAGGCTTGGAGCCAGGTTCGACGGCTGGGGCGAGTGCATCATGCCGGGCCATTGGCTTAAGGCCTTGGCAGATGAGGGCCTGGACCTGGAAATCGAATCCTCAAGGAGCTTCTCCCTTGACGAGCGCCTCCCGTGGGGGCACATCGACACGGGAGTAGACCTGGCGTACTTCCGCGAGGAGCTGGAAAGGGCAAGGAGAGCAGAGCTGACACCGGACTGCAGGGAGGGCGGCTGCACACTGTGCGGGGTCTGCATCGAGGGGATCGGGAACATGATCTCTGGGCCGGAGGTTTAGATGGGGCCTTTCATCGATGCCATAAGGATCAAATACGGCAAGGTGGGACCGGGGATGTACATCTCCCACCTGGATACCATAAGGGCTCTTGAAAGGGCGATTAGGAGAATCGGCCTTCCTATGTTATACTCCGAAGGGTTTAACCCGAGGCCGAGGATGTCGTTTGCCGCCGCGTTGCAGATAGGCGTTTCGTCGGAAGCGGAACACATGGACGTATTCCTGGCATCGGAGTTCGAACCGGATGAGCTGCTGAAAAGGGCTTCAGGCGCATTCCCCGCGTCGATGCCCCTGCTGGCGGCAGGCAGGTTTCTGGGCGGTTACTCCCTTCCCGCCAAAGTCAGAAGGGCGAGATATATCGTAAGGCCGTTCGACGCGGCTGAGGCCGGTTGGTCCTGCGGATCGCTTGAAGAGGCGGTCAAGGCCTTCGAAGAGGCGCCATCGGTGAAAGTCGAGGACAGGGACGGCAAGGAAAAGGAAGTAAAAGGGCTCGTTTTCGGCATCAAAGTGCTTCAGGGGGCCTTGGAGGCAGAAGTCGCATGCGGCGACAGGAACCTCAGGCCATCGGACCTGATGAAGGCGCTGGGTGCCGTTTCGGGGCAGGATTACAAGGGGAATTTCGAAATTTGCAGGACAGCGTTGTCCATAGACCTCGGCGATGGTCCGCAGGACCCCATGGCCGACTGCGTCGGGACTGTGCGTCCGGATTAGTTTGGAGCTGAGAAAGTGGCCAGGAAAATCGTAATCGACAACAGCAACGGCGAGGTAAGAGCCGCCGTCATCGAAGACGGGAAGCTTGCGGACCTTTTCATAGAGAGGAGCCGCCACCCGTCGGTGCTGGGGAACATCTATAAGGGCAGGGTCGAGAACGTCCTGCCGGGCATGCAGGCCTCGTTCGTGGACATAGGCCTGGAGAAGAACGCCTTCCTCTACGTGGACGACGCCATGGCGAGCCTTCCGGAGATAGTGAAGGCGACCAAGAACGGCGACGACGTCGAACTCCCCATAAGCAGGGGCAAGAGCATAAAAGAGCTGCTCAAGACCGGGCAGGATGTCCTTGTCCAGGTGACCAAGGAGCCCATCGGGACCAAGGGCGCCCGCGTAGTCACCGACGTGACGCTCGCCGGGCGCTACGTAGTGCTGATCCCTTCGGTCAACTACGTGGGTGTAAGCAGGAAGATAGTCGACGAGGGCGTCCGCGACAGGCTGAGGAAGCTTGCCAACAAGGCGAAGCCCAGGGGCATGGGCATCATCGTAAGGACCGTCGCCGAGGAGCAGCCGGACGAGGAGATTGTAAGGGACATCGAGTTCCTTACAAGGGCATGGAGGAAGATAAGGGCGAAGGCCGCAAGGGCGAAGGCGCCGCAAATGCTGCATTACGACGCTGACCTCGTCTACAGGATGGCGAGGGACTACTTCGGCGACGACGTCACGGAGTTCACGGTGAACACCATCGGGGACTATAACAAGGTCTCAGACCTCCTTCATATAGACGAGAAGGAAAAAGACCCCAGGATAAGGCTCTATTCGGATAAGAAGCCGGTCTTCGAGGCGTACGGCATCGAGGACGAGATCTGGAAGGCCACCAGGCGCAAGGTGTGGCTCAACAGCGGAGGCTACCTGATATTCGACACTACCGAAGCCCTGACGGTAGTCGACGTCAACACGGGCAAGTTCACAGGCAGCAAGGACCTCGAAGACACTGCGTTCAGGAACAACATCGAAGCCGCCGGCGAGATAGCAAGGCAGCTAAGGTTGAGGAACATCGGCGGGATAATAATCGCAGACTTCATCGACATGGAATCAGAGGACCACAGGAAGAGGGTCCTCGAAGAGCTGGAAAAGCACCTTGAGAAGGACAAGGCAAGGACGTCGGTGCTGGGCATAACCAAGCTCGGCCTCATCGAGATGACAAGGAAGAAGTCCCAGCAGGGCCTGGTTGAGCTTACACACAGGGTCTGCGATGTATGCGAAGGCAGGGGCAAGGTCATATCTGAAGAGACGCTGGCCCTCAGGGCGGAGAGGCTCATCAAGAGGGAAGCTGCGGCGACCGATATGCAGGCGCTTCTGATAGGCCTGAACCCATATGTGGCGGAGGAGCTGTCGTCGCAGTCATCGAAGGCCATCAAGGAGCTCGAAGAACAGACGTACAGGGACATATTCATCAAGGCAGACAGCTCGCTTGCGAGAGAGGACGTCAAAGTCTTGGCCGCAGGCAGCCTTGAGGAGATACTGGCCCTGGTGCAGCCCGTCAGGAAGGGCGAGCTGCTGGAGGTAACGATCGGGCAGCCGGACCAGGACAGGCGGGAATACGGCATCGCGACATACAAAGGCCTGCCGGTGCTAGTCGAAGAGGCGGGCGACATGGTCGGCAGGACCGTCAAGGTGAAGGTAACGAGGGTCTTCAAGGGGTACGCCAAGGCGAGGATCGAGGGAAGGTCGTCGACCTACAGACCTTCGGCCGACCTGGTCGATTTCCAGGACGAAGATGAAGCGGGCACAAGTGGCGGATCCTTGGACCTGGAGCATGCTGCGCAGCAGGAGGCCCCATCCGGCCAGGAGGCCAAGAAGAAGCGCCGCCGCCGCCGTCACCGCAGAAGCAACAAGGATGCCTCAGGCCCTGTAACCGATGGCTCAGTGGCGCAGGATCCGGACGACCTTGTAGACCAATTCCACGAATCGGACGGAAAGGACATGCCCGAGATAGCTGAGGAAAGGCCCGTCAAGGGCCATCCCGCCGGAGAAGGCCAGCCGGAGGCGTCCTCCGGCCAGGAGGCCAAGAAGAAGCGACGCCGCAGGCGCCGCCGCAGCAGGAAACCCTCGCAACAGGGGGATGCGACCCCTGAGGCACAGGCAAATGCTGCTCCTGCCTCCGATGCCAGCCAGGCAAGCCCCGCTGCGCCGATGACTCAGGCCGCCGTTGCTGAGACGGCACCAGCCGTGGGGCCCGCGCAGAGGGAGACGGCCCCGCCGGCGGCAGCGGCCGAGCAGAGGGCACCCGAAGGCGGAAGGCCGGAAGGCACGGAGGCATCAGCCGCGCCGGAGAAGAAGGCAAGGCCTAGAAGGGCAACAAGCCGCAAGAAACAGGCCCCTGCGGCCGTACCTGCCGAGGCGGCAGGGACGAAGCCTGTGGATGAAGCCGCATCGACGGCAGATGCCGCAGAGGGGAAGCCCCTGACAAGGACGGATACAGCGAAGGAAGAGGGTACCGCGGCGGAGGGTGCCCCGAAGAAGGCGGCCAGGAGAAGGCCTCAGAGGAAAACCGTGCCCAAAGCAGCTCAACTTGACATGACAGAAGAGTGAATATATACTCTTAATTTGTGGCAGCCTGCCTGCCATACTGCCGCTCGGCCTGGGCCTAAAGCGACCGCGAAAGCCGCTGCCCGAAGCCGGCGAGCCTGTAATGAGGAGAAATGTCCATGTATGCAGTAATCGAGACGGGCGGTAAGCAGTACCGCGTCGAGCCCGGCCAGGTCATCAGGGTCGAGAAGCTCGATACCAGCAAGGGCGACACTTTCGTATTCGAAAGGGTGCTGATGTTCGTAGACGGCGATACCGTGAAGATCGGCTCACCCGTGGTCGAGGGGGCAAAGGTCAATGCGACCGTCCTCGTCCAGGACAAGTCAAGGAAGGTAGTTGTGTTCAAGTACAAGCCCAAGAAGAGGATCCGCACAAAGACGGGGCACAGGCAGCCCTTCACCGAGCTTAGGATCGACTCTCTGGAGGCATAGATGATCGAAATCTGGGTGCGGAAAGACGGCGGGAAAACTAAAGGCTACCGCGTCGAGGGGCACGCCGGATGGGCGGAATCGGGCAAGGACATCGTATGCGCCGCTGTGTCGGCGCTCGCCATAGGGGCTGAGAACGGCCTCAGCGAGGTGGCAGGGGCGGTGCAGGAGGCGAGCGGCGAAGGGGGGTTCCTGGAAGTGACCCTGAAGCCGGAGCTAGACGAAAGGGCGAGGATACAGGCCGAAGCGATAGTAGACTCGATGGTCCTGGCCCTTGCAAGGATATCTGAGAGATACCCAGGCAGGATATTGATCCACAAATGAATTGCGGCATGGAGGTGCCTTTGATGATTAGAATGGATTTGCAGCTGTTCGCCCACAAGAAGGGAGTCGGCAGCTCAAGGAACGGAAGGGATTCCGCAGCGCAGCGCCTTGGAATCAAGAAGTTCGGCGGAGAGGCCGTCAAGGCGGGCAACATCATAGTTAGGCAGAACGGCACCAAGGTCCACCCCGGCACCGGAGTGGGCCTGGGAAGCGACTACACGCTTTTCGCCCTCGTCGACGGCAAGGTCAGGTTCGAGAGATTCGGAAGGGACAAGAAGAGGGTCGCGGTAGTAGCAGAGGCATAGGTTCCTGGAAAAGCATTCGCCGGGCGGAATCGTGATTCCGTCCGGCTTTTCGTTACTCCGGAGCCTATGCGGGTATACTATGTAGGGGGAAATGATCGGAGGTGGCCGGCTTGGCAAGTAGATCGTCCGGGCCCTTGTTTGTGGCTTTTGCTTCTGTCGCTGGTTTTGTGGCTTTCTTCCTGGCGATCGTGATGCCGATTCTGAGCTCGTATTTGACTGAGCTCTGGTGGTTCGAGGACATCGGCCAGAAGACCGTGTTCGTCAAGAGGTTCGGCACGGCCATCCTTACGGGGCTTGCAGCCTTCGGGGTCGTGCTCGCAGTGATGCTTTTCAACGCCGCGGTACTGAGGAACCAGTCCGGCGGGAAGGATGCGAGCCTGGGAAGGCCTTCCATGAAGGGCGTACCTTCCATTGCCATTGCCGTGGCATTGATAGCCAGCGCTTCTGCCGGATTGTCCATGGGGGCGAACTGGATGAAGGTGCAGCAGTTCATGTACGCGGTGCGCTTCGGGCAGGCCGATCCCGTCTTCGGGCTGGACGCGTCGTTCTATGTGTTCAGGATGCCGTTGTATGAGCTTCTATACAGGGGCGCCATGCAGGTGGTGATAGCGTCCATCATACTTACGGGAGCCATCTACCTGCTGGGTTCGTTGAGGGCCGAGCCTTATGAGACGGACACGCCGGGCCCCTTCGGGTCCAGGAGGCGGAAGTCCTTCAGCCTGAAGTTCGTGCCGATCAAGGCCGGGCAGCGCAACCATCTGGTCACCCTCGTCCTGGTGGCCTTCGCGCTCAGGGCGGTGGGATACCTCCTTTCGATATACAACCTGGTGTTTTCGCCCAGGGGCGTCGCTTTCGGCGCAAGCTACGCTGATATGCACGGCTCGTTGCCCGGCCTCAAGGCCATGATGGGCCTGTGCCTGGTCGCAGCCGGGCTTATCGCCTACGCCCTCTTCAGGAAGAAAGGGCTCAAGCCCGTCATAGCGGCGGCGGTCATAATGATGGCCGGCTCCTTCATAACCGGCACCCTCATCCCCGGCCTTGTGCAGCAGTGGTATGTGGAGCCCAACGAGCTTGCAGCCGAGGAGATGTACATAAGGTACAACATCCAGGCGACAAGGGCGGCGTACAACCTGGACAGGATCGAGGAGAGGGACTTCGTCTCCAACGGGGACATCACCGCGGCGGACCTTGCCTCCAACTCAAGGACTGTCGAGAACATCAGGCTCTGGGACTGGGAGCCCCTTCTTGCGACATTGTCGCAGCTGCAGGAGATGCGGCTTTACTACAGCTTCAACGACGTGGACATCGACCGCTACATGGTCGGCGGGAAGATGAGGCAGGTGATGCTCACCGCAAGGGAGATGGACGTCGATAGCCTGCCCGATTAGGCCCAGACGTGGATAAACAGGCATCTTAGGTACACGCACGGATACGGGCTTGTGATAAGCCCTGTGAACGAGGCGACGTCAGAAGGCCTGCCGAATTACTTCCTCAAGGACATCCCCCCTACGGGATCGCCCGACTTTTCGATATCCAGGCCGGAGATATACTTCGGCGAGCTCACATACGACTACGCTATAGTGGACACGGCCCAGGACGAGTTCGACTACCCTATGGGTGAGCAGAACGCGGAGAACAGGTGGGAGGGCGAAGGAGGCGTGCCTTTGGACTCTTTCTTCAGGAAGCTCGCCTTCTCATACAGGCTGGGGACCGTGAAGCTGCTTCTGTCTGCGGACCTCACAGATGAAAGCAGGGTGCTCTACAAAAGGCAGGTAAGCGAAAGGCTGAACAGCCTTGCCCCGTTCCTCTGGTACGACAGGGACCCATACATGGTGATAATCGACGGCAGGCTCAAATGGGTGGCCGATGCATACACCTATACGGATTCGTACCCATATTCCCAGCCGCTTGAAGGCTACTCTACCTGGGGCAGGGGCCCCAACTACATGAGGAACAGCGTGAAGGCCGTCATAGATGCCTACACGGGGGAGACAGTCCTGTACATGATAGACGAGCAGGATCCGATAATCAGGACTTATGCGCGCATATTCCCGAAGCTCTTTACGAAAGGCGAACAGATGCCCGAGGAGATCCGCAGGCACTACCGGTACCCCGAGGACATGTTCATGGCGCAGGCTAGGATGTATGCCATCTACCACATGCAGGATCCGGCAGTCTTCTACAACAAGGAGGACCTCTGGAGCATCCCCCTTGAAGTCTATGTGTCGAGCACCGCAGAGATAAGCCCTTACTACGTAAACATGTCCCTGCCGGGAGAATCGCCGGACGACCAGCGCTTCCTTATAATGATCCCGTTTACCCCATCCCGGAAGAACAACATGGTCTCCTGGATGGCAGGGCTGTGCGACGGGGACGACTACGGCAAAGCCGTCGTCTACAAGTTCTCCAAACAGCGCATATTCTACGGCCCGATGCAGATAGAATCGCAGATAGACCAGGATTCCGAGATAGCCAAGCTATTTTCGCTCTGGAGCCAGAAGGGCTCAAGCGTGATAAGGGGCAACATGCTCGTTTACCCGATAAACCATTCGGTGCTTTACATAGAACCCATATTCCTGGCCGCCGAGAGGAGCCAGATGCCTCAGCTTAAGCTGGTGCTGGCATCGGACGGAACGAGCATAGCGATGGGTAGCTCCCTCGCAGAGGCCCTGAAACAGCTGGTAGGCGAGGGCACGGAAGGCCCCTTGACTGGGGTCACGGGGGCAGAAGGTGCGTCGCAGCTGGCTGCAGAGGCCGAGAGGCTGCTTCTGGAGGCGCAGGACAGGCTGAGGAACTCAGACTGGGCCGGCTTCGGCGCGGCGCAGGAGGAGCTGGGCAGGGTTATCAGGCTGCTCGTGGAGGCACTGGGGAATGAGCAATAGCGCCGTCAGGGGCATCCACCGGGGCGAGCTGGACGGCAAGGAGGGCTACTTCCTCCAATCCCTTGGAAGGTGCGACCTAGCGATGACTCTCGAAAGCGGACAGGCCTTCAGGTGGAGGCGCAGGGACGGCGCCTTCGAAGGCGTCATATCCGGAAGGCAGGTGCGCCTGCGCCAGGCCGGGGAGACCGCCGTTTTCGTCGAGGGATCGGACGATTCCGAAGCCAGGTTCGTATCCCATTACCTTGCATTGGACATGGACCAGCCCAGCATAGAAAGGGAGCTGTCCGCCATCGACGGGATCATGCAGAAAGCCGTCGCATCGTCTTCGGGGCTTAGGACCTTAAGGCAGGAACCCTGGGAGACGCTAATCGCGTTCATAATCTCCGCGAACAACGGCGTGCCCAACATAACTAGGGTCATAGAAAGCCTGTCTTCAAGGTATGGAGACTTGATAGAAGGCCCTTTCGGGACATACAGCGCGTTCCCCAGGCCGGAACAGCTGGCAGGAGCCGGGCATGACGGCATCTGGTCGTGCAAGGCGGGCTTCAGGACCAGGGGCATCTGCGAGGCTGCAAGGGGAGTCCTTGACGGGACGATTGACCTCGACGCCATCGCCGCCTGCTCCTACCCAGAAGCGAAGAAGATGCTGCTTCCCCTGCACGGGGTCGGGGAGAAGGTTGCGGACTGCATACTGCTCTTCTCGATGGGGAAGCTCGAGGCATTCCCGGTGGACGTGTGGATCGAAAGGATAGTCAGGCTCCTGTATTTCGAAGGGGCCAGGATCAGCCACAGGTACATCAGGAGCTGGGCTGCCGAGACTTACGGCCGTAACGCGGGGCCTGCCAACCAGTTCCTCTTCAACTACGGCAGAAAGTTTGCCGCCAGACAGCTGAGGCGGGACGAAAAGGCAGCTAGGGAACGGTGACGCGAGGCAGATCGTCTACACAAAGGATATTGCATCGTCAGAGTACGCAGGTTATAATATAAAAGCATCGCTTGCAAGGACCTAGGGCGAATAGCTCAGCTGGCAGAGCATCTGCTTTACACGCAGGGGGTCACAGGTTCGAGTCCTGTTTCGCCCACCAGGTAGCTAACGATTACGCGGAGGCGTGGTGTAGTGGTCTAACATGCCTGCCTGTCACGCAGGAGATCGCGGGTTCGACTCCCGTCGCTTCCGCCAATAATGCCGAGGTAGCTCAG
>Ga0116174_10002925_pt1 | contig 14342 bp, 16 predicted proteins | sample AD_UKC087_MetaG_FD_89801 | JGI IMG/M metagenome (GOLD analysis project Ga0116174, IMG submission 89801) | Active sludge microbial communities of municipal wastewater-treating anaerobic digesters from USA - AD_UKC087_MetaG | ecosystem: Engineered > Bioreactor > Anaerobic > Digestate | place: USA...
CGATCCGCCCGCGAGCGAGCGCCCGGTAATACTCAATCATGACCAGGCGGTCCTGCGCGTGTACATATCCGAGCGCGAAGAACGCGTCTTCCCAACCCGCCGCCTTGATCCGAGGCGTCCCCCGGCCGTCCCTGAGAATTTCGACCTTCTGCCCTACCGCGCCCGCGAATGAACCATCGAGGGATGCGGTGCTTTTCAGAAGCAGCCGCGCACCGATGGCTGCCACCGCAAGGCACAGCACCACCACGCCGGCGATGGTAATGGTTTTTTTCGAAAAGATCCCGCCGCGCAAAACGTTAAATTCCATTCACGTTGCCCCACCGGAACATCACTGTACCGAACTCCCCGCCGCCGGCCTGCCACGACTGCGTGACACCGCTAACGGCGGCCGGACTCCAGACGGTTCGACTCCGGGGCCGGGGGAATGAGAACCGCGATTCCCTGCCGGCCGGCGATCATCGGATATCCGTAGTATAGAACATCAGAATTCAAGATGTAAATCACTAAATCTTCTTTCTATCTCTTTGAGAATACCGCCTTCGGCCTCCGCGGACGGCGCCTCGAAGGTCGCCGAGAACCGCAGGAAATGTCCCACATCATCCCACGGAACGGTCGAGATCAGTTTCTCCCTGATGAGGTACTGTGAAAAATCCTCCGCGGTCGGGAAAGACATTCCGCCCTTGATGGCCCTGGGGCTCCGTACATACAGATAAAAGGTGCCGCCGGGCATCTCCGCGCTGAATCCGATCGATGAAAGAACGCGGACCAGCTCCCTCAGGCGGCGTTCGTACTTCGCTTTGATCTGATCGGTGAGCTCCGGATGTTCCAGGGCGCGTATCGCGGCCCACTGGATGGCCTTGAACTGGCCCGAGTCGTAATTGTCCTTCACGGTGGCGAAAGCCCTGACTATCTTTTCGTTACCGGCCACGAACGCCATTCTCCATCCGGTCATATTATATGACTTGGATAACGAATGAATCTCAACCCCCACCTCACGGGCACCCGGGATGCTCAGAAAGGACAGCGGCTTCCCGTCATACGCCAGGGCGGCATAGGCCGCGTCCTGGACCACGACCACGTTGTTTTTAAGGGCGAATTCGATCACATCCCGGTAAAACGACTCGGTCGCTCTCGCCCCCGTGGGATTGTTCGGGTAGTTGATGACGAGGAGCTTGGCCCGCTTCCTGATTTCGGCGGGAATGGATTCGAGGTCGGGCAGGAAGCCATTCTCCTTTTCAAGCGGAATGTTGTAAACCTGTCCTCCGTACCACTGCGTGTGGGTACCGGCCACGGGATATCCCGGAACGGTCATGAGCGTCACGTCGCCGGGATTGATGAAGGCCGCCGGCATCATCGCGAGCGCCGGCTTCGACCCGATCGAATGGTTCACCTCGCGCTCCGGAGATATCCCATCCACGCCGAATACCCTCTTCAGATACGCGGCGGCTGCGGCCTTGAATTCCTCGATTCCATTGTCCGAATAGCCGCGGTTCTCGTGCCTGCCGGCCTCCGAGCGGAGGGTCTCCAGGACCAGGTCGAACGTCCGCTCATCGGGCTCTCCGACTCCCAGGTCGATAAGCTCCATGCCCGGATTATTCTTAACGGCCTCGCGCTTCGCGCGTTTTATCTTCTCGAACTTGTAGATTTTATCTTCTTTCCCGAACTGCGCTCCGCCTATCCTTTCGGCGAACAGCGTCTGAACAAACGACTCCATGGCGATCTATTTCTCCTTGAGTATGGTAATATCGGCATTGATGATCTCGATTTTCGTATACGCGTCGTCGAGCAGCGTGAAGAAACGGCCGAAATCCCCGATAACGTCAATTCTGGTCTTTCCCCTGACGAGGCTGGAGACCGTCTTCAGTTCGCGGGAATAGATATAGCAGTCGACCACGCCCTTTTCATAGGGCACGCTGACCAGCACGCAGAATTCATAATCGATGTTGCCCGATACGATAACGTCCTTCACCGTAACGTTCTTTATCTGCACGCGCTTCTGGGCCAGGTCACGGGTGGCGAGGAATTTATAGGCCGGATTGTCGGACCTGTCCATTTCCTCTTTCTTCATGACAACCTGCTTTACATTCAGCGTCTCCTTGAAGAAGTAACTGCACGAGAGGGTAAAGGACGCCAGAACCGCGAGCACGACCACCAGCCTTTTCATTGCGATCTCCTGTAGCTGAAATCCCCGCCGCGACGAGTGGGACCGTCCGACGTGACGATCCACTATTAACCGGCCCCGATGGCTTTTTGTCAAATAATCTTTTTCCGGCCTGAATAAATGGAAAAGGCGATGATTCATACCATCGCCTTTTCCCGGTGATGCGATCAGTTGAAAAACGTATCAGGCCCGCCGGTCCTTCTCCACCGCGGACCTGGACATGCGATACGCTACCCTCTTCAGCGCGGGAATTCCCATACTGAAGAAGGCGAGCATCCTGTATGTCTCGCGAATCGACTCGGCCTTCACCAGGTCTATCGGCTTGGGATCGAGTTCGAGACCGTACTTGTCGGGACGGTCCCTGAGTATGGTGATGACCTTCAATCCCTCGAACTGCTCCCTGCCGTAAATGCTGGCGTTGGGGAAGTCTTTTTTGATCTCCTCCAGGCGCTTCTCGGCTTTCTTGATTATGTTCAACCGGTAATCATAGGTGAGGGCGCCGGTCGGACAGGCGAACGCGCACGCCGGAATCTCTCGCGGAGTCATCAGGCAGGCATGGCATTTGTGAGACTTGTGGTCCACATCGCTTACCTGCGGCACGTGATAGATACACTCGTTCACGCAGGCTCCGCATCCTATGCACCGGTCCTGGTCGATGACCGTCCATCCGTCTTTCTTGTAGATCGCCTTTTCCGGACACACGCGCAGGCAGTTGGCAACCTCGCAGTGGTAGCACTTTTTGTGCATAATCGTCCAGATCGGACGCTCGGGGTTAGAGCGGTCTATATCGAAGAACTTCACGTGGTTCCAGGTTATGGCCGACAGCTCTTTCGGGTTGGTCAGCTCGGGACCCGCGAAAAACTCGGTCTTCTCCGCGGGAAGATTGTTCCACTGTTTACAGGCAACCTGGCAGGATCTGCATCCGGAACATTTAGTTGTGTCAACCAAAAACGCTTTATCTGACATGACTTATGCCTCCTTCCTGATGTCTACCAGAAATGCCTTGAACTCGGGAATATTCGTGTTGGCGTCCCCGATGCTGGGCGTGAGCTGGTTGCAGCTGTCACCCGACACGCCGCATCCATGGCCGAAATGCCAGATCATGCCGACCATTTCAACCATCTTTCCCTGCACCTTGAGCGGCTGAACCCTTTCGGTCACAAGGGCATATGCGCTGATGTTGCCCCGCGAGTTGAATATCCGCACCTTGTCCCCGTTCTTGATGCCTTTGGCCTTCGCGAGCGACGGGCTGATTTCACAGAACATGTCGGGAACAAGCTCCGCCAGCCACGGAAGGTTACGGGTCATGGCCCCGGCCTGCCAGTGCTCAACGACACGGTAGGAGGTGGCGATATACGGGAAGCGTCCCGCGTCGCCGAAATCACCCTTAAGGCTGTCGAGCGCCTTGGCCGCTGGATTCATTCTCTGCGAACTGAATATGTTAGCCACCGGCGTTTCCATCGGCTCGTAGTGCTCGGGGAAGGGCCCGTCCGCGAGGTCTTTGGAGAAGAGTTTGCCCACTCCTTCGGCGTTCATAATGAACGGATTCTTGGCATCGGGACCTGCCTTCGGACCGCCGTCGACGACATCACCCTTCCAGGCGCTGCCGGTCCACTTGACGACCCAGCGATTCTTGTCCCAGGGCTCTCCCTTGCGGTTCACGGCCGCGCGATTGTAGATGATACGGCGATTGACCGGCCAGCACCACGACCACTCGGGGTACATCCCGAGCTTATTCGACGCGTCTTTGGTCCCGCGGCGGGCCATCATGTTACCCTTTTCGGTATAGCTGCCGTTGTAAATCCAGTTGCCGCAGGCCGTCGAACCGTCATCCTTGAGGTCCATGAAGGTCATCATCTGCTTTTTCGTTTTGTAATCGTAGCCGTTGATCTCCTTCGCCACGAGGTGAGGACTGGCCTCGTGTTCGCCGGGCTCGGTGTAGTTCCATACCAGTTTAAGAATGGGATCCGCGAACTTTCCGCCTTCCTTCTGGTACAGCGCCTTGAGCTCGCGATAGATCATGTCGAGCATATCGAGGTCGGTCTTGGCCACACCGGGAGGATTCTGGGCCTTGTAGCGCCACTGCGCCCAGCGGCCGGAGTTGGACACGCTACCTTCCTTCTCAAACGAGGCGGCAGCCGGTAGCAGGAAGACCTCGGTCTTTATCTGGGCCGGATTGGCCCCCGGACGCTTCCAGAAGATCGAGGAGTCGGTTTCCCACAGGTCCACAGCAACCAGCCAGTCGAGCCTTTCCATCCCCTTCGCCGTGCGGTTCGAGTTCGGTCCGCCAACGATCGGGTTGGTGCCCATGTAGAACGCCCCCTTCAGCTGTCCGGCGTACATGTCCTCGAAGAGAGTGATGTACGGCACGGGCTTGTGCGCCTTGGGCAGCCAGTCGTAGCAGAAGTCGTTCTCCTTTGTCGCGGCGTCACCATACCAGGCCTTGAGCATGCTGATGAGGTACTTGGGACGGTTCGACCACCAGTTAATGCTCTTCGGATCGTTCGTCTTTGGAGTGGTTGCTTTTATGTAGGCCTCGAGATTAGGATGCTTCTTGGCGACCGGCGCAGGGAGATAGCCCGGCAATATGTGCCACAACAGCGCGGCATCGGTCGAACCCTGTACATTGGACTCTCCGCGGAGCGCATTGATGCCGCCGCCGGCCAGACCCATATTCCCCAGGAGGAGCTGCAGTATGGCATAGATACGCACATTCTGCGTACCCACGGTGTGCTGCGTGGTTCCCATGGCGTACATGATGGTCGCGACCCTGTCGGGTTTGTACGTCGAAGTGAAAAGCTCGGCGACCTTAAGGAAAGTCTCCTTCGGACAACCGGTCGACTGCTCGACCTTCTCCGGAGTATAGCGGGCATAATGCTTCTTCATGAGCTGGTAAACGCAGTTCGGGTCCTTGAGCGTTTTGTCCTGCTTCGGTACGCCCTTGTCATCAAGCTGATACGCCCACGTTTTGTTGTCGTAACTCTTTTTCCCGGCGTCATATCCGCTGAAAAGTCCGTCGTTGAACTTGAAATCGGGGCTTACGAGGTACGCCGCGTTGGTGTACTCGACAACGTATTCTTTCTGGATACGTTCGTTCTCCAGGGCGTAGTTAACGACGCCCCCGAGAAAGGCCAGGTCCGAACCGGGACGAAGCGGGGCATAGAGGTCGGCAAGCGCCGCTGACTTGGTGAAGCGGGGATCGACCACGATGAGCTTGGCCCCGCGCTCCTCTTTCGCCTTCTGCACCCAGCGGAACGATATGGGATGATTCTCCGCGGCGTTCGAACCCATTACGAGAACGACGTCCGCGTTCTTGAGGTCTATCCAGTGATTTGTCATAGCGCCACGACCGAAGGAAGCCGCCAGACCGGCGACTGTTGCGCTGTGTCAAATTCGCGCCTGGTGTTCGAGATAGGTTACCCCCAGCATCCTCGCGAATTTCGAGAGGGTGTAACACTCCTCGTTGTCGAGCGCCGCGCCGCCGAGGCTCGCGATTCCCGCACAGCGGTTCACTGTAACGCCATCCTCCTTTTCGATGAAGGTGGCGTCGCGGGTGTCCTTTACCCTGCGGGCGATCATTTTGACGGCCTGCTCCCAGGAAATCTCTTCCCATTCCGTGCCGTACGGCTTCCGGTACTGGACCTTCGACAGCCTTCTGGGATTGTCCGCAATCTGGAAGAGCGCGCTGCCCTTCGAACAGAGAGAGCCCTGGTTTATCGGATGGTCCGGGTCACCCTCGATATTGACGACTTTACCGTTCCTCGCCGAAACGATGAGACCGCATCCGACGCCACAGTAGGGGCAAATCGTCGTGCTTTCGCGGGTCCCCTGCAGTTTGTCCGGCGCCGATTTGCATCCGCTGAGGAACGACACACCACCAAAGAAAGCCCCGGCTGCCGTTACGCCGGACAGCCTGAGGAAATCTCTTCTGGTTATGGACATAACTATCCTCCTGCCTTTATTTTGATCGACCGGTGATGAAATGTATGAATTCTCTATGTGCATTCCGCCTGGGCGGAAAGCATACATTCACGCGGAAAGGGGCCACGGGATCCGGGCGGACATGTATATATGGATATGCCGGATGAGCAGGGAACGTCGGAAAAAATGTGAGTGTCATTCCACCCGATCCTGTAACCAGAGTTGCCGACACGGCAGCGCCCTCCGCCGCGACCAGGCGTTGAAGCCCGCGGGTCGGGCCTCTCATCGGTCGCCGGATTGGAGGTTCTTCACTTCTTTACTGAATCGGGAGGCGGGGTGATTTCTCGCCCTGCCTGCGGTCGGGCCCCATAGCATCCGCCTTAGGAGCGCAGACTCGAAGTAATTTTCTTTTATTTCCATACCCCTATATGTCAATGAATTTTTTAGTGATCCGGTATTATTTCAATCCGTATAAACAAAAACTCTCGCCTGAGAGTCGGAAATCGTCCTCCTCCTGCCGGCTGTCTCACTACACGCCCCCGTACCGGATGTCTTTGGCGCGGATCGTCATCGCTTATCCGGTTAGCGTAAAACTAACCGGAACGCAGTCCGAGAGTAGAATGCCCGTGATTACATAAACTCAGCGTGAAAAGGCAAAAAACTAGTTTACAAATGTTGTCCACCGAGCTTACGCTCGACAAAGAACGTGCCTGAACGCTTTTCCGGCAAATGACCCGCTGAACGTGTCACAAAAATGATATGAACAAACCCCCTTTAAGGATCCAGACGACCACGCTCTGGAACTATCCATCGCAGAACTACGGCAAAGGCAGGCAGGGCGACCAGGAGTACGCCGGGGCCACGCCGTCATACATCATCTGGAACCTCCTCTCACGCTACACCGGGGAAGGGCAGCTCGTGGTGGACCCGATGTGCGGCAGCGGCACCACGATCGACGTATGCAGGGACATCGGCCGCCGCGTGCTTGGCTACGATATCCACCCCGTCCGGAACGATATTTTCCGCGCCGACGCGAGAAAGCTCCCTCTCGAGGACAGAAAGGCCGATTTTGTCTTTGTCGACCCCCCCTATGGCGACAACATTGAATACTCCTCGGAAAAGGACTGTATAGGCCGTCTTAACGCGGCCGATCCCGCCTATTTCAAGGCCATGGAGGGCGTAATCGGTGAGATCGACCGCATACTCAAAAGCGAACGCCACATGGCACTGTACGTCAGCGATTATTATCACCGGAAGAAAGGATTCATTCCGATAGGATTCCAGCTGTTCGGAATGCTATCCCGGCGGTTTACTCCCGTCGATATAATCAGCGTAACCCGTCACAACAAGACCCTCAAAATGGGGAACTATCACAAAGCGGCCGAAGAGGGGAATTTCTTTCTCCGGGGGTTCAATTACCTTTTCATAATGAAAAAGGAAAAAAACAATGTTCAGGCCAGAAAGTAACACCAAGGGGCGCATCATCCTCATCGACGACGATCAGAGCGTGACCAGGGTGGTGAAGAAGTTCCTGGAACGCGCGGGGCACGCGGTTGATACCGCGGCGAGCGGAGAGGATGGCATTCGTCTCATTGGCGGGGGCCAGTACGACATTGTCATCACCGACATCTACCTGCCGGGAATGGACGGCATGGCCGTGCTCGAAAAAATCAAGTCGGTCAACCCCGATCTCGATATCGTCGTTATAACGGGCTTCGGCTCCATAGAATCGGCGGTTTCGTTCATGAAAGCGGGAGCAATCGATTACATCAGCAAACCCATAAATTTCGAGCACCTCGATATCGTCATCAAAAAAACGCTCGAGCGCAAGGAGCTCATCAAGGCGGCGCGCGAGCGGGACATCTATTTCCGCATGTCGCTCACGGACGCGCTTACCGGGATGTTCAACCATAAATACTTCCAGGACAGCCTGGAACGCGAGATGCTGTATTCCCAGCGTAAAAAGGAAAGCCTCACCATCATGATGGCGGACATCGACGGCTTCAAGTCGGTCAATGACAATTACGGCCATCAGGCGGGCGACATGGTGCTCCAGAAGATATCGTCCAACATCATAAAGGCCTGCCGCAGTCACGATACGGTCTCCAGGTACGGGGGCGAGGAGTTCGGAATCATCCTTCCGGAAACCGGGATCGAAAAATCGACGCGTGTGGCCGAACGCATTCTGGACGCGGTGGGTTCCAACAGTTATCCCCCCGTCGAGCGCAGAATTACGGTGTCGATAGGGATCGCGTCATTCCCCGAACATGCCACCGACAGGGAGGATCTCATACAGAAGGCGGACCTCGCGCTCTACAGCAGTAAAGAGAAAGGGAAAAACCGCTTCACGATATACGACGGTTCGCTTGATCCCGACGTCAGGCACTGACTCCGCCGCCGGAATCCGCCCGCTCCTCGAAACCCTGTAACGACTGCCGCGTATCGTACTCGTCGAGAACGCGGTATATCTCGAGAAATGAATAGAACAGCGTTAATAGCAGCGGCCCGACGATCACCCCGGAAAGCCCGAAGGCCTGAAGACTTCCGAGCAGCAGAAAGAAAAAAATGAGGGGATGAAAATGTAGACGCTCGCCGAAGACCTTCGGCTTCAAAAAATTCTCAAGGAACAAATACCAGACAAGACCCCAGAGGAAGATGAACGTGGCCCATCCGACACGACCGACGGCCATCAGGTACACGGCCGCCGGAAGCCATGTAACCGACGTCCCGATCACCGGAATCAGCGAGAACACCGCCGCGACGCTGCCCCACAGCAACGCGCCGTTGATGCCGGCGATAAAAAACCCGATACCCACCGCCCCCCCCTGGAGAAGCATGATCAGCAGGTTTCCCGCGATGAGGACCTTTATCACTTCCTTGAGGCGGTTCACGATATCGTTTTCGATGTCCCTGGGAAAGGGGCTCGCGCGGTATATAGCCTCTTTGAACTTGCCGCCCTCTATGAAGAGGAAAAACAGGATGAGCAGCATGAAGAAGAAGTTGATCGAGAACCGTATTGAAAAGGTCAACAGATCCGTGAGGTTGCGGAAAACCGAAAACGACGCGCTCTGCATGATCTCGGTGGTTTTTTTGATGAGCTCGCCCCTGGAAATGCGCAGACTGTGCGCGAGCTCGCCGATAAAATTGCTTCTGTAAAAGAATTCGTCCAGCCTTGAAGGCTTGAATTTCTTCTCCACGAACTGGTACACGTCGTAGCTCTGGTCGGCCAGATTGAGAAGCAGAAAAAACAGCGGAATGAGAAATCCCAGAAAAAGCAGAAGAATCATCAGTGTGGCCGACACGGACCTCCGCTTGACAAACCTGCCGATCAAATCGTGCAGCGGAGAAAGCGCGATGTAGAAAACCATCGCGAACAGAAGCGGCCAGAAATAATACTGGAAGATGTAGGCCATGGAAAAGAGCAGGAGCGAAAACAGCGCCATGAAGAGATACTTCAGCTTCTTGTTCTGCTGGAGGTTTCTGTAGGAATCGGTTTTTTCAATCATAACGAAGCCCCGGCCGTCAGCATGCCCCCGGTATGGCCCTGTGGATACGAATCTGTATCATTTCGTAAGATAATGAGACAGGTCCGTCGCTATCTTCTTGATGGCGTGGTCCAGGTACGTCTCATCGGAGATACGTTTTCGATATTCTTCTATCTTCTTTGGGTCGCCGCGGAGGGATCCCGGTTTTATCTCACGATCATCCTTGTTCATGAGACTCTTCATAATGGTGCACTCCTTGCATGTAAGGTCGCCCGCTCCTCCATGAACGGGTCTTTGGACCTCATCTACAACTATCGGCACGCGGGGGGCGGATCATGAGTATTTTTTGTCGCGGAGGGGCCCGCTCAACGCAGAATATCCTCAATCCATTCCACGGTCCCGCCGCTGACCGCGATCATATCGAAGCGGAACACGATATCCCTGGAATTGAGATCCGGTCGCCGGGAAAGAAACTGTGTCGCGACCAGACGGAGAGTCTGTTTTTTACGCCCGTTTATCGCGTAAAGCGGTCCACCGTAGACAGGGGTATTTCTGCTTTTAACTTCGACAAATACGACGAGGTTTCCCTTACGGACTATGAGATCGATCTCGCCCGCCCTGCCATAACGGTAGTTGCGCTCGAGAACCTCGAAGCCCCGGTCCGCCAGAAATGACACGGCAAGGTCCTCCCCTCCGGCGCCGATTTGCCTTAAATTTTTGTGCTCCACGAGTCGAAAGGGATCAGAGGACGTCGAGGAGGCTTACACCGGCCTCTTTTTCGTCGAGCACGCGGTTGACGAAAAGCGCGGTTTCCTCCAAGAGGTTGATGATGATAAGGTCTGAAAGCCTGTTTTTTTCGCTGTCGAATATCAGTTTGATGATGGGCCTCAGCGGCTTTCTGGGCACCGATCCTATGACCAGGCCCACACTCCCGTCATTGAGTTCGACCAGGGATCCAATAGGATAGACAGACATTTTTGACAGGAATACGCGGAGGATGACCGGATCGAACCTGTTTACTCCGCTTGAAAGCAGATTCTTCATCGCGTGATAGAACGACTGCTTCTCACGATAGCTCCGGCTGGAGATCTGCGCCTCGTACGAATCCGCGATGGCCGCGATGCGCGCGTACTCGTCGATCTGGTTGCCCTTCAGGCCCCTGGGATAGCCCTTCCCGTCGAAGTACTCGTGATGCTGCAGCCCGACGAGCGCGCTCTTTTCCCTGATCTTTCCAAGCTGCTTGATCAGGCGGTATCCGTGCAGCGGGTGGGTTTTGATGAGGTTGAATTCGTGGTCGCTGAGATTGGACTGCTTGTACGCGATATAGGCGGGCATCTTCACCATGCCCGCGTCGATCAGGAGCGTTCCGAGCGCGAGCTCGCGCAGCTTGTCCGGCGTATATTTAAGTGCCGTTCCGATGAGAAGGGCATAGAACGTCACGTTCACCGAGTGGGCCACCAGGTAGTTCTTGCCCTCCTCGAGTCCGTAGAGGAAGAGCACGATATTATTGTCCTCCTCCATGAGCCGTATTATGCTCTTAGCGGTGTTCTCGATGGAATCGGTGGTGAACATCTCGTCGTTTTTAATGGCGGTGTAGACGTCACCCACCACCCGGCAGGCTTCGCGGTGGATGTCCATCAGCTCTTTACGCTTCAGGAGCAGCAGGCTGTACTGGTCGACGATCTTTTTCGCGTCGGCGGAGATCGACGCGTCTATTTTCTGAACGAAACGCATGTCGTTTTCGCTCGATGAGAGATTGCCCATCGTCTCTATCTCGCTGATGCCCCACTTCATCAGCCGTTTGATGTCGCTCTCTTTTATGGTGACATTGGCTCCGACGAGCATATTGTTGCTGTCGATAAAGACCGGCTTGTCAAACCGCATTCCCGGCCGAAGGTCTTCGACCGGGATCTTTTTCATGATACCCGCCATTCTCCGATTTCCTTATTCCGCCAGTTTATCTTTCAAGCGCTCATTGATCCTGTAACAGTACGCCAGCACTTCCGCCACGGCCCTGTAGAGCTCCGGCGGCACGGCGCTCCCCACGTCGATCGCGGACAGTGCCTCGGCCAGGTCGGCGTCCCGATATATCTCCACCCCGTGTTCGAAGGCCATACGCTCCAGACGCTCGACCAGGTGACCCCGGACGCTCGCAAGCACCCGGGGCGCATCTTCCGCCGGGGAGTAGGCGAGGGCCACACCCACCTTTTCGCCCCTTTTAGACCCGCGCATCGAAACCTCCCCCCTGAGTGAGGAAGCCGCCGAGCTCGCGAATCACCTCCATTGCCAGGTCGGTGAGCCGCACCGAAACCGTGCACTCCCTTCGAACCGCCGCGCCGGCGGTTGCCGCCAGGCGTTCCGCATCTCTTGCTATTTCATCCCTGGCGAACTCGTTACCGCAGAAAATATCTACATGAATGTGTCCGGATCGGTCTCTGGCCAACACTTCGACGCGTCCCAACCGCGAAAAATCGGCTTCGGCCGCTATGCCTTCCGCGCTGCCGATGTACCGCGCCTCTTTAAAGCCCTCATCGTAATAATTCAGCACACCGCTCTGTACGGCAAAGTCACCGGAACCTCTATTCCCGAGGAGCGACCGAAATAATTGCCGTATACTATCCTCACCGCCCGGAGACTCCCGGACGAGTTCATCGAGGGCCTCCAGTACGCCCTCAAGCCCTTCAAAGGCCCCCGGGGCCTCGACAAAATCCTTAAGGGCCTGATTGTGGCGTTTCCGCCCTTCCCTTTCGGAGATCGAAAGGACGGAGACGAGACAATTTAGATTAATACCTTCAAAATCCGAAAAAAGGAAAGAAAAAAACAACAAACTCTCTATTTTTATACCCCTGGCGGCAAGCGCGTTCAACAGGTCAGCCTGCCCCACCTTTTTTTCGGCTCCTCCGGACAGCCTGAAAAGCAGGCTGTTATACGCGTATACCCCCGTGAGACCGCCGACCAGCGCCCGTCCGAACGGGATTCGCCCCAACTCGGACCGCGGAAAGGCCGTAAAATCCAGAAGGCGCTCCCGGGCCGAGCCTACTGGGTCCTCCGCGGCAAGCTTGAACACGAAGGTGGATCCGCTCTTTTTTTCGAGCACCAGCCTCAAATGGCCGGAAGGAGGAAGGCCGTTGACAAAGCCGGCGGTAACGCGTTTCCCGGCAATCTCGACTACCGCGCGGTGGGCATCGATGCGCTCGATTATGCGCGCGACGATCTCCCCGCCCTTTTTAAGCGCGCCGAGGGACTCCGCCTGGGCCCCCTTTCCATGTATGGTGATGGTGGCGGCGTTATCGATCCTCATTTCCCGCGAACAGGCCTCCACGGGACATCATGTCGCGCAAGGGGGAAAAACTGCGGCGATGGACCGGTGATGGGCCTATTCGCCCGATCGACTCCCTGAGCTCGAGCGTTCCGTAACCTTTGTTTTTATTAAATCCATAGCCCGGATAAAGCAATTCAAATTTATCGAGGATTCCGTCCCTGCACACCTTCGCGGCGATCGACGCGGAAGCGATGGTGATGGACCGGGCGTCTCCCTTCGGAATCGGAATGAATCGGATTCCCGGGGAAAACGCGAAGTGCCCGTCCATAATGACCACATCCGGCGATTCGGGCAGTTGCAGCAATATCCTGCGCAGCAGGAACTCGGTTGCTCCGTTTATATTGAGCCGGTCAACCGTGCGATGGGATGCCATCGCGGTATACAGGTACGCGGCGCCGGAACGAATGTGCTCCAGCGCGGCAATACGCGCCCGGTGGCTCAGTTTTTTCGAATCATTGACGGAGGACATAAGGCCTTCGGCGGGGCGGGCAATCGTGTCCGGAGAGAAGATCACCAGCCCAAGGCAGAGGGGGCCGGCAAGGGCGCCCCTGCCGACCTCGTCGACACCGGCAATCCGCCGGTATCCCTGATCTAAAAGTTCACGTTCGATATCGAACGTGGGTGCGCGGAGAGACGGGGACGTCTCCCCGGACCTTTCACGCGTTTTCGCTTCCCTGGTTTTCAGGAATCGCCTCGTGAGTGGCCGGGACCTCCACCACCTGAACGGCGGCCTTGCCGCGCGCGACGCGCTTCTCCTTGAGTTTGGCGGATTTACCGGTACGCTCGCGGAGGAAGTACAGCTTTGCGCGGCGGATCTTGCCCTTGCGAATGGGTTCGATCTTGGCGATACGGACCGAATAGAGCGGGAACACCCTCTCGACGCCGACATCGTAGGATATGCGTCGAACCGTGAAGCTCTTTCCGACGCCCTTGTTGTTGATCGCGATGACGATTCCCTCGAATACCTGAATGCGCTCGCGGTTACCTTCCACGATCTTGTAGTGCACCTTGACGGTGTCGCCGACCTCGAAGTTCATCGGACGATCGACCTGCATGATTTCCTTTTGGACGGTTTCCAGTATATTCATCATTCTTCTCCTTTATCCTTTCTTGCGCTGTATCGATTATACAGATCGGGCCGAACCCTTCTGGTTTTCTCGACTCGCTGCTCGTGACGCCATCTGCGAATCCGTGCGTGGTCTCCGCTGAGGAGCACCTCCGGCACCGCGAGCCCCTCGATTTCGGCCGGCCTGGTGTACTGGGGATATTCCAGCAGACCGTCCTCGAAGCTTTCCTCGACAAGCGACTCGCTGTTCGACATGAAACCGGGCATGTAGCGCGCCACGGCATCGAGCAGGACGAGTGCCGCGTATTCGCCGCCGGACAGGACGTAATCGCCCACCGACACCTCGTAGTCCACATACCGGTCGACCACGCGCTGATCGACCCCTTC
>Ga0116174_10002927_pt1 | contig 14341 bp, 11 predicted proteins | sample AD_UKC087_MetaG_FD_89801 | JGI IMG/M metagenome (GOLD analysis project Ga0116174, IMG submission 89801) | Active sludge microbial communities of municipal wastewater-treating anaerobic digesters from USA - AD_UKC087_MetaG | ecosystem: Engineered > Bioreactor > Anaerobic > Digestate | place: USA...
CAAGGCGTGGTCAAGAACATCACCGAATACGGTGCGTTCGTGGACCTGGGCGGCATCGACGGCCTGCTGCACATCACCGACATGGCATGGCGCCGCGTGCGTCACCCCTCCGAAGTGGTGACGGCTGGCCAGGAAATCACGGCCAAGATCCTGAAGTTCGACACCGAAAAGAACCGTGTCTCGCTGGGTCTGAAGCAAATGGGCGACGATCCATGGATGGGCGTGAACCGCCGCTACCCCCAGTCGACCCGCCTGTTCGGCAAGATCACGAACATTGCCGACTACGGCGCGTTCGTCGAACTCGAACCCGGCATCGAAGGCCTGGTGCACGTGTCTGAAATGGACTGGACCAACAAGAACATCGCTCCCGCCAAGCTGGTTTCGCTGGGCGATGAAGTCGAAGTCATGGTCCTCGAAATCGACGAAGACAAGCGCCGTATCAGCCTGGGCATGAAGCAATGCAAGGCCAACCCATGGCAAGAATTCGCCCAGGACACCAAGCGCGGCGACCGCGTGAAGGGTCCGATCAAGTCGATCACCGACTTCGGCGTGTTCGTGGGCCTGGCTGCCGGCATCGACGGCCTGGTGCACCTGTCCGACCTGTCGTGGAACGAAACCGGCGAAGCCGCTGTTCGCAACTACAAGAAGGGCCAGGAAGTCGAAGCCATCGTGTTGGCTGTGGACGTGGACCGCGAACGCATCTCCCTGGGCATCAAGCAGCTCGACGGCGACCCATTCACGACCTTCGTGACCGTGAACGACAAGGGCCAGACCGTGACCGGCAAGGTCAAGACCGTGGACGCCCGTGGCGCTGAAATCGACCTCGGCGAAGACATCGTGGGCTACCTGCGCGCTTCGGAAATCTCCCGCGACCGCGTGGAAGATGCCCGCAACGTGCTCAAGGAAGGCGACGAAGTCACCGCTGTGGTGGTCAATGTGGATCGCAAGACCCGCAACATCCAGCTGTCGATCAAGCAAAAGGACATGGCCGACGAACAAGGCGCCATGGCCAACCTGAGCCAGCAGTCGAGCCGCGAAAGCGCCGGCACGACCAGCCTGGGCGCCCTGCTGCGCGCCAAGCTGGACAACTCGGAAAAGTAAAGCGCTGACCCGTTAAACGGTCAGACAGCGGGCGCCTTGTGCGCCCGCTTCTCTTTCAGCACTGGATTGCCTGCCATGCCCCAAGACTCCATGACCCGCTCCGACCTCGTTGAAGAACTGGCCGAACGCTTCGGTCAACTGACGCACCGCGATGCCGAATTCGCCGTCAAGACCATCCTGGATGCCGTGGGCGATGCCCTGGTGCGCGGGCACCGTATCGAGATCCGGGGCTTTGGCAGTTTTTCGGTGAACCACCGCCCCCCGCGCATGGGCCGCAATCCGCGCAGTGGCGAAGCCGTGGCCATTCCGGAAAAGCGCGTGCCCCATTTCAAGCCGGGCAAGGCCCTGCGGGAAGCGGTGGACCAGCGCACGGCAGAGTTGGAAAAAGCGCTTTGAGCGCCCAACGCTTCTAATTTGATAGCTACCAGCGATTCATCGACAAGCACTGGCGGCATAAATCATGCACCAACCATGAAGAGGCCCTGCCATGCACCGTTGCGGCCGCGCCCCATGCCCATGCTCTTAGAATCTCCCCACCACCGGGGAGCCCCATGAAATACCTCCTGTGGCTGCTCAAGGCAGCCATATTTTTTACACTGTTTGCGTTCGCGCTGAACAACCAGCAAGACGCCACCGTGCATTTGTTCTTCGGCACGCAGTGGCGGGCGCCGTTGGTGCTGGTGGTGCTGACTGCATTTGCAGCCGGCCTGGTAGTGGGTGTGCTGGGCATGGTGCCGCGCTGGTGGAAGCACCGCCGGGCGGCAGGCCGTGCCCATGCATCCGCACAGCCCACCGTGACACCGTCGCACCCCGCACCGGCCGCCCCGTCCTCCCCCGCAGAATTGCCTCCCATTCATGGAATTTGACATCAGCTGGATCCTGCTGGGCTTGCCCCTGGCCTTTGTGCTGGGCTGGCTGGCCTCCCGCTTTGACCTGCGCCAGCTGCGTGCGGAAAACCGCCGCGCCCCCAAGGCCTATTTCAAGGGACTGAACTTTCTGCTCAACGAGCAGCAGGACCAGGCCATCGATGCCTTCATCGAAGCCGTACAAAACGACCCAGACACCTCCGAACTGCACTTTGCCCTGGGCAACCTGTTCCGCCGGCGCGGCGAATACGACCGGGCGGTGCGGGTGCATGAGCACCTGCTGTCACGCGGCGACCTCTCCCGTGCCGACCGCGAGCGCGCCCAGCACGCCCTGGCGCTCGATTTTCTGAAAGCCGGCCTGCTCGACCGGGCCGAAGCGGCACTGGGCCAGCTGGAGGGCACCGCGTTCGAAAGCCAGGCCCGCCTGGCCTTGCTGGCAATCTACGAGCGTTCACGCGACTGGCCCCACGCTGCAGGCATTGCCCAAAAAATGCACGCAGCCCGGCAAGGCGACTTCAGCACCCGGCAGGCGCATTACCTGTGCGAGCAGGCGCAGGCCTGCATTGCGAACGCAGACCGCACCGCTGCCCTGGGTTTGCTGAACCAGGCCGTGGCCACCGCGCCGGACGCCGCACGCGCGCGCATCGATCTCGCCCGGCTGCAGCAGCTGATGGGCAACAGTGGCGCGGCACTGGACACGCTCAGAACACTCAGCCGGCAATCCCCCACCGCCGTGCCCCTGGCCACTGCCCTGATGGTCGAGGTGGCCACCGCAGCAGGCCAGGTGCCGCAAATGCAGGCCTTGCTGCAAGCGCATTACGCCGAGACCCCATCGCTGGATGTGCTGGAAGGCATCGTGAGCCTGCAGACCCTGGATGCCGCCGACCGGGCAGCGGCGCGGCAGTGGTATGTGCGGCATCTGGACAACGAGCAATCTCTGGTGGCTGCCGCCAAATGGCTGGCAGGAGAAAAACTGGAGCACGAGGAGTTTCATCCGCAGATCCAGCGGGCGCTCGACCATGCCGTCAAGCCGCTCACACGCTACCGCTGTGCCGCCTGCGGCTTCGAGGCCCGCCAGCATTTCTGGCAATGCCCGGGCTGCCAGACATGGGACAGCTACCCGGCACGCCGGGTGGAAGAGCTCTGAGCCAGCAAGCCAGGCTGGCAAGGTTGGCCGCGCTGGCGCCGCGCCAAGCCCTCGCTATGATGGTTGGGTGGTTTCATCGTGTCGCTTCACCACCAGGAGTCCCTCCATGCTGAAAAAGCTACTGGCCCTTATGGCCCTGCTGTACGCCGCTGCCGCGTGGGCCGCGGTCGATGTGAACCAGGCTACAGCGGCTGAACTCGACAGTATCAAGGGCATCGGACCAGGCCTGTCTGGCAAGATCATCGAAGAGCGCAAGCACGGTGCATTCAAGGACTGGAACAACTTCATCGAGCGGGTGCGCGGTGTGGGCGAGGCGAGCGCCGGCAAATTTTCTGCCGAAGGTCTGACGGTGAATGGCCGGGGTTTCAAGGCCTCGACCGCGGCACCCACGCAGGCTGGCGCCAGCGCTCCCAAAAAATAAGCACCCCCACGCAGTCACCCAACCCGCTGCGGCGGGTTTTCTTTTGGGACGTGCACAGCGGGCAAAGGCCCGGCCCCGCATGGTCTTTCCCATGGCGCCAGCAGACCGGCCCGTAAAATTATTGGCGCATGCCCCTGATTACCCTCATTCTTCTTCCCTTCATCGGCAGCCTCATTGCGGCGGTCCTGCCGGCCAACGCCCGCAACACCGAATCGACCATTGCGGGACTGATTGCGCTGTGGTGCACCGTGCAGACCGCTCTCTACTTTCCCCAGATTGCCGACGGCGGCGTGCTGCGCCAGGACATTGAATGGCTGCCCGCACTGGGCCTGAACCTGGTCATCCGCATGGATGGCTTTGCCTGGATGTTCTGCATGCTGGTGCTGGGCATCGGCGCGCTGGTGGTGCTGTACGCGCGCTACTACATGTCGCCTGCCGACCCGGTGCCGCGTTTCTTTTCGTTTTTCCTCGCCTTCATGGGGGCGATGACCGGGGTGGTGCTGGCGGGCAACGTGATACAGCTGGTGTTCTTCTGGGAGCTAACCAGCCTGTTTTCGTTTCTGCTGATCGGCTACTGGCACCACCGACGCGATGCAAGGCGCGGCGCACGCATGGCGCTCACCGTGACTGGCACGGGCGGCCTGTGCATGCTGGGCGGCATGCTGCTCATCGGCCACATCGTGGGCAGCTACGACCTCGATCATGTGCTGGCCGCCGGCGAACAGGTGCGCAACCATCCGCTGTACCTCACGGCCCTGGTCCTGGTGCTGCTGGGGGCCTTCACCAAGAGCGCGCAGTTTCCGTTTCACTTCTGGCTGCCCCACGCCATGGCCGCGCCCACGCCCGTGTCGGCCTACCTGCATTCGGCCACCATGGTCAAGGCGGGCGTTTTTTTACTGGCGCGCATGTGGCCCGTGCTGGGCGACACCGAGCCGTGGTTCTGGCTCGTGGGCGGCACCGGTCTGGCCACGCTGCTGGTGGGCGGCTATGCCGCAATGTTCCAGAACGATCTCAAGGGACTGCTTGCCTATTCGACCATTTCACACCTGGGCCTCATCACGCTGCTGCTGGGCCTGAACAGCCCGCTGGCCGCCGTGGCCGCTGTCTTTCACACCATGAACCACGCCACCTTCAAGGCGTCGCTGTTCATGGCCGCCGGCATCGTGGACCATGAAAGCGGCACGCGCGACATCCGCCGACTGTCGGGCCTGCGCTCCATGATGCCGATCACCGCCACGCTGGCCATGGTGGCCAGCGCCGCGATGGCCGGCGTGCCGCTGCTCAATGGTTTCCTGTCCAAGGAAATGTTCTTCGCCGAAACGGTGTTCCTGGACACCACGCCGCTGGTGACCACCTTGCTGCCCATCGCTGCCACCCTGGCGGGCATGTTCAGCGTGGCGTATTCGCTGCGCTTCACGGTGGATGTGTTCTTTGGCCCGCCCGCCACCGACCTGCCCCACCTGCCGCACGAACCGCCGCACTGGATGCGCGTGCCGGTCGAGCTGCTGGTGCTGGTGTGCATGGTGGTGGGCATGCTGCCGGCCTGGTCCATCGGCCGCTTCCTGGAGGCGGCGGCAAGGCCGGTGGTGGGCACAGAGCTTCCTGCCTTCAGCCTGGCGGTATGGCATGGCTTCAACACCCCTTTCGTCATGAGCCTGCTGGCCCTGGGCGGCGGGATCGCGCTGTACCTGGCGCTGCGGGCGCTGCGCGCTGCGGGCCGGGTAGATGCCCCCCCCCTCATGCACCGCATCCAGGGGCGGCGCCTGTTTGACGGTACGCTGGCCCTGGTCACGCAGATGGGCCGCAACGGCCGGCGCCTTTTATCCACCCAGCGCCTGCAGTGGCAGATGCTGTGGCTGGTCTGCGCGGCGCTGGCTGCGGGGGCCATGCCACTGTGGAGCCAGGGCCTGCAACTGGGCCAGCGCAGCATGCTGCCGCTGTCGCCGGCGTTCGTGCTGCTCTGGGCCGTAGGCATCTGCTGCGCCATGGCAGCCGCCTGGCAGGCCAAATACCACCGCCTGGCAGCGCTCACACTGGTGGGCGGTGCGGGCCTTTGCACCTGCATCACGTTCCTGTGGTTCTCGGCACCCGACCTGGCACTGACACAGATCGTGGTCGAGATCGTGACCACGGTGCTCATCCTGCTGGGCCTGCGCTGGCTGCCCAAACGCGATGAGACCCTGCGCGTTGCCACCTCGGCCGAGCGAGCCACCACCCGGTGGCGCCGCCAGCGCGACATGGCGCTGTCTCTGGCCGCCGGCGGCGGCATGGCCTGGCTGGCATTTGCCATGATGAGCCGCCCGTTTCCCGACAGCACATCCACCTTCTTCCTCGAAAACGCCTTGCGCCAGGGCGGCGGCACCAACGTGGTCAACGTGATGCTGGTGGATTTTCGCGGCTTTGACACCTTTGGCGAAATCGTGGTGCTGGGCGTGGTGGCCCTCACGGTATATGCCTTGCTGCGGCGCTTTCGCCCCGCGCGCGAAGCCATGGACCTGCCCGAACAGCAGCGCAACATGCCCGCCGACCTGCAGACCGACCTGCTCAATCCGCGCAACGCCGCCGACACCGCCGTGGGTTACCTGATGGTGCCCGCCGTGCTGGTGCGGCTGTTGCTGCCGTTGGCCGCCGTGGTGGCGTTCTACCTGTTCTTGCGCGGGCACAACGAGCCCGGTGGCGGGTTTGTGGCGGGGCTGGTGCTCTCTGTGGCACTGCTGCTGCAGTACATCATCTCGGGCACGCACTGGGTCGAGGCCCATATGCCGCTGCTGCCCCGGCGCTGGATCGGTACCGGCCTGCTGGTGGCCCTGGCCACGGGGCTCGGGGCGATCGTGGTGGGCTACCCGTTTCTCACCAGCCACACGTTTCACCTGAACCTGCCGCTGCTGGGAGACATCCATGTGGCCAGTGCCATGTTCTTTGACATCGGCGTGTTCACGCTCGTGGTCGGCTCCACCTTGCTGATCCTCACGGCCATTGCCCACCAGTCAGTGCGCGGCCACCGCTACCACGCGCGCCTGGCAGAAGAGGCCGCCGAGCTGCAAGCCGCCCACGCCCCCCCACAGGAGACCACCCGCTGATGGAAATCGTTCTGGTCATCGCCATCGGCGTGCTCACGGGCTCGGGCGTGTGGCTACTGCTGCGCCCGCGCACCTTCCAGGTCATCATGGGGCTGTCGCTGCTGTCGTACGCCGTCAACCTGTTCATCTTCAGCATGGGCCGCCTGGGCCTGGCGATCGACAAAGAGCCGGTGCTGCGGCCCGGCCTGCCGCACGATCTGGCGCATTACGCCGACCCCATGCCGCAGGCGCTTGTGCTCACGGCCATCGTGATCGGCTTTGCCATGACGGCCCTGTTCCTGGTGGTGCTGCTGGCCTCGCGCGGCATGTCGGGCACCGACCATGTGGACGGCAGCAGCGCGCGCGACGTGCAGGAGATGCCATGAGCATCTCGGCACTCATGCCGCACCTGATGCTGGCCCCCATCGCCCTGCCCCTGTTCACAGGCGCACTGATGCTGCTGATGCGCGAGGAGCAGCAGCGCCTGAAGCTCGCCCTGAACGTGCTTTCCACCGCACTGGGGCTGCTGGTGGCCCTGGCCCTGCTGCAGTGGTCACACCAGCCCGGTGCCAGCAGCAGCATGGGCGTGTACCTGGCGGCCAACTGGCAGGCACCGTTCGGCATCGTGCTGGCCCTGGACCGCCTCTCGGCCATGATGCTGGTGCTGACCAGCCTGGTTGCGCTGGCCGCCAGCGTGTTTGCCGGGGCCCGCTGGCACCGCGCGGGCGTGCATTTTCACCCGTTGTTCCAGTTCCAGCTCATGGGCCTGGCGGGCGCCTTTCTCACCGCCGACCTGTTCAACCTGTTCGTATTCTTCGAGATCATGCTGGCCGCCTCCTACGGCCTGCTGCTGCATGGCTCGGGCCGCTCGCGCGTGCAGGCGGGGCTGCACTACATCGCCATCAACCTGGCGGCGTCCTCGCTGTTCCTGGTGGGGGTGTCGATGCTGTACGGCATCACCGGCACGCTGAACATGGCCGACCTGGCGCAGACCATTCCCCTGGTCGCCGCAGCCGACCGCGGCCTGCTGCATGCGGCAGCGGCCATCCTGGCCACGGCCTTTCTCATCAAGGCGGCGATGTGGCCGCTCAACTTCTGGCTCGTGCCGGCCTACAGCGCCGCCACCGCGCCCGTGGGCGCGCTGTTTGCGCTGATGACCAAGGTGGGCGTCTACACCATTTTGCGGCTGTGGACCCTGCTGTTCAGCAGCGAGGCCGGTGCCTCGGCCCTGTTCGGCAGCCTGTGGCTGATCGTCGGCGGCATGCTGACCATGGCCTTTGGCGCCCTGGGCATGCTGGGCTCACAGCGCCTGTCGCACCTGGCAGGGTTTGCCGCCATCCTGTCGTCCGGGACCCTGCTGGCCGCAGCGGGTTTTGGCCAGAACCTGCTCACCGCCGGGCTGCTGTATTACCTGCCCAGCTCCACGCTGGCCATCAGCGCCCTGTTTCTGACCGCCGACCTGATTGACCGCTGGCGCAACGATGGCGCAAGCTACGCCCCGTTCGAGCAGCGCGACAAAGCCCCTTTCCTCAACGCCGAGCTCGTTCCCACCGAAGGGCTGAATCTCGACAAGGACGAAGAGGCCCTGATCGGCCGCGTGATCCCCGCCGCCGCCGCCCTGCTGGGCCTGGCCTTTCTGGTCTGCACGCTGGTCATTGCCGGCCTGCCGCCGCTGTCGGGCTTTGTCGGCAAGTTCGCCATGCTCAGCGCCCTGCTCAACCCGCTGGGACTGGCCTCCTCGGCGGGTGCCCAGCCGGGTGCGCCGGGTTGGGCGCTGTTCGCCCTGATGATCGCCACCGGCCTGCTGGCGCTGATCGCCCTCACGCGGGCGGGTATCCGCCATTTCTGGGCCACCCATGACCGCGTGGCACCGCAGCTGCGCTGGCTGGAGGGCCTGCCCATCGCCGCCTTGCTGGCCCTGTGCATTGCACTGACCGTGCTGGCCGGGCCCGTGATGCAGTTCACCCAGGCCACGGCCGATGCACTGCATGCGCCCGGCACCTATATCCGTGCCGTGATGCAGGCCCAACCCGTCCCCGGCGCAGCCGCGCAAAGCCGGGCCGACCAGTCCAAGGACGGCCCATGAAGCGCCTGCTGCCCACCCCCCTGCTGTCGGCCGCACTGTTCGTGCTGTGGCTGCTGCTCAACCAGTCGGTAAGCCCCGGCAATCTGGTGCTGGCGCTGGCGCTGGCATGGCTGGTCCCGCTGCTCACGCGCGGACTGCGGCCGCTGCCGGTGCGCATCCGCCGTCCGGGCACCGTGCTGCGGCTGGGCCTGACGGTGGTGGCCGACTCGGTTGCATCGAACTTTGCCGTGGCGCGCCTGCTGCTTGCTCCGGGGCGACCGCGCCATGGCGCCGCCTTCGTGCTCATCCCGCTGGAGCTGCGCGACCCCAATGCGCTGGCCGTGCTGGCCATGATCGTCTGCATCACGCCCGGGACCGCCTGGGCCGAACTCTCGCTGGACCGCTCCATGCTCATGCTGCACGCGCTGGAGGTGGACGACCCGCAGACCCTGATCGACCATGTCAAAGCGTGCTACGAGCGCCCGTTGATGGAGATTTTTGAATGACCCCCCCTGTTCTGTCCTGGGCCCTGCCCCTGGCCATGTGCATGCTGGTGCTGGCCATGGTGTTCGCCCTGGTGCGGCTGCTCAAGGGGCCCTCGGCCCAGGACCGCGTGCTGGCGCTCGACTGCATGTATCTCAACGGCATGCTGCTGACGCTGGTGCTGGGCATCCACTACGGCAGCAGCGCCTATTTCGAAGGGGCGCTGCTGATCGCGCTGTTCAGCTTTGTGGGCACCACGGCCATGGCCAAATTCCTGCTGCGCGGTGAGGTGATCGAATGACCGAGGCCGCGCTGCCGCTGTGGGCAGAGATCACCATTGCAGCGCTGGTGCTGGCGGGCGCGGGGGTGGCGCTGCTGGGCTCCTGGGGGCTGCTGCGCCTGAAAACCTATTTCGAACGTGTGCACGCGCCCTCCATCATTGCCACCATGGGCTGCTGGTGCACCATGCACGGCAGCATCGTGTACTTTTCGCTGCAAGGCCAAGGCCTGGCGCTGCACTCGCTGCTGATCGCGCTGTTCGTGGCCATCACGGTGCCCGTGACCAACATCTTCCTCATGCGCGCGGCCCTGTTCCGTGCGCGGCGCGCAGGCAGCGATGTGCCCCCCAGCCTGAGCCGCAACACCGCCTCGGTCGAGCGCGATTCGTGACGGGCCACCCGGCCCCGCCAACGCCAAATTACTCCTGAAATAATAGCTACCAGCGATTGACTATCAAGGGCTGGTGGCCTATTTATCTCAGACCCTGCTCAGGCGGCGCCAAACCCGCCGCCCCCCGGGGTGTGGATCTCGAACAGATCACCCGGTTGCATCTCGGCCTGGCCGATAGGACCGAGCAGCTCAACCCGGCCATTGGCGCGCACCACCTTGTTGACGCCGGGCGCCCCGGCCTGGCCGCCGGCCATGCCGAACGCCCCCTGGTGGCGGCCGTTCGAAAGGATGCTGGCCGTCATCGGTGCGAGAAAGCGGATGCGCCGCACCCCGCCGTTGCCCCCCACCCAGCGGCCCGCGCCACCGGAACGGGCCCGGATGGCATAACCCTCCAGCCGCACCGGAAAGCGGAACTCGAGCACCTCCGGGTCGGTCAGGCGCGAATTGGTCATGTGGGTCTGCACCACGCTCGTGCCACCAAAACCACCCACCAGGGCGCCCTCCGCGTCGAACACGCCGCCCGCACCACTGCCGCCCGCAATGGTTTCGTAATACTGGTGGCGGGCGTCGCCAAACGTGAAGTTGTTCATGGTGCACTGGCTGGCCGCCATCACGCCCAGCGCCCCCAGCAAGGCATTGGTGATACAGGTGGAGGTTTCCACGTTGCCCGCCACCACCGCGGCCGGGTGCCGCGGGTCGAGCATGGAGCCGGGCGGGATGATGACGTTGAGCGGCTTCAGGCACCCGGCGTTCAGCGGAATATCGTCATCCACCAGCGTGCGAAACACATACAGCACCGCCGCCATGCACACCGCCTTGGGCGCGTTGAAGTTGTTGCTCTGCTGCGCGCTGGTGCCCGTGAAATCGATGGTGGCGCTGCGGCGGGCCGCGTCGACCTCCACGGCCACGCTGATCTGCGCGCCGTTGTCCAGCGCCAGCGTGAAAGCGCCGTCCTTGAGGCGCGTGATGGCGCGGCGCACTGACTCTTCGGCGTTGTCCTGCACATGGCCCATGTAGGCCTGCACCACGGGCAGGCTGAACTGCTGCACCAGCTTGCGCAGCTCCTGCACGCCCTTTTCGTTGGCGGCAATCTGTGCCTTCAGGTCGGCCAGGTTCTGCTGCGGATTGCGCGACGGGTAATCACCGCTTTGCAGCAAGGCAATCATTTCGGCCTCGCGCAGCACGCCGCGCTCGACCAGCTTGAAATGCTGGATCTGCACGCCCTCTTGCTCGATGCGCGTGGAAAACGGGGGCATCGAGCCCGGCGTGATGCCGCCCACATCGGCGTGGTGGCCCCGGCTGCCCACGTAGAAGGTGGGCTGTGCCTCATCGGCAAGGTACACCGGTGTGATCACCGTGATGTCGGGCAGGTGCGTGCCGCCGTGGTAGGGGTCGTTGAGCACATACACATCGCCGGGCTGCATGCGGCCGGCGCCGGATTGCGAGTCCGTTGCGGCCTGGCGGATCACGGCCTGGATGCTCTCGCCCATGGAGCCCAGGTGCACAGGCATGTGGGGCGCGTTGGCGATCAGCTGGCCTTGGGCGTCGAACAGCGCGCAGCTGAAATCGAGCCGCTCCTTGATGTTGACCGACTGCGCCGTGTTCTGCAGCTGCAGCCCCATCTGCTCGGCAATGCTCATGAACAGGTTGTTGAACAACTCCAGCCGCACCGGGTCCACCGTGGTGCCCAGGGCATGCTGCACGGCGCGCGCCACACGACGCTCCAGCAGCAGGTGGTCGAGTTCGGTCACCTGCGCCTGCCAGCCGGGTTCGACCACGGTGGTCGCATTCTTCTCGGCAATGATGGCCGGGCCCGCCACCCTGTCGCCAGGGCGCAGGTCGTCGCGCACCACCAGCGCAGCCTCATGCCACGCGGGGGTGCCGCTGGTGCCCACGGTGTACATGCGCACGGTGCTGCGGCGCGGCACCTCGCGCAGCGGGTGCAGGGCGTGGCGCGGTTCGGCCGGCACAGCGCCGGGCAGCACGGCCTCGACCGACACGGACTCCACCACCAGGCCCCTGCCCGGCATGAGAAAGGCGAAACGCTGGCGGTAGGCGGCCTCGAACGCGGTGGTGATATCGGCCTGCGAGCCAAACGGAACCACCAACGCGCCATCACTGCCCTCGTAGCGCAGATGCACGCGGCGGTGCACCACGGCGCCTGCGGTGCCCGCCTGCTGGCGTTCCAGCGCGCTGCAGGCGCTGCGGGCCAGTTGCTCCAGGGTGGCTGCGATGCCCGCCAGCGCCTCGGGCGCGAGCGGGCATTCCAGCGCCTGCTCGCGCATCACGCTCTGGTCCGCCAGGCCCATGCCATAGGCGCTCAGCACCCCCGCCAGCGGGTGCACAAAAACCTGCGCCATGCCTAAGGCATCGGCCACCAGGCAGGCATGCTGGCCGCCCGCGCCGCCAAAGCACTGCAGGGTGTAGCGCGTCACGTCATAACCACGCGCCACGCTGATCTTCTGGATGGCATGGGCCATCTGCTGCACGGCGATCTGGATGAAACCGTGGGCCACCTCCTCGGGGGCGCGCCCGGTCTGCACGGCCAGGGTGCCAAATTGCGCGCGTACCGCATCGGCATCCAACGGCTCGTTGGCAGCGGGGCCGAACACCTGCGGAAAATGCGCGGGCTGGATCTTGCCCAGCATCACGTTGGCATCGGTCACCGCCAGGGGCCCGCCCCGGCGGTAGCTGGCGGGGCCGGGGTGGGCGCCGGCACTTTCGGGGCCCACGCGAAAACGGGCGCCGTCAAACCACAGCAGGGAGCCGCCCCCGGCCGCCACGGTGTGGATGTCCATCATGGGCGCGCGCATGCGCACCCCTGCCACCTGGGTCTCGAACGCGCGCTCGAATTCGCCCGCGTAGTGGCTTACATCGGTGGACGTGCCGCCCATGTCAAAGCCGATCACGCGCGCATGCCCCGCGCACTGTGCGGTCCGGGCCATGCCCACAATGCCGCCGGCCGGGCCAGAGAGGATGGCGTCCTTGCCCTGAAAACGCTGCGCGTCCGTCAGCCCCCCTGAAGACTGCATGAAGAACAGCGGCACGCCGGGCATCTCGCCCGCCACCTGCTGCACATAGCGGCGCAATATGGGCGAGAGATAGGCATCCACCACGGTGGTGTCGCCGCGGCCCACGAACTTCATCAGGGGGCTGACGGCATGCGAGGCGCTGATCTGCGTGAACCCCGCCTGCTCGGCCAGGCGGGCTGCCGCCTGCTCGTGGGCGGTGTAGCGCCAGCCATGCATGAACACAATGGCCACGCTGCGCAGGCCCGCATCGTAGGCGGCCCACAGGCGCTCCTTCAGATGCGCCTCGTCGAGCGGCTCGATCACCTCACCATGCGCACCCACGCGCTCCTGCGCCTCGATCACACGGCTGTAGAGCAGCTCGGGCAGCACGATGTGGCGGTCAAACAATCGCGGACGGTTCTGGTAGGCGATGCGCAGCGCATCGCGAAAACCGCGCGTGGTGATGAGCAGCGTGGGCTCGCCCTTGCGCTCCAGCAGCGCATTCGTGGCCACCGTGGTGCCCATCTTCACGCACGCCACCTGCGCGGGCGTCACCGCCTCGCCGGGCGCCAAACCCAGCAGGTGGCGAATGCCCGCCACGGCGGCGTCCTTGTACTGCCCGGGGTTCTCGGACAGCAGCTTGTGCGTGACCAGCTGGCCATCGGGGCGTTGCCCCACCACGTCGGTGAAGGTGCCGCCGCGGTCGATCCAGAACTGCCAGCGGGGATCGAAAGAAGGTTGGACGGGCATTGTTTACTACTCAATCAATAGCTACCAGCGCTTTATTCATCAGCGCAAGAGCCTTATTTCATCAAAAATCAAAACCGGGTAACCACCAGCTCCAGCAGGGGAACTGGAAGCGACGACCGGCGGCTCCGGCACGCAGGGCCCGGATGACGCCACGCGCCGGCCCCCCCCGCGCCCGTCCGCATGCTCGCGCTGATTTTGGCAGCTGCGGCCCGCCCGGTGTGGACAATGGCGCCATGTTGCATGTTCTGTCCATCTGTATCGGCGCCAGCCTCGGCGCCCTGGCCCGGTGGCGTCTGGGCCTGTGGCTCAGCGGCCCCGGCGCCCTGCTGCCCTGGGGCACCCTGGCGGCCAATCTGCTGGGCGGTTATCTGGTTGGTGTGTGCGTGGCTGCCTTCCAGGCCCTGCCCCAGATCGACCCCGCCTGGCGCCTGGCGCTGGTCACGGGGTTTCTGGGGGCGCTCACCACCTTCTCCAGCTTCTCGGCCGAGGTGGTGACCATGCTGCAGCAGCAGCGCTACCTGCTCGCGTCCGGCACCACCGCACTGCACCTGGGCGGCTCGCTGTGCATGACCCTGCTGGGCCTGCAGACGGTGGCCATGCTGCTGAGCACACGCCCCTGACCGATGGTACGGGGGTTGCGTCCGCGCCCCTGGAAACTATCTTTTCAATAGCTATGCGTCCAATGCCATCAAGCATAGCAGCCACTTTTTTCTTAAAATCCAACAGCCCCGCAGCCACCTTGGCCGGGCCCTGCCAACCGATCCAACCC
>Ga0116174_10002933_pt1 | contig 14327 bp, 9 predicted proteins | sample AD_UKC087_MetaG_FD_89801 | JGI IMG/M metagenome (GOLD analysis project Ga0116174, IMG submission 89801) | Active sludge microbial communities of municipal wastewater-treating anaerobic digesters from USA - AD_UKC087_MetaG | ecosystem: Engineered > Bioreactor > Anaerobic > Digestate | place: USA...
CCTCGAGCTTGTGCGAAACGCCCAGGACGGCGGCCGCGAGCGCACCCTCTACTCGGTGCTTAACCGGACCAAAACGGCCATGGGCCGCCGCCTGCTCGAGCGGAACCTGCTCCAGCCGCTCCTGCGCGTCGACGGGATCGAAAAACGCCTGGACACGGTGCGCCTGTTCCACGAATCGGCCGATCTCACGGCCGACGTCCAGGGCCGGCTGGACGGGGTCTACGACATCGAGCGGCTCATCGCGCGCTTCGTCATAGGACGCTGTACGCCGCGCGACTACCTGGCCCTGGCCTCGTCCATCGGCGCGGCCTCCGAGGTCGCGCGGCTGCTCGAGGGGGTTCCCCACGAACTCGGCGGCCGGATCGCCTCCGCCGCCGGCGAGTGCCGGCCGCTCGCCGCCCTCATCGGCGAGGTGATCGACGACGAACCCGCCCTCTCTCCCGAACAGGGCCGCGTGGTGCGGCCCGGCCGGAGCGCCGAGCTCGACCGCCTCTACGAGCTTAAGAAGGACTCCAGGAACTGGATCGTCGAATACCAGGAGGAGGAAAAACAGCGCCTCGGCATCCCCACGCTCAAGGTCAAATACAACAGGGTGCTGGGATATTACATCGAGGTGAGCAAGGGCCAGTCGTCGAAGGTCCCCGCCGACTATTTCCGCAAGCAGACCCTGGTGGGCGCCGAGCGCTATACGACCGAGCGCCTGCAGGCCTTCGAGTCGGACATCCTGGGCGCGTCTCAGAAAATCGTCGCCATGGAGACGGCGGAGCTCGCCTCGCTCCACGGCGAGGTGCTCGCGCTGAGGGCGCCGCTCCAGAACCTGGCGGAAACACTCGGGGAGATCGATTTCCACTGCTCGCTCGCCGTCGCCGCGCTCGAAAACAGGTTCGTGCGCCCGTCCTTCAACGACGCGGGGGTGATGAACATCTCCGGCGGCCGGCACCCCATAGTCGAGAAATATTACACGAAAGAGGTCTTCATCCCCAACGACGTTCGCATGGACGATTCGGGCGACTTCATCAAGATCATCACCGGCCCCAACATGTCGGGCAAGTCGACCTATATACGAATGGCGGCGGTCATACAGCTCATGGCGCAGGCGGGCTCGTACGTTCCCGCCGCGTCGGCGGACCTCCCCGTGGCGGACCGCATCTTCACGCGCATAGGCGCCTCCGACAACATCTCGCGCGGGGAGTCCACCTTCCTGGTCGAGATGAACGAGACCGCCCTCATCCTCAACAACGCCACGCCGAAAAGCCTCATCGTGATGGACGAGGTGGGCCGCGGGACAAGCACCTTCGACGGCCTGTCCATCGCCTGGGCCGTGGTGGAGTACATACTGCGCTACATCCGCGCCAAGACGCTCTTCGCCACGCACTACCACGAGCTTACCCGTCTGGGCGGGCGGCAGGGGGTCGTCAACTACACGGTGCTGGTAAAGGAGCACATGGGCGGGGTCGACTTCCTGCACCGGGTGGTTCCCGGCGCCGCGGACAAGTCATACGGCATACACGTGGCGCGCCTCGCGGGCATCCCGCGCGAGATCACCGCGCGCGCCCAGAAGATACTGGAGCGAATGGAAAAGACCAACCGCGCCGGAAACGCCCCCGGAGCCGAAGGAGAGAGCGACACGAACGAACAGCTCGAGATGTTCAACGCCGCCAATCACCGACTGGTGCAGGCGATCCGCTCGATCGACATCGACACCCTCACGCCGCTCGACGCCATCAACGAGCTCAACCGCCTGAAGAAGCTCGTGGAGTGAACCAGGGCCCGGCGGCATGAACCTGAAAGCACGGCACACGCATGAAAGCGCGACTCCCGGCTCTACTCAGCGGAAAGCCCCGTACACACTTAAAAGCCTTCCGGACACGTGAAAGCGCGATTCCCGGCTCTACTCAGCGGAAAGCCCCGTACACACTCATAAGCCTTCCGGACACGTGAAAGCGCGATTCCGAAATCGCGCCGCGCCACACCGCGCCGCGCCCTCAGTATGTACGTTCCGCGCATCCGGCACGCGGGCGCCAAACGGGCGCCCGACGGCCGTCGAAGCCTATTTCTTCATGAAATGTGAGATGACGTCCAGCGGAATGGGGAAGAGCGTGGTCGAGTTGTTCTCGGTCGCGACCTCGCGGAGCGTCTGCAGGTAGCGAAGCTGCAGGGCGATCGGATGCGCCTCCATGAGCGAGGCCGCCTCGATCAGTTTGGCCGCCGCCTGGAACTCGCCCTCGGCGTTGATGACCTTCGCGCGGCGCTCGCGCTCGGCCTCGGCCTGCTTGGCCATGGCGCGCTGCATCTCCTGCGGCAGGTCCACGTGCTTCACCTCGACCGCGGTGACCTTTATGCCCCACGGATCGGTGTGCGTGTCGAGCACGTTCTGAAGCTCGGTGTTGATTCGCTCGCGGTCGCTGAGCAGGTCGTCCAGCTCGTTCATGCCCAGGATGCTCCGCAGGGTGGTCTGGGCGAGCTGTGAGGTGGCGTACATGAAGTCCTCCACCTCGGTCACCGCCTTGTTGGGATCGACGACCCTGAAATAGAGCACCGCGTTTACCTTAACCGACACGTTGTCGCGGGTTATGACGTCCTGCGGCGGGACGTCCATCGCCACAAGGCGCAGGCTCACGCGCACCCATTTGTCGACAAACGGTATGATGATGATGATACCGGGGCCCTTGTGCGTTTTCAACAGCCTACCGAGGCGGAACACGACCGCGCGCTCGTACTCCTTGATGACCTTAATCGAAGCGATGACCAGAAGCACCGCAAGGATCAGCAATGTGGGAAACATCTCGAACATCGTACACCTCCTGTGTGTTGTGTAGTGTATAACTCCGGCGGAGGGGCCGCGCACGGGCGCCCTCCGCGTCGCGCTCGAGGCCGGCCGCGCTACAGCTTCCTGACGAAGAGTGTCATGCCCTTCGAGCCGACCACCGTCACTTTGTCGTCGCGTTTTATCTCGTCTTCCGAAGTCGCGTTCCATATCTCGCCGTGAACGAAGACCTTTCCATCCGCGGCGAAATCGCGGATGGCGACGCCCGTCTCGCCCACAAGCCCCTGCATGCCCGTGGTGACCTGGCCCCTGTGAGCGAGCACGACGGAGCGCACCACCACGAAGAAAAAGGCGAGCAGGAAGACCACCACGGCGATGATCGAGCGCATCGGGATCCGGCCGCCCGGCAGGGGCGAGTCGAAGAGTATCATCGAACCGAAAATGAACGCGGCTATCCCGCCGATTGTAAGCAGGCCATAGCTCGCGATCTTGAGCTCCAGGATGAACAACACGATCGCCAGAATGATGAGAGCGAGACCCGCCAGGTTGATCGGGAGCACCCGCACCGCCATGAGGAAGAGGAACAGGGCGATGGCGCCGACCACCCCGGGCACGATGAGCCCCGGGCTTTTAAACTCCATTCCTATGCCGGCGACCGCTATGATAAAAAGAAGAAAGACCATCTGCGGATCGGCGAAGAAGTTGAGCAGCCTCTCCTTCCAGTCCATCTCGAACGAAAGCGCCGAAATGTTGGCCGTGGAGATGGTCACCATGGAGCCGTTGACGTCCACTCTCCTGCCGTTGAGCTTGACCAGCAGGTCGTCGACGTCCTCGGCGATAATGTCGACTATTCCGAGCCTGTGCGCCTCCAGGTAGGTGCTCGAGATCGCGTCGCGGATGGCGCGCACGGTCCAGTCCACGTTCCGTTTGCGCTTCTGCGCCAGGCTCTTGCCGTAGGCGATGGTATCGTTGAGCACCTTTTTTTCCATGATGCCCTCGGCGGGATTGCCCTGCTCGTCCTTCTGGCCGAAGTTGAGGAACGGGCTCACCGGGTGCATCGCGCCGATCTCGGTGCCCGGAGCCATGGCCGTGATATGCGCGGCGAGCATGATGTATCCGCCAGCGGAGGCCGCCTGCGCCCCCTTGGGCGCGGTGAACACCACCACCGGAGCGTCCGAGGAGAGGATGGACTTGATGATCTCGCGCATGGAACCCATCAGTCCGCCGGGAGTGTCCATCTGGAGGATGATGAAGCGCACGCGCGCCTCGTTCGCCTTTTCGATCGATTTGATGACGTGCTCGCTGATGATCGGATTCACCGAACCCTCGAGCTTTATGAGCGCGTAGCGGTCCGCCGCCAGCGTCGGAGCGGCGAATGCCGTTACGGAAACAAGCAGCGCAAGCCGTATGATGGTCGTTTTCATAATGTGTATCCCGTTATAACGGCGTCACGGCGCCGGGAATCCTTCCGGATGCGTGCGCTGAACCGGGAGAATCGCGGCGGGCGATCGGACCGCGTATTTTCGTTACAACGCCCCGCCTGGTAAAAATGGTACGCATTCCTGAGGCCGGTGTCAAGAAATAATGGTCCGGGTTCCCGCGGTCCAGCGCGCGGCGGAATCACGCATAATCGGCCTGCATTCGGCCCGCAAACGGCCGATAATGCTTATAAGGGCGCTCACATCCCCGGATATCTCACCGGTTGTGTCCAGTGTCAGTACGCCGGGAGCGCGATTTGTTACAGGGCCCGGCAGGACGGCCCTTATTTGAAACAAATGTGCTTGCAACCGGCGCGGCCCGAACCTTAGAATCTAAATGAAGTGAGAGGAAGGATGAGAATACATACAGGGCATATACTGACGATGGCCATGCTCGCGTTCATGGCGGCGGGAGCCGCGGGGCTGTATGCCCGGACTGCGCCCTCCACACCCGCGGCGGCCAGGCCCGTAAAGGCGGTTGAAACGGCCGAGGAGAAGGAACGCAAGCGGAAAGAACAACAGGCCGAGAACGAGAAGAAGCGCGCCGAATGGATCGAAAAGACCATTAAATTCGGCATCAACAAGGACCGCCGCGAGGCGATAAACATGATTCTCGGCATCCGGGACGAGTCGCTCAAACGGTCTCTCGGCGACCGGCTGGTCGACGTTATACGGAACGAAACCGATCCCGAGGTTAAAGTCAGGGCGATCACCGTGGCCGGCGACCTTAAAAACGCCTCCGCCGCTCCCGCCATGATGGAGGCGCTCGGCGACGATTCCGAGGACGTGCAGATCGCGGCGGTGAATTCCCTTAAAAACCTGAAGCACGGCCCGGCGCGGCAGGTGCTGGCCGAGAAACTGAAGGGCCGCGACCTGTCGACCGACTCGAACCTCACCGAAAGCCTCATTACCGCCATGGGCGAGTTCGAGGCGGGAGAGCTTTCCGAGTTCGCTAAATCGGCCATAAAGGACGTAAAGACCACCCGCACCATCCGCGGGTCTCTTACCATGTTCATGGGGCGGCTCGGCTCCGCGGCGCCGAGGGACTTTCTCATCGAGCTCCTCAAGGACGAGGACGAGGACAGGGACGTACGGGGATACGCGGCCAACGCCCTCGCGCGTCTCGGCGCGAAGGAGGCGGCGAAGGACATCGACTCCGTGATCGCCACGATCGAATCCTATCCCTTCAAGAAACGCAAGGAGCATTATACGCTGTACATCTACTGCGTGGCGGCGCTGGCCAGGCTCGGCGACGAGAAGGCCTATCCCCGCCTTGTGGACGCGCTTAAAAGCGACAACGCCATGGTGCGGCTGCGCGCCATACGGCTCCTCAAAGACATGAAGGACCAAAGAACAATTGACATTTTAAAATACAAGCGCGATTATGACCCGAGTATGGCGGTCCAGAAGGCCGCGCGCGAGGCGCTGGAGGAGATGGGAATACGTTCCGAGGGCGAAAAGGCGCCCGATGCGCCGCGCAAACCGGCACGCGAGGAACCCGCCGCCGACGAGTCCTCCGATAAATAGAAACGGAAAAGAGATCATGCAGGGCAGGACCCTTTTCGAAAAAAACCGCGTTGTCGACAGGCTGAAGGCGGTGATGACACTCTGCCTCTTCATCCTCGCCTCGGCGCTCGCCTCGGCCATCCTTATGGACGCGGTCGTGTCGCCGATCGCGCTGCTCGCCGTCGACGACAAGCCGCTGTTCAACATCATCGTCGTCTGGGGGATCCGCCTCGGAATCGCGGGGACGCTGGTCTACCTCTTCGTGCGGAGAATTTACGCCCTGCGCAGGGACGGCCTTTCGGGCTCCAGGATAGCGCTGCACATGTTCGTCCGGCCGCTCCAGGCGTCGGGGCTGCTCCTCTCGCTCCTGGTGGTTTCCACGGCCGTGATAGTCGTCATCTATGTTCTGTTCAGCTACAATTATTATTTCATCTACAAACTCTCTAACTAACGGGACACCGGGCCATGCCTGTAACGGGCGATTTCGACCGCTTCTTCCTGCACCTGCCCCCCTTCGACCGCGAAGAGGATTTCGACTCCTTCTGGAAGGGCTCGATCGCGGAACTCAAGAAGATTCCCATCGAACCGTCGTTCACGCCGCTCAATTCCGCCCGTTCGCCGTTCAACCGTTTCCAGGTAACGTTCAGGGGGATGTTCCGCTCGGCGGTGACCGGAAGCCTCCTGGTGCCCGCCGGAAGCCGCAAGGCCAGGGCCGTCATCATCATCCACGACTATAACAGGCCCGATCCCTATGCCGGGTTTCCGCTCGACGAAACCACGGCCTACTTCTTCCTGCGCCTGCGCGGTCACGGCGAGTCGAACGGAACCGAAACCGAAAAAAGCCCGGGCTATATGGTCGACTCGATCACCGATATCAACGGCTATTACATGCGCGGCGTGTACCTTGACGCCTACCGCGCCATCGACGTCCTGCGTCTCAACGAGCGGCTGGACTGCAGCGCGATGGGCCTGATGGGAAAGGGCCTCGGCGGGGCGGCCGCGGTCTTCGCTGCCGCCAATTCCAGCCGCCCGACGGCCCTGGTGCTCGACACCCCCTCGTTCGCGTACCTCGGCGAGAGCCAGAACGTCTCGACGAGCGATGCGACCGCGGAGATAAACGAATACCTTTCGCTCCAGAGGACGAAGAAAAAACTCATCAAGAAAAACCTTTCCTATTTCGACGCCGTTAACTTCGCCGACCGCGTAACCGGACCGGCGCTCTTCACCGTCGGGTTCAAGGACACTATCTCGCCGCCGCAGTGCGTCTTCGCGCTCTTCAACCATTTGAAATGCGACAAGACGATCGAGGTATACCCGGACGACGGAAACGACGCCGGGGGCGCCGCCCAGTTCGAGAAGTCGGTGCAGTGGCTGGTGGAATCGCTCAGGTCACTGTAAGGTAGGCGCGTTTTTCGCGGCCGAATGGTTAAGCCACACGCCGACCGCCGCGGTAACGGGCACCGCGGTGAGCATGCCCATGCACCCCACGAAGGAGCGCAGTATCTCCACCAGAATCTCGTTGTGCGAGAAGATCATCGCCAGGGGCATCCTCGAGTCGAAGCGCAGGTAAATGATGAGTATGAGCGAGAGCGCCCCCCCGACGTAGGCCATGATGAGCGTGTTCACCATGGAGCCCAGGTTGTCCCTGCCCACCTCCAGCGCCGAGCGGAAGGCCGTGCGCGAATCCACCCCGGGGTGCACCACGTAGAACTCGTTGACCGCCGAGGAAATCGAGATCGACACGTCCATCACCGCCCCGAGCGCGGAGAGTATCATTCCCGCGAGCGCGATATCGCGCAGGTTGATGTTCGCGCTGGTGGTGTAGAACACGGTGAGCAGCTCGTCGGTGACGATACCGGAAAGATGCATGGTCCACCCGAAGGCCACGCTGAAGGCCATCGAAACCAGCACCCCGGCCGCGGCCCCGGCGGCCGCCGTGAGCGTCTTTCTGCCCAGGCCGGTGATGAGCGGGGTGGTGACGCAGATGGCGGCTATTGAAACGATGAGCACCGAAAGGAGCGGAGGGCGCCCCTTGAGCGTAAAGGGGATGAACACGAAGAAAATAAGAAGTACCGTGAACGAAAGGCCGAGGAGCGAGCGCAGGCCCCGGCCGCGGCCCACCACAAAGAGCGCGACCAGGAATATCGCCGCGAGCGCGATAAGCCCGAATGAATTGTCGATATCGTGCATGGTGAGATATTCGTCGTTGCCGTCGTCCGAGAATATCGTGTTATGCCCGATGAAGATGGTGTCGCCCCGACGGTACTTTACGTAATCCGGGACGTTCTCGTCGCCTTTGAACGTGATCGATTTCAGCGAACCCTTCTCGGGACCGGAGAGGAGCCTCAGCGAAAAAACCGTCTCCAGGTACGGCTGTCCGCCGGCGACTTTTCGCGCCTTCTCGATAGATTCGATTTTCGCCCTGAAGTATTCCACGTCCTTCTGGTACGGCCCCGCTACCGCAGCGGCCGGAACGAGAAGCAGGACGAAGCACGCGCATCGCGCCATCCATTTCATACGGGTCAGTTCTCCTTATAATTATTGCCTGACAGAGTTCCGCGGATGAGTGCCGGGACGTGCGCGGGCGTGTTCGAACGGGCCGGACTCAGGGTACGAAGTACCCGCCCCACTCCGTGCCTTTCTGGCCCCGGTAGTCGACCTCTACGCGGATGTCGGACCACCAGCCCTTCAGCGTCGGCGATTTGAAGGTGGAATAGACCAGGACGTAGCGGTACTCCTCGCCGCCCCGGACGCGGTCGTAGATGCTCCGCAGTCCGTCCATCTCGCGGGCCGTGTATATCGCCCCGCCGGTGGCCGCGGCGATGCGCTCCAGCGCCGGGTTCTTTTCCCTCAGGCATACGATGAAAACCGGCACGTGATGGCTCCTCGCGTAGTCGATGACGATTTTCTCCGAGTAGCGCGCGAACGAGTCCTCGGCCACGTACCCGTCGGTGACGAGGATCACGCCCCGGCGGTTGATCTTCGGAACGACGTCGGCGATCGCGTTGTAGAGCGCCTTTCCGATGTCCCGTCCCTCGCCGTAGGAGCGCGCGCGGAGCGCCTTGAGGGCCCTCCTGCGGCTCCAGTCGAAGTCGTTCTCCGTGCGGTAATCGTCGTTGAACCCGGCGACCTTCAGCGAATCGTTTTTGCGCATCTTCTTCAATACGAATTCGGCGACCCAGGGTATGTCGTTGTGATAGGCGCTCATGGAGCGGGATCGGTCGACGCAGAGCACCATGGAGGCCGATGGCGCCTTGTCCCTCAGGTAATCGACGTAGATACCGGAAGGCCGCGCGCCGTCCTCGGTGACGGCGAAGTTGTCGCGCGTCAGGCCGTAGAGGGGTCTGCCCGCCCGGTCGCGCACGTTGAGGTAGAGCGCCACGGTCGGGAATTTTCGCGCGTCGATCGAGGAGATCTCCAGATCGTAATTTGAATAGCGCCGCTCGAGCGGAGAGAAGATGAACAGGCGCTCCTGAAGGTAATCCAGGCAGTAGAGAAATCCGTCGCGGTCGAAAAGCCCGGCGAAGGGCCTGCGGAAGCAGCGTTTGCGCCCCTTCCAGCAGCAGAAGGCGGTGGCGTTTTTATTGACTAGATAGTAGAAGACCAGTCCGGTCTTCTCGTCGGCAAGCACGAGCGAGGAACCGGAAAGCGTAACGCCCCTGGGACGCTCCATGCCCTCCACGCTCAGGTTTTCTAGGAAATTTCCCGAATCGTCGAAAACGGCGAGGCGGTTGTTGCCGGTATCGGCCACATAGACGCGCTCCTTCCCGGCCGCGCAGTCCGAGGGCTTGTTGAGCTCTCCCTCGTACGAGCCCTGCCTGCCGAACGAAAGTATGAACGCGCCCTCCCCGTCGAACTTCTGGACCCTGTGATTGCCGGAATCGACCACATAGATGTTCCCCTTAGGATCGAAGCACACGCCCTGCGGGCCGTGGAACAGCCCTTCGCCGCTGCCGGTCGAGCCGAAAGTCTTCAGAATTTTCATGGTCTCGTTCATCAGATAGACGCAGTCGCGGCCGAAATCGGTGACAGCGAGCCTTCCGCCGAAATGGTCGATACCGTAGAGCCTGCTGTCCATCGCCGGGACGAACGAGTCGACCCCCTGGCGGTTCGGATCGATCTTTACCAGCTTTCCCGAGGAGAAGGAGGTGATGTAGGCGTTGCGCCGGGAGTCCACCGCCACATCGACGGGATTGGGGAAGCGGAAGCGCTTGAGGTCGGCCGACGCGTACTCGTCGGCCAGGACGAACTCGCCGGAGCGGCCTGGCGCGAAGAGCCCCCCCTCGCGGAAGCGGATGGCGTCGATTTTCGCGCGCACCAGGGGGTTGTCGGGAGACTCGTCGGCGAGGATCTCCCACTCGCCCAGGGCCTCTTCGGTAAAGCCCGCCAGGCGGTACGAGCGGGCGAGGTACTCGCGCGCGGTGTAGTAATCGGGATGGATGGAGAGCGCCTTGCGGAAGAACTCGACAGAGGCGAGATACCGCATAGTGTTGAAATGGACCATTCCCTGGCGGAACTGCTCTTTCGCGCGCTCGAAACGCGCCAGGTCGCGCGATTGCGCCCCCGCCGGCGCCGTGGAAAAAAGGACAAGGATGGCCGTAAACGCGGCCGCCGCCGCGCGGCGCGCCGGCACGCGCGTGCCGGAAGGCGTATTCATGGCCGGAAGTCCGGAAAGATATTCATCGCGTCATCCCTCCTTCCCATTATCGTCTTATGTCACTTTTTTTTCAAGACAGATTTAAGGTATTTACCGGTATAGGACTCCTTCGACGCGGCGATCTCCTCGGGGGTGCCGCTGGCCACCACGGACCCGCCGCCGTCGCCGCCCTCGGGCCCCAGGTCGAGCACCCAGTCCGCGTTCTTGACAACGTCCAGGTTGTGCTCGATGACGATCACCGTGTTGCCCCGCTCCACCAGCGAGGAGAGCACGTCGAGAAGCTTGCGTATGTCGTCGAAATGCAGGCCCGTGGTCGGCTCGTCCAGTATGTAGAGGGTCCGTCCGGTGGCCCGCCGCGAAAGCTCGGTGGAAAGCTTCACGCGCTGGGCCTCGCCGCCGGAAAGGGTCGTGGCTGGCTGCCCCAGCTTGACGTAGCCGAGCCCCACCCGGTACAGGGTCTCGAGTTTGGAATGCACGGCCGGGATGTTCTCGAAAAAGGCGAGCGCCTCCTCCACCGTCATGTCGAGGACCTCGAATATGTTCCTGCCCTTGTAACGCACCTCGAGCGTCTCGTGATTGTAGCGCTTGCCCTTGCACACCTCGCAGGTAACGTAGACGTCGGGGAGGAAGTGCATCTCGATGCGCTTGATGCCGTCGCCCTCGCAGGCCTCGCAGCGTCCGCCCGGCACGTTGAATGAGAAGCGGCCCGGACGGTAGCCGCGCACCTTCGACTCGGGAAGCTGGGTAAAGAGGTCGCGGATGGGCGTGAAAAGGCCCGTGTAGGTGGCGGGATTCGAGCGCGGCGTGCGCCCTATGGGCGACTGGTCTATGTCGATGACCTTGTCGATATGCTCCACGCCGGTGATCTTGTCGAACGCGCCCGGGTGCTCCTTGGATTTCATGACCAGGGAGGAGAGAGCGCGATAGAGTATCTCGATGACGAGCGTCGACTTACCCGAGCCCGAAACCCCGGTTACGCACGAGAGTACGCCGAGCGGGAACGCGACGTCGATCTTCCGCAGATTGTTCTCGCGCGCGCCTTTTATCTCGATGAAGCCGCGCGGCTCCCTGCGTTTCGCCGGCAGGGGAATGCGCTCCTTCCCCGAAAGGTAGCGCCCGGTGAGGGACCCGTCGTCCTTCGCTATCTCGGCCGGTGTCCCCGCCGCGACCACGTACCCTCCCTCCAGGCCCGCGCCCGGCCCCAGGTCCACCACGTAGTCGGCCTCGCGGATGGTCTCCTCGTCGTGCTCCACGACGATCACCGTGTTGCCCAGGTCGCGCAGGTACTTCAGCGTGGCGAGCAGGCGCTGGTTGTCGCGCTGGTGCAGGCCGATGCTCGGCTCGTCCAGAATGTAGAGCACGCCCATAAGGCTCGAGCCGATCTGCGTGGCCAGGCGTATGCGCTGGGCCTCGCCGCCCGAAAGCGTCCCGGCCGCGCGGTCCATCGTCAGGTAGTCGATCCCCACGTCGTTCAGAAATCCGAGCCGCTTGCGAATCTCCTTGAGCACCTGGGAGGCGATGCGCGCCTCGGTCTCGCCGAGCTCGATGTTTTCGAAGAAGGCGGCCGCCGCGCGGATCGACATGGCGGACACCTCGTCGATGGGCTTTCCGGCCACCCGCACGAACAGGCTCTCCACCCTCAGGCGCTTGCCGCCGCACTCGTCGCAGACGCGGTTGGACATGAACTTTTCCATCCACTCGCGCATCTCCTCGGATTTTGTCTCGCGGTAGCGCCGTTCGAGATTGGGGATGACCCCCTCGAACGAGCGCGAGAATTTGTACTCGGCGTCGTAGCGCTTGATGTCGTAATCGATCTTCTGCCCCCCCGAGCCGAAGAGGATGACGTCCCGAATTTTTTTGGGGAGCTTTTTCCACGGCGTGCGCGCGTCGAATTTCAAATTCTTCTCGAGCGTCTCGATCTGCTCCCGGTACCAGTAGCTTGTGGTCTTGCCCCACACCTCGAGCACGCCTTCGTACAGCGACCTGTCGGGATCGGAGACGATGAACTCCGGATCGAACTGCATGATGAATCCCAGGCCGCTGCATTTGGGGCAGGCGCCGTAGGGATTGTTGAACGAGAACATGCGCGGCGAAAGCTCGGGGATGGAGACGCCGCAGTCCGGGCACGACAGGCTCGTCGAGTAGAGCCGGTCCTGCCCGTCGATGTCGGCGATTACAAGCCCGCCGGCCAGTCCGATCGCCGTCTCCACGGAGTCGGCCACGCGCGAGCGCACTCCCTCTTTTATCACTATGCGGTCGACGACGACCTCTATATTGTGCTTTTTGTTCTTTTCGAGCTTTATCTCCTCATCGAGCTCCCTCGTCCCGCCGTCCACGCGCACGCGGGTAAAGCCGTTCTTGCGCGCCGAGGCGAAATGTTCCTCGTGCTCGCCCTTGCGCCCGCGCACGACGGGAGCGAGTATCTGGAGCTTCGTTCCCTGCGGAAGCGTCAGTATCGATTCGACGATCTGGTCGATCGACTGCGAGGCGATGCGTTTTCCGCATTTGTGGCAGTGCGGCACGCCCACGCGCGCGTAGAGCAGGCGCAGGTAATCGTGGATTTCGGTGACGGTCCCCACGGTGGAGCGCGGGTTGCGGTGGGTCGTTTTCTGCTCGATCGAGATGGCGGGCGACAGGCCGTCGATGAAGTCCACGTCGGGCTTTTCCATCACCCCCAGAAACTGCCGCGCGTACGCCGAGAGCGATTCGACGTAGCGCCTCTGCCCCTCGGCGTAAATGGTGTCGAAGGCGAGCGACGACTTGCCCGACCCGGAAAGCCCCGTGATAACCACGAGGGCGTCCCTGGGCAGGTCTATCGAGATGTTCTTGAGATTGTGCTCGCGAGCGCCCCGGATTCGTATGACCCGTTGACTCATATCTGCGTGATGTTGGTGGAGCCGCACATGGGACAGATAACGTCGATCTCCTCGTCGTCCTCGAGCCGGTTTTTCTTTTTAATGATGACGTCTTCCCAGCGATAGTCGCAATCCTCGCAGGCGTAGCTGACCTCGACCTTGCGGGTGTTCTTTTTGTCTTCCCATTCCTCGTCGTCGTCCACCAGGACGTCCTCTTCCTCGAGCTCCTCGTCCTCTTCGATGTCCCTCTCCACGGTGTCGACTATCTCGTCTTCGCCGATGAGTTCCTCTTCCTCGAAATGCTCCTCATAGTACTCGTCCTCGTATACCTCATCGTCGAAATCCTTTTCCAGGTCCTTGCCCATGGTACCACCCGTTTTTATAGAATCATAAAAACCGTCGATCCAAACGAACGCCGTGAAGCCTCGCCCTGCACCGCGGATAATCGTGCGACATAAGCGCCGATATTCGTGACAACTCTAATTAAGGGGTCTTTTTTTTGTCAAATAAATTCGCCCGCGCGAAAAAAAATAGGACCTGACCATTGGAGCGGAGATGTCACCTGCATTCCGAACACCATCCGGAATGGACCGTTTCCGAAAGCGAATGGAATCAATTATCGACGCTCATTGATCGTACACGGGTTCGAGGATGTATGTGTAATGCGGTCGCGTCCGGCGGCCCTATTCCGGCTGCCGCGGCGCGGCGGGACCGGTCGGCGCGTCCGGGTCTTTTACGCCCGGCGTGTCCCTTAACTCCGGGGCCACGGGCTCTTTTTTCGTCTGGTCCCCGGCGGGCTTTTCGTCGGCCGGAGGCGCAATGCCCTCATCGGCCTTTTTCGCGGCGGGAGCCTTGCCGGGCTTCGCGGCATCGTCCTTCTTCTCCGCGGCCTTCTCCTTCGGCGCGGCCTTCCCGGCGGGGGCGTCCTTCTTCTTCGCGGGAGGAATCTTCGCGGGCCGTTTCTTCAGCGCGGGCTTCGCCTCGATGACATCGTCCTTCACCCGCATGCTTTTGGGCTCGGCGCGCTTCGGCGCGGGCCCCTCGAACGACGCCGGAAGCGCGTA
>Ga0116174_10002938_pt1 | contig 14297 bp, 12 predicted proteins | sample AD_UKC087_MetaG_FD_89801 | JGI IMG/M metagenome (GOLD analysis project Ga0116174, IMG submission 89801) | Active sludge microbial communities of municipal wastewater-treating anaerobic digesters from USA - AD_UKC087_MetaG | ecosystem: Engineered > Bioreactor > Anaerobic > Digestate | place: USA...
CAGCATTGAGAAAGTCAACCCACCATTCCAAGGAGTCGACAGGAAAACAGATTAAATCAATTTGCCTGTCTTTTTGGTGGGTTGGCGTCATAAATCATTTACTGTATAGACATCCGGCAATAGCCAACCCACCCTACGACTGTGCCCACGGGCACAGTTTTGACAAAAAAAATCGTCAGTCGGCTGAGTTTCAAACCCGATGTTTCTGGGGAGAAGATATCTCCTGGTCAAATAAAGGCCGAGGTTATGGCTGTGGATAGTCTCCCTTTGCGGGAAGTCTCAGCCTAAGAAACTTGTCCTGCAGGGTTGTCATCTGCGTTGACCAGGAACTTGTTCTCATCGGTTTCCAGAGTGCGCAGTCTCCCTGTGGGACCGCGTGAGCATTTCGATCATCAGGTCTCCACTGTTCAGGGTAATGATCTCACGTTCATCATTCGGGGCAGGGTTCACACGTGTATCCAGACAATGATGGCTCATATGTACTTTAGGGTAATTGTTTTCACTACAGACCATTCCTTAAACACTCCGGATATTGACCCTTGGGCACCACCCGGTAAGAGGTCGTTAGATATTTGAGCGGGTAACCACATTCCCCTCGATGTTGGTCCCAAGGTGTTACCCCTACAACGGCGTTGAGGGAAAGGTGGCTGTCGCAGGGGTTTACCTTAAACTTGTAATTACCTTGCATAATGTGTAAATGATCATACCGGTCTACACTCCTTGTTTGCCCTGTGTCCGTAAACAATTATCCTGGATGTTATGTAAACCTCCCATATCCCTGCTGACTCCAATTCAGGTCATTCATGCCTGTCACATGAAATGGGAACAAAAAATCCAGCCATCTCCTTGGCTGGGTTTGACTTAAAACAAAGGTTTTTCGAGCGCTATTTCAGGCTCTCAAGGCGCTGCTTCATTGCGGCAGTCAGGGTCTCCATCCTGGCGACCAACTGACGGGCTTCCTCACGGTCTACATCCCCCAGCAGGGCATCGGCAATTGATCCGGGTTTGTCTTCATCCGGCAATTCATCAATACCGTTGAGCAGCCTGCGCAGGCTGCGGGCGGATTTCGTGGTGGGGTCAAGCGGAATCCGCACCTTGCGGCCAACCTCGTGCCCTGACTGGCGTTCCAGGAAGGCATGCACATCCTGGTATGTGCGTCCTTCATGGCTGGCATAAAATGCCACCGCGTCCGGCCACAACGCGCGATCATACTGCATGATTTCCCGCAGGACACGTTCCGGCATTTCGGCTTTATCCGCTATCTCGAGTTCCTTTTCATCCATCTCAAAGAACTTCATCAAGCGTCCGAAATATGTGCGTTCCATCTGCAGCGTTTTCTGGAGCAAATCCTTGGCGTCATCATCCAGACGCAGATCCGTGATACGCCGGAAGTAAGTTGTTTCGGCTTCGTCTTCTGCCGGATGGATCTGATGCGATTCGAGCACCAGACGGGCTGCCGCGCGGGCTTTTCCAACTGGGGTAAGCGCCTTATAAGCCATATTCTCAGCGATCTGCTTCTCGATGGTTGGCTGATTGTCGATCAATGCCAGGACGTATGGTTCAGAGGTTTGACCTTCAAGCACAGCTTTGATGGCAGTCGCCCAGAAACGCCGCTCGCCTGTAAGCATCTTGAAAACATCATGACCGTCTTCGCTGATGACCTGCCCCGTTACCGGTTTGATCTGGCCAGTGTCGTGAAGGGAATCTCCAAGCACGGTGAGCTCTGAAATTTCTTGTGCGATCAGGCGATCGTTGCGGGCTAATTCAAACCAGTTGCGAACCACATCGTTCCAGGCCGACTTGCCGGAATAGAAATCCTTCCGAAGCGCGAGTGGCAGGATCAGGCGCGCCTGGAAACGATCCGGACGCACCATCGAAAGCGGCACGCGATATACGCTCTGCCGGTGGTTAACCATTTTCGGTGTGTCGGGGTTGTAATCTTCCTGCTTGTCAGCACTGGCGTTGAACGCGTCGGAAGTGATGTTTATCAAGTTGTCAAAACGGGGTTTCTCAGTTTTTGCCATGGTCTTTCCTCAATTCTTTGATCCGGATCCAGTCTTGCTGCAAACTGTGCCCATGGGCACATTACACAGCTCCAAGTTTGCCCAAAACGGCATCGACCAGGTTGGAAAGGCAGCGATATGCCTGGGATTTCTCCGGACAGTACGAGAACACATCATAGCCGGCAGTGGTGGCTGCGGAAATATCCGCCAGGTCTTTGACGTAAGGCAGGAGCAGATGTCCGTACATACGCTCCATGTCTTCAATCACGTCGCGCGATTGTCGCCGGATCATCCTGAAACGCGAAGGAATAATTCCTAACACTTCAAGGTCAGGATTGGTGGTTTTGCGTACATTCTCAATCATACGCAGGATGTCCGCCAGACCAATCAAGCTGAGCCCATCCGGCTCGATTGGAATCAAAACATGGCTGCTGGCAACCAGGGAATTCATGGGCAACATGCCAGCTGAAGGGGGATTGTCTATGATGATATAGGAGTAATCATCCCGAATGGGTTCCAGAAAATAGGTCAGCTGAAAGTCGGGGTCGTCGTGCTCTTTTAAGGCTGTTTCAAGTCCTTCCATCCGGGCTTTATTGGTACGGAAAAGCTTGACTTTGTTACTTCGATTGCGTGGGATCAGGGAGTCTACAATCAGTGATTCACTGGCTCCGTAACCATTCTCAAGCGCCTGGGGATAGTTGTTTTCTGCGGTAATGGTGGGAATGAATTTATCGTCGAAACCGCCGCCCATAGCAGTGATGGTGGCAGAAAGCTGATCATCCATATCGATCAACAGGACTGGCTTGCTGCCATTTTTACGGGAACCGTGTATTGCAAGACCAGCAGCCAGGTTGATGCTGATGGTGGACTTGCCAACACCCCCTTTACGATTGATCAAAGATATAATTGCCATTGGACCCTCACCTGATTCCTGTCGTGAAATTGCACCTTTTTATTTTACATTAATTTCCTTTTTTTTCAAGCATGACGGGTATTTTGAATCTTTTTTATCAATCACTTTGTCGAACTTGATTATAATATTTTAGTACTTGACTTAACTCCATGCGGGTGCTAAGCTACAATCAACAAATGATACGGTGGTGATGATGTTGACGAGCTCTGACTTTTTACATGCGCAATTCCTTGAACATCCTTTCAGGCGTTATGGCGACACGCGCTTTTTCTATCCCAATCTGGCTGAGCAGCGTAAGGTGTTGGAAGTGGCTCATGGTTTCATTGCGGACCAAAAAGACCCTTCCAAAAACCTGGGTGTGATTGCCGGACCAAGCGGCGGTGGCAAAAGCATGCTGGCTATGAAGCTCGCTGAGACCTATTTTGAATTTGAAAAAAGAGGTCAGGTGTTGGGACTGTATATGAACACCAACACCCTCACGGAACCTCGACACTTTTTGATGGCTGTTATCGAGACTCTCTCCCTGCCCTCCTCCAGGTCGAACGCGAACCGTATCGAGAGTATTTTTGAGCGATTGGAAGGCAGTGATGATCAACTCCTGATCGTACTCGACGGTCCCCCTATTGATCAGGATTACTTGTATCAAATGTCAGCCTGGTCAGTGGAACACAGTAAGAAGATCAAGACCATCATTTTCCTGCAGGATATCAATAACAACACCAGCAATATTGGCTCGCTTAACCAATTCCTCGGGTTGTATGTGCCCTTCCGTGCTCCAGAGGTGGCTGAAGTAGCCTCGCTGCTCTACGCGCGCATGATGTCAGCCGGGCATCCTGATCCTCTGAAATTGTTCCCCCAGGAAACCATGTTCAACCTGGCTGAGCAGTCTCGTGGCTCATTAAGTGAGGCTTTGCGCCTTGGCAGTGAGCACCTTGAAAAGCTGCTCGAAGATCAAAAAGACAGTTTGCGGATGGGAACCTTCCCATTCCGCGCGGGTGCTGTCAGGTAAATTAGGCATCAATAGACCGGAAATGACCGGTATTAACAGAAATGGAACAAAACGGCTGGACTGAGATCTTAGAATCCTTGGCTGGGCTGGAAAATGAGCAGCTTCAGGGATTGCTGGATTCCAGCAAACTCGGTTTTGACGGTAATTTCACGATCACCGCAGAAGAATTGGTTTATTCCGGTTTGTGCCAGTACTATCCCCTGATTGAAACCCTTGTCCAGGACAAAACTGGCAAGCATTTACGCTTGAACCTTGATAAAAGTGTGCCCATGGGCACAGATTCCACCTCCGTCCGGGTCGAAATCGCTGCTGCGAACGTGACAGATGCCATACTGAAGCCTGATTCTATCGCTGCAGTGCCCTCCTACCTCCTTCGATTTGTTCCTTATGTCGGGTCTTCAGCGGTGCTGATCGCCACTGCCCTGCGCCAGGCATTCTACCGAACCTCACGCGAGCACGGCGCTGATCAGCTTTATCCGCGCCAGAACGATATGGTGACAATCAACGTCCAGTCTTTACTAAAGACGCTTGGAAATGTCATCAGCCGTGCCAAGTTTTTTCGGATTTTCCAACAAGGCGGCATGGATTGGTTCGTACAAAGAGCTGAACCAAGACACCGCGTCGCCGGAGGGCGCATCCAGCGTGAACCCAATACCTACCATTACCGCGGATTGGTGCTGACGCCCGGTGATGCGCAGGACCTCTATGACTGGCTGCTTGCCCAATGTATCTCGCTCGATCCCCTGGCTGCGCTTTCCAGGGCTATCATCACCCCCCGGGATCAAATCCTTGCGTTTCCGTATCGATTGCCAAATGAAAGCGTGACCGCCCTCTTCAAAGAACCAACCTGCGTGCACCAGGTGGTCAGCCTCGCCATGGCTCCAAAACAGCTCGATCCCACCCTTGCAGGCTTATGCGACCGCCTGGCGAGCAACTTAATCCGCCCCGAAAGCTTTTTGGCGGTGCCGTGGTACTGGTTCCGTCGGGTTTTGCCAGAACTGGGCGATGACCTTGGGGTGCTCTACCTGATGTGCAAAAATTGTTGTTATGTGGACTGGGCGCGCGGCAAGGACCGTAACACCTTCTGGGTGCCCGGCGGTCTGCCAACCCTCCAGGGCTGGATCCGCTCCGAAAATCTGCCCAAGCGCATCCCGCACGCCCAGCCGAGCAAACGCGGCCGCCCGAAATCATATAACGTCAGCCCCGATTCCGCTTACACCAGGCAGTGGCGCCAGGCCAATCGCGATCTCGCAAGCCAATATCTCTGCCGGCTGGATACCCGGATCAGTGAGAATGGTACTGACTGGCAATTACAGGTCTCTGACGTGCAACTAACAGCAGCTGATGAATCCTTAAAACAGGCTCTTTATGCTTTCCTGTTCGCCCCACCCGATCCCATCAACCCCGAACTGCTTGGCGCATATGCCGCAAATGGGACATGGCAGCGCGTTTTGTTGAGCAACGCGGAAGCCAATCCGTCTCGATTATGTCATTTTGAGACATTAGTCAATGCAGGAATATGTCAGAATGAGACGTTGGACACCGTCCAAATATGTCATTTTGATACCCTCGTGGATGGACTAAATTATTATTTTGAGACCCTCGTCGAGGCGGGAATTTGTCAGTTTGACACGATAATTAATATATTTAACAAGCTTAAATATGCTCCCTTCTTCAAACAAGAAACAATTCCAGCCAAAATAGCGACCCAATCGGATGGTTCGGATGATAAGGATAGTGTAGAAGGCTGGGATTTTGACAGATTGATGATAGGGATCAACCCTGAATTAAGCAGGAAGATCCGGAAACTTAGGTCTGAAAAGCGCTTTTTGGTTTGGCTGATCGCTGGCAGCCTCAATCCCGAAATTCACAGCCCAATCAGTTTCGCAGTTGCATCAACACTTGAGGGCAAACAGAGCCCTGTCGGACCTGCCACCCGGCTGGCAGACTTGCGACCGAGTGACTTGAAAGAATTGCTTAGGAAAACCATGAGCAAGATGCAGCAAAATTACCTCGGAGCAGTGATGAGTAATGGAGCAGGGAGCGAGGACCTTGACTTTCTACTGCAGCCTGTAGCGGATAGCCAAACTCGATTGCGCTTGATCCGCCGCCTGGCAGATGCCCTGGGCTTGCAAGATTTAACCCATTGAAGTAGTCACCACTAAGCCTTGCCCGCTCAACTGCAGGCTTTGACGAGTTGGGGAATTAATTCCAAATTGCGATCAGACTTGGAAAGCTGGAATTAAGTCAAGAATTTGACAGAGCATAGATAGATCATTCAGTTTTGTTATTGCCAGCCTGGGGGAGGGACTGGTGTAAAGCCGCCACCTTTTAGGTCTCCATGATCGAACGTCCACAAATATGCGCGTAGCCATTATTGAAAGGAGAAAAGATATCAAATAGTAAGGCAGAATAGAGGAAAACGGGACTTTGAATATCTCTGCGAATTGCGCATAGCCAGGAAAGAGTAAGCTTTGCGTGAGCTGAGGAGCATGGAGGGAGGTGATGATCTGGAAAAATGCGCGTAGCCAAATTGATTGCAGGTGTTTATGATCCTGGAGGTTTTCAACTTCTGACTAACCCGTAAAAAATCAAGACATGCCTGCCAACGGAAGGGTATAATCAGAGCATCACAATAATACTGGAGGCTTTCAATGGATTATGCCTTGATCATGGCAGGTGGTGCTGGCACGCGTTTGTGGCCCTTGAGCCGTGAACATCTCCCAAAACCTGCTCTGAGGCTTTATGGCGTTCAAAGTATGTTTGAAATTGCCGTCGAAAGATTGTTGCCGTTATTTACACCCGAACAGATCCTGGTGGTAGCCAGCGCGGATCACAACCAGGTTCTGCACGAACAAGTTCCCTCCATCCCTGAAGCGAATTTCATCGTCGAACCAGAAGGCAGAGGCACAGCTTCAGCCATCGGTCTGGCTGCAATTCACCTGGAAGCGCGTGACCCCGAAGCGATCATGGCTGTACTGACGGCTGACCATATCATCGGAAAACCTGAAGTCTTCCGGTCGGTAATTCGTTCAGCTCTGGAATTTGCCAAGGATGATTACCTTGTTACACTCGGCATCAAACCTACCTGGCCATCCACCTCGTATGGTTATATTGAACAGGCAGATCCTCTGGGAGAGAAAATCGGCTTCAAAGCGTATGCTACGGAGCGCTTTGTTGAGAAACCTAACGCCCAAAATGCCCAGCGGATGCTCAGTTTAGGGAAATACTCGTGGAATAGCGGCATGTTCATCTGGAAAGTCGACCGCATCATGGGGGAGTTCAAACGGCAGATGCCGGATCTCTACGCGCGCCTGATGCGCATAGCCGAAACAATTGGAACTGAGCAATATAATGCTGTTTTAAGCGAATTATGGCCGGGTATTGCCAAGCAGACGATCGATTACGGCATCATGGAAAATGCGAAAGGCGTAATCGTCTTGCCGGCTGACATGGATTGGCTGGACGTGGGCACCTGGGATAACCTCAAAACTGTGCTCGACTCAGATGAGAAGGGCAACAGTAAAAGCGGCGACGTTGTCTTGTGGGATTCAGAAAATTCCATGGTCATAGGCGATAAACGCCTGGTGGCAGCGATTGGGCTGGAAAATGTGATCATAGTGGATACGCCCGATGCCCTCCTGGTTTGCGACATGGCTCACGCAGGCGAAGTGAAGGCGCTTGTGGAACACTTGAAGCAGAATGGTCGCCAGGATCTGGCGTGACAACAAACGCAAACTGAAGTTGAAAGGCGGTGACCCGCAGAGGCAGGTTACTCGCGTTGCTGATTATCCAAGAAAATTGTGCCCGGTGTTGACATTAAGGTCAGACCCGGGCACTACTTTTTTGTTGTCTGTACTGATTTGTGGTGCAGGTTGGCGCTACTTTGCCTCGCGAACATTCAGTTTATAGAGTTCTTCCACTGCCAGCGCAACTTTAGTGACTGAAGCATCACGCGTGGTAGGGTAGACAAAGTAGGTATCATCCAGGGTGCTGACGTCGATACAGTCCATTTTCTTATCAATGTAGTTATATTCAATGTGGATCGAGTACAAGGAGGGGACTGTCTTCACGACTTCGAATTTTTCTCCAAAATGTTCGCCACGCAGGATGATCCCATTCATGTCATGTTTTAACCAGCCCTTGCCCATCGGAACAAAGCCATCACTGTTGGGCAGAGAGTCCACCAGCACCTCGCATTCGAGGGAATATGTGCCTGCTTCAACCTCGCGCCGGACGTTTTCGCGTTCCCACTCATACCAGGAAGGCGGGTGGACAAACTCGGTTTCACCTTCAACGGCCTGGAGTTGACCATACTCGGTCAATTGCCAGCGCTTGCTGCAGGCTTCACAGAAGATTTCCGTTCCCTTGCTGTTCATACGATATTCCGTTTGGCAGTGGGGGCACTGATAAAGCACGCGATGCAGCCCTTCAGCCCGATCGGGGGCATCCTGAATTACTTTGTTTTCAAATTGCCAGGCGAAGTCATCATATTTGAAGCTTTGTTCAACTCGCTGCTGAATGGTTTTCGCATCGAGAGTCTCAACTTCTTCCTGCGAAAGTATTAATTTCATTTCAGTAGTGGTGAGAGCGCCGCGATTGGTTTGGTTCCAGGATGGTTCGTTGATGTGATGACCATGTGAGATCAGGGTTACGACCGGTACCTTCAAATAACGGATCATTTTTCCCAGGGATTCTGGCAGCACAGCATCTGTACCGATCAGGGAGTAACGCGCTTCAGGATAATAGGCGACGATCTGTTTCTGTTTGAGCAGATTGGCTGTTTGGCGGATCAGCTCGAGATCGCTGACGAATTTTCGCTTGGCAATACAGCCGACCTGGCGCATGATCCATTCACGCCCGATGAACCCGTCCAGTGCGACGACGTAATTGGCTCGGTGGGGGAAAATGGCTGCAGTCATAACCTTAAAGTCGAGAAAGCTGTTGTGATTACAAAGTAAAAGGTAAGGCGGCTTGACACCTTTTATATCGCGTGAGAAGCGGGTTTTGTGCTTCCAAACGTCAGGATAACTAAGCAGCCAGGTGAGAGGCGTAAGATACCTGGCTTGAGGTTTGACTTCTTTGAAAAAGTCATAGCGAGGAAAGTCGGCAATTTTTGTTTCAGCCAGCTTCAGATTGTACTTCCCCATTACATTGTCGGTAAAAGTGCCCATTTCACAAATCTCCATTTAGGGTTCGCCGTCCCTTGTCCGGAGACCCAGAATATGCGTATATTAACCTGATTGTATCGAAAAAGTTACAAGTCTGTAAATTGACAAGTATTTTACTCGAAGGTGTGATTTCCCGGGAAAAGAAGCAATCTTCAGCAAAATCACTCATGGTGGGATCCGATTCGGTATTACTGTGCATGTTTTATGGTAAACATAAGAAATCAACGGACTTGGAAGGTTGTACTACGCATATACTACGCAGGCAATGAGCCTCGGTTCGGGTTATAATTAATTATCGATAAACTGAGAGGAGTATGAATGAAAGGCAAACCTGAAATCATTGATAAACTGAACTTCCTGCTGGCAGATGAATTAACTGCAATCAACCAGTATTTTGTTCATGCTGAGGAATGCGGCGACTGGGGCTTTGAAGCTCTGCATCACAGCATTGAGAAGCGCTCCATTGACGAGATGAAACATGCCGAAGACCTGATTGCTCGGATCCTCTTCCTTGAGGGAACGCCTGTGGTCGATAAGCTCAACAGAATGCATATTTCTGACACTGTTCCCGGTATGCTTGAAAACGACAGACAAGCCGAGACAGATGCTATCAGTAATTACAATGAGGCTATCAAATTGGCAGCAGAATTATTGGATAATGGCACCAAAGAATTGCTCGACAGCATCCTGAAGGATGAGGAAGCACATCTTGATTACATCGAATCCCAACTTGAACAGATCGAACAAATGGGTCTTGAGCAGTATCTGACTACGGTCAAGTAAGCGGAGGAAACATGAAAGGCAATGTAAAAGTCATAGAAGCATTAAATGGTTTACTGCGTGAAGAATTGACAGCAATCAGCCAATACATGGTACATGCTGAAATGTATGAGGACTGGGGTTATGACAAGCTTGGTGAGGCTGAGGAGCATCGCTCTATTGAGGAAATGAAACATGCTGAAACGCTGATTTCACGTATTCTTTTCCTTGAAGGCCGACCCATCGTTAACGAGCTGGATCCTATCCGTATTGGCAGGACAGTTTACGAGATGCTCACGAATGATCACCTCCTTGAATCCGATGCTGTGAGAATGTACAACGAGGCGATAAAATTAGTGGTTTCTGAGAAAGATAACCAAACCAAGAAAATCCTGGAAAAGATTCTGTCGGATGAAGAAGAGCACGTTGATTTCTTTGAGGAACAACTCGGTCAGATTGAACAGATGACGCTCCCCATCTACCTCTCAACAATCAAATAGTATCTTGTCACCCAAAAGACCCCAGCATCATCGGGGTCTTTTTTGTTTAAGTTCAACAGCCTGCATGTTTATTAGAGTAAAATCAGCGGGAGTTTCTTCATGACCACATTGCTCCTATTAATCACTTATGTTGATTTCTCTGCCATGTCTGGTGGGCGAGGGCGATGCCGCCATACAGTCCGGCGATTCCACTAAGACCACTGGGGACCACGTAATTTACAATATCAGCGATCTGAGGAAGGCGCATATAATTTCCAAGCAATTGTGTTAATTCAGAACGGATCAGGGGGAAGAGAAAACTCTGGTTCATGACCCCGCCGCCAAGGACGATGCGTTCGGGAGCAAGGATCAGGCAGATATTCATCAAACCGAGAGCAAGGTAATGGGCTTCGAGCTGCCAGGCGGGATGATCCGGAGGCAAGTTGGCAGCGGGTTGGTGCCATCGGGCTTCAATGGCAGGTCCGGACGCCAGACCCTCCAGACAGGTACCGTGGAATGGGCATACTCCAGTGAAAACCGTGTCCGAAGGATGCTGAGGCAGGAGGATATGCCCCATCTCAGGGTGCGCGTAGCCATGAAGAAGTTGACCGTTGACCAGGGCGCCTCCGCCGATGCCAGTGCCAATAGTGAGGTAGACCAGGTTGTCCAAGCCTTGCCCGGCGCCCCAACGGGATTCTGCCAGCACCGCAGCATCAACATCAGTGTCAAAGCCAATGGGCAGATCTGCTCTCAATGTAGACAGGAAAAACCCGACCACGTCTGCATTTTCCCAGCCAGATTTGGGTGTGGCAAGGATGTGACCGAAAGTTGCTGAATCAGGACGGGGGTCGAGCGGACCAAAGCAGGCAATTCCGAGCGCGGTCAGCGGCCCAAGATCGTGCTGAGCCTGAAGAAAAAAATCAGCGCAGGCTGAAAGCGTTGGATGGGGGAGGGTGGTGGGGATGCGGATTTCGCGGAGGATGTTGTTCTGTTCATCAGCCACAGCGCAGATAAACTTCGTTCCCCCGCCTTCAATCGTGCCATAGAGCTTTATGTTTTCCATGCAGTTATTATAATAGGCGCAATGAATCCTGAGGAAAAACCCAGGGCTGGGCGTTAGTCCAGCCGCAACGTTCGCCCATACAAAAAACAATGCGTAGGTACCGTCTTGAATGTCAAGGGTTTACCTGAATTGCATGCCATATTCCGGATCAAACAGCTTGCCTGACTTCAGTCGTAGGGTGGGTTGGCATTGAAAAGCATCGATAATGTAGAGGTCTTTTATAGCTAACCCACCATACGAACTCCAGGGCAGATACAAGGTCGGGTTCTTCTATTGAATCTGACGACATGAATGGTAGCTTCCTTTCCCGTCCTCCTAATTAATAGATTAAAACGGGTATAATTTACGGTAACACCTGCGGTTCAAAGACGTCTGGAGGGAATTATGGGTTTAATAAACGGTCTTTTTCTCAAAAACCTATCATCTTGCGAATCATTACTTAATTCTTACAATTTTATTCAATCAAAGGAATACGTCCTTAACCACCCATATTATGGCCCAATCAGCAAGGTGATTTTGGATTACCAACACTATTGGATCGCTTTTCTTTACCCCGGTTTTGTTACCTTGAGTGTCGTCCATTATGGAGAAGTGATCAGTTCTGAAGTGATGGTCTCAAACGGATCCCGAAAACAACATGGTGTCGGGAATGCTATTCTTGGAGGGGTTTTATTTGGGCCTGCAGGAGCAATCATTGGACATAATGCCAGCAAAGTAACAGGGACGATTGAGGACATTCGCCTGAAGGTTGTCACCATTAATCAGAAATCACCATTAATACTAATGAAATTTATAAAAGAACCGGTGAATAGAAAATCCGCAACAGTTCAAAGGGTATTGAGTTATTGTGAACAAGTTAATGCTGTTTTACAAGGACTAATCTATCAGAATCAGGGAAGACGATAGGTTATTGATAGCGGGGATGACACGATTCCCTTCAAATTAATCGACTTTTATGAACAGGCGCGTAGGTCAGGTTCTTCTGCCTGCCCTGGAGCTCTTTCCTCCAGGGTGAAACCTGACGTCACGAATGGTAGCTCCTGACGTCAGGTTGAACTGCGCAACCTGACCTACGACTGAGCCGCTAATCACGGCCATGGAAAACTATAATCAAAAACCCTCGCCAAACCCTAATATGACGGGTTGGAGTGGGAGATTTCAATCTCTTTGACGCAAATGAAACGAGGCACTTTCAATGCGGTCGGGTCGCGCCGTCCATAACTGCTGGAGACATTGTAAGCGACCTGCTCCTCGCTCAACCACTGCACCCTTTCACCGAAGAAATCACTGAATTTCTGAGTCAAACGCACGTTGTATGGCACCTGCACGCTGCCATCCTTCTTCAGATACAGAGCCCCAAAGCGGCTCGATCCAGTTACCATTCCCTGGGTTGGGTTAACAACATTCATGTAATGAATGTAAGGTACGTAAAGAATGTCTTCATCGCGCGCCAATTCAATCAGATCTTTCAGTGTTGCGACGGGTTTATTTCCACCGCCCATTACCAGGCTGCCATGACTGACGTCATGCCCGGTTGGGGTCTTTCCGAATTCATCCGCTGAATCCTGGTCCCACATGAATGCATGGAAGCGTCCTTCTGAGATCAACGGGAAGGGTTTCCTTTCCAAACCAAAACGGTCCGCGCTTTGAGCGTATGTCTCCACTTCCCGAGGGTCATCTGCGAGATGAATTTGTTCCGAAAACACTAATTTTCCCTGGTCTTCTTCCTTCAGAAACGAATACCCCTGCATGAGAGCGCCGCCGGTCATGCCGTAATATGCCATGATGTTGGTGAGTTCCGCGGTAGCCGCCGGACCGAACACAACGGTGTACTTTCCTGTTGGCAACTGGACGGCTTCATCTTCATGGTAGTGTTTTAACAGTAAGGCGAGGTCAGCATGCAAACCTTCGGCGTCCAGGTCGCACTTCTTTTGGGCACTTTGCTCGGCGTTGACCTCCCATTTCAGGCTTTCGGAGGACAAAGCCGCGGTAACCTGCGCGTCTGAAGAGCGGAAGTATTGGGTGTGCTCGTTGGCTGTACTGATCTGCCCGATGGTGGTTGTTCCGCTGCTGAAGAAGCCGCTCAACTTCACATCGTCGCTTTCCAGTCCTGCGGCAAGCGTGTTGAAGTAAGCCAGGCGTTCTTCATTCGTCAGAACAGCCAAGCCCGGGTCAAAGGAGCGCTCATCAACCACATCCTTCTCGTAAACAGGGAAAGTTGGGTCGTAGCTGAGAGGCTGGGCGTGGGGCAGCATTTCAGCGAGGATATCCAATCCTTTTTCCATGCCGGTCAGATCGGATGGATCAACGATCATGCTGTAGCTGGATCTTCTGCGACCGTCGTAGGCGATGTAGTCCAGGGAAATGAGATGTTCATTCGTGTTGAGCGAGATTGCCGAGTTGGCGAAGCGCATCAGGTAACTGTCTTCTTCATGATACGAGATCAATGCCCGCAGGCCCTTATCTAAGGCTGCCTGGCGCAGTTTTTTTAATAGATCAATAACCTGGTTGCTCATCTTACTCTCCTACCTGTACGTTATCAAAGCGGCAGACAGGCACGCCGTGCCCGAGCTGCATGATCTGATTCGGTGCGCCTTTACCGCAGTTTTCAACATAATGGACGTTCCATGTACTCTCGTCACCCACCGCGCTCAGTGAATTGTAGAAAGGCAGGGTTTCACCACGGTATGTCGGGTTCTTGACCACCTGTTTTTTCTTCCCATCCTCCACCAACCAGCCGATGTCGCAGGCGAAGTGGAATTGTTCGCGGTTGGAGCCGATCGACCAGCTTTTGTCGCCGTCCAGAACCACACCATACTTGGTGTTGGCGATGATGTCTTCGAGGCTGCCGTCTGTACCGGGGTCGATATTGATATTTGTCATGCGTTCAATCGGAACAC
>Ga0116174_10002939_pt1 | contig 14297 bp, 14 predicted proteins | sample AD_UKC087_MetaG_FD_89801 | JGI IMG/M metagenome (GOLD analysis project Ga0116174, IMG submission 89801) | Active sludge microbial communities of municipal wastewater-treating anaerobic digesters from USA - AD_UKC087_MetaG | ecosystem: Engineered > Bioreactor > Anaerobic > Digestate | place: USA...
CGAGGACGCTCTTCACCCCGGCGCGAAAGTCGTCTTGCTCGACGATGTCCTGGCCACAGGTGGCACAATCAAAGCCATCGCCGGCCTAATAGAGGAGTTGGGCGGGAGTGTGGCTAAGATGCTCTTTCTCATCGAGCTGAAGTTTCTAGGGGCCCGTAAAGCCCTTGAGGCCTATTCGGTCGACTCTTTGATGAGTTATTGAGGACGAAGGCCCCCGCACGATAAGTCAAAGAATACAGCACTGGAGGAACTTATGCTAAAATTCGATTTTTCTCACTGCGTCGACTCTCGTTTCCCGATCTTTAATACCCGGGAGCAATTGGCCGCTCGGTATCGGGAAACGGAGGAAGCGCTCACAACGTTAAAAAGCCAGGAACCCGGCTTCTTAAAAATCCTGGAACATCCGGAAGCGCTCGACGAGTTGCTCGAGTACAAACCCGCGCTTTCGGATTTCGATAACTTCGTCGTGTTGGGAATCGGCGGTTCCGCGTTGGGGAATACCGCCTTACACCGCTCATTAAAACCGTTTCAATGGGAATTTTTTTCTCGCGAAGAGCGGAACGGTCTGTGTCGCGTCTTCGTTTGGGATAACGTGGACCCGGACTTTCTCCACGACCAGCTCTGGTTAGTCGGCTTGAACCCTCCGAGCGCAGAAGCCTCCAAGACCGTTTTCAACGTGATCTCGAAATCGGGCAACACCGCAGAATCGATGGCCCTATACCTGTACGTCCGAAAGGCCTTGGAGAAACAGGGCCTTGACCCGAGAAAACATATCGTCTTCACGACTGACCCGGAAAAGGGTATCCTACGAAAAATCTCCCGAAAAGAGGGATTCAAGGCCTTCTCTATTCCGCCGGAGGTAGGAGGTCGCTTCAGCGTTCTCACCGCCGTCGGGCTCCTTTCCGCTCTTGCAGCCGGCATCGATATAGAGAAGCTCTTTCAAGGCGCCCGCGAGGCGAAGAAGCGTTTGCTCTCCACTCCTGTCGCTGAGAACCCGGCGGCGCTCATCGCGCTCCATCACCTCCTCTATTACGAGAAAGGCATTTCCCTATCCGTGATGATGGCGTATTCCAACGCGCTCTACACTTGGGCGGATTGGTATCGCCAGCTGTGGGCGGAGAGCCTCGGCAAACGGGTGAATCGCTCCGGCCAAGAGGTTTTCGTCGGCCCCACGCCTATTAAAGCCCTAGGAGTCACAGACCAGCATTCGCAGGTACAGCTGTACAACGAGGGGAAGTTGGACAAGGTGCTCACCTTTCTCGAGGTAGAAAGCTTTCGTCACAGGCTCGACATACCGTCTATGCATCCCGAACACGAAGGACTCTCTTACCTTGGGAATCAGAAGTTCAACGATTTGATCAATCTGGAGTTAAGGGGAACGGAGTACGCGTTGACGAAGCACGGCCGCCCCTCGATGCGCGTGGTCTTCCCCCGCATAGACGAAACGCATATCGGCGAATTCATTGTCACCTATGAGATGGCGACGACGCTGATGGCGGCCCTTCTCGATATCGACCCCTTCGATCAACCCGGGGTGGAACTCGGGAAACAAGCCACCTACGCGTTGATGGGTCGCGCGGGTTATGACGCTCTTGCCAAAGAAATACGGTTTGCGGAAGGAGAAGACTCCTAATTTGGAACAGACTTTCGTTGACCGCGTTAAGATAACCGTCCGAGGAGGTAAAGGGGGCGACGGGATCGTGAGTTTCCGCCGCGAGCGGGGCATTCCCTTCGGAGGCCCGAACGGCGGTAATGGCGGAAACGGCGGAAACGTCTTTTTAGTGGCGAGCCCCGCATTGCGCACCCTACTGCCGTTCAAGTTCCAACAGCACTTCTTCGCGTCCAACGGAGAGCCGGGAAGGTCTTCCGATCAAACCGGGGCCTCCGGCAAAGACACCGTGCTAGAAGTTCCTTTGGGAACCGTCGTGTTCGATAGCGAGACCGAAGAGCTACTCTCCGATCTCACGGCCAAGGGCCAGTACGTTTGCGTCGCCAGAGGGGGTAGAGGGGGTAGGGGAAACAGCGTTTTCTCGAGCTCTACCTTTCAAGCGCCGAAGATCGCAGAAAAGGGCTTTCTGGGCGAAGAGCGAAAGCTCCTGCTCGAGATCAAGCTACTGGCGGATGTCGGGCTCGTCGGATTTCCGAACGTGGGAAAATCCACGTTGATTACGAAGATCAGCAACTCTCGCGCGAAGATCGGCGATTTCCCGTTCACCACGTTGGTGCCGAACTTGGGCGTTCTCAAGAGCCCTTCGGGAGACGGGATCATCATCGCAGACATTCCGGGGTTGATCGAAGGCTCCCATAAGGGGGCCGGTTTAGGCCATTATTTCCTTAGGCATGTGGAGCGAACAACGCTGTTTCTACACCTCTTGGATGTTTCCTTGAGCGAGCGATCGGACCCGATCGCTGATTACGAGACCATCTGGAAAGAGCTCATCGCATACAACCCTCTTTTAAAGGAGAAGGAAGAAATCGTGGCGTTGAACAAAGCCGATCTTTCGATCCCGGAGGTTATCGAAGAAGCGAAAGCTCATTTCCAACGCCTCGGGAAAACGGTCTTTGTCATTAGCGCGCTCACGGGCGAGGGGATCGACGAACTCGTCAAGGAGATCGTGCGGAAGGTTCAGGCGACGCGGGCCGCTAGCCAAGAGGGATCGGACTCGTTCTCGTTTACAGAAAGCGAACCGAACAAGATCCCGAAGGTTGCCCCGCTGTGGCAGCCTATACCGGACAGGATTTCGTTAGAAATCGAGAAGCTGGCGCCTGACCGGTATCTCGTCACAGGAAAGGCGTTAGATGATCTGTCCCGGCGCTTGGATCTGCGTTACCCCGATAGTTTTAAAAAGTTTATGGACATCATCGAGAACAGCCGGCTCAACGCCTTATTAATCAAACGCGGAGTTCAAAATGGAGACACTGTGGTTTTAATGGATCAGGAATACTCGTTTTTCGATTATTCTTTATGTGAGGAGGAAGAGCATGAAGAAAGCGATGATCAGATTACGGATGTCTGAGGCCGACGCCCACTACGCGGGTGGACTTGTGGACGGGGCGAAGATTTTACAGTTGTTCGGAGACGTCGCGACGGAACTGTTGATCGTATTGGACGGAGACGAAGGGCTTTTTCGCGCCTACGATTCGATCGAATTCTTAGCGCCGGTGTACGCCGGAGACTACCTGGAGATCACCGGGGAGATTGTGGAGACGGGAAAATCCTCTCGGAAGATGACGTTCCAAGCGCGCAAGGTGATCACGAACGCGTCTATCCCGGAACAGCCGAGCGCGTGCGTGGTTCTGGATGAGCCAATCTTAGTGTGCAAAGCCAGCGGGACGTGCGTGGTGCCCGTCAGCAAACAACGATATCGAGATATGTAAGGAGGAGATCATATGGCAAAATTCGACCAATTGATCATCACGGCGGCCATTTGCGGGGCGGAAGTGACCAGAAACGAGACTCCGTACCTCCCCCTCACGCCGGAAGAGTTATCCGATGAAGCAAAAAAATGTTATGACGCGGGAGCCTGTATCGTTCATCTTCACGTTCGGGACCCGGAGGGCAACCCTACCCAAGACGCCGCGATATTCAAGCGAACGGTGGGTTTGATTCGACAAAAAGCGCCAAATCTGATCGTGCAGGTCTCAACCGGTGGCGCCACTTGGATGAAAGCAGAAGAACGCATACAAAGCATCGAGTCAGCGCCGGATATGGCCACGCTCTCGACCGGATCCTGCAACTTCGGCGACGATCTCTTTCTCAACTCGAAGGGCATGGTGCTGGAATTCGCAAAAAAAATGAGTGAACGAGCGATTATGCCCGAGTTTGAATGCTTCGAAATCGGACACATCCACTTTGCCAATTGGCTGGTCCAAAAAGGCCACGTCGTATGGCCGCACTTTCACTATGACTTCGTCATGGGTGTCCCGGGAGCGATAGCCGCGACGGTGCCTTTGTTGGTGCGTATGCGGGAGGAGATCCCGGCTGAGGCCTCTTGGACCGTCGCCGGCATCGGCAGAATGGAACTTCCTATGGCCACGGTAGCGCTCGCTATGGGCGGGCACGTCCGGGTGGGCATGGAAGACAACCTGTATTACTCAAAAGGCGTGCTCGCAAAATCCAACGCGGAATTGGTCGCAAGAATCGTTCGAATAGCGAAAGAGCTCGGCCGGCCAATAGCCACGCCCGATGAGGTTCGAGATTACTTCCACTTGCAGAAAAAGAGTCTCTAACGTGGGCAAAATCGTCATCGTCGACTACGGTTCACAGTACACCCAACTCATCGCCAGGAAGACCCGGGATCTCCGCGTTTTCTCCGAGGTGGTCACCGCTACTTCCCAACCGAATTTGGAGGATATTTCGGGGCTCATACTCTCCGGCGGGCCATTCAGCGTATACGACCCGCGGGCCCCGAGAATCCCCGATTGGGTCAAGCCCCTCATAGAGAAAGAGGTGCCGATTCTCGGCATCTGCTATGGATTTCAACTGTTAACCCAATACTTCGGCGGTCGTGTCGATCGCGCGCACTCCTCCGAGTACGGCCGTATGCCTATCGTAAGACAAGGAGAAAACCCCTTGTTCGACGGGATCGACCGGTCGCTCACCGTGTGGATGAGCCACGGAGACTCCGTTTTGGAGCTTCCCCCCGGGTTCGCCATCTGCGCCCTCAGCGAGAACGAAATTATCGCCTCGGCCTTCCACGTGAAAGACCCGATCTACGGGTTGCAATTCCACCCGGAAGTGAACCATACGGAGTTCGGGGATCGCATTTTTTCGAATTTCCTTTTCAAAATCTGCAGGTGTACGCCCGATTGGACACTAAAGGATTTCATCGCAATCGAAAGAGAGAACCTGCGGGCTACGATAGGAACACAACGCGCGGTTTGCGCGGTTTCCGGAGGCGTAGACTCCACCGTCGCGGCCGTTTTGGCGCACCAAGCGATCGGGTCGCAGCTGACCGGCGTCTTCGTAGACACCGGCCTTTTGAGAAAAAACGAGGATGCCGTCGTGCCAGATTTGTTAAGGCGTTCTTTCGGCCTTAACTTGCGAGTGGTCAACGCCAGGGAGACTTTTCTCGCCCGCTTGGCCGGAGTGGTCGACCCTGAAGAAAAGCGCAAGATCATCGGCGAGACCTTCATACGCGTTTTCGAATCGGAGGCTCGCGAGATCGGGTCACCTCCATTTTTAATACAAGGAACGATCTATTCCGACGTGATCGAAAGCGCCGGTACGCTGGGCGGTGGCACCATCAAGATCAAAACGCATCACAATGTCGGCGGGCTGCCGCAAGATATGCGCTTCAAGATAGTCGAACCGTTGCGCTTCTTATTTAAAGACGAAGTGAGACGAGCCGGAGCGATCCTGAATATTCCCGAGCAGATACTGGCCCGCCACCCCTTTCCGGGTCCCGGAATGGCGATCCGTTGCCTCGGCGAGGTGACCTCAGATCGGGTCCGAATCCTGAAAGAGGTAGACGCAATCTTCCTCCAGACGCTACACGAGTTCGGTTGGAAAGAAAAGGTGTGGCAGGCCTTCGCTGTTCTCCTGCCCTTGAAAAGCGTGGGGGTAGCCGGCGACCAAAGGGCGTACGGAAACGTCGTCGCCCTGCGTTCGGTGGATAGTAGCGATGCGATGACGGCCGATTGGTCGCGCATCCCCTATCATATCCTCGACGAGGCGGCCAGGCGGATTATTAACCGCGTGGCGGAGGTCGGTCGGGTCGTTTACGACATCACCGCGAAACCGCCCGCCACGATTGAATGGGAATGAACCGTGCGTTTTGGAAACCATAAAACCGTAGGACAAGATCCCAATTACTTCTCGTTGCTGGAAGCGATGAACGCGGACGGTTGTGTGGTCTGTCGTTTGGCGGACCGGCAGCTGGAACGGATCATCGACTCCTTACGGTACGAGAGGATCGACGACTACGAAATCCGCCGGAAGATACACCAATCCGGCGGGTTTTGTCGTGAGCACGCGCTGCGGATACTAGAGCAAGGAGACCCGCTGTTGCACGCCATCATCTACAGTCGCCTATTTGAACAAAAAGTGGAGACCCTCCGCTCAGGTGAAGACATCGCCAGTCGCCGGTCCTCCTCGGATGGGCGAAAACGCTTCGGCGCCCGTGAGGGCTTACGGGCCCCGAACGGGTCCGAGTGCCTTATCTGCGAGGGCTTACGGGAGTTAGAAGACCGGGTTCTACCGTTGATTCCGATGTTTTACGACTGCGACGAAACCTTTCGAAAGGCCTTTGACGAGCGCGGGCACCTCTGCGTCCCCCATCTGGAGGCCGTCTTTTCAAAAAGCAAACCGGATGCTTCCCCAAACGGAATTCTATCCGCGCAAATTAGAAAATACGATCAGTTGGCGCGCCACCTCCGCGAGATCGAACGGAAGTTCGATTATCGGTATTGCAACGAAACCTCCTGCGAAGACGAAAAAAAGGCGTGGAGACTGGCAGTCGCTCTTTGGACGGGCTGCTGAACGCTCGGGTTTATCCAAACCCCATCGAGTCCCAGTGTGAAATCTTCAGAGGAAAGGCTCAATCGCCCGGTTTTTCGGGAAGCGCAAGGCGGTCCAAATACCCCCCGTCTAAGGCCAAATAGAGGTTAAGTTCCGCTGAAAAACGCAAGAAGAAATAGAAGAGATAAAATCCGAGGGTCAGAAAGACCAGCAAGGTGAAGGATAAGAGCGTGCGGTTTGGAAAGATGGATTGGAACTGGTCAGTGTAGCCTTCTACCTTGTAGAAACTATAAAAATTCGATTTCAACGTCAACAGTTGGCGACTGCAGAACAGGAGCCGATAGAGGAAGAAAAGGCTAAGGGACACACTGGCTAACGACAACAGGTACAGGTCGAAGTCGAACAGCAGCGAAAGGGTGTTAAAGACCGTGAGGAGGGCGAGTGGCCACAGCGGGACGGTGTTTTTTCGTAAATTGGTTTGCAACCAGCGGAGGTCGAAACTCGTTTCTTCATCGGCTTGGGGAATGAACTCTTCCGCTCGAAGGTACGTCAGCTTGATGTTCTGATTCAGAAGCAACGCCCATACCAGAAACAGCGCGACCTGCAAATAGAAAGACAGCGCGGACAGGGTTTGTGCAATGATATCCAGAAAAGAATCCGTCTCCAGATACAACACGAGAGAAAACGCCAGAACGGAAAACAGCCCGGTCAAAACGACGAGGAGCGGTAAAAAGCTTGGGACGTTTCGGGGCATCCGCGTCATACAAACAGCCCCCTCATTTGAAGATGTTGTCCTGGATGTTGCGCAATTTTCCTGTGACCCACATCCAAAGCTCGGAAAACTCGAACATCTTTTGGGGGGTGTATTGCTCGGGTTTTTGAAATTGACCGTAAAGGTCCGACACGTGTTGGGCAAAGACATCTATGCTCCAATGTTTTTGGACGTACTCCATCCCTTTGCCACGCATCTGTTGTCGTAGCTCGGGGTCTTTCATCAAGAGAAGCGCCTTTTCCACGAAGAAATCCACATTGGGATGTTCCGTTAGAAAACATCCTTCCCCCTCCGAAAGCGAGCTTTTCACGCCTTTTTGCGCGACGGCGATGACGGGTAAACCCGCCGCTAAAGCCTCTAAGACGACGAGCCCCTGCGTTTCCGTTGTCGAAGCGAACGTGAAACAGTCGGCAGATCGATAATAAGAGGCCAACTCCTCGCGCTTCATCTCTCCGGCGAATATCACGTTCTCGGACAACCGCTTTTTTCGGACAATCTCCGAGAGCTCCTCAAAGAACGGACCGTTTCCAACCAGTACTAAATAGAAGGAATGACCTTTTCGAATCATTCTTTCGACGACTTCCAAAAGAAAGACGATATTTTTCTCTTTTGCGATGCGTCCCGCGAACAACGCGATGAAAGACTCCTTCGGCAAGTGGTGTTTCGCGCGCAGGTCGATAGGCGCGGCCGTTCGAAACAAATCGGTGTCGATCCCCGTGGGTATGACGTGGATGGGCTTTTTCATCCCATAGGCCATCAGCTCGTTTTTCATCTCTGTGGTGGGCGCGATCGTGCAATCCACTTCCGAACAAAACCATTTTGAAAACTCCTGGATCACCTTTTTCGTCGGCCTGAAAAACCGTGGGATATAGTGCAGATAGTCAACCAACAGCGTATGGTAGGTATGGAAATGGATGAATCCGTAGCGCTTCTGGAGCCACAAAGCTGTCCATCCCATCGACAGGGGAGCGTGGCTGTGCAGGTGGGTGATCTGATTCGTTTCCAGAAAACCCAAGATGCGTTTGGTGTTAGGCAAAGCGATCCTTTGGTCTTTGACTTGCATCGACCGAAAACCCATCACTTTGAAAAAATAGGGATCCCCTTTTTGACCAACGGGAGAAACGATATAAACACGATGACCAAGCCTTTCCAGGTGTTTACGAAACAGGAAAAGACTCGTGGATACCCCGTTAACGTGCGGTAGATAGGTATCCGTCAACATAGCGATATTCATCTACTCAGACTCCTAATTCTAATTTAAATTGGTGACTCATTCGGGCAAGCTCAATTTTCCTAATGTGACGGCTTTTCGGGCCCCCGTCGCCGAAGGGACGTTCGCTGGGTGCCCATTGAGGTATTCGTTCCCGATTACGGCGAAGGCGATCGCTTCTTTAAACGCCGTCCAGTCATCGTCCAGTTTACGAATCTCCGTTCCCGGGAGCTCCGCGATGATTTCGGCGACGAGAGTGGGGTTAAGCGCGCCACCACCGGTCAAGATCACCCGTTCGACTTCCCCCAAGTACCGACGGTAGCTCTCGCCGATCGACCACGCCGTCAACGCCACCAGAGTTCTCACGAAATCGTGTGGGGAACAGCCGAATTCTTCTCTCAGCTTCCAAAGGCGTTCTCTATACTGCTGGTGATACCGTATTTCCTTCCCGGTCGATTTCGGCGGGCGCTCTGCCACGTAGCCTTCTTCTATTTCGCGCATCCTATTAAACAACGGACGGTTCACAGTACCTTTCGCCGAAATCTCGCCATCTTCGTCGAACTTACGCTCGAATAGGGTACGGCACGCCTCGTCAATGAGGACGTTGCCCGGCCCCGTATCGAAAGCCAAAACGCTTTCTACTCCGCCGGCTTTGGGAAGGAAGGTCACATTGCCGATTCCTCCGATGTTTTGCATCGCCACGTTTTTTTCTTTCGATCGGAAGAGAACGTAGTCGGCCCAAACGACCATAGGCGCCCCTTGCCCGCCGTAAGCCATATCCTTCACCCGGACATCGGAAAGAACCCGCGTCCCGGTTATAGAGGCGATGACATCTCCGTCACCGATCTGAAGCGTACAGGCCGGTTCGTTTTCCGACCGCCCCATAAATGGGCGATGGAAGACCGTCTGCCCATGGCTGACGATCAAGTCCACTTTCCCCTCGAGCTGATGGCGACGAATATGATCGAACGCCCAATCGCCAAACAGCGTACCCAACCGAAAATGGGCTTGCGCGACCTCGGCCACGGAGATCTTTCCCGAAGTCAGGCCACGGATCCAATCTCGTAGGTCGGGGGGGTATTCGATACTTTCGAGGTGCTCAAGCTGGAGCTCCGTGCGCTCCGCATTGTTGACAAACTGGCAACAAGCGATATCCAAGCCGTCGCACGAGGTCCCGGACATCAAACCGATGATCCGCTTCATACGACCTCACCCCTTTCCATAATGCTGACGGCGACTTGCGCGACACGCCGTCGAAACTCCCAAATGGCGTCTTTGCTTTGCGCCGTGTGCCGATCGTAGAAGCAGCGATTGGTCAGAATGCAGACGAAGCGGCCGTGGTCGGGATCTATCCACAGACTCGTTCCCGTAAACCCGGTGTGCCCGAAACTATTCGGAGAAAACAACGAACCGTCGGAGGTCCTCGAGGTATGCAACGCCCAACCTAACCCTTTGGGATCACCGGGAATTTGGGAAGTCCACGGGCGCGTCGCCAACGCGACAGTGGAGGGTACGAGGATGTGGCGTGGGCGGATCCATTCTTGCGCATATCGACACAGGTCTTCTATACAGCTGAAAAGGCCGGCATTCCCGCTGACTCCGCCCAAATAGTAGGCGAGCTCGTCGTCGACGAGGCCTCGCAACCGTACGCCGTCTCGAAAAGAGGTGGGCGCGATGGGTTCTTGATTATCCGGTAAAAAGCCGGTCTTGTTCATCCCCAAGGGCGCAAACACGGCCTCTTTGAGGTAAGCCGCGTAGTCCCCGACGATGGACGCGACGATCTGTTTGAGCAAAATGAAATTGAGGCAGGAATACACCACCTCTTTCCCCGGCTCCTTCACCCACGGGTTTCGGTAGATCTCCTGCAGGATCTCCTCGGGGTTGGCCGCCCACTTGTAGGCGTCGGAATAAGGCGGAAAGCCGGAGCTGTGTGTCAGAAGGTGCCACACGCGGATAGAAGGATAAGGAACGGGCAAGAACCGGGAAACGGGATCTTCCAAGTCTATCTTGCCTTTTTGAACCAACGTAAAAACAGCGGGCAACGTGGCGACGACCTTGGTCAAACTCGCGACATCATACAACGCCTCGACACAGACCGGCTGCTCCTCATCGAGCTTCCCAAAAGGAAAAACCGAAAACCGATCCGCGTTTCCGAAGCCGATAACCCCCCCGGGAAAGACCTTCTGTTGGAGATAGGCTTCCGTGATCTCGGAAAGACAGTTCACATTCATAGAACACCCCCATCAAATAACCGATGAATTATACCATTTACCGGGCGCTACGAAAAACACCGAAAGTGGAACGCCTGGGAATTCCTGGGAACGCCGGACTTTAGTCCGGCATGTCTTCTGGGAGCGCCAAACTTTAGTTTGGCATGGCTTTATCTTTTCACTGGGAGCATTCCCTAGTGGGGCATCGCGGCGTAAGCGCTCCTTCTTCTCGCGACGGCGCGATACCCCCAACACGGGCATCGCGGCGTAAGCGCTCCTTCTTTTCGCGACGGTGTGATGCCCTTTTTAGAAAGACATAGAGCGTATCGCGAGAGTTCGTGGGCCTTCGAAGTCAGCCCGCTGGTTACCCTGCGATGACCCCATACGGGCATCGCGGCGTAGCGCTTTTTCTTCTCGCGATGGCGCGATACCCCCAACACGGGCATCGCGGCGTAAGCGCTTTTTCTTTTCGCGACGGCGCGATACCCCCAACACGGGCATCGCGGCGTAAGCGCTCCTTCTTCTCGCGACGGCGCGATACCCCGACATCATCGCGGTGTAAAGAAAAAAGGCGTATCGCGGGGTCCCATTGGTTACCCCGCGATGACCCGCGCGCTAATCGCGGCGCAAGCGCCCCTTCTCTTCGTGGGGTCAACTTTCAAGTTGGCATGTTTTACTGTTTCTTAGAACTCCAGGGGTATTTCTTTTTTTACTCCGTGGCCTCTGTGCCCTTTGTGTGAACGCTGTTTTCTGGGAATGACAAACTTCCGTTCGGCAGGTTCTTGCCCGTCTCCTCTCGCCCAATCGCACGTTCTCGCCACGCGAAAACCGGTGCGCAACCCACTACGCCTGCTAATTGGAGGGGATTCGTAGCGGTAGGCAACGTTAAATTCAATCTCACGGCCTCTGTCTAAGGCGTAGTTTACATCTAGCCCGCAGCCTCTTATAACCCGTGCCCTCCCTTTCGTAGGACCTATGGGGTCGACCCTCTCAGTCGAGTTGGTATAGTCAAAATACCTATCGTAACACCATTCCCAAATCGTTCCACTCATATCGAACAGGCCCAAATCGTTGGGCTTGGTTTGCCCCAAGGGTTTGTCGTCATAATAGGGGATCAATAAATCCTCCAAGTCGTCAGTTCCGGGGAACCGGTAATCTCTCGTTCTCTTATGCCCGCCGCGGGCGGCGTATTCCCATTCCGCTTCCGTGGGCAGGCGGTAGCCCTCGACATTTTTTATTTCGGTCGTTATGTTTCCATTCGTGTCCAACAAGTTCCCATCAAAATCAAAGGCGGGTTTCAGACCCTCCCGCAGGCTCAGCCAGTTGCAGTACCTGACGGCGTCGCCCCATTTCAAGTAGCCGACAGGAAAATATCTTCTAGGAACCCATTCGTTCTCTTCGAAGGGATCACGTGGCTTTGCTTTTCCGATGCTCTCGCAGAAACAATCGTATTCCTGGCATGTAACGGGATAACGACCTATCCAATAGTCGTAGGTGAGGGTCACGAGATGGGAAAAGAATCCTAAGTGGATGGCATCCTCTACTCGGTCTTCACGTGTATGGCCCATTTTGAAACTACCCGCCCGCACGCGCACCATCTCGGAAGTAATCGAGAGCGCGTTCAACGCGGCTGACAGCCTGCCCTTCACAGACATCGCATTGGCGTTTTTCGCCGAGTGCAAGGAACCTCTCAAGATGAGCCCTATATCGGACAGAGAGAGCACTTTGTGTTCATTTTGGTCCAACCCTGGGATCCAGTACGTCTCTTCCTTCTTCATCTCCTTTTCTCTCCCCTTCGGCGCGTTTACGTATCTCGATCCTCGCGTAAACGGACCACAACCCCATCGGCATTGTTAAACGGCGCATTATGGGTGAGTACCCAGATTACCGGCACCGGGGACGGATCATCTTTGGTGAAGTACGGTGTGCCCCCATCCGTCACCACAACCATTTTTTTATACTGCGGATAGCGTTGTGAGGCTACCAACACGGCCTGTTGCATATCTGTTCCGCCCCTGCCGTGGAACTCGGGCTTCTTCTTGGCCATAAATACGGTGACGGGAACGGGCTCCGTCTGTTGCTCGTAGTCCCACTGCATGACGTAGAAGCTGCGAGCGTCGCTATTCAACGTTTTGATCAAACCCATAAACAGTTCGTAGTCCGCAGCCATCATAGAACCCGAGGTATCGAGTATGATCAGGGTCTGCTCCTTTTGTGAAGAGATATTTACTTTCAAAAGAATGCCCCCTCCTTCCCGTCGATGAGGGCGTCGATAGGAACGGGTGTTTGCAACGCCAGACCCCGATCCCGTCAAGACGTTTCTCAGGTGCCGCATCCATGTGTTCTTCACACGCGGGAATACCCAATCGGTCACCCAAACGTCTTCGCCCCTGCCGAATCCTCGGCTGCGCAGGTCACTCGAAGGCTTTTTCTGTAGACCCTGCATGAGCTCTCCGATTCGCTTTTTCAGTTCTAGGGTTGCTGACGAAGCCAAATCTCTAATGGACGCATAAACGCTCCCTTCATAAGGGGTTCCGTTATCCGAAAGACCTTGAAGCTCTTCCATCGTCTGAGAGAAACCTGAGAGCCATTTTGGGACCGAAACCAGCATACAGCCCTTCGTTTTCGGCAACAATGCCAGGTACTGCTCCATCGACAGTCTCACAGGGAAATCGAAAGGGGGCCGATCAGGGAACAAGCCCCCTATTTCTTCCAATACGCTCAGTTCCCCGTGTTTTCTGCAGCCATTCACGGCCAGGTCGGCCGCGATGTTGAGTGTCTCTAACGAGTACGATTTGAGAAGGGTTAAGCCACGGTCGAAATGATCGTGCGCAAGATGTAGGAACTCGTGAATGAGAATGGCCCTTAAAACTCTCTCCCGAGGCTCTTTCGATCGCGTTTCGTATATTTGAGAGAAGAGGATGGGATTGACCACCAGAGACCACGCCTTTCGATTTGGAGACAAAGAAACGTAAGCTATGGCTTCCGCCGTTTCGTCGATCCTACGGTTGAGAGAAGAAAGGATGTAGCTGAATAAACAACCGGACTGAATGCCTTCCTGTAAGGCGGATTCCAGATCCGCCATAGTGGGATAGGGAGGGGGATTCGATCGATCCATCAGATAGCAGTCTCCAATCCAAAATCGCCAATTTTGATATAGAGTTTTGCCAAAGCCTCTTCCATCTTAGGGTCAGAGATATCCACCTCTGATGAACGAAGTCTGCTGATCAGCATTTGACAGGTATCATTGGGCAAATCCAAGGCAAAAAGGACAATGTTCATATCCCACTTTTCCATCAAAATCGATACGGCATCAGCCAATCGAGCCAGCTCGCACATATGGCCTGCCTCTGCCTTTTCGAGAACGAGTAAACGCAACTTTTCATTTTTCGAGTACTCTCGAATGACATCCATAGGAGAAATTGTGGGGCAGTCGGATTTGAAGAGCATCTCCATCATTTCGTGTCCAACGGAGACCCCCACCACCAATTGGAGAGGGATAAGGCCTTTGGTTTTTATCTCCTGCATATTGCTGAATGAGTAAAGAAGCTTGCTCGCTCTTTCCCAAACGGCAGGCATGAGGGTCAGGTTAGGGGTAAGGGATTTATATAACATAGAGGGATTGGCTCTCAGGTATTCGAGCAC
>Ga0116174_10002940_pt1 | contig 14295 bp, 9 predicted proteins | sample AD_UKC087_MetaG_FD_89801 | JGI IMG/M metagenome (GOLD analysis project Ga0116174, IMG submission 89801) | Active sludge microbial communities of municipal wastewater-treating anaerobic digesters from USA - AD_UKC087_MetaG | ecosystem: Engineered > Bioreactor > Anaerobic > Digestate | place: USA...
AATAGCCAACCCACCAACAACATTCCTTGCGGTGGGTATGCTATAGCTGGGTATGTGTCCTGTAAATGCCCTGCGACGCCTGCCCACCCTGCTATTGTTCAGAGCGAAGCTATTCGTAGGGTAGGTTGGCGTCACATTACCTAAACCTGCCTGAACATCTCAATAGCCAACCCACCAACAACATTCTTTGCGGTGGGTATGCTATAGCCAGGCATGTGTCCTGTAAATACCCTGCAACGCCTGCCCACCCTGCTTTTTTATCGGAGAAGGCGAGGTTGCCTGAGTTGTAAATCAGCAGAGCAAACAATACTCCTCTAAAAAACTGGTATACTGCGTTTGGGAATCTTCTTCATGCGTCTCCGCCTGTTTACTCTCTTCATCGCGATCAGCTTACTGATTTCAGCCTGTAATCAACCTGCGACCCCTCAACCGGATCTGCCCACTCCGGTCGCACAGATTACAAGGATGCCCCAGGAACTGCCAATTGCCACCCCGCAGGCAGAACCCACGCAAGTTGTCCAACCCGAACCGCTTTCCACGCCCGAAAACCGCACGATCTACGATCTGGATGCCAATCTTGACTACGCGCAGCACACTGTCAGTGTCGTGGAGAAAATTACCTACTTCAATCGCACTGACCAGGCAATGAGCGAGTTGCTCTTGCTCGTCCCTCCCCGCTACTTCGCGGGGGCGTATTCGCAAGGGACCATCAGCGGCGAGCTGGTCGGGCAGTCGCGCGAGAATGGCATTCAAACCATGTTGAGTCTCGACCCCCCTTTGCAGCCAGGCTCCTCCACAAATATCCAGGTCATTTTCACCCTGACCCTCCCAAACCGGCAGGGCGTTTTCGGCTGGTCCGATATGCAAACCAACCTGGTGGACTGGTTCCCAATCATTCCACCGTTCCACCCGGTTTCTGGATGGCAGGTGAATGAAAGAGTAGTTGACGCCACCAACACGATCGTTGGTGAATACATCGTGGCTGAGTCTTCAGACTTCAACGTTCGCCTTCGTCTCTCGGGCTCAGTCCAAAACCTGACCATTGCAGCGAGCAGCGAGGGTACGGAGCAGCCTGATTACATCGAATATAAACTGCCCTTTGCCAGATCGTTCTCGTTTTCAATCAGCGACCGCTTCGTGAAGCAGGCAGCTCAGTACCACGGCGTGACCATTCTCACCTATGTTTTCCCGCAGCACAGCGACGCGGGCGAGGCAATCATTGAGATTGCTGAGAACGCACTTAGCATATTCGCGGAACTCTTTTACCCCTATCCGCGTAAGACGCTTAGTCTGGTGGCAGCGGATTTCCTGCACAACATGGAAACGGATGGTATGCTGCTGATCAGCAAGGGCGTTATCGATTTCTACCGCAATACGCCGCTCAATAACCTCACCATCCTCGTTCCCCATGAGATTTCACACCAGTGGCTCTATTCCCTGGTCGGCAATGACCCTGCCAGGGAACCCTGGCTGGATGAAGCCTTCGCGACCTACAGCGAAGCGCTGTACTTCGAGCGCTTTCACCCTGAACATTCCGGCTGGTGGTGGGAAAACCGGATTGAGGGTTTCAAACCGACCGGTTGGGTCGATTCGACCACAAGCATCCCTGGAGGCTATACCGCCTATCGGGACGCGGTCTACCTCAATGGGGCAAAATTCCTGCAGAGCCTGCGGGAGCTGGTGGGGTATCAAGCATTTAAAGCTGCTTTACACCAGTACGTGGTTGAGAACACTCTCAAAATTGCTTCAGGAACGGACTTTTTCAATGCGATTCGGATGAAAAGTGATATCGACCCGAATGAATTATTGAGAAAGTATTTTCAAAATCCCCCGACTCTTTAGTTTTGTCCTGCTAATCCGCTGAGATCATACTGGCAGAGTCAGAGAGTGTGCTGGCGCGCACTCTTTGCGTTCCCCGCACCAATTCACCCTGGTATGCCGCGACTCCCTCCACGGGAGTCCAACCCTCAAGGTTAAAAGGCAACACACTCCAGGCTGCCGGAATCCACTGACCGTTATACTTGCGTGCCAGGTGAACATGCGTGCCGGTGGCGCTGCCGCCCTCGCACGAGGGTCTGCCCACTTTGTCGCCCTGTTTAAGTCGGTCACCAACCTTCACCCTGCCATCTGCAGCAACATGCAGGTAAAGGATCACCCAACCAGTGCGTTCATCCCCATCGCCATCCAAATCCAGCATGACTGTGCCGCTGTCAGTCCGCGCCACAACACCATCGGCAACAGCCAGCGCGTACTGTTCGGTTTCCACGCAGCCCTGAGTCAGGCTGGGTGGAGCAAAATCGATCGCTGCCCAAGGTTTGCGCGAGCCCCAGCCGGTATGCGGACCGCCTGTGTACGACCACGTGGTCCCGCTTTGGAAGGGCAGGATGAACCTGGGCTGGCTTAGCGAACCTGGCAAAACGGTCAGGTCACGCTGCCATGGGTCGCCAAACAAGGTCTTGAAAGTTTTCGCGAAGCCGTCAGGACCGATCGCTTTCTTGTAAGCCTCACCCTTATATACTTGTGAGAAATAATACTGAAGGGCAACGGTAGCGGAATTCTGCCAGGGATCATTATTTTCGATGGTGCCATCTTCGAGCACCAGCGAGGTCAGTTCACCATTGAAATAACGATAGAAGCCGTCATTCAGTAAATCAGCGGCATACGAAATCTGCAGCTCGACGCTGCGGTGATAATTCTCAAAACCGAGGAAGGTCGCTTCTGTCGTTCGATCCCGCTGTGGATTGCTGAGCGCTCCGGTCTGGTATTCCACCAGTGCCAGCAGTAGTTTTGGGTTCAGGCTGTAATTTTCAGCGTAATACTTGATAACTCCAGCAGAATTTCGATACTTCTCCTGGATAAACGCGCCGTAATTCTTGAACCAACCACTTGTCGAGTCCAAAAAGACCCTCAGGTCAAAATCCAGCAGGTCAGGTCCATAAACAAATGCTGCATCGGGAATGATCTGGTAACTGGGTCCCCAAAAAGGCACATAATAGATGGGCATTTTCATCGGATATCCCGGCGGAATCGTCGTGATATCTTTTGGGATTTCCGGATTTGAAAAAAGGATTTCAGAAGGGCTCGTACCAAAACGTAATGAAAGCAAATCGAGGTTATCGCCGCTCTGGGCAATATAATCCACAAGAGTACCTGGTGGGTAAACCGGACGGGTATCAAACGGGGTTGCTGTAGGCTCTAGCAAAATCTCTGTGGGAACAACCTCAGAAATGATGTACGTGGGTCGCTGATGCGGTGTACAACTGGCGAGAATCAACAAGATGCCGAGAAGATTCAGCCATCTTAGGTGAGAGCGTTTTGCGGTTTTCATGAGTCAACAACCGGTGAATGTCCGTTTGTTACTATACCACAAACCCAAAACAGGCTCATTGGTCCAGGGAGATATGTGAGCTGGTAGCTCCGACAACGCTGGCTTTTACGACCTGGTCACCCCTTACCAGCCACCCACTCAGAGATGCCGATCCAGCCTTTGCTCTCCAGCCGCTCATCACAAAGCCAAGCGGACCATCTGCCGGCACCCACTCGCCATTGTATTTGCGAACGATGTGCAAGTGGGTTCCGGTGGAAACACCTCCCTCGCAGGAAGGATGACCAATGTGATCTCCGGCTTCAACCCAGGTGCCTGCTGGCACACGCTGATAGGTGGCAACATGCAAGTAGATGATGTTCCAACCTGTCTGTTCAAAACCATCCCCATCCATGTCCACCACTACGGTACCATTTTCTGAGCGTAGCACCAGACCGGGACCGGAAGCAGTCACCCACGACCAGTTGGTGTGGCAACCTGATTCTGAAGATGGAGGGTTGAAATCCAAAGCAGCACGAACATCTGCCGCACCCCAGGCAGCGTGCGGACCAACTGTCATCGCCCAGGTCACACCTGGAGCGAATGGTAACTGAAGCTCTGGCTGTTGGACGTCCGGAGTGAATAACGGTTCAAAATCCAGCGCTCGCAGCCAAGGGTCGCCAAACATATTTTGGTAGGTCCATACGAAACCTTTTTCGCCGTATAAGGCTTCTGCCCATTCAGGAAAATCCTGCTGTGTGGAGAAGAAATGCATCAGGCCCACAGTACCGCAATTGAGTTGCGCTGAAAGCCGCACCTCACTTCCATCAGGAAACTCCAGCACGACCATTGTGCCTTCCCGCCAGCCGTAATAGCCGGTTTCGATGATTCCGGCGGCAGCTTCAAGTTGTTTGTAGAGACCGATGCTGTCCTGGTCTACAATCCCAAGCGGATAAGCCTTTTCTTGTTGGTTTTTAGGTCCGCCATATACCCAATCGCTCTTGTATTCCAACAGTGCCAGCAGCAAACGCGGATGGATGGAGAACTCTCGGGCAACCTTTTCAATGATGTCAGTCCCACTCATAAGCCCGAAGCTATAGACTGATTCCTGGTACTTGGCAAGGTAACCGCCTGCCTGCTGCGCGAACTCAGCCACATCGAACCCGACTGAGGATGGGCTGTTGACCACTTCACTATCGGGAATCAGTTTGAGAGGTGAGGTGGTTTCATCAAGTCGATTAGGGATCAAAAGGAGCTGCCCCTCCGGGATAAATCCATCCGAAGGCAGTGGATCACGTGAGGTGATATCCTGCACTTCAACGCCAAAACGAACCGCCAAAACTCCGAGGCTGTCGCCGCTTTGAGCATAATAGAGGATGGGCGCATCCTCGGCATAAGTGATCATCTGTGCCTGGGTGGGAATGCTTTGCAAAACAGGTTGCGGCTGAACCTGTTTCGCTCCCAGGTTCGTCTCTTCCGCGGCAGCAAGCGGTTCCGTCGCGGTTGGCTCAACTTCGGTTGGCAGAAGTGTCGCGGTAGGAGACTGGGCACCCACCAGGTTTACACCAGCAAAGAGTGCCGGGCTTTCCGGGGCGGGAGGAATTTTAGCTGGATCCGCCAGCTTTGGCAATTGAGGGGAGATATCGATTTTCGGGGAATTGGTAGAGAAAAAAAGAAAAGCTCCGACTGCAACCAGCATAACAACCGCGCTGATAATAAAGCGCTGACGTCGCCGGCTGTGAAGCCGCTCCAGGCGGATTTCGCGTTGGCTCCTAGTTCCCGATTTTGTTGAAATCGGCACGGCCATCATAAGCTTCAACTGTCGTTCCATCTTTTGTTAAAATCCCGTCGTATACCGTTCCATAACTTGAGGCAATCCATCCTCCAAGATCAAAGGGGATTCTCCCTGCGGCTCCGATCCAGACCCCGTTATAGCGCCTGGCAATGTGGAAGTGCGTGCCGCTGGTCACTCCGCCCTCACAAGAGGCATAACCAATCACATCTCCTGCTGCAACTTGCGTGCCAACAGGAATACGTCCTTCCTCCCCAATGTGGAAATAGTGGACTGTCCAGCCTGTTTGTTCCGAACCGTCGCCATCAAAATCCAACACCACGGCTGCAGCGCCCGATCTCACGACCAACGCGTCAGCTACCGCCAGGACAGGAGCGTCACTTTCATAGCAGCCATAATCGTCCTCCTCTCCGGGCGGGGCAAAGTCCAGCGCAGCCCAGATACTACCGGTTCCGTAGCCCCAATGAGGTCCGGAAGTAAACAGCCAGACGTCTCCCGGCGCGAGTGGTAGGATGAACTCAGGTTGAGTCAATCCTTCGGGCACCAGCGGTTCGATGGTAAAAGCAAAGGGAAAGCCAAACATCTGTTCATAGGTAGCATAAAAGCCTGTCTCTGAAACAGCCAGCTTCCAATCCGATTTCCCCTTGACCAGGCTGAAAAAGTGCTGCACGCCAGCCGTAGCAGGGTTGATCGTGGCGTCGATACGCATGACCTCACCGTCTGAAAGCGTCCAAACCACCAGGCTGCCCTGCTGAAAGAGGTTGCTTCCGCGCAGCAGTTCATTGGCAGCCCAGCCTAATTGCTTGTAAAGACCCTTGTAATAAGGATTGATGAGCCCAAGAGGATAATCCGCAGATACCCCGCTGGCACCCTCACTGCGAACCCAACCGCTTTGATATTCGAGCACTGCCAAAAGCAGCCGGGGATTCACTCCATTCTCATCCGCCACACGCTGGACTATTTCAGCCCCGGTTAGTTGGCTCTCATCCTCCAGGGTTTCCTCATATCGGCTCAATTTTCCATTGAACTGCCAGACTACTGATATTGTGTCGAAATCTTTGGCTGAAGGGCTGTAGACCAATTCTGATTCGGGGATGATCTTGAAACTGGTAGCCAGCTCATTCGCACTGGCGGCGGGAATAACCAGGACTTCACCCGGTTTGATCAGGTTGGGATCCTTGATCGCGTTACGTTCGAGGATCTGCTTCACTGAAACCTGGTTGAGCAGCGCAATCTGCGCCAGAGAATCACCCTTTTGGACCGTGTACTGGTATTCGGAGGTGCGCAGCGCTGGAAGAGCTATCGGGACGTTCGGTGTTGGCTGCATCCCTACAGGTGCCAGGGTCAACGTGACCTGGGGGACGGAGGCAGCGATGATCGGGGTGGCTATTTGAGTCGGTGCCTGCTCCAGTATGGTTTGGGGCTGAGGGGTTGACGCGGACGTCGGAACCGATTCAGGCAAACGCCAGGGAGAATAGTCTTTTACCACTCTTTTGCAGCCTGAAACAAGCATTGAAGCGACGAGAAGAGCAAAAGAGAGGACGGTAATTTTTCGGAAGGATTCTTTCATGTGACGAAGTGTTACACCAATCGTGCCAGAAGTGGACTAATCCAGCCGGTTTGTATGTAAGACTAAAGCTCCTGTCTTGTTCTCTCAGGGTCTCCCGACCTTGGGAGGCATGTGGCTGAAGGTCTCCACAACCCATCCCTGAGCGTGTCGGTAACCGTTGTGTGCGACCTTCCCGAGGGAGCGAGCATGGGTCTTGACTGTAGTCTTCAATACTTTGCTGTATATATTCTTGTTATCTAAAAGCCCTACCTCTAAAACAAGTTAATCACCATTCTGACCGTATTTCAATGAAACTCTTGAGCTTCTTTTCCCCTGTTCCTCTTTATCCCATAGTGTCCAATATGTTTGACAATCCTACGACCTCCTCACAATAGTCTCCCCATGAGGCCTCCTCACATGCACCCCCCCAGGGCAAACGCATCTAAATGTGCATCTATACCCAATAAACCTCATGATTTTAGGAATTATCTCAATTTTTTTTACAACATCCTTATACTGTTATGTGTAAAGCCTGTTTTTTATTGGTCATTCATATACACAGGCTCTTTTGTGGCTGTTCCTTGCTTTCACCCTGCACCAATCACCTTATTTTTCCATTAAATATCGAAAAATCTGTTCAGATTATCCCGTTCTTAGATCATTCTTGTTGTTTCCCCTATAAAATAAGATGCGTTTGCCCTGGCACCCCCCCATGATACATTGATTTTTTCAAAGTTAGTAGTTATAATAACTTATTGTATATCATTAGTATTTTCGTTTCCTCTCCTTAACAACAGAACTGAACTTAGGTGGCGATATGAAGAAGTTTCTATTTTCTCTATTAACAATCATATTAGTATCAGTTTCTTTTTTTATTCCAAATTCATTGACAACCGCTCAGGGCGCACCGGTTGACTTGCAGTTGATATCGGTTGACAGTAGCGCCTTCCCAAAAGTAAAAGTGAATTTCTCAGTTTCTGATCCCCAGGGCTTTCCGGTAAAAGATCTCGAAGCTGCGTCATTTTCTCTCTCAGAGGACAATAAGTCTATTCCTAATTTTTCAATTACACCTGTGATTAACACCGATTCCCCATTGGCAATTGCCCTTGTTCTGGATACAAGCGGAAGCATGACTTCTTCTTTGCCTAATGCTATTTCTGCCGCTAAAGAATTCATTCAGACCTTAGGTCCCAATGACCAGGTTGCATTGATAGCATTTAAGGGAAAACCAGAAGTTCTCCAGGAACCGACCTTGGATCGGGAGTTGTTGACGAAAGCTCTAAATAACGTAACTGCTGTCGGGGATTCGGCTTTGTTTGACTCTCTCGTTGAAGCAATAGGTGTTTTGAAACCTCGAACAGAAAGAAAAGTGGTTGTGGTCATCACTGATGGCTACGAAACAGGAATAAGCTCTTTTACTTTCAGCCAAGTCGTTGATGAGGCTGCCAGATGGTCAACCCATCTTTATCCGATAGGAATTGGCGGGGTCAATCTCGCCAATTTGGAAAAGCTTGCAAAGCTTACCGGAGGATTTGCCCAAATTAATCCGAAAGATAATGCCATATCGGAGGCATTCGGAAATATTCTTGAAAATCTGAGAAACCAGTATTTGCTTGAGTATGAATCTGTGTTACAGGCTGATGGGACAGAACATGAAATCTTGATTTCTTACAAGTTCCCGGAAGGTTCGATATCAGATGATCATCGTTTTACAGCCACTCCCGGCACCATAAGCGTATCCTTTCCTGATCTTGTAGATGGGCAAGAAGTATCCGGAAATGTTCTGTTTTCACCAACCATTCTCGCCCCTGCAGCAATCAGACAGTTAGATGTCAGAATCGACCAGCTTCCTGTCACTTCGATCCTTGCTGCCCCTTTTGAATATTTGTGGGATTCCAAAGTTGTTGAAACGGGGCTTCATAACTTTGACTTCATTATTTCAGATTCTGTAGGCAACACGGTAACGCATTCCATTAAGCTGAATGTAGTCCCGCCTGTAACGGTCTCTGTTAACTTAGTTTCTGATCAGTCTTTGTCAGGAAAAGTTGCCATACCCGTGGAAATAAAAGCTCCCCGGGGAATAGCAAACGTTGAATTCTTCGTCGATCAAAATATAGTGGCAGATGATGCTGAGTTCCCCTATGAATTTGAGTGGAACACAGTCTCGATAAGTCCGGGATACCACGAAATTCGATTTGTAGCTACTGATCTTGAGGGAAATATTGGTGAAAGTAAAACAAGGGTTAATGTTGAGATCCAAAAAAATAACAACCTGATTTGGTTAGCTCTCCTGACTTTACTGATAGCTATCGGTGTAATCGTTCCAATTGCCAGGAAGAAGAATCGTGCTACAAAAAAATCGGGAGCTAACCTTGGGATTCAGGGTCCCGGAAAACTCATCAGTGGAACACTGATTGAGAGGGAAGGACTGGATCCGGGGCGTGTTTGGCAATTGCAGGGAAAAGAAATCCGATTGGGCAGAAAGATGGATGAAAACGACATCCCTCTGAAAGGCTTGTCCGCATCAAGATACCATGCAGTAATCAGTGTTCAGCCTGAGGGGTATATACTTCACACTATCCACTTGGAGAATCCGGTCATTATCAATGGAACAGCTGTTACAACACAGAGCATATTAAAAAACGGCGATGTAATAAGGGCAGGTGAAAGCGAATTTGTTTTTGAGGAATAAGCTAAATGGAAAATGAAGGAAAAGTTGAGTTCCTACCCCTCGAATCTGCCCAAAACACAGATCCCGGAAAAAAAAGGCCAAATAACGAAGACTGGGTGACTGGATTTGAGCCAACTAATCCACTGGAAATTCAAAAAAGTGGATCGCTTTATATCGTGGCAGATGGTGTCGGTGGTGCGAGTAGAGGAGAACGTGCCAGCCAATATGCATCTGAAAGAGTGTTGTTTGATTTTTTCCAGGAACCAAATGTTCACCCTGCTGTACGCTTGGAAAGAGCAATGCGAGATGTTTGTAAAGGAATCTATGAATATGCACAAGACAGCAACATCTCGAGGATGGCGACAACGATGGTGGCTGCCAATATTCGGGGGAATGTGCTGACAGTCGCTAACGTCGGGGATAGCAGGTGCTATCTCATTCGTTCAGGAAAAGTTGTTCAAATTACGGAAGACCATAACATTGCTGCCGAATTGGTAAGGAACGGTTCGTTAAGTGTTGAAGAAGCAAAACATACAAAGAGTGGCAATACACTTCTTCGAAGCTTGGGTGGTGATCCGGATGTTGATGTAGATATTTTTGGTGAGATCGATCTCTTCCCTGGTGATATCGTTTTACTTTGTTCGGATGGACTTACAAGATATGTAGAAAGCGAGACACTTTTATATTTATGCTCAGATGGCACCGCTGAGCAAATTTCGAAACGTCTGATAGATTTTGCTAATGAATCTGGTGGAGCTGATAACGTCTCTGTCTATGTTATCAAAGTCGGTTCCGACGTTGTTATGAAGGATTTTGATGAAGAAAAAACAATACCCGCTCCAATAGCCCTTGATACCAATGGGGCGAAAAAGCCGATCGGGAAAAAACCAATATCTGATTCTCACAAGGTATCATTGAATCGCGGGAAAATCATCAACATTGGGCTTTTAAGCTTATTAGCATTGGTGATCTTCTTTGGCATTCTCTATCTGACCAGACGGGATAAGGACCGAATTGATGATTCGGGATTGGTCTTGTCGACATCGACAATAGTCGGGTTTCCAACAACTCCGGTTGGCGGCGTAACGATTTCAGCGCCAAATGCCACCCCTACGGATCAATCAGACCTTCCTTTGGTCGTGCCAACAGCAACACCTTTGACTGCGTCTTTAACACCGACCGAAAATGAACCTCCGACATCCACGCCGACTCCCCAAGAAACGCCCACTAGCGGTCCAATTGAGTTTTGCATACATGAAGTCCAAGTCGGTGAGGGAATATCAACAATTTATGACGCGTTTGGTCTCAATTACGCGAATATCAAGAATTTCTCTTATTTCAGGGATTGTAAGCTGGATGATGAGAATAAGGTTTGTTCTGTAGAAAAAGAAATTGAGGATGAGAATAGTATCCAGTCTGGAATGTTTTTAATTATTAAGGAGGTACGTGAACAGGAAAAATGTGAATCAATTGTCGGTGGAAATAATTATTGGATTTTTGGAAGACCATAAATACTGTCAGGAGGAAAAATGAGTGCAACAAATGCTTTTTTTATCTGGTTTTTTACAGGACTTAAAGGCTTAGGTGGATGGATCATCTTCCTTACGCTTGCTTTGGCTGCCGTTGTTTGGATTTTTTATGATAGTTCCAAGAGAAACTTGCCAGTGCTTGGTTGGCGCCTGGGAGCCGTATTATTGGCGTTGTTGATAATACCGGCAATAATCTATCGTTTTTCATCTATTGAGACTCGCATGAGTCTGGATCCTTTTGTGGAAGCAATTTTCTATCTGGGTTTATTGGGTGGGATACTGCCTGTAGTCATCGCTATTGGTTACTATGTAACGTACAAAGGTTTGCTGGGCTGCCGAAATGGGCATGTTTATGAAGCGGTTTTAGGCCAATGTCCTGAATGTGAGTTGCCTGTAAGGCAGGATGATTATCAACCTCTATATGTCCCGCCAGTCCCTCAACCCATGCCAGAGCCTGTGGCAATTCAGCGTCCAAGCAAACCGAAAACTAACGCATGGTTCATTGACCAAAACGGCAGGAACTACCAACTGTGTAAGGGCGAAACCACCATAGGGAGGTCTTCCACGAACGATATTCAATTCAGCGGTGTAAGCAGTATTTCCAGGCAACATGCCAAGGTTCAAGAGAAAAACGGTCGCTTTTATCTGGCTGATTTAGCCAGTGGTTCAGGAACTAAGGTTAATGGTCAATACATCCATCAACCCACTCTCTTGGAACCGAACGATCAAATTCAATTCAGTGATACAGTGATTGTTACTTTTGTAACATCTAAATAAGGAGAAAGAATATGGCTCAAGAATTGAGTTGCCCTTTACATGGCCCTTATCCCGCTTCATATGGAACTTGTCCAAGGTGTGCAAAAATGTCAGGCGCACGCCCCCAGGATCCAGGTCCGATTGGAGCATCGGATGATGATATGCCAACGGATTATTTTGCTGCTCGTGATGTTAGCAGTTTTCAACCAAACAACATGGATGACTCTCCAACAGTTCTACCTGGTGGATCCCGTCGAATTCTGGACATAGATGAACAAGAGACAAATCTTGGAATTTACAAGTATAACGATGATGTTACAGAATTGGATGTTCCAGAAGTAGGGCCACAAGCAATCCTGTGGGTAAGAGATGGGCGAAGACGTGGCCGTATTTATCAGGTTAAGGAAGAAACAACCATTGGAAGAAAGAATACTGACCTAATCCTTGACGATCCGAAAGTTTCGACAATTCATGCGAAAATCGTCATTGAAAAAGATGAATACATTCTCGTTGATTTTCATTCGAAAAATGGAACCTATGTTAATGGTGAGCGAATCAAAGCGGAGACAATTCTTAAAGAGAATGACACAGTAAAAATCGGCGATGTAGTGTTCGTACTAAAAATCCTGGATAGTTAAAGGCCAGGAGCAAAATATGGGTAATTGGAAATGGCTTTTACGTATCGGAAGCTTGCTGATACTATTGGGCTTTTTTATGCCTGCTGTGTTAGTTTCATGCAACGTTGGATTTAATGAACCCATCCAATCGTTTAGTTTAGCTGAGGTCGCTGATTATGTAGATGTCCCGATCCTATATGTTGTGCCAGCTTTGTCAATTGTGGCAATCATACTTTCATTCCTTCAGGGTGAAAGTGGTTCCCGCGATGTGGCATTGCTTTGGGGTCAACTTGGGGCAATTGTACTCCAACTACTTGTCTTAGCTGGGACTATCTTTTCCATGGCCTCAGAAGTTCGAAGGGGCACCTACAACACAATCAAAATTACACCTACTTATGGAACTTACTTAATAATTGGTTCGACTGTTCTATGCCTGATTTCCTGGATTTACCAAAAGAAACTACTTACCCAACCGGTTAAAGCCGCAGCAGTTTACAAAGGGGATATGGAAAAACAGCAAGAGAATTATTTGGAAAATGTTGTCTTTTCGCCACCCATTCCACAGCATGAGCCGGCTAACGTAAGTCACCAACTACCGTCCACCTATCCATATTTGTTACTTCGTGCCGGAAACTATCCCTCACGACAAATTCAGATTAGCAGTGATTATTTCTCAATTGGCAGAGCCTCCACAAGCCAGATCCATCTTGATGACACGACCGTTTCCAGGAATCATGCTGTGTTTCGATATTCTCAAGGCATGTGGTTTTTGCAAGACCAGGAGAGCAGCGGCGGCACGTTTGTAAATGGTGTTCGAACTGATGCTATCAGGCTTAATAATGGAGACGAAATTGGCATTGGTCCATACAGATTCCAGTTTCGTCTTGATGGATAAAGATAACGGTAACTGATCAGAATACAGCTAATGGAAACATTATCAGGTCGAACCTTGGGTAATAGATACTACCTCCGTGAACTGGTTGGTTCTGGAGGGATGGCAGATGTGTATCTTGCCTGGGATCAGTTGAGAAATGCAAAAATGGCTGTGAAAGTCTTGCGCAGAGACTTATCTGTCAATACTCACTTCTTTGACCGGTTTGCCAACGAAGCTGAGATTTTACGAAGACTCGAACATCCGAACATCGTTCGTCTGTTCGAGTTTGAACGTGAAGATGACTTTGCTTTTATAGTCATGCAGTGGGTCGATGGTTCTAACCTTCGTCAAATTCTCAACAAGTCTCACAGAGTTTTATCCTTGGAAGACTGTTCACGTGTGTTAGGGTCTGTGTGTTCAGCACTCCATTATGCTCATGAAAACAAGATTTACCATTGTGATATAAAGCCAGCCAATATTATGCTGGACATAAAGGGGAACACATTTGACACGCTTTTGACTGATTTTGGCGTTGCCCAACTAGCTGATCATGTTGGCGGGGGAGGAACTCCAGCATATATGGCACCTGAGCAGATTACCGGGGGCGAAATTGATGCCAGAACTGATGTATATGCTTTAGGAATCACCTTATATGAGATTCTTTCAGGCGGTAATACCCCTTATAAAGGATTAGCTCCAGGGAGCGAAGGTAGCACGACCAAAGAACGAATTGCCTGGGAACACCTTTACTCACCACCGCCAAGTTTGACAACAATTAATCCAAATTGTTCCCTTTCAATGGAACAAGTAGTGCTTACAGCCATGCAGAAAAATCCTCAAGACAGGTTTCAGTCTGTTATGGCTTTCGCAAACGCTTTTGAGCAAGCCCGGTTCTCAATGGGCAGCGATAGTGTGACTCCCCACAACGACATCAGGTCAATAATTTCCCAGTTCACACAGCAGACAATTTCTGCAACAACGACAGTGATTGACAAGTTCCTTGGAAGTGAGACGATGAGCCAGGGAGATTTGTCTCCGAGGAATAATATCAGCAGGCAAGGGTTAGAGTCGCTCAAGCGCAAGGGACCGCAAACTACAACCGGGTTAAATGTCCTTGGAAGAAATCATTTCTTCTACTGTAGATTAGGGGTCTATGCCGGACAAAGGCTTCCAATTCAGATGGGCGAGACTATTATTGGTCGG
>Ga0116174_10002942_pt1 | contig 14290 bp, 13 predicted proteins | sample AD_UKC087_MetaG_FD_89801 | JGI IMG/M metagenome (GOLD analysis project Ga0116174, IMG submission 89801) | Active sludge microbial communities of municipal wastewater-treating anaerobic digesters from USA - AD_UKC087_MetaG | ecosystem: Engineered > Bioreactor > Anaerobic > Digestate | place: USA...
AGCGTGCCGAATTGCAAAAAGGCCACCAGGGCCGATGCGCCCGTGACCAGCGCCGAGCCGATGTAGGGCGCGAGGTTGAGCACCCCCGCCAGCACCGCCCACACCGCCGGATTTTCCAGCCCCAGGGCCCAGAAGGCCAGCCCCGTGGCCAGGCCCACGAGCACGCTGGTGAACACCTGCACCAGCAGGTAGCTCTGGATCTGCGCGGTGATTTCGTTGAGCACCTGCATGGTGATCTTCTTGCGCTCCAGGCTGCTGCCCGCGATGCGCACCAGCTTGCGCCGAAACAGGTTGCCCGACGCCAGCGAGAAGAACGTGAGGAACACCACCACCGTGAGCTGCCCCAGGGCCGACATCAGGCCCATGGTGCCGCTCCAGAGGTAGTCGCGGAGGTTGAACGACGGCCGCTCGATCACCACGCGCTGCACGCCCCGGCGCGGTGGCGCGGCGGCGCTGCCTTCGGTGGCGGCCTGCTCGATTTGCGTGGCCGCCTTCTGCATGGTGTCGAGCGCGCTATCGCCGCCCGAGCGCTGGCGCAGGCTGTCACGCACCTTCTTGGCGGCCACCGGCATGGAGTTGACCAGCTCGGCCGCTCCGTCGCTGAGCGACCACGCGGCGCTGGCCAAGCCCGTCAACAGGGCCACCAGCAGCACGCCCGAACCCAGCCAGCGCGGCACATGCCAGCGCTGCAGCGCATCGACTGCGGGCCGCAGCGCAGTGGTCAGCAGCAGGCTCAGCATGATGGGAATGAACACTGCGCTGGCCCAGTGCAGCAGTGCCACGCTGGCAAACAGCGCCAGCAGCGCCAGCGACAGGTTGCGCACGTCCACGGGCATGTGCAGCATCAGCGGGCCGCTGAACGGCACTGGGCTGGCGAGCGGTGCGTCGGGCGTCTGTGGCGCCTGTGCTGCGTGTTGCGGCGCGCCCGCGGGGCGGGCGGGGCCGCCTTCGGCGCCCGTCGGGGCGGGCATCGGTGGTGCGATGGGGAGGGGCTCGGTCATGCGCCGATTGTGGGGCGGCTTGCGATCGGCCCTTGTAGGCGTTCAGCGCTTGACGCCGCCCCAGGCCCTTAGAACGTGTTCACGATCTCAGCACAGGGGCAGGCTGCGTTGCTTGTTGAGGGCGTCCACGGTGCCCAGCAACTGCAACCAGTAGCTGGGCAGTGCAGACCAGGGCGCGCCGATGCTCAGGTTGGTGACATACACCAGGCCGGTGTTCATGCGCGGGCGGTGGGCATTTTCCACGGCGGCCTTCATGTCGGTGCAGGTGCTGGCCGTGTGTACCAGCATGGCTTGCGCGCTGTTGTCCCTGGCATAGACCCAGGTGCTGGCCGGCTGCGGGTCCATGCCCTGGTAGGCGGCTGCGTTGCCTGCATAAGTCACCAGCGTGTCGGCGACGCCGGCATAGGCGGGCACCGGGTAGGTGCCCGGGTTGCCGATCACGGTGGGTGCAAGCGGCGGGCTCGCGCCGGGGCTCATGCCTGAGGTGATGGCCTTGATGTGGTTGAAGATGTCCTGGAAATACGCCAAGCGGGCGCTGTCGGCCGCCATGCCGTCCAGAAAGAAACCGTCGAGTTGGTTGGGGTAGAGCCTGACGTAGTTATCGATGGTGGCCTTCACATCGGTCACCGACAGTGCCCCGCTGCTGCCCGAGCCGGTGGCCACGTAGGCGATCACCTTGTTGCCGGTGCCCGGCACGGCCTTGAAAGCGGTGATGGCGGTGCCCAGTGCCGCATCGGCGGTGCTGGCCGAAGTCAGCACGCCGTTGCCGGGGTTGGTGATGGCGGTGATCTGCACATCGGGGTAGCTGTTGGCGCCGCTGGTGAGGCTGGCCCAGGGCGATGAGGCGCCGCTGGCACTGAAATACGCAGGCACCAGCACTTGCAGTTTCTTGTGCGCGGGGCGCACGTAGTAGGTGAGTTGGTCGCTGGCCGTGTTGGCGCTGCTGGTCGCCGTGGCCGTCACTTGGAACGTGGCTGCGGGCGGCAGGCTGCTGACGGTCAGTGTTGTCTTGGCCACACCCGACAGCGTGGTCGGCGCCACGGGGGCCAGGGTGGCGACGGCGGACAGGTTGACGGCGAACGTTGCGACCGTACCGTTGGGGGCGGGGCTGCCATTCACGCTCAGGTTGACCGACAGGGGCTCCGAGGCGCTCGGTTCGAGCACGTTGTTGGCGGGCTGGACGAAGTTCAGGCCGATGGGCGCTGTGGGTGCTGGCGCAGGGGCTGGGGCGGCGGCTTTTTCCGTGCCGCCGCCGCAGCCCGCCAGCGTGGCGGTCAGGGCCAGCAGGGAGGCGGCCAGGCGGAAAGGGGAAAGACGGTGGTGGGTCATGCAGTTTCCAGGGAATTCGCAGCGTTTAATTGTGACTGATTGTTGCCCCGCGGCGGCCCAGCCAAGCGGAGCTTCTGGGCGGGAAACGCCGCTTTGTTGCGCCGATCGCGGCCGGCCCGTGCCGCTACCATGGGCCGCATGTCCTTTCCCATTCCTCGTCTTTCGCATCTGGCGGCCTTGCTGACAGCGACGCTGCTGGCCGGTTGCGGCACCCTGGATGTGCCGCGCGCCGACAACTACCCCGCCACCGACCAGAAGAAGGCGCGCGCCGTGCAGCACTGGGATCTGCTGGCCAGCGATGTGGCCGCGCGCGTGGCCGAGAAAGTGGCCGCCTTGCCCGAAGGTGAAAACCCCATCCATGTCACGGTGGCCGACAACTCCAGCTTCCATCTGGGTTTTCTCAAACTGTTGCGGGTGCAGCTGTTGAACCGCAAGGTCGTGCTGTCGACCGTGCCGACGGCGGTGGAACTGGAGGTGCAGACGCAAGTGGTGCAGCACCGCTCGGGGGGTCCCGCCAACCTGCCCATTCCCTTGCACTGGACCCTGCTGGGCACCGGCGTGGGCGTGTGGCGTGACTGGACCGAGAACTACGCCGACCGCAGCCTGCTGCCCGGCATGGCCACGGTGCTTGGCGTGGGTGCCGGCGTGGCCATCGATATGGCGCAGCGCCACACCCAGGGCCCTGCGGCCGGTGGCCCCACACGCACCGAAGTGCTGGTCACCACCGCTCTCAAGACCCAGGATCGCTACCTGGCCGGTTCGGCCGACATGTACTACATCGAGCGTGCCGATGCCGTGCTCTACCAGCCCGAGTTGCCACCGCCGCCGCCACCGCCGCCCACGCCGGTGAAGACCTGGCGGGTGGTCGCGCCATGAGGGCGCGCCGGCACCTGCTGCGCGCCGCCCTGGCGGGCCTGGCCGCCTTCGGGCTGCAGGGTTGCGCTAGCTACTACTACGGCGACCGCACCACCGGGGCCGGGCGCACCGACCTCATCGAGGCCAACGAGCGCGCCGTGGACGCGCTGCTGCTGGGCGCGGCGCTGGACCCGGGCCAGCCCGTGCTGGTGGCCACCCTGGTGAACGTGGACCGGCTCGATGAATCGTCGCGCCTGGGGCGCATCTTTTCCGAGCAGATGGCCGGCCGCATGGCGCAGCGGGGCCTGCGCGTGACGGAGGTGAAGCTGCGCGAGGACCTGGTGCTGCACCGTGAGCAGGGGGCCTTGCTGCTGTCGCGCGAGTTGCGCGAAGTCAGCCAGGCGCAGAGCGCGCAGGCCGTGGTGGTGGGCACCTATGCGGTATCGGCATCGGTGCTGTACATCAGCCTCAAGCTCGTGAACCCGGTGGGCAACCAGGTGGTGGCGGCGCACAACTACGCCCTGCCGGTGGACGAGAACGTGCGCAGCCTGCTGTTCGCTCGCTGAGGGGTTCACAGGGGCCGTGGCGTCGACCCACAGGGATGCCGGGCGGATACAGCGCCCGCTGTTCACGGCGGGCGGTGCGCCCAGCAAAAAGCCCCTCGCGAGGGGCTTTTGATTGCTATAAATAAAATAGCATTAGGTGTAAATAAATAAAGGTATTCAGGCTGATTTGACCTGAAAATCAGCCGCCTCAGTGCAGCATCAGTGCGCCACTGGACTTGCTCTTGCCTGCGCGGGCGGGCGGATTGCACAGGCCGCAGGTGAAATGGCGGTTTTCATAGAGCTCGGTCACGAACTGGCCTTTGCAGTCGGCGCATTGGGTGCGCGTGAGCATGCCGGCATCCACAAACTTCACCAGGCGCCAGGCGCGGGTGAACGACAGCAGGGGTTCGATCTCGGCTGTGGCCACCTGTTCGTTGTAGAGGCGGTAGGCCTTGGTCAACAACTCCACCGAGTCCAGGTCCACGCCCTTGGACAGGTATTCGTAGATGTTCAAAAACAGCGAGCTGTGGATGTTTTCCTGCCAGGTGAGGAACCAGTCGGTGGAAAACGGCAGCTGGCCCTTCGATGGCGACTTGCCGGCGATCTCCTTGTACAGGCGGATCAGGCGCTCATACGACAGCGTGGTTTCCGATTCGAGCACCTGCATGCGCGCGCCCATCTCGATCAGCATGGCGGCACGTTCGATCTGCTTGGATTCGTTCAGAACGCTCTTGGCGGGGGCTTTGGTGGCGGCGGGCGTGGCAGACATGGCGGGCTTTCGGTGGAGATCGGCGGAAAACAGGAAGGAGGGCGAAGGCTCAGAGCACTTCCGACACGCGGCTGGCCATCAGGATGTTGGCGTGCAGCGTGTTGGTGGCTTCGTTGCCCACCTTCTTGGCCGTGTGGTTGGTCAGCAGGCTCCACACCAGGTTGTCATCCACGCGGAAGCTGCAAAGCAGGGTGTTGCGGGAGGCCAGTTTGAGCACTTGCGCCGCCGACAGCGATGCCAGAATGTCGGCAGCGTCTTCGTTCATGCCCAGGCGGAACACTGCCTCGGCCTTGTCGTGGCGAATCAGGTTTTGCGCCAGCATCAGGTACGTGAGGTTGGCTTCGCGGATTTCGGCGAGCAGTTGTTCGTTGGTCATGGCAGCTTTCCTTTTCTTGGCCGGTTTTGGCGTCGCCTGCTGACTGCAGGTTGTGCGTGATCCGTTGAAATGGATTGTGAAACTGCCCCAATCAAAAATTAAGTCGGGGATTGGCGGTGCCGCGCGTCTGGTTTCGGGGTGGGGCTTGTAGGAATTTGCCCTACAAGTCTATCGGGTTGCACAGGCCATGGCACTGGACGGAGCCTGCTGTGCTGGCAGGCGCAGGCCCTCCAATTGTGCTCATGGTTTTGATAGCACCTGCAACACCTTCTTTTTTGCGCTTTTGCAACCCTTGCCGCAGGTTAGAGCGTGTTTGCAATCTTGCATCAGCCTCTGAGAGCGCGTAAATACGTTCTCAGCCTTTTTCGACGGGGCGCGAAGGGTCGCTGCACCATTCGCTCCAGCTGCCCGCAAACAAGGAGGTTTTTCCGAGCCCGGCCAATTCCATGGCCAGCATGTTGGGCAGGGCGCTCACACCGCTGCCGCACTGGTGGACTACGGTGGCCGCATCGCGGCCCGCCAGCAGGGCATCGAATTCGGCGCGCAGCACGGCGGCTGGCTTGAAGTGACCGTCGGCACCGATGTTCTCGGTAAACGGGCGATTGAGAGCTCCCGGAATATGCCCGGCCACCGGGTCCAGCGGCTCCACCTCACCGCGGTAGCGGGGCGCGCCGCGCGCATCGATCAGCGTCTGGCCTGGCTGCTGCAAGGCGGCCAGCACATCGTCCGCGCTCACCAGCTGGCGCAGCGGGGCGTGCAATACAAAGTTCGACTGGAAATGCGCGGGTTCTGCGCCACGGGCGATGGCGCCGCCTGCTGCCTGCCAGGCCTGCAGGCCGCCGTCGAGCACGGCCACCGCATCGTGTCCGGCCCACTTGAGCATCCACCACAGACGCCCACAGTAATTGGCGCCCTGGCGGTCGTACACCACGGCCTGCATGCCATTGGCAAAGCCCACGCTCGATAGCCACATGGCAAAGCGCTCGCGGCTGGGCAGCGGGTGGCGTCCACCCGAGGCGGGCGCGTCGGCTTCTTGCGCCGTGACGGTGCCCGTGGCGCCAGGCGCGCCATGCCTTGCGCTCAGGTCGGTGTCCAGGTGGGCGTAGATGGCGCCGGGGATATGCGCATCGGCATATTGCTGCGCACCCGCAGCGGGCTGGGTGAGGTCAAAACTGCAGTCAAACACCCTCAGCGGCGCACCGCTGGCGATCAGGGATTGCAGGTCGGCGGCGGATACCAGGGTGGTGTAGGTCATGGGCTGTGGGGTGCGCGCAGGCACCAGGTCAAACGGACGGCCCCCATTGTGTCAATGTTCCTCGGCCGGTGCGCCGGGCGCGGCGCGGGTGCGCAGCACGGTGGCCACGATGCCGCTGCCCACGATCAGCACCATGCCGAGCCAGCCCATGGGCGAAATCTGGTCGCCAAACAGCGCCACGCTATAGATGGCCGCAAACACAATGCCCGAATACTGCAGGTTGGCCACCACCAGGGTGCCCCGCTGGGTTTTGGCGCTGGCGTAGGCGCGGGTCATGCACAGCTGTCCGGCAGCAGCCAGCACCCCGATGGGCAGCAGCCACAGGGCGGGCCAGCCCGGCCAGGGCGAGGTGCCGGTCAGCAGCAGGGCCAGGCCACCGGCCACGGCCGAGCCCACCGCAAAATAAAACACCGTGCGCGACTCGGGCTCGCCCAGCCGCGACAGGGCCACCACCTGCATGTAGGCAAAGGCCGAGGTCATGCCCGACATGAGCCCGATCAGTCCGGCAAAGGCCTGGTTCTGGTCGAGGCTGGGGCGCAGCATCAGCACCACGCCGACAAAGCCAGCCAGCACCGTCAGCACCAGCGGGCCCTGGAACTGCGGCCGGGGCGACGCGGCCGAGGGACGCCAGGCCAGCAGCGCGCCCCCCACCAGAAATGCGGCAATCCACACGCTGCTCATGTAGTTGAGCGTCATGGCCGTGGCCAGGGGCAGATGGGCTATGGCGTAGAACCAGGCGCCCAGGGATGACACGCCGATCAGGCTGCGCCAGGCGTGCATGCCAGGGTAGCGCGTGGCCAGCGTCACGCGCTGGGAGCGCACCAGCACCCACACAATCACGATGCCGACCAGCCCGCGATAGCAGACCAGTTCGGCCGCGTTGAAATGGGTCGACGCGATCTTGACGCACACGCCCATGCTGGCAAAAAGGAACGCGGCCAGCACCATCCAGAGGGCTTGCATGGGAGAAAGTGGTTAGAAAGTAAAAAAAGCTGCCAGCGCTTGGGTCGCAAGCAGTGGCAGCTATTGTAATGAGAGCGTCTGGGCGCTGTCGGGTGGATTGGGGCGCTTTGGGCGCCGTGTTCAGGCCTTTGGCGCCGTCTCGCCCATGGCCGCACGGTACCACTCGTGAAAGTGCTGCATGCCGTCTTCCATGGGGCTTTGGTACGGGCCCACTTCGTTGTCGCCACGCGCGAGCAGGGCCTTGCGGCCGGCGTCCATGCGCTCGCCGATCTCGTCGTCCTCGATGCAGGTTTCCATGTAGGCGGCCTTTTGCGCCTCGACGAATTCGCGCTCGAACGCCACAATTTCTTCGGGGTAGTAGAACTCCACCATGTTCAGCGTTTGGGTCGGGCTGATGGGGTGCAGCGTGGACACGGTGAGCACATGCGGGTACCACTCGATCATGATGTGCGGGTACAGCGTGAGCCAGATCGCGCCATGCTTGGGCGGCTTGCCGCCCCGGTAGGCCAGCAGTGCCTCGTGCCAGCGCTCGTACACGGGACTGCCGGCCTTGCCCAGGCGGTTGGCCACACCCACGGTCTGCACCGAGTAGTTCTTGCCGAACTCCCAGCGCAGGTCATCGCAGGTGACGAAGCTGCCCAGGCCCGGGTGGAAGGGGCCGACGTGGTAGTCCTCCAGATAGACCTCGATGAAGGTCTTCCAGTTGTAGTTGCACTCGTGCAGCTCCACGTGGTCCAGCACATAGCCCTCGAAGTCGAGGTCGGTGCGCGGGCCCATCTGGGCCAGGTCGGCGGCCACGTCGTAGCCGTTGTCCTCGAACAGCAAGCCGTTCCACTCGCGCAGCGGGTAGTTGTTGAGGTTCAGGCAGGGGTCGTGCGCGAAATGTGGCGCGCCCAGCAGCTCGCCCTTGGGGTTGTAAGTCCAGCGGTGCAGCGGGCACACGATGTTGCCGCCCGCACTGCCTTTTTGCTGGGTGTTCAGTGAGCCGCGGCCCTTGAGCATGACGGCCTGGCGGTGGCGGCAGACATTGGAGACCAGCTCCAGGCCGCCCTGGGCATTGCGCACCAGCGCACGCCCCTCGCCTTCCTGGGGCAGGGCGTGGTAGTCGCCCGCGTTGGGCACGGAAAGCTGGTGCCCCACATAGCGGGGCCCGCGCTGGAAGATGGTTGCCAATTCGCGCTGGAACAGCGCATCGTCAAAGTAGCTTGAAACTGGTAGTTGGCTTGCGGCCTGCTGCAGTCGAAGACTTAAATCAGACATGGGTGACCTGACCTAAAGACTCCCCACAGGGAGGTGCGCCCGGGCGCATCTGGAAAAAAGAAACCGGCTAGGGAGCTAGCCGGCTTGAAGGGAAAGGGATTATAGCCGGTGGGGTTATTTCCGCACCTCCCCTACGTGTATTGTCCATGACGCCTTGCCACAAGGCACGTGCGGGGCTCGGCTGTTGCGGCATCCCTCGCGCCCGGGGTGCACAGGCGCTCTGCAGGCGGCTGGCTGCCTCGCTGCAGGCGGTGCGCCTAAAATCACCGGTTTCACCTGCGCGCTTGCGTCCTCCTGCCCATGCCCAAGGCCTCTGCCTCCACCGCCCCACCCGCCGAACCCGCCAGCTATGAAGCGGCACTGGAAGAGCTGGAGCAACTTGTGGGCCGTATCGAGTCGGGCCAGCTGCCGCTGGACCAGATGTTGACTGGCTACCAGCGCGGGGCCACGTTGCTGGCGTTTTGCCGCCAGCGGCTCGAGGCCGTGCAGGACCAGATCCAAGTGCTCGACGAAGGCACACTGCAGCCATGGACGCAAGAATGACTGCGGTGCAGACTGCCCCTGCGGCCTTGGATCTGGCCGGCTGGAGCCGCCATCACCTCGATCGGGTCGAGCAGGCCCTGGGCCGCTGGGTGGGTCATGGCGCCCCGGCGGGCCTGGGCGAGGCCATGCGCTACGCAGTGCTCGACGGCGGCAAGCGCCTGCGGCCGCTGCTGGTGCTGGCGGCCTTCGAAGCCGTGCACAGCGGTGCGGGCGCGGTGGGTCGTGTGGCAACGTGGGGTGCCGCAGAGGCGCCACGGCGCGCCGGGATGGATGAAGCGGCCCTGCGCGCCGGGATGGATGACGCAGCGCTGCGCGCCGCTTGTGCCGTCGAGCTGATCCATGCCTACTCGCTCGTGCATGACGACATGCCTTGCATGGACAACGATGTGCTGCGCCGCGGCAAGCCCACGGTGCATGTGCAGTTTGGCGAGGCGCAGGCCCTGCTGGCGGGCGACGCCTTGCAGGCGTTTGCCTTCGAATTGCTGACACCCGAAGACGAGCGCATACCCGCTGCCGTGCAGGCCACGCTGTGCCGCCAGCTCGCGCGCGCCGCCGGATCGGCGGGCATGGCGGGTGGACAGGCGATCGATCTGGCCAGCGTGGGGCGGGCGCTGACGCAGGACCAGTTGCGCCACATGCACCGCCTCAAGACCGGGGCGCTGCTGCAGGTCAGCGTGATGATGGGCGCGGCCTGCGGCGTGGCCAGTGCCGCAGCGCACAAGGCGTTGGCGGATTACGGTGCGGCGCTGGGGCTGGCGTTTCAGGTGGTGGACGATATCCTGGATGTCGTGGCCGATTCAGCAACGCTGGGCAAGACCGCCGGCAAGGATGCCGCCAGCGACAAGCCCACCTATGTCTCGCTGCTCGGGCTGGCCCCCGCGCAGGCCCATGCGCAAGAGCTGCTGGCGCAGGCGCAGGCCGCGCTGGCGGCTTCGGGCTTGGCCGACACGCGCGCACTGGCGGCGCTGGCCGATATGGTGGTGAACCGATCGTATTGAAGCCGGTTCTGCTCCCATGCCGATCCTTTGAATGTCAAATTGGCCTCTGGCGCCTGTGAATAAAGCGCTGCAAGCTATCAAAAAATAGTCAATGTCCATGACATCCTTCCCCCTGCTGCAGACCATCAACGACCCTGCGGACGTGCGCCGTCTGTCGCGCGCCGATCTCAAACAACTCGCCAGCGAACTGCGAGCATTCGTGATCCAGAGCGTGTCCCAGACGGGCGGGCACCTGAGCTCCAACCTGGGTACCGTGGAGCTCACCGTGGCGCTGCACCATGTGTTCCACACGCCCGAAGACCGGCTGGTGTGGGATGTGGGCCACCAGACCTATCCGCACAAGATCCTGACCGGCCGACGCGAGCGCATGCACACGCTGCGCCAGCTGGGCGGCATCTCGGGCTTTCCGCAGCGCGCCGAAAGTGTCTATGACACCTTTGGCACGGCGCATTCGAGCACCAGCATCTCTGCGGCGCTGGGCATGGCGCTGGCTGCGCAGCGCAAGGGCGAACACCGCCATGCCGTGGCCATCATCGGCGACGGCGCCATGACCGCCGGCATGGCTTTCGAGGCCTTGAACAATGCCGGTGTGGCCGATGCCAACCTGCTTGTCATCCTCAATGACAACGACATGAGCATCAGCCCGCCCGTGGGCGCGCTCAACCGCTACCTGGCCCAGCTCATGAGCGGCCAGTTTTATGCCAAGGCCAAGAATGTCGGCAAGAACGTGCTCAAGAACGCTCCGCCGCTGCTGGAGCTGGCCAAGCGCCTGGAGCAGCAGGCCAAGGGCATGGTGGTGCCGGCCACCTTGTTCGAAAAATTCGGCTTCAACTACATCGGGCCCATCGACGGGCACGACCTCGATTCGCTGATCCCCGCGCTGGAAAACATCAAGGGCCTGAAAGGCCCGCAGTTCCTGCATGTGGTCACCAAAAAGGGTCAGGGATACAAACTGGCCGAGGCCGATCCAGTGTCCTACCATGGTCCGGGCAAGTTCGACCCGGCTGTGGGCCTGGTCAAGAGTACGGCCCTACCCAAGCAGACCTTCACGCAGGTGTTCGGTCAGTGGCTGTGCGACATGGCGGCGCAGGACGACCGGCTCGTGGGCATCACCCCGGCCATGCGCGAGGGTTCGGGCATGGTCGAGTTCGAAAAGCGCTTTCCCGACCGCTACTACGACGTGGGCATCGCCGAGCAGCATGCCATCACCTTTGCTGCGGGCATGGCCTGCGAGGGCGTCAAGCCCGTGGTGGCGATCTACTCCACTTTTTTGCAGCGCGGCTATGACCAGATGATCCACGACGTGGCGCTGCAGAACCTGCCGGTGGTGTTTGCGCTGGACCGTGCCGGCCTGGTCGGGGCCGATGGCGCCACCCATGCGGGGGCCTATGACATCCCGTTTGTGCGCTGCATTCCCCACATGAGCATGGCCTGCCCGGCCGACGAGCGCGAATGCCGCCAGCTGCTGAGCACCGCGTTTGCTCAGGACCATCCCGTTGCCGTGCGCTACCCGCGCGGCAGCGGTGCAGGCGTGGCGCCCCTGGCCGGGCTCGAAGGCCTGCCATTCGGCAAGGGTGAGATCCGCCGCGAGCGCAAGGGCGAGAAGGTCGATGCGCTGGCACCGCGCATTGCCATCCTGGCCTTTGGCACCCTGCTGTACCCCGCGTTGCAGGCTGCCGAGGCACTCGACGCCACGGTGGTCAACATGCGCTGGGCCAAGCCGCTCGACCAGGAGCTGCTGCTCGAAGTGGCGGCGCGCCATGATGCACTTGTGACGCTGGAAGAGGGCGCCATCATGGGCGGCGCGGGCAGTGCCGTGCTGGAGGCGCTGGCCGCCGCCCAGGTGGTGCTGCCCGTTTTGCAACTGGGGCTGCCCGACCTGTTCATCGAGCATGGCGACCCGGCCAAGCTGCTGGCGCTGCAGGGGCTGGACGCCAGCGGGATCGAACGCTCCATTCGCGTGCGTTTCAGCCCGGGCTGACCTGCACGGCGTGGCTTTGCACCGTCTCTGGATTCAGGCCCCATGAACCGTCGTTCCGCCGTTCGCCATGCCGGCATCGCAGCGGTGCTGGCGACGGGCCTGGCCCCTGCTGTGCATGCCCAGGCCGCTGTGCGCTGGCGCCTGGTTTCGAGCTTTCCCCCGTCGCTGGACACCATTTACGGTGGCGCCGGGGTGTTTTCCAAAGCCGTCAAGGCCCTGTCGGGGGGGCGGTTTGAGGTCCAGGTGCATGGCGCGGGCGAGCTTGTGCCAGCGTTCGGGGTGCTCGATGCGGTGCAAGGCGGCACCGTGGAAATGGCCCACACGGCGCCCTATTACTTCTATGGCAGAAATCAGGCGTTTGCTCTGGGATCGGCCATACCGTTCGGTTTCAATGCGCGGCAGATGAATGCGTGGATGCTGCACGGCAATGGGCGGCGGCTGATGGACGATTTTTACGCCGGCTATAACCTGGTCAGCTTTGCCGCTGGCAATACGGGCACGCAGATGGGGGGCTGGTACCTCAAGGAGATCCGTGGCGTCTCCGATCTCAAGGGTATGCGGATGCGCCTGGGTGGGGGGCTGGTGGGCGAGGTCATGGCCCGCCTGGGCGCGGTACCGGTCGACATGCCGGGCGGCGAAATTTACCAGGCCTTGCAGCAGCGCAGCATCGACGCGGCGGAATGGGTGGGCCCTTACGACGACCAGAAACTGGGGTTCCACAAGGTCGCGCCGTTCTACTACTACCCCGGTTGGTGGGAAGGTGGTCTGGAGCTGGACTTCTTCGTCCACCGCAAGGCCTACGATGCGCTTCCGGCCGAATACAAGGCCATCGTCAATGCAGCCTCCTCCCTGGCCCATGCCGACATGCTGGCCAAGTACGACGCCTTGAATCCCCATGCCCTCAAGCAACTGGTCATGGCCAAGACGCGGGTGCTGCCATTTCCCACGCCTGTGCTGGAGGCGGCGTTCCGGGCGGCCATGGACGTCTTTGCGCACAACGACTCGCGCAGCCCCGAGTGGCGCAAGATCTATGCAGACATGCGCAATTTCCAGCGCGATCAGATTTTCTGGTTCCGCTTTGCCGAGGCGCGCTTTGACAGTTTCATGTCGACCCAGCGGGTATGAGCAGCAAGGCCGCGATGCTTGCAAAAGCCTGAAGCCTTGTGCCGCTGGCTGTCCCTGCGGGGGAAAACCCGTAAAAACCGGGGGGGGCATGTTCTTACAATGGGTTCGGGCAGTTAACCCCCCGGGGGCAGTGCATCCTACCTGCCCATCGAGTTTTGCAAACAATACTTCGGAGAGAATCCCATGGATCGTCGCTCACTTATCAAGCACACGGGCATTGCCGGCGTGCTGGCTGCCGGCGTTGCGCCTGCTGTACATGCCCAGGCCGCGGTGCGCTGGCGTCTGGCTTCCAGCTTCCCCAAATCGCTGGACACCATTTTTGGTAGCGCCGAATTGCTGTCCAAGAACGTGAAGGCCATGTCGGGCGGCAAGTTCGAAATTTCCGTGCATCCCGCCGGTGAACTGATGCCCGCTTTCGGCGTGGTCGATGCGCTGCAATCCGACACCATCGACATGGCCCAGTCGGCAGCCTACTACTTCACCGGCAAGGACCCCGTCTTTGCGTTCAGCTGCGCTGTGCCTTTCGGTCTGACGGCGCGCCAGACCACGTCCTGGAAGCGGTACGGCAACGGCGGCAAGCTGCTGGATGCCTTCTTCGCGAAGTACAACTTCCACACCGCCAGCGCCGGCAACACCGGCACGCAGATGGGCGGCTGGTACCGCAAGGAAATCAAGACCGTTGCCGATCTCAAGGGCCTGAAGATGCGCATGGGTGGCGGTGTATTCGGCGAGGCCATGGCCAAGCTGGGCGTGGTGTCGCAGAACATGCCTGCCGGTGATGTGTACCAGGCGCTGGAAAAGGGCACGCTCGATGCGGCCGAGTTCGTCGGCCCATACGACGACGCGAAACTGGGCTTCAACAAGGTCGCGCCCTATTATTACTACCCCGGCTGGTGGGAAGGTGGCGCAGACCTGGAGTTCTTTGTCAACAACAAGAAGTTTGCGGCCCTGTCGGAAGAAAACAAGGCCATCCTGAAGGCCGCCATGACGGCGTCTGCCACCGACATGACCGCCAAGTACGACGCCTACAACCCGATTGCATTGAAGAAGCTCGTGGCAGAAAAAACCAAGCTGACTGCCTTCCCCAAGGCTGTCATTGACGCCGGTTTCAAGGCCTGCATGGAGGTGTATGCCGAGCACAATGCCAAGTCGCCCGAGTTCAAGAAGATCTATGAAGACATGCGTGCCTTCCAGCGTGACCAGATCCTGTGGAACCGCTTCTCCGAGTACCCGTACAACCAGTACATGAACGGCGTCAAGATCTGACGCTCCGTTGCTGTGGACGGCCCG
>Ga0116174_10002949_pt1 | contig 14276 bp, 11 predicted proteins | sample AD_UKC087_MetaG_FD_89801 | JGI IMG/M metagenome (GOLD analysis project Ga0116174, IMG submission 89801) | Active sludge microbial communities of municipal wastewater-treating anaerobic digesters from USA - AD_UKC087_MetaG | ecosystem: Engineered > Bioreactor > Anaerobic > Digestate | place: USA...
ATATCTCTGATTTTTAATTTAAAAATTCTGTTTGGGATAGCGTTTGCTGTAATTTCCAAACATTGAATTACAGGAAGCCCAGCCTCCATCAACACACCCATCAAACTGACAAATTGCAAAACATAATATCTCCTCAAAAGAAGACCAATCGCAGGAAGTCTGATTTTCACATAATCCCATGCGGTCGCTCCGGCATCGGTCGAAGTATAAGCCTTAAATAATCCATACATTCCAAAAATCGCCAATAAAATCAGCCAATAATAACCAGTCACAAAATTATTAACATGCATCAATATCCTCGTCGACAAAGGTAAGTCTCCAAAACCGACCCCACCTTCACTCAACAAATTCAAGAGAGTCGGGAAAACCCAAACCAGCATCGCAACCCCAACTATAAGCAAAATCGCAAGCACGGAAAGAGGATAAAAAGACGCTCCCCACAATTTCATTCTCAAATCATGATCACGTCCAACCTGATCTGATAATTTAAATAACATCACGTCCAATTTACCGACAGCCTCTCCGGATTTGATAACGCCGATTTCAACTTCTGTAAAAACATCTTGGAACCCAACCATCGCATCACTCAAAGAAAAACCATGTTCACTATTGTAAGCGATCGTTTTCAAAACGCGCGCAAATCTTTCATTTGATGTCCTGCTCGCATAAGCTTTCAAAGCATGCACTACAGGAATCCCTGCATCAACCATCACAGCAAGCATATGAAAAAAATACGATTTTTCTTTAATCGAAACAGAAGAATGATCGATCAAAAAGTCATTAAACCTTTCTGTAATCGAATCAGATTTGCTGTCGTAAACTCCATAAATAACATCTTTTCTTTTTTTATTGCCAACCTTCGAAATTTTCTTCAAAAAATCCACTTCACCACCGGCTTCAATCCCGTTCCGACGAGCTTCACCGCCATTTTCACCTACATCACTACCGTAGACACCGACATCAGCACCTTTTCCCCTTTTAAATTTCGCAAGTATTTTATTTAACAACTCCATTTTAAAAATTTTTATTAATTCGAACTACTGATAATAAGCATCCAAAGAAAGAGAGAAAGTAACTCTCTTTATATCCAATCCGGAAACATCATTTACTTGAACACTGATAGAAGTAACCTTAAAAAATCTCGCGTTTTCCTCTATCCCTTCAAGAAAATTCAATAAATCATTGTAATTTCCTTCAAAACTAGCGTTCATTTTCACAACACCGACTTTCGTCTCATCTCCACGCGAAACTCCAAAACTGACAGATTTTAATTTCACATCGTTTTCAGAGGCTATCTTCACAAGATCTTCAATAATCCCATCTTGATTTACACCGACAGGAATAGAATTTATCAAAGTTTTTTTCTGCACTTCAGTCGTTAAATCCATTTTTTTCTCAGTCTCTTTGTAGGTATCTATTTGCTTTTTTAATTGAGCAACACGTTCGGATTTGGTAGAAATATCAGCTTTTACTTTGCTGTAGTCATCCATCTCTGAACGGACAAACAAAGCATAAGCGGAAACCGAAGCAATCAGCATAACTATCCCTATAAGAGGTAGAGCTTTTTTTAATTTTCCTCCACCATCATATCCGGAAACCTGATTTGCATCATAAGAATTTGTATCCATATTATTTGTAGTTAACATTGAAATTAAAAACCAACATCACATTCCCGATTTCATCTGTGGAAGTGGATATTGCAGGAACAAAAGGATTTTCAAAATACTCACTGTTTGAGAAAGCTCTGATCAACTGAGCCACATCTCCAAAAGGAGCTTTTGATCCCGGAATAGTTCTCACACTGATTGATATATCGCTGTTTTGCGAAGCGGAATAAGAAGTATATTCGACAATTTGAGCTCTAGTCGTAGGATCTTTTGGAGTAGTAAGAAGAATTTTTTCTATTACTGAAGACCATTTAATATTGTCTTTTTTAACATTATCCAGTGTAGCCTTAGCGGATAAAGCGGCTTTCAAAGTATCTCCTTTGAATTGCTTTAAATCATTTTCAAGACTGGAAATTTGAAGATCATACTTCTTGATAGCATCTCCTGAAGAAGTATTTCCATAGTAAGCATAACCGAACATTCCCCCTACCAAAAGCAGGGACAAAAGCCCGATTACAAACAAGAAAGAAATTCTATTCATATTTATTTTTGTTTTAAGTTAATTTTTATCATATAATTGTACCAGTTTTTAGAAGAAATTTCAATCCATAAGACATTAAATGAAAAAGATAAACGAGGGATTTGAGTGCATGCACTGTGGATTTAATGTTCCAAAAGCTCAACAAACATGTAGAAATCACTGCACGAAGTGCTTATTCAGCATGCATGTGGACAAAGAAACCCCCGGAGATCGCGAATCAGATTGTCATGGATTAATGGCCCCGATAGCCATAGATAAATCAGGTAAAAAAGGCCTGATGATTTTTCACAAATGCCTTGAATGCGGATACATAAGCAAAAATAAAGTTGCAGATGATGATGACATGGAAGAAGTGATCAATTTATCGGCAAATCCTTTCCCGGAAATCAAAAAACAATAATTCGTTAAATAAAATGCCAAGAAATCATCATAAAAACGCAGAAGAAAAAGTCCTGGAAATCATAAAAAGAAACCTCAAAGGCACAGAAACTATCGTCATAGGAGTATCAGGAGGACCGGATTCGGTATTTTTACTTAATTGTTTTTTGAAATTCAAAAGCCATCACAAAAAATTAAACATCATAGTCGCCCATGTAAATCACATGCTACGCGGTAAAGAAGCTGAAGAAGACATGAAATTTGTTGAAAGTTTATGCAAGAAAAACGCCATACAATTTGAATTGGAAAAAATAGACGTTGAAGCACTTTCCAAAACAACCAAATCATCGGTAGAAGAATCAGGTCGCGAAATTCGATACAATTTTTTTGAGAAATTATTCAAAGAATTCAAAGCCGACTTTTGCATAACAGCACATCACAGCGATGATAATTTGGAAACAATTTTGCTGAACTTGATAAGAGGTGCTTCTGTAAAAGGACTAGCTGGAATGAAAATTTCAACAAAGAAAAAATCAGGACTTCGTATATTCCGCCCACTACTTTGTGTATCAAAAGAAGAGATAATGGATTTTATGAACTCAAAAAAAATCAAATACAGAATCGACCGCTCCAACATGGACACTACGATCACGAGAAATTTCCTTCGACACAAAGTAATTCCTGTAATAAAAACATTAAATCCAAATCTCTCTCAAACCGTACTGAAAAATGCAAAAACATTCGAAGATCTACACAACTACATACATTTGGAAGCTCAAAAATGGATAAGAAAACACAGAGACGCAAAAAAATCTTACCATATAAAATCATTCACTCCGCTTCCTTTAGCATTAAAAAAACAGATAATTTTAACCATATATCAAGAGATGGTTGGTGAAACAAAAAATATTGAGAACAAACACGTTGAGGAAGTCATCGAAGTTATCGAACGAAATATAGGAGGCAAAAAAAAGAAACTTGGCAGATATATAGTTGAAATAAAGCAAGGAAGGTTTATATTTAGCAAGTAAAATATCATTCATATAATTTTGACCCAAAAATAAATGGCAATGTTCGGAAAAATACCACAACCAAACAGACAAAAAAGCAGTTTCACTTTTTTGATAGTTATAGCACTTGCGATCACGGCTTTTTTACTGATATCAAGTCAAGGAGAATCACAAATTCAACAAGTAACTCTAAATAAAGTAGTTGAAGAAGTGAAAGCCGGAATGGTCCAACAAATCACAATTGCAGACAACAAAATCAATCTGGAATTGCGAGACGGACAAAAACAATACGCATACAAAGAAGCTACCGCAGACATATATTCCTTGCTCGAAAAAACAGGTGTGGACAAAACAACACTTGGTTCACTCCCCATCGTGATTGAAAACACAGAAGGAAATAAATTTTGGACCGACCTGCTTATTGGGATCGTTCCGTTTTTATTAATAGTAGGATTTTTTGTATTTATGATGAGATCCGCGCAGAGCGCAAACAATCAAGCAATGGGCTTTGGCAAGTCAAAAGCGCAGGTTTATGACAAGGAAAAAAACAAAACAACATTCGCAGATGTAGCAGGAGCTCCGGAAGCAAAAGCCGAACTCGAAGAAATCGTTGATTTCTTAAAACATCCAACGAAATACACTTCAATGGGCGCAAAAATCCCAAAAGGAGTCCTACTCGTAGGCCCTCCGGGAACAGGAAAAACTCTTCTCGCACGAGCGGTCGCCGGAGAGGCTGACGTTCCATTTTTCAACATTTCCGGGTCAGAATTTGTAGAGATGTTCGTAGGTGTCGGCGCATCACGTGTACGCGACTTATTTAAGAAAGCGAAAAGAAATTCACCATGTATTATTTTTATAGATGAAATTGACGCAGTTGGACGACATCGCGGGGCCGGCCTTGGAGGCGGACACGACGAAAGAGAACAAACTTTAAATCAAATTTTGAGTGAAATGGATGGATTTGAAAAAGGCACAAATGTAATCGTAATGGCAGCAACAAATCGTCCGGACGTATTGGATCCTGCATTACTTCGCCCTGGAAGATTTGATAGACGTGTAATAGTAGACGCTCCGGATTTGAAAGCACGTGAAGAAATTTTGGATGTACATTCAAGAAACAAACCATTGGCACCATCAGTAAAAATGGACCGAATAGCACGACAAACTCCAGGATTTACAGGAGCAGATTTGGAAAACTTATTAAATGAAGCAGCTATATTGGCGGCCAAAGAAAACAAGAAAAAAATTGCATTGGAGGACATAGAACAATCGATAGAAAAAGTTTTAATGGGACCTGAACGCAAATCACGTATTCTTTCAAAAAGAGAAAAAGAAATCACAGCGTATCACGAAGTCGGACACGCTGTCGTGGGACACATGCTGCCGGGATGTGATCCTGTCAGAAAAATCTCAATTATTTCTAGAGGGATGTCTTTAGGATCAACTTGGTTCATGCCTGAAGAAGACAAACATTTACATTCAAAACAAAAATTCGAAGATGAAATTTGCTCACTTTTGGGAGGATATGTTTCTGAAAAATTGAAATTTGGAGAAGTCACCACAGGCGCATCAAATGATCTAGAACGGGCTACGACGCTCGCACGAAATATGGTCACCGTGTACGGAATGTCAGACTTGGGCCCTGTGATTTTTGGTGATTCAAATCATGAAGTTTTTCTCGGAAAAGATTTCGGACATGTGCGAAATTATTCCGAAGAAGTCGCAGCGGAAATAGATAAACACATTAGAAAATTTATAGACAAAGCATACAAAAGAACTGAAGAGCTTTTGAAAAAACAAAAAGCATTAGTTGAAAAAATTTCGATCGATTTAATAAAAAAAGAGACCCTGAGTGATGAAGAATTCAAAGAGTATTTCAAAGAAGCAAAGGTCCCTGAAAAAATCATATAAACCAGTCTATTATGGAAGAAATCGGCCAACTATCACTGGATATAATCCAAACACAAGATTCAATAATAATACTGGCGCCAATAGCGGGGACTGCAACACGTGATGTCACGGTTACAGTCACAGATGATGTATTGACTATCAAAGGTGAACGCCTTCCTCCATATGAAGTCGAAGAAAAAGATTTCCTGACAAAAGAGTGTTTTTGGGGGAAATTCAGTCGTTCAATAGTATTACCGAAAAACTGCAATCCACGAGAAATAGTTGCTAATTCAAAGAATAATATTCTGGAAATAAAAATCCCAAGACTTACAACCGACAAAAGCAAAGTTGTAAAAATTAACGAAGAAAAATAAATGAAAGTAGTAATTCCAATCGCAGGGCTTGGCACGAGATTTTTGCCGGTAACAAAAGTTATTCCAAAAGAAATGTTGCCTATAAACGGTAAACCGATAATACATATATTATTAGAAGAAGCTGTTAATGCGGGATGCAATGAAGCAATTTTGGTAATAAATAAAGAAAAAGAAAAAATTATTAAAGATTATTTTTTGCAAACGACAAAAACCACAGAAAAAATTTCAAAAAAAGGAGAAAATTCACAATTGAAAGAACTCAATTCTCTCCTGAAAAAGATCAAAATTCATTATGCGTTCCAAGCTCATCCCTTAGGCGACGGACATGCAATTCTACAAGCGGAAAAATTTGTAAAAGGAGAATCTTTCGCAATACTTTTCGGTGATGACATCGTCATGCCTTTAACAGGTTTGAAAGAACTTATCAACACATTCAAAAAAACAAAATCTTGCGTGATCGGACTGGAAAAAATCAAGAAAGAACAGACAAAAAACTATGGAATAGTGAAACCAAAGAAGAACTCTCCTACCTTATTAAACAAATCATCTCAGCTTTTTGAAATCGAAGACATGGTGGAAAAACCTCTTCCTGCAAAAGCTCCTTCTCTATTCGGCATCATCGGCAAATACGTCGTCACAAAAGAAATTCTCAAAGCAATTAAAGACGGTTCAAAAAGCCACGGCGGTGAACTACGCCTAATAGACGGCTTCAGAGAACTCAAAAAAACACAAAAAATCTTCGCCCAAACCATGTCAGGAAAAAGATATGACACCGGAACATTAGAAGGCTACAAAAAAGCAATATCAGAGATTTAGACTCCTTAAATCAGCAACTAAATCTACTAGAAATTACGACACTTTTTACATTTTCATCAACACCTCTCTATTGTCTAACCTGTTGATTTGTAGTAATATGTCCTGATTTTCTTGAACAGAATTCACTCACAGAGTACACACTCAATCTCGAATCCCCTCTCACACAAAAACAAAAAATAAAAACAAAAATAAAATGAGACAAACACATCCTTTGATAGAGGAAGCAGAGCAATACAAAAATGACGGCCGTCACTTGGACGCGATCAATCTCTGCGAACGAATCCTCTTAAACGATCTCAAATGCGTCGAAGCATACGAAGAGATCGGAGACAATTACCTATCCTTGAGAGAATACGAAAAAGCACAGAAAGCTCTCAAGCAAGCTGTTAAATTGAATCCAAAAAGTGCAAATGCTCATTATTTATTGGGATTTGTACACTCTTGTGTTGGCGAATTCGAAACTTCAGTCACATTATTGGAATCGGCTGACAGTCTTTATCCAAATCATCCAGAAATTTTGAGATGCATGGGATGGTCAATGTACCACAACGGACAAAAAGTCCGCGGAATTGTTATTTTGGAAAGATCTTTGCAGTTAGCTCCACGCGACCCTTTAATTTTAAATGACCTTGGAGTTTGCTACTTAAATAATAAAGATTTCGAAAAAGCTTCTGATTTATTCAAAAAAACTCTTACTATCGAACCAAACAACGAAAAGGCAAAAGAATGCCTAAACGCAGTCCAATTTTTCAAGAGAGAATATGAAAAATTGAACAAAAAACACACAGCTTAAAAATAGGTATAAATACATAAAGTCAAAAAAGCCCTTTATCCTTGTCAGAAAGGGCTTTTTTATGTATAATCCGCACGCTCTTTGACTTAAAGTTGACGTGATCGCGAACTTGAGATAACCGAAAGGCATTCTTAGAGTTCGAGGAAAGTCCGGACACCACGGGAAGGATACTCCGTTTTCGGCGGAGCACGCGTATATAATAGATAAAATACGCGGAGGGAAAGTGCCACAGAGACAATACTAGCTTCAACTTCAACCGCAAGGAAACAAGTCGAAGTAAAAGGTGAAAAGTCTTGCAAGTCTCAATGCGCAAGCAAAAAGATAAAGCAAGAATAAGAGCGCGTTTAAGCGCCCTTGTCGGTAAACCCTATCTGGTGCAAGGTGAGATGGAAGGATACAGTTGATCCCAATTGCGACTCTATTCTCTCACCGCTAATAGAAAAATTATTGCTTCATGGCAAAAAATTTCTTTCAAGACAGATGATCACTAACCCGCCTTTAAGCGGGTGAAACAAAATCCGGCTTATCAACTTCGTCAAAGAGCTTTAAAATACAAACATGAAAAAATCAGAGATTTTTTTCGGCGTACTAAAAGTTACATTCGATTTCGTAGCAACGATCATCGCATTTTTAATTGCGTATAAATTAAGACTTCAAACGGAACCGATCCCGGGATTTGCAAAACCGATCGATTTTTCGATTCTTCCAACAATAAAAGAATATTTTAACTTCAGTATATATGTAGCCCTGACGTTGATAATAGTTTTTGGCATAGGAAAAATGTACACGTTAAAAGTCTCGTATAAATTCGCGAAAGAACTCCAAAAAATAGTCGGACTAAGCGTCGTATGGATAGCATTAATAATAATGTATTTCTTTGCGGCAAGAGAGTTTCCATTCTCGAGACTTGCTATGCTATACAGCTGGCTATTAACAATTTTAGTGATATTTGCAGGAAGAATAACAATCAGAATAATTCAAAAAATAACCCTCAAACACGGTGTAGGAAAAAGAAAAATAGTGATAATCGGAAAAGGACAAATCGCGAAAGAAATAGAGAATTATCTAACAAAAGATAAGACTTTCGAAATAGTAGAGGTAATGGAATATACCGAAGAAACCGAGAACAAACTCGAAAAACTTTTAGAGAAAAAACATTTCGATGAAATCATACAGACTCAGTCAAAAAAAGATATCTTGGAATTTTGCAATTACAATCACGTTGAATACAGTTTTGTTCCGGGAATTTTTGAAGTACAGAGAACTAATATCGAAATAGAAACAATGGGGGCGCTTCCAATAATTACACTCAAAAAAACACCTTTGGACGGCTGGGGAAAATTCGCAAAAAGAATAATGGATCTCATAGGAGCAACAACAGGAGTAATTATACTTTCTCCAATTTATTTAATAACTGCGATCGCGATAAAACTAGATTCACGCGGCCCTATATTATTCACAAAAAAAGACGACGGAACGCCAATGAAAAGAGTCGGACAATACGGAGAGCTATTCAAATGTTACAAGTTCCGTTCAATGCATCCCAACACGCACAACTTAAGATATTCAAAAGCATTACTCGAGAAAAATGTAAGAAAAGAAGGTCCTTTGGTAAAGATTCAAAATGATCCACGCGTCACACGCGTAGGAAAATTCATTCGCAAATATTCAATAGACGAATTACCTCAGCTTTGGAATGTAATAATCGGAAACATGAGCCTGGTCGGCCCACGCCCTCACCTACCGGAAGAAGTCGCAAAATACGAAAAAAGTCAGAAATTTGTATTGAACATAAAGCCCGGACTCACAGGCCTTCCACAAACAAGCGGTCGCTCCGATTTGGACTTCACAACAGAAGCACGCCTAGACCGATATTACATCGAAAATTGGTCGATTTGGTTAGACATCAAATTGATATTTAAGACAATAGCAATTTTATTAAAGGGGTATAAAGAATAAATCGACCGTGCTATCCTTCCCGAGCTTTAAATAAAGGTTTTTAAAAGATTTATATGATTACAGATTTTATTAATAAAATATTAGGAGATCGAAATGAAAAAACAATTAAACGACTTCGACCGATAGTCACACAAATAAATGAAATAGAAGCACGTTACCAAACAGAAATTAAATCAGATGAAGACATTATTGCAAAGACCAACGAATTCAAATCTCGCATACGAAACGGCGAGTCTGTAGACGATCTATTACCGGAAGCATTCGCACTAGTAAAGAACGCGTGTCGAAGATTGGTCGGACGCTCATGGGAAGTTCGCGGAAACGAGGTTAAATGGGACATGATCCCCTACGACGTACAGTTACTAGGAGGTATGGTTCTCCATCAAGGAAACATTGCCGAAATGAAAACTGGTGAAGGTAAAACTCTAGTTTGTACTTTGCCACTTTATTTGAATGCGCTTGAGGGGAAAGGGTCTTATCTAGTCACCGTAAATGATTACTTGGCACAACGCGACTCTGAATGGATGGGCGGACTATATAAATACTTGGGGTTAACGGTGGGAGTTGTAATTCACGATCAAACACCTGAAAACAAAAAAGCTGCATACGAATGTGACATCACATACGGAACAAATAACGAATTTGGTTTTGACTATCTTCGCGATAACATGGTCACAGACATTAAAGAAGTGGTTCAAAAAGAACTCAATTTTTGTATCGTGGATGAAGTCGACTCTATATTGATCGACGAAGCCAGAACTCCATTAATAATCTCAGCGCCAGCAGAAGAATCCACAGCAAAATATCAAAAATATTCACGCCTAATAGGTCAATTAACAGAAAAAGATCACTACGAAATTGATGAAAAAATGAAAACAGCCACCCTCACTGAATCCGGAATTAAAAAAATGGAGGAGCTACTTGGCGTAGACAACATCTACACAGAATCAGGATTTTCAGAGGTACATCACATTGAACAAGCTCTTCGCGCACATGCGTGCTATAAAAAAGACATCGACTATTTAATAAAAGAGGACGAAATCATAATTATTGATGAATTCACAGGACGTTTAATGCCGGGACGTCGCTATTCACACGGCCTACACCAAGCGATCGAAGCAAAAGAAAACGTCGAAGTAAATCGCGAATCAAAAACACTCGCAACAATCACATTCCAAAATTATTTCAGGATGTTTAAACGCCTCGCAGGCATGACCGGTACGGCGAAAACGGAAGAGGAAGAGTTTTATCAAATTTACGGACTCGATGTAATACAAATTCCGACCAACAACCCAATGGTTCGTCAGGACACTCCGGACGTAATTTACAAAAATCAACAGGGAAAATTTATTGCGGCAGCTAAAAAAATCAAAGAGCTTCATGAAAAAGGACAGCCCGTCCTAGTCGGCACAATATCAGTCGAAAAATCTGAGGTAATGAGTCAATTACTAGAAAAACTTGGTGTACCACATAGCGTACTCAACGCAAAAAATCACGAAAAAGAAGCCATTATCGTCAAAGACGCAGGCAGACGCGGGGCTGTCACTATTGCCACAAACATGGCAGGTCGTGGAACGGATATTAAGTTGGGAGATGGCGTAAACGAACTGGGAGGACTGTACGTACTAGGCACCGAACGACACGAATCACGACGTATAGACAACCAGCTCCGTGGGCGTTCAGGTCGTCAGGGTGATCCGGGCGTAAGTCAGTTTTTCGTATCAATGGAAGACACTATCATGCGACTCTTCGGTGGTGATCGCATTAAAAAAATGATGGAATTCCTAAATGTTCCTGAAGACATGCCGATCGAAAATCGTATGCTTTCAAATTCAATCGAATCCGCTCAAAAGAAAATTGAAGGCCATCACTTCGACGTCAGAAAACATGTACTTCAATACGACGATGTAATGAATGTTCACAGAGACATCATGTACACACGGAGAAAAAAATTCCTCGCAAGTGAAGACATCAAAGAAGAGATATTAAAAATGATGGATGAAGAAGCCGAAATGATTGTAATGAATCACACAGGTGGTCGTCCGTCAGAGGAATGGGATATTCAAAAAATTGCAGATGCATTAAATGCAATTCCAAAAAATCCAACACAAAAAATCAATCCTGAAGATTTAAAAAAAGAAGTAAATGAAAATGAAGTTGTCAGAATCGCACAAGAATTTTTGCACAGAGAATATGAAAACATCGAAAAGAAATTACCAGATGCAAACATATTAAGATCTATAGAAAAAGCTGTATTCCTCAGATCGAACGACATGTTGTGGATGGAGCATATCGATGAAATGCAAGACCTACGCGAAGCGGTTTCAATGCAAGGATACGGACAAAGAGACCCTGTAGTTGAATACAAGAGCCAAGCATTTCAAAAATTCGACGAAATGATCGGAATGATAAGAACAAACACAGTAAATACATTGTTCAAAATCGACTTGACGGAAAAAGTCGCACAAAAAGTTACGGAAGAAACAAAGGTTTCAAATATTCAGACAAATGCAAATGAAGTCGAATCAACACTAACTGGAACAATTTCAGATAACAACGCAGTAATCGCAAAACCAAAGGTCATAAAAGTATCAGCAAATTCCCCTACTTCGATCGATTCAGGTTCAGTAGTAGGATCATCTCACACCGGACAGATCATCTCAAACAAAGTCGGACGAAACGATCCATGTCCTTGCGGTAGCGGGAAAAAATACAAAAAATGCTGCGGAGCAAACGAGGCCTAAAAATTAGAGTTCAATAAAAGATTCGATTTGACTTTGAAATACCGGAGTAGCAATATGCCACACCAAGTAATTTCAACATGAACTCGTGAACCCAGGAACAGAACAAATAACAGAAAAACCATATCCAAGACTTCCAGAACAAGTAAAAGTCCCGGTTTTGAAAACGGGAAAAATCATTGGGATAGGAATGGAAAACAAAGTTCGTCCTTCAGTAGAACAAGTCATTAATAACGACGGAACGGTAACTGAAGGAGAACCATCGGTAGTCAAAATACCATTATTGTCAGTTCTTTGGAGATACAGAAAAGATATTGCACAAAGATGCAGAGATGCCATGGATAATGAAAAAATTCCACATTTACCTGTAGAATTACACGAGAAAGCAGTATTAATAGACGGAAAAAGCGGAAGAACAAGAGTACGAAAAAACGTCCAGGTCAGCTCATTCATAGAAAACATAGCCGATTGCACTGTGGATTATTCAATGTTAACGGATGAAGAAACAGGCCAAGACACAATAAATCAGGTTGTTAACATAATCCTTCAATCCAATGAAATGGCGAAAAAGAGAGATTTGGGACTCGATCCTTTTGGAATGGAAGCGATGATAAATATAGTAAATTCAATCCCACCGGCAATACTTCTTCACATAATTGAATTTCTACCTGATCCTATTAGAAATAGAATCAGACCACTTATAAGAGCCGACTTAATTAAAGTAAACAATCTTGTCCGTCACCAAGGTGAAGAAGAAGACAGACCAATCGTAAAATTAATAGATATAGGGGCATTGGAACTCGACGACCCTGTAGCAGGAGCACTATGGGTATTTTTATACGAACTTACAATGGCCGGACTCACAGAAATGACTCTTTGCGCAAACAGAGATCTGGCAAAAAAACTCGGCAGAGAACCCGATCAAAACGCAATTCGAAAATTAGGTAAATTAAAAGAAGAAAAGTACGATTCAAGACTATACCAGGTATTCGCAGAAATAATGATGAAGATTCTTCAGCCATATATGGACAAAAGTGTTGAAGAAAAAAGATACAACAAAGAATTCGATAAACTTCCGGTAGAGGAAAAAGTTCTTGCCAAACTATTATCAGTTCTGTTGGGATATTAATTTTTGGGATGAAAAGCTGGAATTTTCTCTGGATTTTTCCCTGAAAATCCTTATATTTGAGCCATGGATCAAACAAAAGCGCACAGAATAGAAATAAAAACGATAGTTAATGACATGCGCTCTTTAGTTCGTTTAAAGAAAATCAAAGCCCTGGGGTTTGCTGACAAAATTGAGAGTTGCAAAGTTTTGGAGGTTTACACAGTTGAAAAACATCTCACTCAGAACGAACTGGAATCTGTTGCGAACGCTTTGGCAAATACAGTTTCTCAAAGATACAACATCGACACTCCGGAAACCGAGACTCCTTTCGATTTCGCGATCGAAGTTGGATTCTTGCCTGGAGTTACAGACAACGTCGGGACTACAGCACGCGAAACAATCGAAGATGTATTGAAGACAAAATTAGATATAAATCACGAAGGAGTTTACTACTCTACCCTACTTTTAATTAAAGGAGTCGAGAATGATTTCGGGCCGGTTTTAAAAGAAACTGATGCACAAATTATCGCAGAATCTCTCTATAATAATCTGATTGAATACGCAAAAATTAAATCACACGATAAATATATTTCGGATAAAGGAATGGGAATCACAGTACCACGCGTACATTTACAAGAAGGCGTTGAAGTAACTCCTATAGATATACTTTCAATGACGGATGAAGAGCTTGTTGAACTTGGAAAAAAAGGCATCAAGAATACGGACGGTACATTCAGAGGACCTCTCGCACTGGATTTGGACTACTTACACACAATTCGTGATTATTACAAAAAGGAAGGTCGCATTCCAAACGACATTGAATTAGAATCAATCGCACAGACGTGGTCTGAACACTGCAAACACACGATCTTCGCCGCAGGACTGGACGAAAACGCATCCGAAACAAGCGAAAGACTTCCAGACGGCTTATATAAGGGATTAATTAAGAAAGCCACAAACTTGATCCGTGCACAAAAAGGAGAAAAAGATTTCTGTGTTTCGGTATTCAAAGACAATTCCGGCGGAATTATTTTCGATGAAAACTGGGTAATCACAGAC
>Ga0116174_10002953_pt1 | contig 14261 bp, 13 predicted proteins | sample AD_UKC087_MetaG_FD_89801 | JGI IMG/M metagenome (GOLD analysis project Ga0116174, IMG submission 89801) | Active sludge microbial communities of municipal wastewater-treating anaerobic digesters from USA - AD_UKC087_MetaG | ecosystem: Engineered > Bioreactor > Anaerobic > Digestate | place: USA...
AGCCCCGGCAGGCAGATGAACACGCCCATGAAGAGGGCGACCTTCAGAAGATCGATGGCATCGTTTAACAGGAGTCCCATAGGAAAAACTCTCGGCTGCAGGTATCCTCAGCTCCCCCCCACAGCGGAAGGGGCCTTTTCCTGCTTCAGGGTCATGAGACAGGCGAAACCGAAGACACCGAAAAACACGTAGGTAAGCAGGAACATGACGGTCGAGAAGGCCAGAGCCGATTCGCTCGAGAGTCCCTCGCGGGCGAAGAGATACACGAGGCAGGCTTCCCTGGTCCCTATGCCGGCAAAGCTGATGGGCAGGAAGGAGGCGATGTTCACGCATGCAACAAAGAAGGCGATCTTGTGATACGGAAGGAACACTCCCACGGAAAGGCTCATGAGACTGCATGAGTAAAAGAAGAGCATGTACGCGATGATGGTCAGCAGAAGCCCCCACCCCAGCTTCCAGTTCAGGAGCACGTCTATTTCCTGAAGGAAGTCGTTCAGCTGGTGAAAGAGCGCATCTGACTTCCGGATCTTCCGGGGGACCCAGCATACGATGGACAGGAGCGCGCTCCTTATACCCGGAATGAGCAGCACAAGCGGAGCGAGGGCGATGGCCATGAGCGACAGGGAAAGGGGGAGGGCGCCTGATCCCAGGGGTGTGATGAGAAAAATGATGCCTGCCAAGGTGGTGAATATCAGGAGGTACACGTCGTAAAGGCGGTCCAGGATGCTCCCCGCGAGAAGCTTCTTCAGGGACGCACCGCGGTCCCTGTGGATGAAGAACGCCTTTCCCACCTCACCCACCCTTCCCGGCGTGATGAAGCTCAGATAAATGGCAGCCATGGAGAACTGGACCGTTTTCCGAAAAGGACTATCGACATGCTGCTGAGTGAGGATGTACTGATACCTGACGAACTTGATGAGCACATGCAGCATCATGGCCGCGAGCGCTGCCCAAATGAGCGTCACCCGTGAGCCCATGAGGATGCCGTAGATGTGCCGGAGGTCGACCCGGTAGAGAAGCCATGCCAGGATGGCCACCCCGGTGATCCTCAGTCCTGTGTACTTCCTCATGCCAGCTTCCGCGCCACCAGGAGATGGAACATCTTCGGGAACAGGAACGGCTCAAGAGCCTTCAACAGGGGCAGCACGGATAACGGGGTGACGTTCGGCAGGATGAACCCGGTGGTCTGTGCAAGCAACAGCTCAGCCTTGCCTTTGACGAGCCCTCTCATGTACCCGGAGCTGAATCTCAAGATCGACCTGTCTGTCCTGGAAACCTGCGAGATGAGGAACATGAAGGGGTTGAGACGGTTGGGCTCCACCAGGACAACATACCGGGAGCATACGCGGAGCATCTCATCGATTATGTCAACGGGCTCCGGGGCATGGTGGAGGAGATTCGCGGCAAAGACCACGTCGAAGGCGCCATCCCTGAAAGGTACCCGTTCCGCTGCCGCCTGGACCTTTTTCTCAATGGGACAGATGGAGAGGATCTTGCGGGAGAAATCCAGTGCCGTCACATCGAACCGGCGTTTCAAATGATGAGAAAAATAGCCGTTCCCCGAACCCACGTCCAGGAGCGTCATCCCTTGGGATGGAGCATCCCGTTCCACCAAGCGCACGATCTCGTCTACCTTGGGCCGGGCAAAGGCCTCTATGACCGGGTGCTCGGGGGGCCTCCTTTTCAGGACGCTCTTGTCTTCCCAGAATTCCTTCTGATCCATCATTGCACCGTCATCGGCCGGACCGGCTCCGCACGCCTATTACCTGGTTGAGCATGAAGAAATCGAGCCCCATGCGTGAAAGAGACCACTCGACGAGCAGGGCACCGGGGAAGCCGAAGGGGCTGACCATGAATTTCCTGGCCACGACGGTCTCGAGGCCGTGCCCGGCACATATCTCCTTGAGCCCGCGCAATGAATACCGCGCAACGTGGCCCGCATCCTTCAGATAGCCTATCTTCGTGGCGACCCAGTCGAAAAAAGGCGCGGGACAGGTCAAGATGAGGAGGCCTCCGGGCTTCAGGACTCGTCTGCATTCCCTGAGAAACTCGTGGGGTTTGGAGAGATGCTCGATGACTGCTGCAGCAGAGATCAGGTCGAAGGAACCGTCCTGGAAGGGCATGCGGGAACAGTCTGCCCTGATGGCGAAAAAGGGGTTGTGCCCCAGGAGCTGCTCGTCCATATCTAGCGCATACACGCGATCGACGTGCGAAAGGACCGAAACCACCCCCTGCGCGAGAAGCCCGTCCGCACTTCCCACGTCCAGCACGCTCCCGATGCTTCCTGCGCACCCTGACTCTTCGATGCAGCGGGTCACTGCCCTTATGCGGTTCTCCAGGCTGTATTTCACCGTGTGTGTATGGAGCCTCGTGTGGTGATAATCTCGGCCGTACAGGCCCCGGTATCTGAATCCCACAGGAGAGGTCTTCGTATCCACCGGCATCTATCTGCCTGCCATCAGGCGCCAGCTGCTCCCTGATTTCCCTGGATACCGTTCGCTCAAGACCCCCGTCTTTTTCCTGCCGTTCAGCCTTTCCAGCCACCCTTCGAGATCTTGGCGCCGGTAGTATACCGCAATGCCGCTGTTGATCTTGTCGAAGCAGATGGTCCATACGTTCGAGAACCCCCGGTCATGGTACATGTGGAACGGAATGTGCTCTGCAAGGCCTTTGAGCCAAGGAGAGCCCTTCATGACATTGTAGATTTGATTGATGCCGAACAGGGGCACGGCGAACACAAGTGCCAGCATCCAGTTGAAGCGCTCGCCTTTGTGCAGGGTGAACTTCCTCAGGAATCTGATGACAGGGATGATGCTGCTGTACCCGTACACCCAGATGAAGATCTTTCCCTCTTCCCTCAAGAGGTCAAAGAGGGTGCGGAACGCCTCTTCGGGCTGGGGGAGGTGGTGGATGACCCCAATGGAGAACACCTGATCGAACACGGGCTTGAAGGGCGGATTGTAGATGGAGGCCTGGACGACATGGATGTTCTCGCAGTGCTGCAGGTTTTTGGATGCCAGGAGAACCTGCTCCCCGAGATCGAATGCGATGACCGTCTTTGCCCCGTACTTATGTGAAAAGTACGAGAATCTGCCCTGGCCGCAGCCTGCATCAAGGACGACCCTGCCCTCCAGCTCGCCCGGAGACAGAACATCGCCCAGGACGTGCAGGAATTCCTGCTCGTGCTCGGGCAGTATGAACGAATGCTTTTTCCATTCGAACTCGAACCCCTTGGCTATCCTCTCGTCCGTCGCGTGTGATGTGCCGCAGGCCCCGAGCGGACGGTCGAGCCGGTACCTCTCCAGGAAGGCGTCATAATCGGAAACGAGCTTTGGCAGGAGATCTGTGGGCAGGAGCCGAGGTATTCCCCGGATTATGGGGTAGTCTATCCTGCATCCGGAGCAGTGCAGGACGCCTTCTTCGATTCCGATGCCGCTGTGCTTCAGTTCGGTGAGCGACAATTCCCCCCTGCAGCTCGGGCAGACGAGAAACTGGATCAGGTTCTTGTGCATTTTTTCATCCTTTGCATCCCGGAATGGTTAATTGAAACGCCAGTTGCACCGTTGGCACTGTGGGAAGTTTTTCCCCTCACCCAGATGATACGACCTCAGATGAGTTCGGAATCTCTCTGCCTTCCCCCCGTACCAGATGGATTCAAGTCTCTCCTCTCGGACATCTCCATATTCATAGAAGGGGTAGTCGATGCAGAAAACCGCCTTGCCGGGGGGCACGATGTGCATGCCCGTAAAGGGCAGGCAGCAGATGTTCCTGCGGATCGGGTCCTGGGTGAAATAATAGCTCGATACGGCATCCCTGGAGGATAGTCCCCCCATGACCGAAACAGGCACGGCCCCGCGCCGTGCCTGTATGGCACGGATCTGGCCTGCCACGAGATCCGGTCTGATGTCGTTGAAGCGGGGATTGCAGAACGAGCTCCAGGGGGCATCCTGGATCCCGAAATGATCCTGTGCATAGGCATGGGCCAGTTCGCATCCCTCGGGCAGCGTGTAGTTCAGGAACTGGACATTGAACCAGTCGACCTTTCTCTCCAGCGCGATGCGGTATACCTCTTCGATCTGGTCGTACGTTTCGCTCGATACCACCATGGACACCAGGATCATGGGGTTTTTCCTGGCCAGGGTCCTTCGGTACTCATGAATGTTCTCTATCCCTTCCATCATTGCATCGAACAGCTTTGCATTGCCCCGCAGCCTGTTGTGCACCTCCCTGCCGCCGTCGAGGGAGATGGAGAGATAATTGATGCCGGCCTCCACGATCCTTTTCGCGATCCTCCTGTTTTTCAGAAGCATGCCGTTCGTATTGAGCTTCACGACAAATCCGCGGTCCCTCATCTCCTCGAGGATGTCCAGGAAACCGTGTCCCATCACGAGCGGCTCGCCGCCTGTGATCTTGATGAAGGGCTTTATCCTCCACCGCGAGGTCTCGTCGATGATCTTCCTGAACGTCCGGGCTTCGACGGGGCCAGTCTTCAGGCTCTTCTGATCGACCCTCCCCTTCTCTCCCCCCTGCGCGCAGAACTTGCAGTGCAGAAAGCATTCCTCTGTCGCCCGTATAACGATATCGCGGGGAAGGGATGGCGACCGGTACCATGCCGTGGGGACGATCATCCTGGCCCACAGCTCGGAGGCTCTGATCTGAAGCAGCTTGAACGTGAATTCGGAGAAGCGGGCAGCCTTCTCGATCTGCCTCAGCTTGTTGTGCCAGTTGTCCAGCATATCCTGCACGATCAGCTCATCTCGCAGATATGGGTCAGAGACAGCGGGGTCTCCCCCATGCTCATGAACAGGTCTGACTCGATGTACATCCTGTGCCAGACGATGAAAAACAGGATGTTCCACAGCTGCCGGGCATAGAAGAGCATGCCTTCCTGGTAGTTCCGGTAGGCGGTCATCACGTAGTCCGAGCTCAGGAAGCCCGTGCCATCGATCCTGTCCCGCGTGAACAGCCGGTTCATGGTTTCTCTGAGCTCGTTTTTCAGCCAGAGGTGGATGGGGACAAAGAAGTGGTCTTTTCTTCTCCTTGTGATGCTCCCGGGGAGGTAGGACCGCACGGACTGTCTCAGGATGTGCTTGTCCCTCAGCCAGCGGATCTTGAGCTCCGAGGGTATGGAAAACGCACATTCCACGAGATCGTGATCCAGATAAGGCACCCTGGCTTCCAGCGAGTGGGCCATGGTCATGGAATCGACCTTGGCGAGGAGGTCGTTGGGCAGCCGGGTCTTCAGCTCGAAATAGGACAGGCGGCTGAACAGGTCATCCGCTGTCTTCATGGAGGAATTGAAGTACTCACCCTGTATGGTGTCCGCGATGTTCTCGTTCTTCAGCTGCTGCTGCAACCCAGGTCCGTACAGCTGCTCTTTTTCGCTGTGGTTGAACACGCAGGAAGCATCCAGATAGCTCTCCCCGACCTTACCGATGTTCCTGCAGAAGCTGGACAAACGCTCCAGCCCCTTGTGGCCGATCATGGACGAGTACTTAAACACCCTGTCGAGGAATGAGAAGGGGATCAGCCCGATGACGTGCGGCGTAAGCTTCACGAGGGGAGGCAGGCAGCGGTACGCCTGCCACGCATAGAGCATGAACATGGTCCTCTCGTACCCGCCGAACAGCTCGTCCGAGCCTTCACCGCTTAGCACGACCTTCACGCGTCTGCTGGCGATCTCGCTGATCAGGTAGGTGGGAATCAGGGCCGGATCTGCGTTCAGCTCGTCGGCGTTCCATATGATGCTGGGAATCGTGGACGCCATGTCCGGCGTACAGACATACTCCGTATGGGCGGTATCGAAGTACCGCGTGGTGAACCGGACCGGGTTCAGCTCGTCTTCGAATCCAGGGTAGCCGAACCCTACGGTGAACGTGTTTACCTTCTCGCCGCACTCCTTTGCCAGAATTCCCACGATGGCGCTCGAATCCACGCCGCTGGAAAGGAAGGCTCCTATGGGCACATCGCTCACGGTCTGCTGGACCACGGCATGCCGAAGCCTGTCCGCGATGGCGTCTGCAAAAAAAGCCTCGTCCCTGCGTCCGGGCGATGGGAAGGACACGTCCCAGTATCTCTCCATGGCATGCCTCAGCCGGCCGTCGTTGTCCACGGAGGCCTTCAGGAAATGCCCGGGGGGCAGCTTCATTACGTTCCTGAAGAGGGTCTCGTCCAGGTGGTTGTAGCGGAACGTGAGATAGTAGTCCAGCGCCCTCGTATTCACTTCCCGCTTGATCCTGCCCCAGCAGAGAATCGATTTGATCTCGGACGCGAACAGGATGGTCTCGCCATGGACCGCATAGTAGAGGGGTTTTATGCCGAGGCGGTCGCGGGCGATGAGGATGGACCGGTCCCTTCTGTCCCAGATGGCAAATGCGAACATGCCGTTGAGGCGTTCAAGACACCTGCCCCCCCATTCCAGATAGGCGTTCAGCACCACCTCGGTATCCGTGCTCGAGCGGAACCGATACCCCAGCTTGGTGAGCTCCAGGCGGATCTCCCTGAAGTTGTACACCTCGCCGTTGTAGGTGATGACGGCCCTCCCCTGAACATCTTCCATGGGCTGATGCCCGTGGCTGGAGAGATCGATGATGGACAGCCTCCGGTGTCCCAGCCCCACGAGGCCTTCGGAAAAGGTCCCCGCATCGTCGGGGCCGCGGTAGGAAATGATGTCGGTCATCCTCCGGAGGAGGACCTCGTCATTCATGCCGAGAAAGCCTGCAATGCCGCACATGCGCTAGTCCATTCTCTTGTCTATGAGGTCTGCGATCATGCCGATGGCCAGCAGCTCGATGCCGGCAAGGGTAATGATGACCGAAACCGTCCCGATATCGCGCAGGATGACGGCCTGATACAGTACCAGCAGGAATCCGCAGGTGAGGACCGGCAGGCACAGGGGCAGGAAGATCTTGAGGGGATCAAAGTAGAGAACCATCCTGATAATGAGCTGGACGAAGTTCAGAGTGTCGTGGATCGGCCGGATCTTCGACTTTCCGCTTCTCTTGTAATAATCTATCGGGACGTACAGAACGTTGTAATCATTGGTGAGCATTGCCAGAGTGATGGTGGAGGTGAATGAGAACCCGTTGGGCAGCAGGCGGATATACTTCTCCACGACGCTCTTCTTCATCACCCGCAGGCCTGAGTTCAGATCAGGGATTGCCATGCCTGCCAGAAAGCTTGCAAGAACCGTGAGGATCCATTTGGCAGGTCTCCTTATCCAGGGGATGTGCACATCCTTGTTGACGCGCGCACCCACCACCATGTCATTCCCGTTCGACCTGTATACATCTATGAGCTCGGGTATCTTCTGGAAGGGGTACGTACCGTCCGCATCCGTTATGCAGACGGTGTCGTAGCGGGCGCTGCGGACCCCTGTCTTGAGCGCTGATCCGTATCCCCGGTTGACTGCGTGGCTGATGAGTGAACAGTTGGTGTCTCTGCACGCCTCCTCCAGCAGCCTGCGGCTCCCGTCCGTTGAGCCGTCGTTGATGAAGAATATCTCAACATTCGTTCCCCTGCGGGTCATCTCCTCCGCGATGCGGCTCAGCTCGGAAACGCTGTTCCGGATGTTTCTTTCTTCGTTGTAGACCGGGACGATAATCGTTACTCCATCCATCCTGAGCTCTCCCATTCTCGCGGTCTGCAAGTACGGCGCTGCCAGGCCCTGCCCATGGGGAAGGAGGCGTGGGCGCCGCCTCCCCTCACGACCCGGACCCGTGTCGGGCCGCCTCGGTGATCCACTGCATTGTCAGCCGGTATTTCTCGTTGATGCGGGGAAAGGTCGCCACCCGCTCTCTCCCTTTCCGTATGAGGCTTTCCCTCAAGGCCTTGTCATGGGTCACCCGCTTTATCCGTTCCGCCGCGTCCCGGGGGTCCTGCGGGGAATAGTAGACCGCGGCGTCCGCGCAGATGTCATGGGCAAAGTCTAGGTCGGTCGTCACGATCGGCCTGCCCATGGCCATCGCCTCGGGATAGGTGGCGGAGAAGACTTCCAGGAGCGTGGGCATGAATACGATATCCGACCTCGCGTACCAGCCCGGGCACTCTTCCAGCCTCAGCCTGCCCGCATTCTCGATCATGTCCGTCACATCGTACCGCCTGGCCTTTGCCCAGAACTTCCTCACCTCTTCCCCTTCATCCGGCAGGGTGACGATGAACCTGTATCCCTTCCCGTCCGTGCCGTCCTTCAACAGCCTGGCCACTTCGGGGATGATGCCCAGGTTCTTGTGGGGATAGGGAGCGGCGAGGCAGAAGACGTAGACCATGCCGTCAGCGGCCTCCTCCCGGCACGGCTCTGCTCCCCCCCTGAATAAGTCCGCATGTGTGTTTGCTATCACCCTGATCCGCGACGAGTCGATGCCGAGTATCCTCATGAGCCCCTGCTTCGCGGAGTTCGCCTCCACCCAGTAGTAATCGCCAACCGAGAGCCTGAGCTGCTTGTAAAGACACAATGCCGGCGTGTAGCACCTCTGATAGGCCGACAAGGACCTCAGGGCGACCAGCGACCTGTGGGTGACCCAGGGATCGGCGAAGCCGCAGACGTGAGGCGCCCTGAAAGAGAAGTATGCTGGCCCGAACACCGTAAAGGCCACATCGGGCCCGAACGCGGCCTCGATCTCGCGCATCCTCTGCCGAGAGCGCCTGCCCGACCATATCCTGGCCGGCGATGGCGTGATCACCGAAATCCGCACGGCCTTCCTGACACCCTCGTCGAGATTCTGCATGACCATGGGGCAGACCATGAACATGAACTCATGGCCCATGGGGTCGCGCGCGGCCTGAGTGATGAAGGAGGCGGACACCTGAACGCCTCCCCCTATGACCGTGGTCGTCGCGTTCACGAGTATCTTCATGAAAGGGGCTCCAGCAAGCCGGATCGGCCGGTATTCTTCCTCATCGCACGCGGATTCGCCTGTGCAGTGCGTTCATGCAGCCCCCGCCCTTCTCCGCCCCGCCTTGCGGGATGCGAAGAGGGCCGCCTGGACGAACCGCTCGACCATATTCGTCATGGGAAAGTCCTCCCGTATGGTTTTCAATGCCTGCGCGCCCAACTCGCGAGCCTTTGCCGGCTCCCTGCCGAGTGCACGCATGGCCTGGGCCAGGCTCGAGACATCCCCGTAACGGAAGACCATGCCGTTGACACCGCTCTCGAGGGCGGCGAACTCGGGGTTGTGCCTGTGACCGAGATCATGGGTGACCACCGGCAGGCCGTATGCAAAGGCATGAAGGAGCGACAGCCCGATGGAGCCCGGGTACACGAAGGCAAGGGCGCTGAGAAACCACGGGGCAAGCTCGTACTGGCCATACAGGGCACCGACCCACTCCACGTTCCGTTCGAGGCACAGCTCCCGTGAACGTGCCTGCAGAGCCCCCTTCTCGGGGCCGTCCCCTATGACGATGAGGCGGCAGCCTGGATCTTCCCTCACAAGGGTCGCCATCGCGTCGAGTGCGTCTCCCAGCCTCGCCTTGCCGGTGATGCGGCCGCAGAAAAGGAAATTCCTGCCTTCATGGATGCCCCTCTCCTGCTTGAACTCTGCCAGACGGGAAGGGGTCCAGGACTCCATGGCCATCTCCACATCGGAGACGTCGATGGTGTTGTTCGTAGCCGTCAGGCAGTCCTCAGGAAATCCTGACCTTCGGTATTCATCCACCTCCCTGTCAGTGTACAGGAGGATGACGTCAGCTAGGCGCATGATCTCCTTGCGGACGTTCTCAGACCATCTCCGTGATCCCGGGGTGTGCCCGTGACCCCACCAGACGACCCCCAGCCCGCGCATCCTCGCCGCTAGCAGCAGCGGGTAGTTCGAGACGTACCGGGGATTGCCGCAGAGCACCAGCACGTCCCCCTGCTGGAAGCGCGCAGGGACCTCCAGTCCTGACTGCCAGAAGAGCCGGTTGTTCAGAAACGACCTGCCCGGAACGGGGCGGAAAAGGAATTCGAAGTCCCGCCCGGGGGTTTCGGGGCACAGGGGAAAGCTCATGCTCGCGAATATCTCGAGTTCGATCTCACGTCGGCGGTGCAGGGCGGTGAAGAACGGCACCCGGTAGTCGGGGATGACCGGCTGATATACGGCCACATTCACGGGCTTACCTTCTCCCCTCATACGCGTCTGCCGTTGACCGTGAAAGCCGGAGCGGTCCTGACGCGCCTCAGGGCCTTGTCCAGGTCCCTGACATAGAGCATGTCTCCCAGGCGTCCTTCCGGCTCCCTGGAAAGAGCTCGCCTCAGCGGGTCGTAGCTGCAGGGGATGAACCCGGACGACCTCATCCCGGCATCGATGGCTCGTTCGTCAAAACCGTACCTCCCGCCGTGCCCCCGCAGTTCCATGAGGACCGCGTTGAGGCCGGGCTGGGAAAAGGTCTTCTTTCCCCCCGCCACGACCTCCCATTCATAGCCTTCCACGTCGATCTTTATTATCTCGGGCGTGAGGGAGCCCGCGGCCTCGTCAAGGGTCATAATCTCTACATCTATGCCCTTCCCGCCCGTTTCTCCCTCCCCGAGCACGTGGTTGGTCGTGTCAAGGCCCGTGCTGAAGCGGAGCCTTCCCCTGCTCCCGCCTATGCCCGCATTGACCCCCGTGGCGAGGTGCCCGACGCGATTAAGATGTATGTTGTCCATAAGCGTCTCAAAGGCGTCCTTCGCCGGTTCCACGGCCAGGCACGTCGCTCCAGCGGCCTTTGCCGCCAGCACGGAATAGGCGCCGATATTCGCCCCGATGTCGAAGAAGACATCCCCGGGGCGCAGGTAATGGAGCAGGAACCCCATGGATTCGAACTCCATGAGCCCGACGTAGAGATTGCCCGTTGCGGCGCTCATGCCGCGCTGCACGATCAGCCGGGCGTCATTAACGAAAGGCCAGATGACAGGTGCCTGCAGGATCCTGCTCCCGATCTGCCACCGGAGGAAACGGGCTAGCCCCTGCATCCCAGAGATCCCTGCAAGGGGATGATTCCTGATGAATTTAAGAATATTGTTCAATCCCATACACGACCTCACCGAGTTTCTGGCTTGATCCAGAACCTGGTGTCCCAGATCCCATTCGAAGAGAGGATGGCACGCCATGAATCCAATTGGGTCAGTGTGGCATCCCAATGCGCATCACGTGGAGAGGCCATGCCGTTGATAACGGTTGAGTGCTTCCCCATCACCCGGTTCGGCACATACCTCTCGGCGTTATCCAGAATGAGGAGGCCCCCCGACTTCAGCTTGGGCATCACACGCTCCACGCAAGCAAGACGCACCTTGCCGTCAATGAGCGCGAAGTCCAGACTCCCGTCGTGGAATTCATCGGCCACGTCAGAATACGGATTCTTCCGGGGAGGCTCGCTGTCCTTGATGCCCACAGGGACATCCCGGTAGTCGACCTTCTCAGTCAGTCCCGACCTCTCGAGCTGGCCCTGAACCTTCTCATACCATGTCAAGTCGCTCTCGACGCTGCTGATCTTGCTTACACGGGAGGCAAACCACAAGGTGCTTCTCCCCGAGCCCCACTCGATACCGATATCGCTCTCCCTGAGCCATGTTGATAACAAAATGACCGCCTGCTCCGTCAGCCAGGGGGCATCAGGATTGCGGTATTGAAACCACTGCTGCTGCAGTTTTCTCCATACATAGGCAAAATTGAGCAATCTCTTGCTGATCTTCAAAAGGGTGCCCCCTCATACCCGGCCGGGAAAAGCATTTCGAGATAGTTGTCCACCATGCGGTCCAGCCCGTAGCGTTCATCCGCAATCCTCTGCGCACCTTTCCGGTACGTGTCCCTGTTGTTGCATATGCCCAGGGCAGCCTCAGCAAGCAGGTCGAAATTGCCCGGGCTCTGGCCTTTCCACGGGTCTCCGGCGCCCTTGACCAGTATCCCCGAATATGGATCGAGCATCTCCGAGATCACGCCGAGGTCATAGCCGAGCACCGGCGTGCCACATGCCAGGGATTCGATGACGCTGTTGGGGCAGCCGGCGCCGATGATATCCGTCAGGATGTAGCAATCTGCACCTGCATAATAAAAGGGCAGCTTCTCCGGACTTATCGAACCCATGAACCTGATGGAAGGGTTGTGTGCAGCCCTCTCCTCGATATCATAGAGCGGATTGCCGAACATCAGCAGCTCGAAGTCCAGCCCCCGGGCCCTCAGCCTCTCTGCCAGATGGAGCGCGATGTCAAAAGGGTCGTTTCCCTGGTTCCCTTCAACGCTGATCAGACAATGTTTCCTGGGTGACTGATAGCGGTCTTTCACCGCACCGAACCCTTCGATATCAATGCCATTGTATATGACTGTGCAGGGCAACGGGATCATCCCGTGGAGCCTTTCCCACTCACTCTTCACAAAACGGCTCTGGTAGACAAGGGCATCAGCGCACCGCGCACGCACCCAGCGCACCATGCATGCCCTGACGTAGGCAAGGACAGTGTCCCTCCAGGTCGTGGGAAGGAACGGGTGGAGGGAGGCGGGAGAGCCCAGCCTCTGTACGATGCGCACGCCCCTCTTCCTGTGATGGAGCAGCCTGGAAAGCCTGCGCGTGGCATTGATGACCAGTATGGAATCGATGCGGTCGTCGGTGAGGTCATGGGTTGTCGTAAATCCGCGCTCTTCCACTCCCCGCTTGAACCGCCTCAGGAACGACCCAGGGCCTCCGGACTGGCTTTCCGGGACAATGCAGATCTTCCGATGGGAGTCCTTCCTTGTCATGAAATCCGGCGCTCCATGCCGTTCGCCTGGAGAGAATGGTTCACTGCCTCTCGATGCCGGCGCACAGAACCTGCCATATCCTCTCGGATGCCCTTCCATCCCAGAGGGCAGGCCGCCTGGCGGATGCCGATTTTTCCCTGCTGGTATCATACGCCTGTATGATCGATTCTCTTTTCGTGCCTGCGAGCACGTTCGTTCCCACCTCCACGGTGACGGGCCGTTCCGTATTCTCCCTGATGGTAACGCACGGAACCCCCAGGGCGGTCGTCTCCTCCTGGAGTCCTCCGCTGTCTGTCAGGACCACCTCCGCGTCTTTCCAGAGAAAGAGTGATTCCTGAAAGCTTAAGGGGGGCAGGGGAATAATCCGCTCAGTAAAGGTGATGCCGAACTCATGGGCCATCTTCCTCGTCCTGGGGTGCATGGGGAAAAAAATCGGCCTTGCCTCGGCAAGGGTGTTGAGCGCATCCGCGATATGGGCAAACGTCGCCTTTTCGTCTACATTCGATGGACGGTGGAGGGTGAGAAAGGCATACTTCCGGTGCTCCTGCTTGAGCCGGAACACGGAAAACCTCTCCACGTGGTCGCTCTCCAGTTTCTTGACCTGATGGAGCAGGTTGTCGATCATCACGTGACCCACGAAATGGATCCGCTCCCTTGGCTTGCCCTCAAGGAGCAGGTTTTCGGCCCCGCTCTCTTCGGTTACGAAGAAATAATCGGATATGGCATCCGTCACGATCCTGTTGATCTCCTCGGGCATGGAAGGGTCGAAGCTTCTGAGGCCTGCTTCAACGTGTGCCACGCCGATGAGCAGTTTCTTTGCGGTTATGCTGCAGGCAAGGGTCGAATTCACGTCACCCACTACCATGACCAGGTCGGGCTTCTCCTGTTTGCAAACCTTTTCGAAAGAGACCATGATCTTGGCCGTCTGCACCGCGTGCGAGCCCGAGCCCGCGTTCAGACAGAAGTCCGGCTTCGGGATGTCGAGGTCATTGAAAAAGGCCTCGGACATCTCGTAGTCATAGTGCTGGCCCGTGTGCACAATCCTGCATTCCACAGACGGGTGCTCAAGTGAGGCCCGATAGATGGGTGCAATCTTCATGAAGTTAGGCCGAGCCCCTGCAACCACTAACGCTCTCATCAAAACCGCCTTCGGGGCACACTAGCCGTTGTCATTGTTTTCTACCCCGATCACGATGCCGCTCTCTGCCGGTGGATACCTGTTGAAAGGGATGGTCTTTCCCTGTGCAGCACCATTCTTTTATCAAACGCACCGTCCACGGTGCCTTTCCAGCTGAAGCGCTTTTCAGACCGAATTGTGGATGCGTTGTGCTCATTCACTTTTCCCACCCGGACCATGAACAGGCACTCTTTCCATAGTACCGTGCCACCCCGCCCGTCGGTCATGATTGCATATCCGGTGGGTTACGACCGTCTGCAGCAGCCCTACCCATAACCAGTTCCGCATCTCCCCCATGGCAATGCTGGCATTGTGAAACCACGAGTGGGTAATGATGGCTATGTTCACTGCGAGAAAGACACTTATCCAGAAGGCCTCCCCTTTGTGCCCCGCGG